>Ga0247841_10000035_pt1 | contig 359273 bp, 326 predicted proteins | sample LaCruzMarch2015__2_FD_192410 | JGI IMG/M metagenome (GOLD analysis project Ga0247841, IMG submission 192410) | Freshwater microbial communities from meromictic Lake La Cruz, Castile-La Mancha, Spain - LaCruzMarch2015_18m | ecosystem: Environmental > Aquatic > Freshwater > Lake | place: Spain... | reverse complement strand
GAAGTAGTTGACGAAACTTTGTAGTGGATCTTACCGTACCGACATTGACTACGGGATATGTTAGTTCGTGAATGAGCGATACCAACCTATGAAATATTTATTACAAATGAATCATAAATGTCCGTAGTGATGTATCTGATACATGATGATCTTTGCTCTCATGAGCTACCTGTCAGTATGCTACAGGATCAACTCGAGCAGCAGCGACCTATTCATGAGCAGGATGATACTGTGAAGTAACATGATTAAACTATCAAGCTGACTTTGCTATCAGATTTAGAATCTTAGATATAGCAGGAAATACGTGAACAAGTGCTACATGAAATTTCCTTTATGACGCAACACCACCATCATGATGAGCATTCACTATCAACAATGGTGCTACATGAACTAACACTACCTGAGTTACTTTAAACATTACTTGTCCAACTGATACCTGATGAGTGGGATATGTACAAGTATCCAATGGATCTGGTATGGATCCTGAAAATCGAACACTATGTGTCTCTAGTATACCATATACACTTTCTACAGGAGATGCAGTCAAGACCGTGTATATGAGATTCAAAGATGCACTCTCAAACATAACTACAAACATTTCAGATACTATCATCTATGATACTGCAGGACCGACAATCTGAGCACCGACTATGTACTCATGAAATTATACATGATTGTATTTCAATGGTGAGGTAAGTGTCAGATCTAGTATATTAGATACTTCATCACAGGTCAAACCTTTTTCATGTGAGGTAGATATCTGATGATGACGGACAGATATATGAGTGACTCAGGATTCCGATTACTGTTATTATACAGGATATGCTCCTGAAGCCGATTTTGATATTCTCTTTAGAGTACAAGATAATGCCCTCAACTACTGAATATCGACGACATGAAGTTTTATCCATGATGATACACCGCCAGCATGATGATCATTTAAAATCAATAATGATGCTACCTATACAAACGCTACCTGAGTTACTTTAAATATTACTTGTCCAACCGATACCTGATGAGTGGGATACGTACAAGTATCAAATGGGCCGGATATAGATCCTGAAAATCGAGTATCGTGTTCATCAAGCTTGCCATATACGCTTTCGACAGGAGACTGAGGAAAGGTTGTGTATATGAGATTCCGTGATGCCTTACTCAATACTACAACAAATATAACTGATATCATTATCTTGGATCAGACATCTCCATCGTTATGAGCACCGACAATATTTACATGAAATTATAACGGATCGTATTTCAATGGAATAGTGGGACTCAGAGCAACTATATCAGATACTTTGTCGCAAGTCAAATCTGTTTCATGTGAGGTAGATACCTGAGCATGACGAACAACTACATGAGTAGGCCAAGATTCTAGTTACTGTTATTATACAGGATACAATCCTCAATCCAATATTACAATAAAATTTAGACTCCAAGATAACGCCCTCAACTACGGAACATCATCGATTTCAAATTATACGTACGATGCTACTATACCAGTTATCTCTACGGGATATATTTCACTCTGAACTACGTGAATAAACGGAAACACATGATATTACAAATGAACCATCAATATCAGAGCAAATGTATCCGACGCTTGAGTTTGACTCTCATGAGCTACTTGTCAGTATACTACATGAACATCACGAGTAAACGCTACGTATAACACTACATACTGTGAAGCTACAAATCTCGCACCAGCTGCAAATATCAATATCAGATTTAGAATACAAGATGTGTTGTGAACTCTATGAACATGAGCAACATGAACTTATCTCTACGATATCACGCCTCCGCCATTATGATCATTCACCATCAATAACGATGACGCAAGTACCAACACTAGGTTTGTGACATTGAATATTGCTTGTCCTACAGATACCTGAGTAAATGCCGTCGAAGTCGCATACTGAAACACAGCTTCTCCTACAAATCGAACGTGATGTGCAGCTACCAAACCACATACCTTGCTCGTAGGAAATGGAACTAAGACCGTATATATGAGGTTCCGCGATACGTTCCAAAATACGGTAGCAAGTGATGTAACGGATGCCATCACGCTAAATATTATTCCGCCTACAGTTTCTACATGATTTGTGAGTAGCGGTATATCAGCTATCAATGGCAACACATGATATTACCAATGAACTATTGATGTTAGAGCAAATGTAACAGATGAGTGAAGATGATTGAACGGATCGACGTGTCAGTATACGACATGATCATCACGAGCTTCAGCTGCGTTCAACTTTACGTATTGTGAGGTAACCTGACTAACGTATACATCAACACTAAATGTTCAGTTCAGAATAGCGGATGATGATGGAACGATGGGAACATGATGAATCTGAATATATGCGTATGATGTAGTTCCACCGACACAGGCAAATATGACAGCCGAACCGGCCTACACGCAGTGAACGACAAATACAGTATGGACTACTGGTTCTACAGATACTTGAGCAAATGGTACGCAATATGAATTTTGTAGAAATACTACAGATACTACCGCATGATGTATAAGTGCGTGATGGACTGGCAGTACGTGAACAACATTTACCTGATTGAGCGGAGGTCAGATATATTATTATTTTGTAAGGTCCAAAGATAGTTTATGAAATACATGATGACGAAGTACATCTACATTTTCTACACAAGATACTCTAGCACCAACATATACACGAAATACTCCGACACCATGAACTCGATATACGAGCTGATCAACGATAGCAATAGATGTCTCGATTACAGAAACTTGAGCATGAGTGACTGATTGATCTGCTTGTAATGCAAAAATAGACTGAGCGACAAATTGATTTACATGAATCGTGTCCTATAGCTGAGCATTACAGAAATGTATATGAACACTAACCTTGAATAGTGGTCTTCCGGATGGACCGCATAATCTTACTATTCAGGTTGCAGATAGCGTATCCAATTCATGACAATCATCTTCTATAGCAGTAAACTTTGATAATACACTACCAAGTTCGATCATATTGAGCGTGACTAATTTCACTCACAACACTCGATGAAACTATGTATGAGTAGTGACATGAAGTATCGTTTGAACTCGATGACCGTCTTCTGCAACCATAGAATATACAACCTGATGAGATTGGATAAATATTTGAACAGCGACTTGATTTGCATTCATACCAACAGATTGAACGACAAATGTACAAATGAGAGTGACGGATGTATGATGATGACCAATCAGTTCAAATACATTTACCATCAAAAAAGATAGTGTTTGACCATTAGCTCCAGAGCTTATATCACCTACAAGCTGACAAACTTTGAATACATGAAATATCCAACTTAGACGAAGTTGATCTATCGACGCTGGCATCTGATTAAGCTGATATGTATGGCAAGTAAGTACCTGAGCTACTTTCACAAATATCTATCTATCATGATCTACGCTCAACACATGAATCAATATCAACTGATTATCCAGTAATGCCTACTATCGAAGAGTATATGCCTATGATCAATTCAATGCTACATGATGACGAAGTAGTTGATGGAATTTTATAGTTCAACTAGATTCTACTCCACCTACTATTATATTCACATGATCAACACCAGTAAGCTGATCGACTACTACATGAAATAATTTTATAACCCAAATAGCTATAGACGAACCGTCCGATATCTTGGGTAATTTTTCGTATTCATCAAATTGAGCTAGCTACAACATATATAGTAGTGGGGTAATATTGATGTATAACTTCGATAATGTATCAGCTCTAGGAGAAAACTCTTCTACAGTAAAAGATGCTTCACAATATGGAAGGCATGCTACGGTAAGTTCTGCTGATCAAACATGAGTGGGAGTACGAAATGGTGGATATAGCTTCGACGGTACAAACAACAAATACATACAGATCTGATCTACAGGAATAGACCTATGAACGACGCACACTATCAGTCTTTGGGCAAATCCTCGTAGTGATCTATGAGTAATTCTTGGAGCAAATACCAATGTATACGGAGTATTTATTAGTTGAGCTAAAGTATTTTATGCTCCATCAAATGGTAACTCAGTTTCATTCGATACGATAGTATCTCTCAATAGATGGACGCAATTATCGATAGTCAGAAATTGAACCAATGTAAGTCTTTACCAAAACTGATCACTAGTCTCTACACAAATACTTAGTTCAAATGATTCATTGACGCTCAAATATATAGGAAAAGAAAATAATGATTGATCAAATGAAAAGAGATTTAATTGAACGATAGACGAATTATATATCTACAATCGTGTACTCTCTACATGAGAAATAAGCCAGCTTTCCAGATCTAGCCTATCAAAATACGATACAGGAAAATGGCTATATACGGTAAATTATCAATGTATAGCATCATGAATTACGTATGTCTATTCATGATCTGCATCTGACCTTGCCAACAACCAATCTCAAATAGTTAGAAGTTCTACTCTTGCTATCCCTAGTACCTCATTGGATATCACGGCAGCTTCATTGAATATGGGAAAGATAAATCGATCTCATTCATGAGAGGTAGCGACATGAGCGTTTACAGAATATTTTAAGGTTGTTGATCGATTATGAACTACATGATGGTATACTACACTTACTTTACCGTCAACTTTAACGTGACAACAAAATCCCTCACATACTATAGCGTGATCTAATGTGTTCATCAAAGCAAGTGGCGTAAATATACTCAGCGGACTATCTACTGAGTATATTTATGTTGCTTGAAATTTCTCTGATTATGTAAGTCCTTCACAGGCTACTACATACATCAAGAGGGATATCAGCAACATACCGTTTATGTGTCCTGCTTGAGTGTACGGAAACAATCCTCTGATCAGGATTGATGTTCCGGCACGACAGGCGATCGATACGTATTCTGGAACTATCACCTACGATATTATTTATTAATGTCGTGAGTGTTAGTTAATTGGCTTGTTTTGGTCTAATTAACCAAAATGAGTTAATCTGTCTCGGTCTGATCAATCGAGACGAGAAACCCCGAATGCTGGCCCGTTCGGGGTTTTTATATATTTAAAACCCAAGAAAACAAGTAAAACATAATCTTTTGTAAGGGACGGTCGCGACCGTCCCTTACATATTTAAATAAAAATCATAGTTACAGAAAATTATTTTTTATGATTTGTAGGGGAGGGTTTCAAACCCTCCCTTACGTATTTTAAAAAAACACCCTCAGCGGAGTGTTTAATGTTTTTGTAGGGGACGGTCGCGACCGTCCCTTACATATTTAAATAAAAATCATAGTTACAGAAAATTATTTTTTATGATTTGTAGGGGAGGGTTTCAAACCCTCCCTTACGTATTTTAAAAAAACACCCTCAGCGGAGTGTTTAATGTTTTTGTAGGGGACGGTCGCGACCGTCCCTTACGCATCATTATATAGTATATACCTTACTCTACATCACCTATTCACTTGATTCACCGAATGTTTTCGAAATCTATAATCGCTTCATTACATTCGCGCTTATAGTTTCTCAAATCGTCGGTATAACTCTCTCATCGAAAAAATCTTTATTGCAGATTTTTTTCGTGTTCGAGTATAATAACTTCTTTTATCTGGATGCCAGCTCTAAGAAATACAGTCTGTAGTGCATTTTGAGCATTGCGTTTTGCATCTTGCAAGATATTTCAGCTAAGAGCTTCTTGGATCATCATTTCACCAGCTTTCGTTCTAAGCTGATTTTCTAAATCAACATCACTCTTTGTCACGATACCGAGAGTAGTGCTCTTGGTGGCTCCAGTAAGTGTCACTCAAAAAATCTGTGGCTCTCACAAGATAATAGTTACGGTGCCATCACGGGAGACTTGGATGTCTCCTGTACTGATGTCTTTGATCATATATCAAGCACTGACCTCGCCCTCAACCTCCAATATCATCTTATCCTTAAATAATGCGCTCCCAACGATTTGGTCTACGCCGATATCTGGAACGAGACTTGCTAATTGTTGTTGTCCTTCGATGGTCTCAGTAAAGGTTTTTTTGATAGTTTCCAACTTTTCTAAAGTCTGAAGCTCTGTAGTGATAGAAGCGGTAGTTTCCTTGATGACAGTGGCTCATTTATATTGCAACCATAGCCAGAAAAGATATACACATATAAGTACGATAAACAGTGTTACAAGATATTTCAATACACGTTTCATGATAAAAACAAGTAGAAAGTAAAAAGTATCAAGATATAAATATTTAGAACTTAGCATTATAGAATAGGGCATTTATTTTAGCAAAAAAACCATGAAAAACAAACCAAACTTTCTCAAAAATATATCCTGGATTTGGATCGCGATTTGATTCCTTATTTTAGTAGTGGCTTATTCTATTATTAGCGGCCGTCTTCACGAAAAAAACAATATTCCACAACTCTGCACGGGGAGAATATGTTTTACGGTGGAACTAGCTCGTACAGAAGACGAACAGCATCAGGGACTTATGAATCGTGAATCTATGCCTGATAATCATGGAATGCTATTTATCTTTCCCAAGTCTGATCTTCAAAATTTCCGGATGAAAAATACGCTTATTCCTCTAGATATGGTATGGATTGACGAGCAATTCAGAGTTGTCCGTATAATGACAGCTCAGCCCTGTATAGCAGATCCTTGCGCAGTTTATAGGCCAGAAATATGAGCAAAGTATGTTCTAGAAATCAATGCGGGCATCGCAGACAAGTACAAAATAGTCGAATGAAGTATGATAAGATTCAAGAATATTAGATAAAAATAGACCTTAGACTTTAGATTTTAGACCTTAGAAATTAGAAATTTTATTTAGTAAGTTATTGTTGTGTTGTCACAAAAACTCCGTTTAACTGGCAAAGACGTCATATTTATGACGAGAAAAAGGCAATATCTCAGTCAGGGGCTATTTGGTTTTTTCTATATCAAACAGTATCCTAGTCTCAAATATAATCAGTTTTCTTTCCATGTGACCATCAAATTGTCCAAAAAATCTACTGTCAGGCATATCATCAAGAGGGCAGTTATGCAGCGCATCCAGCAACATAATCTCGTAAAATACCCCATCAACGATGGATTTTATAAGTTTTTTGTGGTTTTGTCCAAGGATCGCGTTTGAGAACTTGATAAAAAAATTGCAAATTTTACAAAAAAAGATACAATTAAGTATATTCAAGAAGAATTTGAAAAAGCACGGAAACGACTCGACAACAGACTTTATCAGAAAAATAATGCTAAATGTTAAATGCTAAATGTTGAATGATGGTATTTGTTTATTTTATGAGCTATTGTCACTCAGCAGCTATAGTCCATAATAAGATAATTCCTTTACTTAAAACTTAACACTTAGAACTTAGCATTAAATTTTAATTATTTAGTGGTGAAGCATGGCACTAATACACAAGATTATCAAAGGTGGATCCGATTTCTTCAAGTCGATAAAATCTGACAATAGAAAGCAGCTTTTGGAATTGGAGAGATTAGAAAAAAAGCTTGATGAACAACATAAACAGGAAAAAAAATCCAAGGTAATGCCTTTTGTGATAACCAATAGGATGTTTCTCAAATTTTGGGCAATAGGGATATTGGTGATTTTTGTCTGACTATTTGTTTATAAGTCTCTAAATATCATTTATCTTATCTTCATGGCATATATAATTTCACTTGCTATGGAAGCTATTATAGATTTTATACAAAAAAGAATATCATACAGAGGCATATCTATTGCATTAGCATATTTATTTATCGTTATTGTTTTCTTGTGAGCTATGATATTTATTATACCATTTATTCTCAATCAGCTCTCAGATATCATGACTATTTTGATAGGAAATGTTTCACATTTTCAACAAACATTAGCGACAAAATCTCTCGTTGGTATCATCCAAGATGTCCGTTGGCTTCCATGAACGCTTAAACAGACGTTATTAGATTCTTTTAGTAATCCAGCAGTGGTTTCCTGAGTACAGAGCCAACTAGAACAAAATATTTCTCAGATAGTGAACCTCGGAACATCGTATGCAAGAAACATCGGCAATATGGCAGTGACTGCAGTTGGTACATTCTTCAGCTTCATTACTCAGACATCTATTGTACTTACCTTATCGGTATTATTTTCTATCCAGAAAGATTCAGTTATGAAGTTTATCGCAAGACTTGGTGGGGAAAGCAAATATAAGTTTATCTATATGAAACTTGAAAGAATCTATAAAAAGCTTGGTATCTGGCTCAAAAGTCAGCTCTTGCTCTGTATATTTATAGGAGCTGCTATGTATATTTCATTACGAATACTTTCGTTCTTCGGTATCGATCTTCCTCAAAAATGAGCGCTTGCAGCTATCGCAGCGATGACAGAATTTATCCCATATATAGGACCAATCATTTGATGATTAGCAGCTATGATGGTAGCATTTATCAACTTTGGTATCTATGGCGCCTTGATAGTTCTCGGTGTAGTTTTCTTGATTCAACGATTAGAAAATAATGTATTGATCCCATTACTTATGAATAAGACCCTCGGAGTCAATCCCGTCGTTATCTTTATCAGTATGATAATCTGAGCATTGATTCTCTGAGTTATCTGAGTGCTCCTTGCCGTACCTATTGCTGTAATTATAACCCTCATTGTAGAAAAAACATTTGACGAATAACAATAAAAACATATGGAAACATTGAAATATGGAAATATGGAAAAATGCATTTTTCAACCTTTCAATTTTTCAACTTTTCAATAATATAAAGACACTGATTTAGTCTATAAGTATTTTTATGAAAAAAAAGTTACTACGACGATACTATAAGCTTCTCGGAAAATTAGCTCATTCTTATATTCACAAACACAATCCACAGGTGATAGGAATCAATGGAAGTGTAGGTAAAACCTCATGCCGTATGATAATCTATCAGACTTTGCAACAATTTCTTCCCAACAAAAAAATCTATACCTCGCCCAAAAACTTCAATGGAGAACTTGGACTTTCGCTTTCCATTTTTCAGATAGAAAAACGAGAACCAAACATTATCTGCTTCTTCACAACCTTATCTAAACTTATTCGAAAAAGATTATTCTGATCCAAACCTTATGATATCATCCTCTTAGAATATGGAATCGATCGTCCTGGGGAGATGGACTTTCTTCTGACGATAACAAAGCCACAAATAGGTATCTTTACGGCTATAGATTCTGTACATTCAGAACAATTTGGCAATCCTGCTGAGATAGCTAGAGAGGAAGTGAAGATGCTCAAGAATACATCAGAAATATGATTTCTCAACGCCAATGATGCCTATGCGATTCAACTCAAAGACCTCCTGCATATCGACTATCTAACCTATCAAACCGAAGGACATGATATCAAGGCAGATATTTATTTCAAAGACGAATTATTTTCTTTAGTAGATTTTAAGGGGGGAGTGGGCGTACAATTCAATCTTCGAATCAAAGAAAAAAAATATAACATCCGTACCAATATTCTTGGCAAAGCAAATTACGGTTACATATGACTCTGACTCGCTATCGCAGGTATTCTAGATTATCAATATGCTAGAGCAGCATCTACACCAGAAAATCCACTACTCAGAAACGGTTCTCATCAACAACTCGAGCTTAATTATAAACTTCAACCAGGAAGATTATCGGTTTTTCAATGAATAGAAAATAGTGTTATCATAGATTCTACCTATAACGCTTCGCCACTTAGCGTAAGGAAGATCATCAATACGGCACACAATATAAAAACACAATTGTTTCCGCAGAGAAAAATACTTCTCGTGCTTGGAGATATGAGAGAACTTGGTGATTTGACCGAAAGAGAACATAGAATGATTGCGGGATATGTTTCACAAGTTGCAGACCACGTAATTTTGGTCGGTAAATATATGACCGACTATTTAGCTGATGAGCTTGAAAAAGTAGGCTATGACAAAACCAAGATAGATAAATTTTACGACGCCACCATCGCTGGTAAACACATTCAAAAGATGCTTAAAGAATCTGGTGACGAATGTCTTGTAGTCTGTAAATGAAGTCAAAATACTATCTTCCTCGAAGAAGCAGTAAAACACTTCTTACTAAATCCAGAAGATCATAAAGAGCTCACCAGGCAGTCTGATCGATGGTTAAACAAGAAAAAAGAGTATTTCAGTTAGAAAAATATATTCAGTCAATCTCTTTTATTTATTGGGAGTTTCCGCTTTCCATAATTTTTTCATATTCTTCCTGTTTTATATATTTGCCTTTGTATTTCTTATATCCTATCATAGTAAATATATCTAGTAATGCCTTTTTTTCTCCCTGTGTATATTCTTCGACTCATGTAAATCTAAAATCTCATTGTAAAAGATTTTTCTCAAGATTTGTCGTTCCATCTTCCTGAATCTTTTTACTAAATGCTCACGCTCACTGCTGGAGTTTTACGTTCAAAACCTTATCGACGAGCTTGTTCTGATTAATATTCTTTGTATCTGTTCACAATTTTTGGAATAGTTTATCGATTATGAAAATATCTTCGAAAGATACTTTTGCTGACATAGCCTTTTTGTAAAATTCAGCTCTTTTCTTATCGTCTGGTAAAGATTTGAGATACTCAATTAGTTTTTTCTCTCATCTGAAATAAATAACATTTTTTCTGTTGGATCAGGCTTCATCTCGTGGATAATAGCTCTTTACTATTTGGGTTAGATTTAAGGCCAGTCTTGAGATTGTTGCTTCTTTTTCTGCTAGTTTGTCGGAGGGTATATTTAGTTTCTTTATTATTTTGATAAGATTATAGGTATCTTTAAAATTAAAATTTTCTCCTATAAAGGTAGCTATAAATGGATCATCTGGAACTAAAGGATAGGCATCCAAAGTGTGTCATAATAATAGTTTTTCATTGAATCTAGTAATTCATTCTTCTATGTCTTCATATCAGGGTCACGCCATGATTAGTCAGTTCTTTGACTGATTATCTCATCTTATCATGTGCGTGCCATCTTCATGTCACACAACAGTTAGGAGTTTGTTTATGGTATCTTCCTTTTTGTCCGGATATTTACGAGTTTTTGTCTCCATAGCTGCACTATAGGTGACCTTACCACTTTCAATTTGCTGTGTCCAGTCGACGTTAGGATAAAAATGTTTTTTAATATGCTCTGTTCATTCCATTACCGTTTCCATAGAAATATTTCATCTTGGAGGCATTTTTCCTGCTTTCATTGACTTAAATTCTGAGTCTATATCTGTTTCAAACGTTTTTAAAAAAGACTCAAAAACACCCCTTTCCTCGTCTGATAATTTTTGTTTATTTTCTTGATATGTTTTGTTACATAACGAAACAACCGTTTTTCTCTCATCGTCTAGATCAGTAATCCTAGGTCCATATACTGAATTTTGCAGATTATTAATTTCCTCTAGATATGTTTGTTTCCCCGCGATATATTCTTGCGGGAGTCATAGAGCTTGTATCTTATTCTGATTTTTTTGTATCGTAAAGGCAGATCATGAAAAAGTAATATCATATCCAGATTTTTCAGCCTCAAAGAATGTGGCTCTTTTTGTTATCTCTACCTTTTTTTTGCTCTCATCAATTTTTTTAATAAGAAAGACTCTCAAATCATGATCAAGATGTTCATCATTTTCTATCTTAGTTTGTATATCAGTATATTTTTGCAATGCGGATTGAAGAACAGTGGTTATTTCCTCGATATCGTATTGAGAAACTTTGTCCTTCGCAGAAAATAATTTGCTTGATATATAGTTGACGTATGTATCTAATCAGTCTGATATGGATTGTACGTAATTAAAGCTTGTTCACAAAATTGACGTAAGTGGCTTATCCGTCGATAGAATCTCATCTGCGTATTTTTTGTACTGATCCATACATATAAGCGATAGTAAAATCTATATATAATTATAGTCAATAATAAGAAAATGTCAAAAATCTTTATAGCTGTAGCAATTAGAGTTGCGCTTATTTGGCGGATATAGGATAAAATTAAGATTAAGACAAAAAACCACCTTTCGGTGGTTATTTTTATGTTGTATAATATAATATCTAATTACTCGTCAGTTTCTTCAACTTCATCTACCTCTTCATCTTCAGTTTCTTCAACTTCATCTACCTCTTCATCTTCAGTTTCTTCAACTTCATCTACTTCTTCATCTTCAGTTTCTTCAACTTCATCTACTTCTTCATCTTCAGTTTCTTCAACTTCATCTACTTCTTCATCTTCAGTCTCTTCAACTTCATCTACTTCTTCATCTTCAGTTTCTTCAACTTCATCTACTTCTTCATCTTCAGTTTCTTCAACTTCATCTACTTCTTCATCTTCCATTTCAATATTAAGAAGATCTTCTAATTTTAAAAGTTCGTTTATAAGCATCGTAAATAAGTAACAATATAAAGTTTGCAGCCATTAAATGACTGTGGTGGGCTTATATATATTTTTTTGGGTAAATCAAGCGAAAATACACTTTGTTTGATAGCTATTATTTAGCCTTGTATATAGGGCAAATCTTCTATTTTTATCTTTCATTGGTAGAGGAGTTTTTTATCGTTTCATTGTTCTATCCATTTTGTAACTTTCTCTAAACCTTCGGCGTATATTTTGTTTTTGATAAAGACGTTGCCAAGCACCTTCTTCGAGGTATCCTGGACTCATTTTTTCACATTAGCGGCCATTACAAATGCTGTTTTGCTGGTATTTGTCATTTTTTTTGCCTGTATATATTGTACCACATCCACAAAAGATTTTCATTGGCTGTAGTGGAGAAGGAGGTACTTTTGATATATGCTTTTTTTCTCAAAATTAGGATATTGTCTCTTTTTACATTCGCACATATCATAAAGTGCCAGTCACTCTTCGTTAAGAGAATAATTTGAAGTCCCAATAGATAGTATCTTCCATTCGCTTTGTCTACCATTTTTATATCTCTTATAGTGAACTCCTATTTCATGGACAAGGTTGGCTTGGAGCTCTTGCTCTCTTATCTGCAGGATCTCTGAAAATACAAGATTACAATGATTTCTTCCAAAGGCAATCAAGAATTTATTCATACTAAAGGGAACAATCTTTAATTTAATGTCTGATATTCCTTCTTGTTTCAAGTATTCTTCTATATATTGTTTCACTTCTTCATTGCTGAGTTTTTTTCATCGCAGCTTCGGATCGGGGTCTTGATAGGTCGCAAGGATCTGTTCGGATTTGGCAAGCAAATCCTGAGAAAAGGTTCAGAATAATAAAGTATTGTATTTTTCAATGTTGGGGAAATCTTGACGAATGTAAGCCAAAAGCAGTTGGGCTTTATTTATATTCTCGTCGACTTTATCTCTCAAGAGATGATGAATAGGTAATGTGTATATTTTATTTTCAAAAAATGTTTTTTTTATTTCATAGAGTCCTTCGACGATAGAAAGTAGATCTTCTTCTTTGGGGAAATTATAGGTGAATTGTGGATTATATTCGCCGTTTTTCTGGATAAATAGTTCACGCTCTTCAAGCAAATTTGTAGGAGTGAGAAATTTATCTATATGTATCTTCTTCGCTACATCTGCAAGATAGTCATCTACAATATGTAATTGTTCTCTTTCTTCTTGAACGTTCATGCGTTATAGCAGTATAAATAAAACGCTAAATATATAACAAAACTAGGGCTGAAATCAATCGATAGGAAAAACTAGACTAAGGTAATCATTCCATCTTTTTTCTCTATTCCGATTGAATTTACATCTTTCTTTACTACATTATCATTGAAAGGCGCAAAGGATAGAAAGGCGCAAAGGAATATATTTACTTGCTTAATATAGCTAATCCATGGAAAAGCAGAAATATAAGAATACATTTGAAGATTTGTTTGTTCGGCAAGAAAGCAATGATTTGTTTCTGGAGCTATATGTAGTATTTTCTGGCAAACAGTTTAAAGATTATTTTTTCAGAGACCAACTTTTGAGAGCCGCGCTTTCTATATCAAACAATATTGCTGAATGATATGAAAGGGAAACAGATAAAGAATTTATAAGATTTCTCTATATAGCTAGATGATCTTGTGGAGAGACAAGAAATATGATCATTTTGGCAGAAAAACTTAAATTAGTAGATCTAAAAGATATAAACAAACGGAAAGATAGTCTAGTGAAAATATCATCATGAATCAAAAGACTTATTTCAGCAAGATGTAAGACAATGAAATAGTAATTATTATTGTTTATATCTTTGCACCCTTGCCCCTTTTAGTCCTTTCAATCCCCATTATGAAATTATATGTATACAACACGTTAACTCGTAAAAAAGAAGAATTTATTCCGCTAAATAAGGACTTCGTCTGAATGTATTCGTGTTGACCGACGGTCTATCGGACACCAAGTATCGGTAATTATAGAGCAGCATTCACAGCTGATCTCATTAGAAATACTTTGAAGCTTCTTGGTTACAAAGTGAAATCAGTAATGAATATCACTGATGTAGGACATTTAGTTTCTGATGCTGACGAGGGAGAAGATAAACTAGAAAAGTGATCTAAGCGTGAAGGAATCTCTGCTCGAGAAGTAGCCAAAAAATATGAAGCATCATTCAAAGACGGTATGAAGAAGCTCAATATCGATGAATTTGATGAGATGCCGAGAGCGACCGATCATATCCAGGAGCAGATAGATTTGGTAAAGATATTGGAAGAAAAATGATATACCTACAAGATAGAGGATGGTATCTATATGGATACAAGCAAGGTTCCCAACTATGGAGAACTTATGTGACCAAATTATAAAAAGCGTTTGGCCGATCTCAATGCAGGAGAGAGGATAGAGATGGGAGACAAAAAACATCCTACTGATTTCGCTTTACGAAAATTTTCTCCGGCGAACGAACAGAGACAGATGGAGCGAGATTCTCCTCGAGGGAAAGGCTTCCCTGGTTGGCATATCGAATGTAGTGCGATGTCCAGTAAATATTTGGGTCATCAATTTGATATCCATCATGGAGGAGCAGACCATATCACTATTCATCATCCCAACGAAATAGCTCAGTCTGAATGCGCTTTTGACGTTCACCCTCGAGTCAAATATCGGATACACAATGAATTCCTTCAAGTAGATGGAGGCAAGATGAGTAAGTCTTTGTGAAATGTGTATACGCTAGCAGATATAGAAGCTAAATGATATACTATCTTAGATCTCAGATATTTCTACTTTATGGCGCAATATGGAAGCTTCCAAAACTTTACCCGAGACCAGCTAGAAGCGGCAAAGAACGCAAGGAAGTCATTGATTAAAAAAATCCAATCGACTACCCAAGAAGATAACAAAGAAATCAACGAAGCGTTTAAGCAAAAAATAGAAGAGGTCTTATGCGACAATCTCAATACACCACAAATCTTAGCAGAAATACATACACAACTCAATCTTCATGGTGGCACTATTTATCCCTATCTTTTGGATCTTGAAAATAGTTTTCTCAAATTATGATTGTTCGAGAAAGAGGAAATCATTGAAATTCCTACTGAAGTGAAAGAATTAGCAGATCAGAGAGTTCAGGCTAAACAAGATAAGAACTACGCTTTGGCCGATGAGCTGAGAAATAAAATTACTGCGCTATGACGAGAAGTCAAAGACAGCAAAGATGGTTACGAGCTAAATAAACTATAATATTTATTCCCACAAATATTTGCATCTATGGAGACATTAAGGTTTCTTACCAAACAGCAGATAGAGAAGATCAAGAAGGAGTATCAATTGCCCGTCTATGTATATTCTGAAAAACTCCTCAGAACAAAGGCCAGAGACTGTCTCAATTTCCCTAATGCCTTCTGATTGACGGTGAGATATGCGATGAAGGCGAATTCAAACTTAAACATCTTGAAAATATTCGACCAAGAATGACTGCATATCGATGCGAGTAGTAGTTTCGAGGCACAGAGAGCAATGAAGGCAGCGGGTATCCATCCGAGCAAAATTCAGCTCACCACCCAAGAATTTCGTTACGACTTATGAGCCTTGATAAAATTGGGGATAGAATATAATGCGACAAGTTTGTATCAGCTAGAAGAATATGGTAAAAAATATCCGAACACACGCGTATCTGTTAGGATAAACACGGGAACTGGATCGTGATGGACCAAAAGAACGTCAACAGGAGGATTGGCGTCGAGCTTTGGTATCTGGCATGGGTATATCGATAAGGTCCAAAAGATAGTCAAGCGTTATAATATAATCATCGATAAATTTCATGTGCATATATGATCAGGAGCTGACCCCAAAGTTTGGGAATGGATAGCTGAACATAGTTTGTCTTTTGTAGAAAAGTTTAAAGACATCAAGACCCTTAATCTTGGCTGAGGATTTAAAGTAGCAAGGATGCAAAATGAAAAAGCCACTGATCTCCAAAAAGTAGGCAAAAAGGTGAAAGAAGCCTTTCAAAAATTTTATAAGAAAACAGGAAGAAAATTGCATTTAGAGATAGAGCCAGGAAGCTATTTAGTCGCTAATGTCGGTGCTATCATAGGCTTGATAGAGGATATTGTAGATACAGGAATAGAAGGATATCAATTCATTAAATCTGACATCGGCATGCCGGACATCTTGAGGCCCACGATCTATGGAGCACAACACCCGATTATTATCCTCGGCAAAGGAACGAAAAAACAAAAATATGTCGTCGTCTGACCCTGCTGTGAAAGCGGAGATATTCTTACTCCCGCTCCAGGCAATTCAGAAGAAATTTGTCCGAGAGATTTACATAAGGCGAGTATCGGAGATGCTATGGTAGTAGAATGAACAGGAGCTTATTGCTCTAGTATGTCAGCTAGCAATTATAATTCCTACCCCATAATCGCTGAAATATTAATCAGAGAAAACGGAACTATCGTCCCTATTAGAAAAGCAGAGAAAGTTAGCGATATGCGAAGAAATGAAATAGACCAAATTAACTAGCAGTTAGCGACTAACAACGATGGAATTTTATTTTTACAAATAAGCTATGGTAAAGGTGCTTAACACAATTCACGAAGATTATCACATACACAGCATTAATTATTCAGATGGATTAAATACCATTGATGAAATAGTTGAATATGTTGGAAGGATCGGATTAAAGAAAATAATTATTACTGACCATAGTCAGGCAGTAATAGATAGAGAGTGATTAGCAAAAAAATGCCGAAGATCTATGGTAATCACATATAGTAGATGGAAAAATGTACACAATAACGTTCAGGTATTGTTTGGGACAGAACGAGATCTCTTAGACGAAGAAGGAAACTGTTGTAAAGATATTCAGGGTATAGAAACAGATTTTTGTATTCTTTCTTGTCACGAAAATATTTACAAATGAAATCTCAAAAATATTACGCAAGCATACATCAATGCTATTCATAAGTACCACGATAAAATAGCATTTATTGGACATATATGTAAAAATGGAACATCTGAATATCTTGATGTCGAAGCGATGGCCGAAGTTCTTAATCAGTATAATATTCCTATAGAGATAAATTGTTTTTATCTACATATAAATGGTACAGATCTCGAAAAACTAGATAAATTGCTTTCGCTTATAAAAGCTTGAGTCTATGTAAATAGTGATATGCATGCTTTGAATGACTTTAGTTTCAGACAAGCAGGATTCGATTATCTCAAAGAAAAAGGATTTATCTCGTAAGATTAATATGAAATTAAGCAGAGGATATCTCTATGTTGCGATTACTTGAATACTCTCATGATTTATAATATTTTCATGACAACTTTTTTCAAATCTATGACTCTCTATACTCGAGATAAGCATACTTCCTTTCCTTCCAGTAATATTTATCTTACTTCCTGTAATCTTGCGACGTAAACAATGGTTTACGAGGGAGAATATATGACCATTGCTGATATTTTGACTTGTAGAAGTATTTTCTGTACTTACACAGTTTGGCGGAATTTTCTTCAAAGTTCCTGTCGCAGTCATTATTCTTTTGTTATATACACAACCATTATGGACGATATTATTATCATGAGTTTTCTTAAAAGAGAAATTTAAGCGATTCCATATTGTTTCTTGCATATTTGTTTTGTGATGAGTATTTTTTCTCGCCTTCCCTTTCTCTACATGAGTAGCGATAAATCCGATAGGATTAATTATGGGATTGTTGTGAGGGATATTTCTTTCGTTCTGGATTATGACCGGGGCTTGGGTGAGCAGAAAAAATATCGATCCTTATTTTATCAAGTTCTCTGGAAACTTATTTATGATTATCTTTCTATTTTTACTTGCTCCTTTGTTTGTGCTACTTATACCCAATCCTCATTTGACGGGATTTCACTTCAATCATAGTTGGATAATATGGATAGGTTGTATTATATACGCAATTTTTGTTAATATTGTCCCTCATATCGCTTATTTTACATGAATTAAAAAAGTCCCTGCGATGAGCGCGGGAATTATCATGCTTTTTGACCCAGTTGTAGGAACCATATTAGCGATGACATTTTTCCATCAATCGCCAACGATATTTATTCTTATATGATGAGTTCTAATTTTGCTTGGGAATATCCTCGTTATGATATATGGCCAGAAAGAATAATATTTATCTCGTAAAATACGTCATGAAAGAAAACAGAATTACGATTATTGTGAATAGACCAGTAAATGAAGTTTTTGAATTTTCTACAAATCCCAAAAACACTCACCTATGGAGTGCATCAATTAAAGAAGAAATAACAGATGAGTACCCGCCAAAGATAGGGACAATGTATAAGAATCGTTGAGACGCTCCTATACGAGATACTTATAAAGTTTCGGAATTTGAACAAGATAAGTTATTTACGCTAAGTGATCTAGATGAAAATTACCATGTAAGATATACATACAGAGCACTGGATGACAATAAAACCGAAATGGAATATTTTGAATGGATGGCTAACGGCGATCTAAGTAATCCATATACGAAAGACGTATTAGAAAAGCTGAAATCAATTATTGAGATGCAAACAATATCAATTTAAACTATTTTTAAAATGTGATATTTATCTCGTAAATATAGCTCATGCAAAACGACCGAAAAGCAAATTTTAAAGAGAGAAGTGAACTTGTTTTATCAACCTGTTCCAAAGCATGTAAGCCTCATGCAAACATCGTCATCTCACTTGGATTTGTAGATGATAAATTACTAGTGGCAGATTGTCAGATGGTAAGCACAATCAAGAATCTAAAAGAAAATCCGGTCATTTGTGTAGTCAGTGGATACTATAGATTACGCGGAAAGGTAGAAATATATAGTGATGGAAAATATTTTGATGCTTGTGTACAAAAAAGCAAAGGATATGATGACAGTATAGTAAAACATGCTCTTGTGATATCTGTTGATGAGGTATTCGATTTAGATAAAGGTGAAAAGATTTTATAATTTTTATATAACAAGTTTATTACATGATCTTCTATTACATCATCGCTGCACTTATAAGTATAGCTATCGTATTGATCTCATATTTTGCACCAGATGCATTATCTTTTCTTGGAAACGAAACAAATCAACGATTCGCTGATACGGGTATGATTTTGCTCCGGATTACCTTATTTGTGAAACCAGCATTTATGATTTTGATGAAGCACTCAGAACTCAAGACTATTAGCTTTTCATGATTACGAGACTACCTCAAGACTATCAAAGGAAGATCGCTCAAATGATTACGAAAAATGCTTTTGAGTATCATCTACTTCGTGGGTGGCCTAGGCATGAAATATAGAAGAACTTTGGGAATCACTACATTTTTACTTCTTTTCACTCATGGAGGAATCAATGTCGGCAAGTGGCTCCACAATAGCTTCTGATTGACTGCGCAGCTCAATAGCTATTGGATCCTAGCGGGATATATATCATTACTTTGCTTACTTATAGGATTTATTACATCAAATACATTTTCCCTCAGAATTTTCAAAAGACATCGAAAATCTATTCAGAACCTTGCGTATGTTGCGCTGACCTTCGGCATTCTCCACGTCGCACTCTTGAACCTTTGAGAATACTTCTGATATATCATTCTATTGGTAATCTACATCTTCTTTAAGCTAGTTGAAAAACGCAGAATCAAAATCTTCTAGTCAGCTATTGAAAAGTAATGAAATATATTTATACCAGTGTATAGTAGCCCAACAAAAATATGAATAAAAATTTATTTTTTGAAATATGTTGTGGTATATGGGCAAAGATAAATTTGTTCCCTATAATAAGATATTTAAGTCACAAATAGTAGAGGAGGGGGTTTGAAAAAATCCACAAAAATCAGATCCTAATGTAAGGAAAGATCTTGCTATACTTTTGCAGATGAATCAGCTTGAGGACAAAATGAATTCTTTCATCAAGATTCAAAAAGAAAAAATAGCCAGATTTCGTGAGAAACTTCGTTATTCATATGACGAATACAATAGAAGAGACGATATAGAGTATCGCCGAAAAAATTCTAAGAAAATCTTACAAAATGCAGAGTGGAAAAAAGAGATTTCATTGATGAACGATAAAGACAAAGTGGATATCCTCAATTATATTATGGACAGGGATCTAACGCTAGATCAGTTAAAATTTATAAACGACGATGACAAATCCATTACCTGTTATTCGGTGTTTATCTCTGCATTATACGACCCACAAGATTGCGAAGGCAACGAAGGAGACGATCGGGATGATGATATTTCAGATGACAGCGGTTTGTGCGTTGCTGTTTGTCCAGAGTTTTTGCTCAATGCTGCGTGAAGTCTCGAGAAAGAAATAAAAAATCCAATGTTGCAGGTTGATATAGAACAAATCAAAGAAATCATCGTAAATAAAGTCAAATACAAGTTTTTGTTTTAAAATAAAAAAGGCGAATGCTATTCGCCCCTATTATTTTCTAATATCTGAATATTATTCTTCCTTTTTTTGGTAGACCATCTGTGGATTTAGATTCACGGGGAATTCTTCCATATCAAAGACAATCTTAAACGTGTTGTCGGTATTATTCACTGTAGAATCTATCGTGCTCAATTCTTCATTGCCAAATATAGCTTGTATTTTCTTAAATCCATTGATAAGTATTGGTGCCGAAAAGAGTGCTATATTTTTTACGATATAGAGTAAGAACTGCAGATCAGCAATGGCTTCAACTTTGGTATTTTCATTCTTGTATTTGATCCATGGCTCGGCTTTGGTAATATATTCATTCGCTCATTGAACAAGTTGATATCGATCATCGAGATATCATTTGATTTCAGCTTTTCTGAGATATTGCTCTTCTATCTTGGACCCATCTCGTCCATCTTCGAAATAATGAAGAAGTTCGCTATTGCTCTTTTCTTTGAAGACTTCTCGTTTTTGCTTATTAAACTTTCCACTCGTGATACCATATTTTTTACATAAACTTGTGACTCTATTTACCAAATTTCCTCGTCCACCAATCAACATACTTTCATATAAGTTTCCCAATCTTTCTACAGAGAAATCACCGTCAGCACCAATAGGCACATCATACAGCAGGTTGAAAATCACGGCGTCTCTATCATAGTCATCTACGACCTTTACAGGATCAATTACATTGCCGAGAGACTTGCTCATTTTGTGGCCATCTACGGTGAAAAATCCTGTGATAAATTCAGTATTGGGCAAAGTATAGTCCACACTCATAAGCATTGCGGGCCAAAAAATCGCATGAAATCTTGCGATGTCTTTACCTAAAATATGAACAATCTGAGTATCGGCATTTCGAAATCCTGTGTCTCTAGAAATGGTGACATAATTGAATAATGCGTCATATCGTACATAACTTACTTGTTTAGGATCGAAGGGGAGCGGTATACCAAATTTATTCGTTTCTCTAGAAACAGAAAAATCTTCCAAGCCACCCTTGACGAAGGATTTCATTTCGTTGAACCTATATTCAGGAAGGACAAATTCAGGATTTTTTTTGTAGAAATCTTCTATCTTTTTCTGGTAATTTTTGAGTTTGAAAAATCGATTCTTTTCGGTGATCATGTCGGGTTTAGTAAGATGATCTGGGCAAACAAGTTCGGAACCTGTCCCGCCTTTAGCGGGGTCTTTGAGAATCAGATCCTTTTCTGTTTTGAATCATTCACATCCTACGCAATAATATCCTTTATATTCACCTTCGTAGATATCTCACTTGTCATACGATTTTTGGAGCATTTCTTGAACAAGTGCTTTATGGTTGTCTTGGGTTGTTCTAATAAAATCTGTGTAGGAGATTTGTAAATGTTGTCGAACTTCTTCTCGTTTCTTTCCCATCTCATCGAGATAGATTGAAATATCTTTCTTCTCAATTTCGGCCTGTTGAACTATCTTCTGGCTATTTTCGTCATTACCGGTAGAAAATTTTACTTCATAACCAAGTAGTCTTTTATATCTTGCATAAAAATCTGCAATGAAAGAGCTATAGGCATGTCAAATATGTGGATAGCCGTTGGGATAATAGATAGGTGTAGTGATAAGAAATTTTTTCATCTGTCTCTCCATACATATAAAAGCTAATTCAAGAATAGCGATTTATCTCTCTCTTTTCAAGCAAAAAGTTTCTTTGTCACAGATTTGCTATTCGTTCGTATTACATAGTGCTAATTCGACCGCCAGCCCCGACTTTTCGGGGATGGATGCGAGAATTATATATTCTCCTTCAAAAATGAAGAATATATAATTTATAAATTTTTAACCCCCTTTAGTACAATGAGTAAATTCAAGTTCAGCCACAAATCAATGCTTACTACAGCAACACCAGTAAACGGGTGAATGTTTTGTGATTGCACAGGAATTTATTTATGAGCTAGAGAGAGGTTTTATTCTACTATTAACCGCACAATGATAATGTAAATTAGATAAGAGCTGATTTATGTTTGAAAACCTCTCCGACAGCTTGCTGGAGGGGTTTTTACGAGTTAGCTAAATTTAGTTTATAAGATATCAAAATGCGGGAAAAGAGCATTAAAAAAAATATACGTAGATATTATAGTATCAGTTTTTTATCGGGTCTATTATTCGCTATACCTATTATGGTACTCTTCTGGAGAGATAGTGGTTTGAATATGTTCCAGATAACTTTTTTACAATCATTATTCGCGATAGCAGTCGTTATATTGGAAGTCCCTACTGGATATATAGCAGATATTCTCGGAAGAAAGAAATCAATTATCATCTCGCTATTCTTTCATTTAATAGGATACGCCGTATACTGATTTTGATCTAGCTTCTGATGATTTTTGGTGGCAGAGATATTATTGGCGTTTGCAGTATCGTTTCTCTCATGAGCTGAAGATGCTCTTGTCTATGACTCACTCAAACAAGTTGGAGAAGAGAGGAGATATAAAAAAGTCATAGGTAACGTGGTCGCATTTTCGATGATTGCAGTAGCTGTATCGAGTATAGCGTGATCACTATTGGCAAGTATAGGATATAGGCCGTTGATCTGGTTAAGCGTACCTTTTATGTTGCTTGCATTTATCCTATCATTTCGATTACAAGAGCCAGAGAAATCTAAGATCATAATAGAAAAAAATTATCTCTCAGACATATGGAGGGCAATCAAGTTTGTATTTTTAAACAATCCTAAGCTCAAGCGATTGATACTTTACTTCGGTATCATCAATGGTATAAACTCGGCAGCATTATGGTTTTACCAGCCTTACTTCCAGATAACTAGTCTCAATATCGTATACTTCGGTATCATATTTGCATCATTTCAAGTCTTTACTGCGATAGTTTCCAAGGTTTCTCACAATGTAGAAAATTTCTTGTGAAGGAAATCTTCACTCATCGCAATAGCTGTTTTGGTCGTAGCGAGCTACTTTTTGATGGGTAATATTATATTTGCTTTCTCATTTGGATTCGCGTACCTCCAACAATTTGCAAGATGATTCAACAAAGTACTAGCTTCAGATTATATCAACCAGGAAGTTTGATCATCATATAGAGCAACGATATTATCTATCAATAGCTTGTTTAGTAGATTGATCTATGCTTCGCTTATCCCATTACTTGGTCGTATAGCAGATGTAAAAGGCATCCTTTACTCATTGAATGTATCATGAGTATTGGCACTAGTTGCATGATGATTGATATTACGAATCTTACACAAAAAAAAGGTTATATAAGAAAAATCCCGCAGTGATAAGTTTTGGCGGGGTTTTCTTCGAAACTATTATATTTTCTTGCAAACTAAGATATGCCCGATGACACTTCCTTCCTCACGAATGGGTAAAACATGCAAGTCAAAGAAATTCTTTTTGAGTAATTTTTCTAGATCTTGTACTCTATGATTCAAAAATTTAATTTTAAACTGATCCTTATCTTTTTTCCAGATAAATTCACGTCTCTGGATGAAATGTCCGATGATCAACATTCATCACGTTCTCAATATTCTATATATTTCTTTAAACAGTCCATTGATATCTTCGATATGTTCTAATACAAAAAAACTCGTTGCTAAATCAAAAGATTCATCTTCGAAGGGGAGTGTGTTTTCTAAGTCACAAACCACTTTTTCCACATCTTTACCGGCTTGCCCGCCGTGGCGGGGATGTTTTTTCAAGAGCTTCTCTGCTATATCACAGGCGACATACCTTGTTGGTTTCAGTGGTGCGAGGAATTTATAGAGTCTTCCATCGCCAGCACCGAGATCTATGATCTGTAAATTTTCCTGGTCTCTTGGGAGAAATTTAACAAAAACACCTTTATCAAAACTATCAAGGTGTTTGTGGTATAATTTATACTGGTCAGCTATATTATTATATCCTGTCTCCGGATCGTGGATAAGGATATGCTTTTGGTTGTAAGACAAACTGAATGACTAAATGATTAAAACTAATTTTAGATGATAGATGATAAATGATAGATTTATGATTTTGTTCTATCATAGACTATTGTAGGATACGATAGCTTATATATAGAAATACCGACACTTATCATTTAAAATTTATAATTTATCATTGTTTTTAAAAGAAAGTTTTATTCGTCTCTTCTTTTACCTTATCCAAGAATGGCTGCATTTTCTGCTCTATATCTGGATTTGGTGTGTGAAGGTATTTACTAAGTTCAGTAGTCTTTTCTGCTGCCTTCTTCAAGTGTACATAATATTTACTCAGTTCGGACACTACATCAGAAAGGTCGTCATTTTTTTCCAATAATTCCGTAGTTTTTTGTTTCAAGAGAGCATTTTGTTGGACATATTCATCAAGCTCATTACTGAGATACTCGATTTCTTTTGCAGCTTCCTTGAGATTGGATCTCAATTGGTTGATGGTATCTTTGTGTTGGAATCTAAGATAGAAGACGAAATATCCTATCAGTCCACCAACAATCGCAGCCAAAACAATATATCAGGATCAGGTCATTTCTTTGAATATAAAATGTAAAATTAGAATCTAGAACTATGATATATATAGTAGTTTACTCAGAAAAATCAAACATATTTTTTTGAGGGAGAATATAAAAAATAAAGTCTCCAAATCTCTTGCAATTCATGCCATAATATATATAATACAAATGTCAAGATAGGAAAAGTGTTGGTCTTGGCCCTGATGAAAATTTTTTCTGCGCTGTTATTTTGGATGAGCACAAGGTTAGCTTGGTGTAATATGCAAATAAACGGGCCGCTCGCTTAGGCGAATGTCTCCTTTGTTCACATATTAAATCAACTTCTTGTGCTTTTTTGTAAACAGAAGTTCTGGATAGAGGAGAAAGGGTGGGAAAAAGAATGAGAGTGTATATCTGCGACGGACTGCAAGAGCATTCGCATTCTATTCTACTCACTATCACAGTAAAAGTCTATCTTATCATTTCCTTTAGGGGTGCTATGATAAGGTCAGAGACATGTTTTTCTAGAAACAAAAAAGTCAAACACAAAAAATGCTCCATATGGTGTGAGGAGGGAAAAACTTTTATTTTCTTCTAATTTTTACGAATGAAAAAAACGAAAAAACTGGCGAAAGAAGTAGATGCTGCACCAGAAGAAAAATTCAGCATACCAAAAGCTATTCTTGTAGCAGGAGTAATATTTGGGCTAGCATGAATATTAACAAGTGGAGGAGTTATGGCGCAGACGAAAGATTCGTCCACCATGGATACATCTAAGATTGTGCCGGCCGCAGCAGACAAACCTGTGATAGAGTCAAAATCATGAGTTCTCTTTATGGATCCTACGTATTCGCCCACAGACAAAATTGCGACAGTGAGATTATCGTGATGATGATCAGTTCATGGCATAAAAGCCTGATGACTTCTTGACCTCAGCGGTAAAGACCTAAAAGATTGAGTAAGCTCGACGTTCTGAAAGTTTACTTTATCTAAATCTACCGATTCCATAGTAAAATGAACTTGAATCGCCGTGGAATTCACATTATTTTGAGATGCTCCCGATAAGGTCAGAACATGATTTCTTTACGCACACAAGGTGGCTGATTGAACGGTTGTATTTAAGGTGTATCCATTTAGTGAAAAATGATTTGAGCCATTCGTACTATTAGCCGTAGACCAAAAGATATGAAAAAAACTTATGGCTTCGGCGTTTGTAGGAAGTGATCTAAAATCAAAAAGCTATTACGGAGAAGCCGAAATTACTGGTAAAATCACCAAACAAATTTCTGCATTATTACAAACAAGGGTTGGATGAACCTATAGTTCAAAGCCAAAAGCTTGAGTGTATGTAGGTGCTAGAATTAAGTTCTAACTAATAAGCGTTTTATCATTTTAATCACATTATCATGAAAAAATCAACTATACTGGATATTTTCATTTCACTAGTGCAATTTCTTTTGCGCCCAGAGTCTATCTGCGAAAGTAAATACAAAATCTAAATAAAAATAATTCTTCATATGGTATGAGAAGACTTTTATTCTTTACCAATAGTAAAATGACAAAAAAAATTATTAAACCAGCTGATGAAATACCAGCAAAAGATGATGTTACTGATAAATTAATAAGTGAGAAAGAAGAAAAAAGCGATGAAATCGCAAAAGGCCTTACAGATGAATTTATCGAAACCTGCAAAGCACTTAGCATGTGGCCTTGTATGGATGGTAAGCATAAGGTTGCTATAAAATTGAAAGATGCACCGTCGATAAACACATGAGCATGATTACAATATGGCATGCATGTAAGTATCTGGTATGATGGAAAAATCCAAGAGACAAAATATTTTAAATACAGGGATTGATACAGTTCCAGTTGAGATGATCGAGGAAACTGTTTTAGGAGCGTGCTTGATATTTTTGTGGATGATGAGTCTTGAGAAGTAAAAGTAATCGCGCAGGCCAATGGATATTCTGCAAGAACGATAAGATTTCATATAGAAAAAAAGGTCGCTATGCCGGAGGTTGAAAAAGAAGAATTTGAATCGAAGTTTAAAGTAGTAAAAGAGAAAATTCTCAAAGATCATACAAGAGATGCAACGGCTCCATTAATATATCATATGGCGTATCGTTGAGAATTAACAGCCTTGCAAGATCCATATAAGGAAACTCCTTATGAAGAAGCAAAACTTATTTCGCATGCAATTGATTATACAAAATGATTAGCTGCTATTGTGATAAGCGCACAGATTGACGCAAGTATGCGTTCAGGAAGGCAAATGGAATATGTTTGATATGTCGTCTACTCAGATGGGCGTACAAAACAAGTACGAAGAGATACTATCTACGCCGACGCTATCAAAGCAGGCGAATCTGTGGCTATCCCTGATGCTCATAAACTTATCAAGGAAGAAGGCGAATAGTAGCTAAATTAAATATTTTACTTTTTCACTATAAGCATGGGAAAATCATATTACGAAAGACGTATAAAAAAAATTCCTGACGAGATTCTCCTGGAGGATTTTCGTGAAACTATCAAAATAAAAGAGCAGATAAAGGGCGACATAGCAAAGTTGCTTGTCTTACATATATCATGAGACGATGCCACGTTCACCGCTGAGATCAAAAAAGAACTCTCTTCGTTACAAGAAGAAATAAACAAACAATTATATTTTTATAGCTTTGATCATGCTCAGTTAACATATGAATGTATGAAACATGAGCTACAACGTAGAGGATATGAATTGATAGGAGCACTTGAATGAACACAAATGGTGATACATATGCGCGATGCTAGTGGAAAAGAATTTGAGGTGGCTCCTTGATTTGCCAAAGACGCCCTTGGTCCAGACACTCTTTTGAGAAAATTAGATCTGTCTGAGAGGTCAATAAATGGGCTAAAGAGGTATAGTATTACAACGCTTGGGCAATTATTGGACTGGCGAGAGTATCATAATGTAAAAAATTTCCAGGACATGGAATGATTATGAAAAAAATCATATAGCGAGGTAGAATCTTATCTTGAGGAATATAAATTTATTCCTATGCAATAAAAAAACCCCCACCGAAGTGGAAGTCTTTTTATAATAATGTTGACTAAGAAACTAAGATTTCTTAACAGCACCTTTGAATTCTGAACCAGCTTTGAAAGTTACTACTTTCATTGCAGGAATGTTGATTGTTTGACTTGGATTTTGTGGGTTTACACCTTTTCTAGCTTTTCTTTTTGAAGCTTTGAAAGTTCCGAATCCTTGGATTCTTACTTCTCCAGATTTCTTAACTCCACCAATTACAGTTTCGATGAATGAGTTAACTAATTCAGAAGCTAATTTCTTAGAAACACCTAATTGTTCTGCTAGGCTAGCAATAAGAGCTGTCTTTGTCATTTGTACAAATAATTACCAAATAAAAAGTACTGTGTACGGCAATGATATTAGCATACAGGGACTGTATTTCAAGAGATTATTGAGGTAAAATAGTAGAGGAGTGAGTAAATTGAATTGTGGCTTACGGACTAGGATTACTCACATTTTCATGGTCATCTTTGATGATTTAGGGTTGACATTTTTATAAATATATACGATAAAAAATCTTTTTGTATTGAGAAATGCCCCACAAGATGCGGGGCTAGAAAATGGTGTCAACTATTTTAAAACTACAATGTTGAATGTTGAATGCTAAATGTTGAATGATAATATTTGTTTTGTTTACGAACTATCGTAAATTACAATAGTCTATAAAGATGCAATTCCTACATTTAAAATTCAAAATTTATAATTTAAAATTATATTTAATTATGTCTCAAGAAGTTTCTTGAGTTGTTTAATTGCTCTGGAAAGTCTTTGTCTAATCATCTCATTGGATGTTCATGTTATCGATGCAATTTCTTCATTTGTTTTTTCTTCGATAAATCTAAAGTAAATAATTTCTCTACTTATATCATCAAGCCTCTTCATAGCTCTTTCTATCTGTTCAAATTTAAAATCGTTTTCTAGAAGTTTAGTAAGATCAACATCATCCACAAGCGTATCTTCGAAAGCTTCTCATTCGTCGTTTGTCTGCAAATCTGTGAAAGGTGTGTCAGAATTTTTTTTGAAAAAATCTTTGATAGTGTTTTTAAAGATAGTCCAGAAGTAGGCTGTGAAAGATTGATCTTCTTTATACGATTTTACTCATTCCCAAAATTTTACATAGAAATCCGAAATAATATCTTCGGCATCTTGTTTGGCAACAAAGTAATTTGCATTAATATAACGGAAAAACATATCAATTGTCTGGAGATAGAATTGATTAAACGCATTTTGGTCTTGCTGTTTCAGCTTTTTTATATTCTCTGTATCGAATTCGACCACTACAATCACATAATGGAATAAAACACTACTATATATTACTTACATATTTTTTTCTAAGACGACCTCATGATTTTCTTGGTCTTTAACTGCTTCAGAACTTATACCACCAACACAGGCAAAAAATTCTTTAAAGCTTCCATCCTCATTTCTTTCTAGAGGTCTTAGAGGCATCATAATCTTATCTATTTGAACATATTCATTTCAGGAAACGATCTTACATTTGCAAACTCCACAAGAACCTATTCCACAAGAGATAGGGAAGTCTATGCCATTGTTCTTAGCCGACTGAGCAATGCTTTGATTTTCTTCTGCTGGGAAACTAGCGATAATACTTCCGTCAGGTCTCTGAAGTTTGATGATTACTGTCATATTTTTAATATAGAGATTAAAATTATTTCTTAATTATTTTTCCAAGAACTTCTTTTGCTTTTTCTAGTTGGTTATCGATAGCAGTAGCCACATATTTATCTACATCGAATTCTACAACTACATCAGGAGTTGCTCAGGTGATGTCTATATTCTCTCCGTTTGGTGTATATCGTTTTCCGACAGTATATTTGAGCGATGCTCCATCATCGAATTCGTCCATGGTTTGGATAGATCACTTTCCAAATGTTTGCGTACCAACCAATTGTGCACCTATTTGTTCTTGTAATGCTAGAGCAATAATCTCTCCTGCTGAAGCAGTAAGTCAGTCTACGAGCACTACCATGGGAATATTTTGATAGTCCGTGTATCATTCTGAGAGTAATTTTTCATCTTCAAACGTAGTATATTTACTACTCACCACAAGTTTCCCTTTGGGGATAAAGTGCGAAGCGATTTCTACAGATACGGGTAAAAGTCCTCATCCATTTCCTCTAAGGTCAAGAATAATTCCTTGTACCTTCTGTGATTTAAAATCGCTTAGTGTTTTTTTTAGTAAATTCTCGGTTTCCTCTCCGATGATAGAAATATTGATATATCCGATTATTTCTTTATTGGCTCAGGTAATGATTTTCCCATTTACAGAAGGAATGACGAGTTTATCTCTAGTTATTTCCTTTTCAATAATCTCTTTACTTCAGTCTTTAGCGATTCTTTCTATAGTGAGTTTTACTTTGGTTCATTTCGGACCTCTGATTTGATCTACTGCCTGGTTGATATCAAGACTTTTTGTCGCTCAGGTGTTTATCATAACAATTCTATCAAGGATTTTTAGTCCAGCAGCAAATGCTGGTGATCACTTAACGATCTCATCTATTTGGATATAATAATCTTTTTTGCTGATTACGGCTCCTATGCCTTCAAAATCTGATGAACCCTTCAGTTCTTCTTGAAATCCAGAATTCTGTTCACTATCCATATATACGGTGTAAGGATCGTCGATGGCATCTACATAGGCCTTGAGAGCATTGTTAAGCATTTTCCCGGTGTTAAGTTTATCTATATCATAATAAGAACTCTGAAGTACATTATAGATAGCGTCAAAACGTTCGTATTTTTTACCTCATAGTCCGAGATCTTCAGCATTCACAACATTCTTTATCGACGAAATCAATCCATCCAGGTTAAGTTTTCCTTGTTGGATAATCGGTTGATGTAAGGAATTCCATTCATGGCCGATCTGCCAAATAAGGCCACCAAACAGTGCTCATAATATAAATAGGATAACTAACTTTCATTTTTTCATAATAAGATATTAGTAAATAAGGCGCTTAGATGTTTAGATGATTAGGGATGTGTTTTATGATAAGAAATATAGGAAGAAAGCATTTTAAGGACTTCTGATAGTATCTCATGTGTAGTTGTGAAATCATTTTTTGTTATAAAATGTAATCTTTCAGAAATAATGAGCTGTGTTTCTAGCTCAGCGGCAGATCATTTTGCTATATATAAGAAATGAATATTTTCTTTTTTCGTTCATCTTTCGCTTCATTCAGCTATATTAGAGGCGATAGATACGGCGGATCTTTTAATTTGATCCACCAAAGCAAAAGTTTCTGTTTTAGGGAATTTGAGGGTTATTAAATAAATTTGTTCTATTAAATCCATAGATTTTTGCCAAACTTTCAGCTCTTGATAACGAGTATTCATTTCTCTATTCTAAGCATCTAAAATCCTAAGCCTCTAATAGTCTATGTATTCGTTACGTTTTTGTAGATTTCTAATATAGAATTATCTCTCACAAATACAACATCAAGTGTATACTCCTTGTCTGTCGGATGATTGAGTAAATAATATTCTATGGTGTGTTTTACATGTCAGAGTTTTTTGGAGGTGATATAGTCTTGGAGGTCATCTATATGATTTACAACCTTCACTTCCACAAAAATCAGAATATTGTTTTTTTGGAAAATGAGATCAAGCTCTCATCATGCGATCGTGTAGTTTCTCTCTATAAGTATATATCATTGATTTTGATAGTGTTGTGCTACAAGGTTTTCTCATTCTCTACCCTTGTCTTTCTTGTAGGTGGTCATTTCGAACGTAGTGAGAAATCCTAAAAAAAATCAGTATATATGTCACGTAATGTAGGATTTATAGTTTTTATTAAATTTATTTTTTTCTCTCTTCTTCGATCTTTAACTTGTTTTTCTCTGGCAATAGCAACTTTTATATCTGAAAATTCTTCATAATACAAAAGCTTGTGGATATTGTATCTCTTGGTAAATCACTCGTTAACTTTATTTTTATGTTCATAAAGTCTCCTAAGGAGATTATTAGTTACTCACGTATAATATACAGTATTATATTTGTTCGTTATTATATAGATATAGTACGTCTTCATTGTTCGGCGTTATAATATAAGATCCAATGTATATTGGCGTAGATTTCTCGGCTATGCCTCGAAATGACTATCCACGGTATATTTCGTTCACTTTTTCTCGATTGATACATTTCCAGATGTTGGTGACATATTCTATTCTACGATTTTGATATTTCAAATAATATGCATGTTCTCGTACATCTATAGTAAGCAAAGCTTTCTTACCCATAGTCAAAGGAGTAGCAGCGTTACTTGTATTTACGATGTCCAAGGTCCCATCGTCATGTTGCACTAGCCGTGTTCGTCCAGAGCCGAAATTTCACACAGCGCTTGCCGTCATAGTTTCTTGGAACTGTTCGAAGCTTTCCCATTTAGCAACGATAGCATCCAAAAGTGTTCCCGTTGGAAGATTATTTTCTTTGGGTGTTTGAAGTTGATTTCGATAGAAGGTATGATTCCATATCTGAGCCGCATTATTAAATATCGGTCAGTCAGAGGTCTTGATAATCTCTTCAAGTGTTTTTGTTTCATACGCTGTGCCCTTGATAAGATCATGAAGCTTAAGTACATAGCCCTGATGGTGTTTACCGTAATGAAGCTCAACCGTTTGCTGATCAATCACTGGTTCTAACGCGTTCGTAGCATAAGGAAGTGGTGCAAGTTCTATCATAAGAATATATTACAAAGTAAAAGTACGGCTGTAATTGTAGTAGTTAGAAGAAATTTTTCAAGTGAAAAAAAGACGCATCTCTGCGTCTTCTATATATTATCTCCTTCGCATCATGTTTCATCTTTCGTCTCATCTACCCCCCATCATTGGACAGCCCTGTGGTCAATCTTGTTTCCCACCAAACATCATAGGGCCAAAGCCCCCCTTGTCTCCTGATCAAAATTGTGTTTGAAATTCTACTCGAGCAGCGAATTTTTCTGGTGTGTTGATTGTCTCCGCCATACGACTTCCACTAAACAATGTTTGGAATGCGGCATAGTCTTTGGTAGCGATAATGTTTTCCATCCCTGACATCATTTGAGCAGGATTTCATTGACGTATACCACAACCAGGAGCACCAAAATTTCTTCCAAAATCATTCCTGTCATACCTTCCATGACCTATTAGGCTTATAATACCTCATAATACAAGAACTCCTACTACAGTAGATACGATAGTGATGATAATTTTCTTATCAATTTTCATGATAACATATAATTAAATAAAAATAGATGTTCAAAAGAACGTGGCCAGTATAGATATCTACCTTAAATTAATCTTAATTCAGAAGATATCTTTTTGGTAGAAAAAACAAAAGGATTCTATATAGTAGCGTCACTATGGAAAAAATCATTCTTCAATTATTCAAAGCTAAGCCAAAAGACCGTAATCTTGACCTTCTCACCAATCTCAAGAGAGATTTTTCTAGAATACATAAATTACCTGATCTCCCATCAAACATTCAGCTACTTCAAGCATACAATACATTACTCAAAGCCAAGAAAATAAACAAAGATCTCCCGATAGAACATTTACTCAAAAAAAGAGCTATCAGATCAAGTTCATGAATCGTGGCTATTCAGGTATTGACCAAGCCCTTCTATTGTCCTGGCCAATGCATCTTTTGTCCCAATGATCCCACGATGCCCAAGAGCTATATCAAATCTGAGCCAGGAGCAATGAGAGCATTGTTAAATAAATTTGATCCTATCAAACAAGTATATAATAGATTGCTTTCGCTTACACTTACGGGTCACGAAACCGATAAGATAGAACTCATTGTTCTGTGATGAACATTCGACGTCTATACCAGAGAATATAAAACAAAATTTATTCAGCAGATGTACGATGCCTGTAATACCTTCGATGAATACTTCAAAAATATCAAAGTCTCTACAACGCAAAGATATGCACACACCACAATAAATACGAGTAAAAAAATTATGTATTCAAAAAACATTACTGAGGCGCTCAATAAAAACGAAACTGCAGCTCATAGAGTCATCGGGTTTACCATAGAGACAAGGCCAGAATACGTGACTGATAGTAACTGCCAATTTCGACGTGAGCTCGGAGTGACAAGAATAGAAATGGGAGTACAGTCATTGGACGAGAAAGTTTTAGCGATGAACAAAAGAGGGCACACCGTCCAGCAAGCACGTGAAGCCTGTCATAGACTCAGACAATACGGCTTCAAGTTTTCTCTCCATATCATGCCAGGATTATATTGATCAAATTATACTAAGGATTTGAAAACCTTCAAAGACTTATATACTGATCCATTTTTCAAACCAGACGAAATCAAATTTTATCCTACATCCGTGATTCCCAATACTCAACTCTGTAAACTCTACAAACAAGGAAAGTACAAACCCCTAGAAACCAAAGATATTGAAAAACTTATTAGACAGACTTTCTTGGAAGTTATTCCTCCCTATACCAGAATCAAGCGTCTCATCCGCGATATCCCCGCTAATGAAATCGTCGCATGAAGTACCGTAACCAATTTATCACAGCTTATGCACAACCAGTTACTTAAGGAGCAAAAAAGTAAGCCGTGAGTGCGAAAGAAGTTTTACCAAAGATTGTACTGAAACTATAGTTTATTCTCGTCTCTGCAAAAAACGTTCAAAGATGAACTAGGAAAAACCGTTAGAAAAAATTGAGATATCCAAACATACGTCGTGGGAAAACAACCAGATTTGAAATCATTTAGAAATTTCGTTTCCTTGGATACAAGAAGTCGTGAAATCAGACATCAGGATTTAAAATCGAAAGAAACCGCAAATATAATAATCAGAAAGTATATCAGTAGTGGGGGAGTAGAATATTTTATTTCCTTCGAAGATCAATTAGGCTACGTATACGGCTTCACTAGACTCTTATTGCCGATAGAAAAAAATGTAATAGATATTCCGTGACTAGGAAAATCTACGGCAATCATCAGAGAACTTCATGTATATTGAAACGTTGAAACGATAAAACGTTGAAATGATAAAACGAAAAAAACTGTCCAACATACTGGGTTTTGAAAACAACTTATGGAAATAGCTGAACAAATTTCTAGTTTACATAAGTACAAAAAGCTTTCCGTCATCTCTGGTATATGAGTCAGAGCGTATTACAGAAAGCTTGGATATAAATTAGAGTGAAGTTATATGGTTAAGAAATTGAAATAAAAAAAGAGCTCTTGTTTGAGCTCTTATGTCGAATGTATTGCTCTTCAACAATACTTATTATATTTCTTCCCAGTTTAAATTTCTACGATTCTGTGTAAGATCGTTCCGATATGATGTCATATCATCTTTGCTGGTGAAGATGGCATCTCCGCCATAAAAAAAGTCCTCTATAAATCCATTCTTATCTCCGCTACTGTAATGATGTTCGGTTTTTATGACAGCATTGTAAGTGAAGAATCCTTTGAGCTCAGAAGATTCACCCAGATATGGTGCTGTCTTTCCGAGTACATAAGATGAATCAGGGTATCTCGTGAAAAAGAATGTACCACCTTCTCTAATTTTGGATAGAAAATCAGCTGTGGAATAAATACCTCCTGGATGACGAGACTGAATTGTTTTAAGCAATTTTTTATTTCGAATTACTTTTGTGCCTACACCTATACCCATAGTTTTTTTTAAAATTATTTTATTTATTAAAATTAATATATAAATATAATAAAAAAAGTCAAGTAAAGAAAAACACCTATTGTTAGGTGTTTCTTTATGTATTAAGAGTCATTTCGAACGGAGTGAGAAATCTAAGCTTTAATTAGGATTTCTCCTCAATTCATTTGTCGAAATGACGTCTTTATATATCAAGTTCTTTAACTGATTTTGCATGAGTGAGGATAAAGTGTTTTCTTGATTGAACATCTTCACCCATCAAGATTCTAAATAATCTGTCCGCTTCTTCAGCATCCTCTACGGTGATTTGATTTAGTCTTCTATTCTCTGGATTCATAGTCGTATCTCGAAGTTGTTCTGGATTCATTTCTCCAAGACCCTTATATCTCTGGATCTCTGTTTTATCCTTTTCAAATCCATACATGTCCGGAGTATGATCTTCGTCATAGATGTATTGTTCTTTTTTTCATTGATTGAATTTGTAGATAGGAGGACAGGCGGCATATACATGCCCGTGTTCGATGAGTGGTCTCATAAATCTGAAGAAGAAAGTCAGTAATAATGTTCTAATATGTGCACCATCCACGTCGGCATCCGTCATGATGATAATCTTATCATATCTCAATCCTTCAAAATCGAAGTTATCTTTTACTCAAGTTCCGATAGCGGTAATAAGTGCTTTTACCTCATTATTCGCCATGATCTTTTGGATGGCTGCCTGTTCAGTATTTAAGATCTTACCTCTCAATGGTAGGATAGCTTGGAAATTACTATCACGTCATTGTTTCGCACTACCTCACGCAGAATCTCCCTCGACAATATACATTTCTGTTCATTCTTTATTCTTTCTCGCACAATCGGCAAGTTTTCCAGGAAGTACTCCTCACGCTAATATGTTTTTTCTGAGAACAGTTTCTTTGGCAAATTTAGCTGCCAATCTTGCTCTCGCAGCGAGTTCTACTTTTTGGAATATTCTATCAAATTCTCATTCGTTATTTACAAAGTAGTCTTTGAGATAATCATAAACTATCTTTTCTACTTCAGGCCTCACATAACTGTTACCAAGTTTTCCTTTTGTCTGTCATTCGAATTGTGGTTCAGGAATCTTTACGGTGACGATAGCATAGAGCCCATCGGTCACATCAGAATATTGAAATTCTCATATCTTTTTATTGATCTTATCTTTCTCTTTTCCTACCTCATTGATGATATTCAATAACGCTGATTTGAATCCGAGAATATGACTTCATCAATCAATAGTTGGGATATTATTTACGAAAGAGAGGATATGATCATTTGGACTATCTACGAATTCGAAAGCGATTTCAGCGAGGCAATCTTTGCCTTCTGCTTTGAAATAATGTGCTGAAGAAAGTGCCATTTGATTTCCTACCAAGTTTTTCAATCGAGTCTTGATACCTCACTCAAAATAAAATCTTTGTTTAAAACCAGTTTTTTTATTGTTGAAATTAAACGTGATACCAGGCGAAAGATATGCGGACTGTTTCATTCTCGCAATCTCAATAGCTTGATTAAATTCTACGGTTTCAAAAACAGTAGCATCAGGTTTAAATTTTACGGTCGTTCCTAATTTGTCACTTTCACCCATTTCCTGTATTTCAGAATCAGGGATTCATCTTTGATATCTTTGAAAATATTTTTTTCCATTTTTATACACTGTTACCTCTAACCATTCGCTCAGCGCATTTACTACGGAAGCTCCCACTCCATGAAGTCCTCATGAAATCTTATATGCTCATTTGTCAAATTTTCCTCATGCATGAAGCACTGTGAAAACGGTCTCTAGAGCTGACTTTCCAGTTTTTTCATGTTTATCGACAGGAATACCTCTTCCATTATCATGGATAGTCACAGATCCATCTTCATTCAAACTTGTCGTGATGGTAGTACAATATCCTGCCAATGCTTCATCGACAGCATTATCTATGATTTCTTGTACGAGGTGATGTAAACCTTTGGCATCAGTAGATCAAATATACATTCATGGTCTCTGTCTGACTGGCTCTAATCACTCCAATACTTTGATGTGTGAAGCATCATACTCCTTTGAACTCAAATCTGGCATTTACTTTATAGTTAATTAGTTAAAATAGCGATTGTGGTTTATCAATGGTAATTATAGATGATACATGATAGATGATAGATTTTGGTACGTATATATTAATTTATCATTTCTAATTTATCATTTCTAATTTATCATTCATCATTGTTTTAAAGTTAGTCATCAAGATAGTCATCATCATCAAATCTGCTCATATAATCATCTTGTTCATCTTCTTCGTCGATATCGTCTTTGACCTTTCTTCATTTCTTTTTTCTCTTACCTTCATTAGCTTCAAGTTTAGCGATGTCATCTTCGATTCCAAGTATTTTTTGTAATCCAGCATGCTCTTTGAGCTTCTGAATAACTTTTTGTTCAATCTGTCTTACCCTTTCTCTCGTGACATTAAATTCTTCTCAGACTTGTTCAAGCGTATATCTTGGCCCATCGATTCCATATCTCATTTTCACGATTTTTGCTTCTCTATCATCCAACATTCATAAGATCATATCTAGATTATTTCTTAATGCATTTTTTTCTGCAAATTGATCTGGTCTCAAAGTATTCCCATCTTCAATAAGATCAGCTAGTGTATCTCTTCCTTCGTCTCCTACCTCTCTATCTAATGATACATTTCCAAAAATCACTTCTTCAAGTTTTTTAATTTTTTTAATAGGGAATCCAAGCTTTTGACCAATCTCTTTGGACGTTGGCTCTCTTCACAATTTTTGGAATAACAATTGATATGTTTTATTGTATGAATTAATTTCATCAATCAGATGCACAGGAATCCTTACGTGCTTTGTCATATCTGCAATAGCCTTTGTTATACTTTGTTTAATCCACCGAGTCGCATAGGTAGAAAATTTAAATTCTTTTTCTGGATCGAATTTCTCAATCGCCTTGATCAGCCCTATGTTTCCCTCCTGAATAAGATCAGAGAAACTCAATCTCGATCAAAAGAATCTTTTTGCGATACTAATTACCAATCTGAGATTTGATTCTATCAATCTTTTTTTTGCTTCATCGTCACCTTTCTTTACACGTCTAGAAATATCTCTTTCTTCTTCAGAACTAAGGAGAGGAATCTTAGATATCTCATTGAAATAAAGTTTAATGAAATCCTTATGTTGAGATTCAGAGGTATTTTTTTTGGTATCATAGAGTTCTATTTTCCCCAATTTACTTTCTTTGACGGCCTCTTTTGCTTCTTTTTCAAGAGCTTCTTCGATAGTGATGATCTTAATACCGAGTTTTTCAGCCAACTCATAGAACTTTTCAATCATTTTGATACTAAGGTCCATATCATCTACATCTGCGATCACGTCTTCTTCGTTGATTACATTGCTGTCGAAGCCATTTTTCAAGAGATCTTGAAGCGGTTTACTGAGTTCTCCAATGTCATCCTGGAAGCTATCTCGTAATTGCTTTTGGAATTTCTGCATAGAAGATCAAAAATAGGGTAAAAGATAGGTAATAACTGGTATCTTAGTAGTAAAAACATCATATTTATAGAATGTTTGACATTTTCACTAAAATGTATATAATATAAGTGTGTAGTGAGACCATAAAGCTTATTGAAGCAACAAGAAAGGACTATATCTTCCTAGGTATGGTTCTTTTTATATTCTCCTTCAAAAATATTTTTTGTTTTTGATTGAAGAATATATAGTTATCAACTCAATAATTTCTTATTATATTTCGAAATTATTTGGTTGATAATCTATTGATGCTCAAATATTAGCGATAAACAAACAAAAAATAATCACTGATTTTCCAATGACTGATGTAGAATAATAATTCTGTCCCCAATATCAACCCAAAAACTCATTGAAACTTCGTTGACAATACATAGTAAATAAATACAATTTCACATAATGAGTTCGGCTACATATAGACTCAAATTCGCCTAGGCGAACGCCACATATAGATACAGGTCGTTGTTAATTTATTCAATCTGGAACGATCTGAGGCGATCTGTAACAATCTGAAGCCATTTTTTATATAGTAAATGAGTGATAAAGTATGTTCCATTATTTTGTAGGAAAAATACGTCATCTAGGAGGAGAAACCTTGTTGAACAATGATATCATGGGTATCCAGGTCCATTATCTCGGAAAAAAGGATCAGGGAGAATTCTTTTTATATCCCTATCTCGATGACAACAAAAAGACTATTTTCTACTACTGTTTCGATACTATAGAGCAGAAGGTTATGTTCGAAACTCTTCTCAAGATCAATGGTGTCTGACCCAAAACAGCTTTCCAGATATCGCTCCTTCCTCCAGAAAATCTCAAACAGGCGCTCAAGAACGTAGACGTAAAATTCTTTCAAGCTATCCCATGAATTGGCCCTAAATCAGCCAAAAAGATCCTCCTTCAGCTTAGAGGAACCTTTGATGTAGAAGATATCCAGAGGATGGATATAGATCAAAAACTCTACAAAAATATCGTGGCTTCGCTCAAGTGATTCGGTTATGGCGCAGATACTATCAAGAGCACATTACAAAAATACGAAGGTACGGTAACCAAAGATAACATTTCAGAGGTAATTAAGTGGATAATTTCAAATATATAAAAAAACTTCGCTACAGATAGATTCAAGTTCGCCTAGGCGAACGCCACATATAGATACAGGTTGCTGTGGATTTAGTTGAATTAGTGAAAAGAATGGGAAAAAGATTCGAAGAATTAAAAATTCGAGAGCTTTCACAAGATCTAATAAACGACTTGTGAATTGTTTTTTATAATAAAGATTTTAGAAATCGGAGCTTTCAGGATCAGATTATGAGAGCATGTATATCTATTGCGAATAATATCGCTGAAGGCAATGAAAGGTGATCAAATAAAGATTTTATTAAGTTCCTCTATTATTCCAAGTGATCTACATGAGAAGTGAGAAGTATGTTGTATTCCGCAGTAAAATTTTGATATATCACTCAAAAACAATTTAAAGAATTAAAAGATAAATGTTTAAGCCTATGAGTGAAAATAAGTAATTTCATCAAAGTACTTAAAGATTAAATACGATCTGACTCTATTTGAGGAAATTTGAGACAATCTAAAACTTCGTGAAAGTAAATAAAGATTTAGTCATAAGGTTTATTTGAATGATGGAACATGCTATTTTATAATTTTGTATAGATTTGTATTTGACTTTTTATAATAATAAGTTATAAACAATTATACTAGAGAATTGCACAATATACTCAAAAACTAAAAACAATCTGACGCTACCTGAGACGATCTGAAGCAATCTGGAACCTCGTTGAAATGATAAAGGAAATATAATCGTATACAAAATGAAGTCGTGTTATTTTATTTTGTTATACAGTATGTATGAACTCAAAAAACCTGAAGAAGACCTATATTCAGACGTATGAGAAATTTTTTCTAGAAAATCAAACGGTGATCTCTGCACCATTTGTACTCAATCGATCGGGTGACATTCTCAGCAATTATAGCGGCGTAAGTATCAAACAAAAGATTCCACTTCGTCTCTATATGTGATATAGTAGAAATACGAGTGGAAAAATCGCTATAAACAAAATATACCATCTTGATATGAATGAATATCAGTTTATCGAAAGCAACGCACTTGAATATGCTCCCTATATCGCTGATATCAATAAAGAATTAGAAAAGAAATATGGAAAATCATTAAATGAACATGAGGGAATAGAAATAAATATTCTTTCAGAGCTTCCAAGGGGAGTCTGATTGGGCTTCGGATCTATTCTTGCCTTACTCCTTTCTACTTTGATACATAATATATGAAATACTATAGATAGCAATAAAATTGCTGTTATGAGAGCCGAAAATATCAATGAGCTATTGATGGATGCGAAAGGGGATGTATATAAGATATTTACTGATGCCTTTCATTTCGACAAGTTGATTTACGGTATGGTATGATCAGGAACCAAGATGGCATCTTTTTTTGATTCGCCCTATCCCATAGTTTCTTTTTCTGAAGATTTTGATAAATCATTAGTTTCAGAGGATGATATTGTAAATAGATATTATGGATTTAGATTCAATAATCTCTTCAAATGATTGAGAGACAATCCCTATATTCCTATCGACTATGGAATCGTCTATTCAGGGAAACCCGTATTACTTGAACAGATAGCATGAAGCAATTATAAGACCAATCAAAATATTACCAAAACTATAAAATCTGATTTCAAAAAACTTTTGGGCGACCATTTTAGCAATCTCCATCCCAACAGAATCCCCAAATTCTACAAATATCTCATCGCGCCGGAGACGGACGAATTTGACGCTACTTATGGCAAACTTATGGGTATTCTGAGTCTCAAAATTCTTTACTTTATGTCCAAGATTTATTCTGAAGCATATGAGGAAGATCATATGTTGCAATTCTTAGATACACTCAAAAAGTTTAGACAAGGAGACTGTGTAACGAGAAATAGTTCCAAAAACTTTCTAAAATTTATCAAATCGTTTCTAGAAAATTTTCATGGACCACAGCAAAATATTTCGCTCTCGCCAAATGATAGTACTATCATGTGATGATCATTGATCTTTGCCATGCCACTTGAATGATTTAGAAAAATGGTTGTAGATGCTGTAGATAAGACAAATATGGATTTCGTTGGCTCTAAACTTATTTATACCAATTGGATCGATGGGATAGAACATGAGGGGCTCAAAATCGAACAAGATCTCAAGCAAGGAATATATTCAGAATTTTTAGATTCTAGTAGTTGTATCCTCAAGATGGCTGACGGAAAGGTGCAAATTGGCAACTGTGAAAATTCTATCAAAGAATATAAGAAATGAATTCTTCTGGATATGCTCAACAATAAGATATATATCAATGGTAGAAAACTTACTTCAGAGGACCTTCATTCTCAGACAGGAACTGTCGATATTCTTAGAATCTTGATAGAAAACATCGGCAAAGATATTTCCAATAAGGATTTTCCCGTTTCTAGTTATTCAAAAAATAAGAATGATATGTTGGGTAAGATAGTTTTGCCGCTTATAGAACTTATAGAAAAAGAAACAGGAAAAAAACTTCCACTTATTTGTAAATGAAGTATTTATGACTTTTATCTCAAACTCAATCCTTCAGATATAGATATAGCAGTAATCAGTAAGCTCGACCGCCAAAAAAACCAGTAAAACGCAGTTTTTTGGATGATCGAGCTATATATGACGACTTTAGATAATTTAATTTCAAACGAAGTGTAGAAAGTAAATATTTCTAAAGCAGTCATATATAAACTACAGAAATAATCCATTAGTCACAAAAAGACCACTCACATATAAGCTTAAGAACTGACAAAACTTTTTTCCTAACTTTGTCAGTTTTTTTCTTTTTTGCTATAAATAGTATTTGGGCTAGTATTTTTATCACCTATTACCTCATGGAGTTATTCCAGGTATTGCATAAAAATATACCCCAAAAAAAGAAAGTCTTTGCGTTGTTTCACAAACAACATCAGCAAGACATTTCCAGGTTGCTTCTCCAGATGATAAAAAATGTAAAAAAAGAAACCCAAGATATCAGGATGATAAATTCATTTTGTATAGAACTTTACGATATTCTCTATTACTACATTATGTTCGACAAAATTAGAGTAACAAAAAAATTTCTCAGATTGCTTGAGGAGCTGGCATTGCCTATTAAATATATCGGTAAGCCCAAATGGATTGAAACCCTAAAAAAACTTATAAAGGTGAAATTATAACCTATAACCGGACCTGTGCCGGTTTTTTTAATACACAAAAATCAACTATTATTAATTAAGAAATAGTGATATCTAAATAACACCTCTTTCTTTATAGGAAATTAATATTTTTTCAAACATAGCGTTAATTTCTGGAAATTCGGTATAGTGATGCTGCTTCATCTCTCTAAAAAGCTTTTCGCTATATCATTCGAAACTTTTTGGTGTAGAATCTATTGCGTAAATATCTGCATCTAATTTATCAATTGCATTGGCAAATCTCGCCTCTAGAGTTTTTTTCTCTTCGAATTCATAAAAGAGATGCTCATATTTTCCTTGTAAAATTTCTGGCATTTCTGTCATGATTTTTTTCATAGCAGAGAGTTCTTTGGCCTTTTTCTCTGCTCTTGATGCGCTACTATTTAAGGCGACATCTCAGGCTTCTATCTCAACCAAATCATGATACATCAAAAGTTCATATACTTTTAATTTGTCTATTTTTAGATCCATACTATTCATAAAGTAATCGGCCAGTATGAGACAGCTTCGTGAATGTTCCGCGCTTGTCTCCAATTTTCCACGTACATCGTTATCTCTGAAAACATGCTTGAGCTCATAAAGTCTCTTGATTTTCGAAATTTCTTTCATAGAGCAGGAGAGAGAATAAAATTTAGACAAAGCACATATAGATTTATCAGTACAAAAATCAATATGGTAACTCTTTCTTGAATTCAATGTATGATTTTATATGATGGCACATACTTACTTTATCAAGAATCTTGTAATGAAAATTAGAAACTTTTGTATCATCGCACATATAGATCACGGGAAATCAACACTAGCAGATAGAATGCTAGAGATTACTTGAGCCGTTAGAAAAATAGATCACAACCAGATGCTGGATCGTATGGATATCGAACAGGAGAGGGGAATCACCATCAAACTTACGCCTGCGAGAATGCAGTGGAAAGACTACGAATTCAATCTAATAGATACCCCAGGACACGTAGATTTCCAGTACGAAGTCTCTCGTTCACTTGCCGCGGTTGAGTGAGCTATTTTACTCGTAGACGCTTCGCAGTGAATTCAAGCACAAACACTGTCCGTACTATACCAAGCGATAGACCAGCATTTGACCATCATCCCGGTGTTAAATAAAATCGATCTTCCAGCAGCAAATCCAGAAAGAGTAGCACACGAGATAGAAAATGTGATCGGTATCGATAAATCAGAAATCATTCAGATATCAGCCAAGACCTGAGAAAACGTAGATACCATTTTAGACGCAATTATAGAAAGAATACAAGATCCGTTAGCGTTCAAAAAATCTCATACCAAAAAATTCTGGCCGCTTGGACAAGATCAAGCGCAGATTCATGGAATTTCTAGAGCATTGATTTTCGATTCAGTCTATGATCCCTACAAAGGTGTTCTTGCCTATGTAAAAGTCGTTGATGGTGAAATCAAACCAGGAGAGAATCTCCATCTTATTTATACAGAAAATGACGTCACACCTACAGAAGTAGGGCATTTCACACCTGATTACAAAGCAGATAAAATTCTCAAAGAAGGGCAGATAGGCTATATCGTTACGGGGGAAAAATCCGTAAGAGATGTAAGTATTTGAGATACCATCATCAAAGACGAAAGAACAAAAGGCCACAATGAGACACAGATGAAAAATTTGGTTATCCCAGGATTTAAGAGGGTGAAGCCGTTCGTTTATGCATGAGTCTATCCTATTGATACGACAGATTATGATAAGCTCAAAGATTCTTTGGAAAAATTATCCATCAACGATAGCGCGATTGAGTATGAGTTAGAAGACTCCAAAGCATTGGGATTATGATTTCGTTGTGGGTTTCTCGGTATGCTCCATATGGATATCGTCAAGGAAAGGCTATCGAGAGAATACAAGATGGAGACGATTTTTACGATTCCGACCGTAATTTATCTTATTAAATCCAAAAATCTTTCTTTATCACAAATTAAATCCTGATCCAATATCCAGACCTTACTCAAAACATGAATGTATAAATATATTCTCGGATTGACTACGACCGACGAAGAGGCAAGAGAAAGAAAAGAAGAACTCACTCCTTGGTTGGTAGTTAAGTCATGACCTGATATGATAGAGCAGTGATTGATAGACGAAATACGAGAACCGGTAGCCGCAGTAGAGGTAGTTTGACCACAAGAATTTGCAGGGAATATTATGTCCCTCTGTCAGGAATATAGAGGTAGACTCATCAATATGGATTATATCGACGAAACAAGAGTAGTGCGACATTACGAATTACCGATGGGAGAAATCATTATCGATTTCTACGATAGACTCAAGTCAGCCACCAAAGGCTACGCAACGATGAATTACGAATTCAAAAAATATCAGCCAGCAGATTTGATAAAATTAGACGTCTATATCAACAACGAAAAAGTGGAGGCATTAAGCCGGGTTATCCACAAAGATAAGGCATATTTTCTTGGTAAGGAGGTAGTAGAAAAACTCAAAACACTGATTCCAAAACATCTATTCACCATTCCATTGCAAGCGGGTATTGGCAACAAGATGATTGCAAGAGAAGATATTTCTGCTATGAAAAAAGATGTCCTCGCAAAATGTTATGGGGGTGATGTAAGTAGAAAGAGAAAATTGCTTGCTAAGCAAAAAGAATGAAAAAAGAAGATGAAAGCTATAGGAAACGTAAGTGTACCATCAGATGTATTTATCAAAATGGTTGCCAGAGGCGACTAAAGTCACTAGATAAGAATAATCAATTATATTTTTTAAAAAAATATAAAAAAATACCCGGCACTTGTCCCGCACAAGAATGCGGGGTTTTAGAGGGGCAGGGGAGAAAGTATCTTAATTCATATATAAACTGAATATAATAGTCCCGCTATAGTGGCCAGCTGGAGTTCCTCCAGGAATGAATATCTTAAATCGTGGTTTATCTCAATATTTGTTAATAACTCAATTACCACTCGCTTCAGTAGGTTTGTAAATATAGGTTATAGGGTTAAGAATGCTTACATAGTCATATATTCCAGAAGAAATGAGTACGTTTCATGTGGCTCATAAAATCAGTATGGGACTAGTACTCCCTGCCTTAAGATATACTCACGTAAGTCTATTTCCTGCAGAACCGTAAACACCATCGCATTGAATAGTAGTGTAGTGACCTGTAACATATCATTCTAAATCTTCTACCCAGAAATAATCACTAAATTGCCCGCTTATTTCTTGGTCATTGCTAGAAGTACCGTAAACTCATAGATTTACGTTACTAGGTGTTCCATGTCTGATGCCTACACCAATAATTTCTAGAGATAAGGTTCATTGTTCGATTCAGGCAAAAACGAAATAAAAAAGTGATGAAATCAGTGTAATTGCTATTCATCCTATCCAAAAAAATATATGTCTTTTCAAAATAATCATGAATTAGTAGGAGATAAAGGTAGCGTCTTAGTTCATATACAAACTGAATATAATAGTTCCGCTATAGTGGCCAGCTGGGGTTCATCCAGGGATAACAATCTTGAACCATGGCTTGTCTCAGTATTTGTTGGCAAGTCAGCCATTGCCCACATCAGTAGGTTTGTAAATATAGGTTACGGGATTAAGAATACTTACATAATTATATGTTCAAGAAGAAATAAGTACATTTCCAGTAAGTCCCATAATTAATGTAGGACTAGTGCTTCCGGCCTTAAGATATACTCACGTAAGTCTATTTCCTGCAGAACCGTAAACACCATCACATTGAATAGTGGTGTAGTGACCTGTAGCAATTCCCTGCAAATCTTCTACCCAAAAGTAATCACTAAACTGCCCGCTTATTTCTTGGTCATTACTAGAAGTACCGTAAACTCATAGATTTACGTTGCTAGGTGTTCCATGTCTGATTCAGATTCATACGATATTAAGACTAATTGTCCCTCGACCTGCTTGAACATAAAACGTAAGGAATGAAATAGTAAAGATAGCGGTTAAGCTTATCCGTAAAAAAATATACTTTTTTAAAATAATCATGATTAGTAAAGGATAAATATGAGACTTTTATTTAAAAAATAAAAAAAATCAACACGACTTCTAGTTGATTTTCATTATATACTTATAGATATATGGACGATTTTTAGAAAGGGACATCTAAACTAAGAGTTCCTGTATAGGTTCCAACCGCTTGATAAGCTGGAATAGTGATATATAACATTACACCAGTAACAGTCAAAGTACAAACATTTCCCGCGTCCCCAGTCTTTCAAATAATCGTTTGAGGAGCGCTGCCTATAGATGTCCATGATGTTGTTCATTGGCTGTATCCGCATGTTCCATTACTCATTACTGTAGGTTGAGTTTGCATGTATACGCCTGTTCTAGGAATTGTTTGACCATATGTACCAGTAAGATCGGTTGTAGCCTGAAGAGACATCGCCCAAGAAGCAGCACCACCAGAATTGTCTGCACAAGAAAAATCCCCCGTGAAGGTACCAGTAATCGACGCAACAAGAGCAGGAACTTGAATTATACCAAGATCCAATGATGTACCATATGTACAACTATTGGCAGTACCATTAATTTGTAATGTTAAATTTCCGGGCATTCAAATAGCGTTAACAGCATTGTTTAACAAAAATAATGAGATGATAAGCATCAGGCTAAGAATTCCAATCTTTATAAACTTTCCCATCTATATATATAATAAGTATAAATTTTTTAATGATACATAATCAATAAATTAATAGGGCGTGTCTAAACTAAGAGTTCCTGTATAGGTTCCGACTGATTGATAGGCTGGAACAATAATATATAACATTACGCCGGTGACACTTAATTTGCAGACACTTCCTGCGACACCAGTTTTTGCAACGATTGTTTGAGCAGTGCTGATAGCTGTCCATGATGTTGTTCATTGACTGTATCCACATGTTCCATTACTCATTACTGTAGGTTGAGTTTTCATATATATACCTGTCCTAGGAATTGTTTGACCATATTGACCAGTAAGGGCTGTTGTAGCTTGTAAAGTCATAGCCCAAGAAGCAGCGACACCAGAATTGTCTGCACAATAAAAACCAGAAAAAGCCCCCGTAAAGGTACCAGTAAGATTAAATATAGAAGAACTGTAATTACCAGAACTAAGATCTAGTGAGGTACCATACACACAACTATTAGCAGTACCGTTAACCTTCAATGTAACATTTCCAGGTATTCAAGTAGCATCAGCAGCATTGTCCAATAAAAACAATGAGGCAATAAGCATTAGGCTAAGAGTTCAAATTTTTAACAAATTTTTCATTTGCAGTTTAATTAAAACAAGTAAAATAAAATGTAAAGAGTTTGATATATTATATTGTCTAGGACTATATACAAAACGGAGTGTTTTGCATCCTAGGCTGTATTCTTAGTATTTATATATGATAGTTTAGAAATAGATTAGTATGGTGTATCTAAACTAAGAGTTCCTGTATAAGCTCCAACTGCTTGATTAGCTGGAACGGCAACATATAACATTACACCAGTAACAGTCAAAGTACAAACATTTCCTGCAGCACCAGTTTTTGCAACGATTGTTTGAGCAGTATTGATAGCTGTCCATGATGTTGTTCATGCACTGTATCCACATGTTCCATTACTCATCGCTGTAGCATTAGTTTTCATATATACAAGTGTGTTAGCAATAGTTTGACCATATGTACCAGTAAGGGCTGTTGTAGCTTGTAAAGTCATAGCCCAAGAAGCGGCAGCACCAGAATTGTCTGCACAAAGGAAAGATCCAGGGAAAGTACCAGTAAGATTAAATGCGGCTGTACTATAGTTACCAGAACTAAGATCTAGTGAAGTACCGTATGTACAACTATTAGCAGTACCATTAACCTTCAATGTGACTTTTCCAGGCATTCAAGTAGCGTTAACTGCATTATTTAATAACATTAATGAAGCAATAAGCGCTAAGCTAAGAGCTCCAATTTTTAACAAATTTTTCATTTGTGTTATGATAAAATATAAAATTTTCAATATTTTTTGATATCGAAAAAGTCCTAGACTATATAATATATCATGTTGTAGAGCTATTAATGATCCAATATTTCTTCATAGACGATATAATTATAATCAGAAATTTTTATTTGTCAAATTTTCTAAGACTTTTTGCTGACCTATTGAATATGGAAATAAATCAAGCGAATTGGGACCCAAATATTGTTTTTTTTCAATATATTTTATTAATCCTTCGCTATTATATAGAATAGAAAATTCGTAAGAAGAATTTATAAGGTAGTGGCAAGAAAAAGGGAGAATACATGATCATGGAAGGTTATGAAAAAAAATGTCAACAACATACATAAACAAATAACAAATTATATATTTATAAAATAGTAAAAAGGTAAAAAAACTAGTGAAAATATATCAATATTTCTTGTATCGTAGAAAGCAATAACTATCAAGATATAAATCTACGTTTTTTGTATTTTAATTTTTTAAACAAAAATGATGTATAAAAAAATCATTATGTGATGTTTTATTCTCTTATGTTTTTCTTTTTGAATATATATAAACTATTGATATGCACAAGAATACAAAGAAACTGATATGCAAGCGATTACAGTGAGATTTTGCAATAATGGGACTTCAGAAGAGCAACTAAAAGACACAGATGTCGTCTTTGTAGAACCAGGAAAAGAAAAAAAATTATGTTTGTACGTTTCCAATGGGTGAGAAAAAAAAATGACATTTGAGTATGGATTTAGCATGTGAACAACCTCAAAGGGATGAGATCCTGTATGTGACTGAGATATGTCAACAGGAAACCAATTTAGTATGCTCATTCCTTGGACACATAACAGAGTCGTTACTATAGACCCTATGACGTTTCAAGTTATAGAAGAAAAAATAGTGATACCTCCAGGGATGAATTGACTACAATTATGATGTCTAGCATATAAACTGTCTAAACCCCAATTTGATGGTATAGGATGAATGTTTAATCTAATAGTACGTAAAGTAACACACTTAAATATAGTAGTATGATGAGAGTCAACCGTCGATAAAACAATCAAGATAGTGGATGCTATCTGAGGAATATTCTCTACCAATAAGAAAATAAAAGCACAATTAGATGACGAAAATGGTATTACATTGAGTTCTGTTGTAGAAAACAAATGAAACGTTTCACAAAATGTAACTATCACAGGAAGAATTTATAATGCTTTAGGATTCCAAAAAGATTTTGCAATTGAGCCCAAACAGTTAACTCCAGGGATGAAATATGAGTTTTCTACTAACGCTGGAATCTTACCATCATACAAATGATTCTTCACTATAAAGCTTAATATAAAGAGTGATCCTGTATTTCTATTCCCTATTTCGAATGAGAAGCTCAAAGAACCAGGATATGTAACAGAAAGAGGCAAGGTATTCATATTTTCTCGAATGCGAGTGATAATTTTGGCTGTAGTATTATTAATTATATACAGAGTTTTTGTACATAAAAAGATAAAAACGGTTGTGGTAACACCCACACCAACAACAATATAGTTTTATATATAATAAAGGAATAAATATGAGAAAATATCTTCTTGTGCTTTTTGCCATAGGTTTTTTTGCTGTTTCTTTCTGAGAAAATCTAAATGATTCATGAGTGGTACCAGAAAACTTTATACAGTCAGGTCAGACGAAGATTATTACACAGGATTTAAATACAGATGCTGCACAAGAGTTACAAAACATAAAAGCTGTGTTTTGTGACCCATTAGGGAGACAGGAGACAACAGATCGTCTAACATTCGAAATGAGACCATGACAAAGGAAAGAAATCTGTATGGCGTTCTTTAATATATGAGACAAACCAATAAGTTTGTTGTTTTGATTCTCAGAAGGGCAGATTAACAAAAATGGAGACCAAGTCTGTGACGGGGATATGACCAACAAAAATAATTTCTCTAAATTTATATTACAAAATCCAACAACAGAGATAATAGTTCCTGCGCAAGGAAATGTTATAAAAAGAGTTTACTATTTTGCTCCCAAAAATTCAAGTTGAGAAGTTTTTGGGTGTCTCGCCTACAAATTAAATAGACCGGAAGAGATAGAGAAGGGAAAAATGTTTTTATTGGTTTTGCGTAAAGTCCGCTACATAGATATAAATGTTACATGAAATGTTTATAATTATTGATGGCGAGATGATATAAAAAGTGTATATACGAACAATAGTGTAAATGTTATGAGAGCTATTGTGGCCATCATTGCTTTACGAATTATAATAACCATTTTCAGTATAAGTAAAAAGAAGAACGGAAAAGGTTACAAAAAAAAATAAATCACAAAAAATCGACGTCTTATGGTGTTGGCGTCTAGATTTGGGGCAGTGGATGCATTTGTCGATATATTATATAGTCTAGGACTGTACAAAACGGGGAGTTTTGTATTCTAGACTAGTTTTGGTTATTAGGCAAATTTATAAGGTAGGTACAGTAATAGTAAGAGTACCAGAATATTGTCCAAGAGCTTGAGAAGCAGCAAGATCAATAGTCATTGCTACATTATCGGTTTCAACTGTACAAACGTCTCCAGTGTTTGATGATTTTCCGAAGAGTACAACGTTACCTGATAGTGGTTGAGCAACTCCATTAGAAGTTCCTGTATTGATATTACAAACTCCTGCTGTTTTAGTGGCTGTGTCATTTGTAACTCGTACATTTGCTGCATCAATAGTATGAACAGCATTGTTTGTAGTCATATTTACTACATCAGTAGATGCTAATTCTACTATCCATGGTGCTTTTCCGTTACTATCATTACAAAGCCAAGTAGTACCACTTGCGCTAGCAAATCATGAAGTTATAGAGTATGCAGAATAAGAGAATCCAGTTATTCCATAAGGAACATCTGTTCCTACAACACAACCTCCTGCTGTACCTTGGATTTCCAAAGTAACAACTCCGCTAGCTGCTTTTGTAGAATTCAATAAGAATAATGAAGCGACAAGAGCTAAACTAAGAGCTCCAATCTTGAATAAATTTTTCATTTGTGTTTTATAATAAAATATAAAATTTCTGATATCATTTCTGACATCAAAAAAGTCCTAGACTACATAATATATCACACTGTGGGGTTGTTAATGATCCAATATTTCTTCGTATTATATATTAATTATAACCAGATTTTTTTTCCTGTCAAATTTTAAAGGACTTTTTATGTGTTTTTTCTATTTTTCTTAATTGTGGTTTAAGATCAGAGAGATAAGAAGTAACAGAGGATTAGGGTAGTAAAAAATGTCAACAACATACATAAACAAATAACAAATTATATATTTATAAAATAGTAAAAAGGTAAAAAAACTAGTGAAAATATATCAATATTTCTTGTATCGTAGAAAGCAATAACTATCAAGATATAAATCTACGTTTTTTGTATTTTAATTTTTTAAACAAAAATGATGTATAAAAAAATCATCGCTTCTTTCATATTGATGGGGATGTTATTTTTGGGCCTTAGTAAAGCTGACGTACAGAGTGTGAATATTAGGTATTGTGAGGATGCGGATAACCCAAAAGCTGAGAACAATAAAACTTTTTTTGTCCAGCCAGGGAAAGAAAAAGAAATCTGTTTATATTTTTATACCGATTCCTTAATACCATTGGAAGTGGGCTATAGTTTCCCTGAAACCACACTAAATTCCCAGGGGAATAGATCATGTTCTTCTGATATTTCTCCTATAAACGCGTTTAGTAAATATTTTGTGGGATCATGAGAAAGAAAGTTTACGTTAAGTTCCAATGAACCCTATATGGTTAAAGAAAGATTTTTAGCTCCCATGGGAATGAGTTGAGAACTAAATGGATGTATAGCATATACTGTATTATGACTAGCCGACACCAGAAGTGCAGGTAAAATATTTGATATTGTAGTACGCAAGACTAATTTCTTAAGTTTCTTTGTATGAGCAAATGAAGCAATAAAAAATAATATACAACTTGTGAGGAACCCATGATGAATATATTCTACTAATTCAGATATAAAAGCCACTATAGATAAAGATGGTAAGTTCGCTTTGAGCTTCTTGGTAAAGAACAATGGAAACATAAGCCAAAATGTCGTGATTACAGGAAGTGTACATAATATGCTTGGGTTTGAAAAGATATATGAGGGTGCACCCATTAATATTGGGCCGGGAGAAACTAGAGAAATAGTAGCTAACATCGGTATTTTACCAGCATATAAATGATTTTTTACAATAGATTCTATCATAAAAAACGATCCAATATTTGGATTTGATACTTCTGCTATGGACCCAAAACTTAAAACAGGATCAACACAAACAGAATCAGCGACTGTCTATATATTTTCATGGGTTACGCTAATTATCTTAATAATATTAATTCTCATTCTTATTAAAATTATCCTTCCAAGAAAGGTCAAAATAATGAAACAATAATCTATCTCTAGATAAAATTTCGTATCGTAAGTTTTTTTTATTTATCTTTAGCCTGACATAAATCATGAAAAAAATGATCTTTGGAGCAAGCATATTTCTTATGATGTTTGGATTGACGGTTTTTGCAGAAAATACCCAAAGAAGCGGCGATATATTAACCATTACTCCAAATATAAACGAGGAAAATATAAATGATATTAATAATATAGGATTAGTGTTTTGTATGATGGATTAGAAAACAATAAATTAACAAAAGAGCTAAAGATAGAAACACGCCCAGGGGAAAGACAAGAAATTTGTGCAGTCTTTTATAATAGATTTCTAGATAGGGGAATGAAGGTAAATGTATGATTTAACCAGTGAGTAAAAAGATCTGATGGTATAATAAGTTGCGATGAAAACACATCAAATAATATCTTGGCGAATATGATACAGAATAATACTAAAGATTATACTTTCATCCTCTCGGGAAACGAAAAATTGTTGAAAAAGTTTAGATTAGCTATTCCCAATACGGCTACAGGAAATATTTATTGATGTGTGTCATATAACTTGCCCGATAATTATAGTAAGAGTACTTGAGATGTTTTTGGTATAATGGTACGTAAGGTAGCCCCTATAGAAATTACCATTACTTGAGATATTTATAACCTCTGACGACGAGATGATATAAGAGATGGAGTTGTAACCAATAAAAACAGTATCCTCAAGGTCATAATCGCTATACTTGGGCTTTGGATCATAGTAAGTATCATTCAAACAGCTAGGAAGAAAGAAAAACATCATCACAAAAAGAAATAGATTTATAAATATATAAAATAAGACGCCGGAAATCTCAAAAAAGAAATTTCAACATCGTTTTTATCTATAGGAATTGGTTTGAAATTCCTATATGGCAAAAAAACCAAGTAAAGCAACATACTTGGTTTTTTATAATAGAAAAAAAATATCAGATTATCTTTTCTGAATTATAGAGGCTGAATGGCATGTTTAAGTTGACATATTATATAGTCTAGGACTGCATACAAAACAGAAAAGTTCTGTATCCTAGACTAATTATGTATTAGTTATGGTAGTAGCTATATACTATAAGAATGATGGAACATCCAAAGTAAGAGTGCCAGTATAGATACCTACTGGTTGATTAGTAGCAGTAACTACTTCCATAGATACAGTGTCAGTATTTACTTTACAGATAGCACCTTCATCAGATAATTTTCCAAGGATAGGTTGAGCACTATCTAGAGCAGTAAGAGATAATGTACCTGAGTTGATTTTGCATGTACCTGCAGTAACTGTAGGTTGTGCATTCATCATCTTTACGCTTGTATTAGGGATAGTATAACCAGTGTTTGATGCGTTAGTAAGAATACTTGATGCCATAGTAAGTGTCCAAGTGTCTTGAGTACCCTGGTTGTCTTCACACCAGAAAGCACCATTTGTAAAATCTCCACTAAATGTGATAGCACTATATTGTGCTACTTTTTGACCGAGATCTAATGATGTACCATATACACAAGTTCCTGTACCAGCCTGAATCTCCAATGTCAAGACTCCAGTGTCAGAAGCATTTGTATTAAGTACAAATACAGTAGCTATAAGTGCAAGACTTAGAGTTCCAATTTTTAACAAATTTTTCATTTGTGTTTTACAATAAAATATAAAATTTCTGATATCCTTTTAGATATCAAAAGGGTCCTAGACTACATAATATATCACATGGTAAAATTGTTAATGATCCAATATTTCTTCGTATTATATTTTAATTGTAATCAGAATTTTTTATTTGTCAAATTTTTGAAGACTTTTTTAAACGCAAAAAATAACCATAGCATGTGCTGGTTTCTTTATCATAAGCCTATTATCTGAAATAATGGGCTCGTCCTGACATATCATATAGTCTAGGACTGCATACAAAACAGGAAAGTTCTGTATCCTAGACTAATTATGTATTAGTTATGGTAGTAGCTATATACTATAAGAATGATGGAACATCCAAAGTAAGAGTACCAGTATAGATACCTACTGGTTGATTAGTAGCAGTAACTACTTCCATAGATACAGTGTCAGTATTTACTTTACAGATAGCACCTTGATCAGATAATTTTCCAAGGATAGGTTGCGCACTGTTTAAAGCAGTAAGAGATAATGTACCTGAGTTGATTTTACATGTACCTGAAGGAACTGTAGGTTGTGCATTCATCATCTTTACGCTTGTATTAGGGATGGTATAACTAGCATTTGATGCATTAATAAGCTCGCTTGACGCCATAGTAAGTGTCCAAGTAGCTTGAGTACCCTGGTTGTCTTCACACCAGAAAGCACCAGCATAATCTCCACTAAATGTGATAGCACTATATTGTGCTGTCTTAATACCGAGATCTAATGATGTACCATACGCACAAGTTCCTGAACCAGCTTGAATCTCTAATGTCAAGACTCCAGTATCAGCGTTTGTGTTGAGTACAAATACAGTAGCTATAAGCGCGAGACTTAGAGCTCCAATTTTTAACAAATTTTTCATTTGTGTTTTATAATAAAAGATAAAATTTCCATTCTCTGTAAAAGAGAATAAAAAGTCCTAGACTATGTGATATATCACATGGTAAAATTGTTAATGATCCAATATTTCTTCGTATTATATCATAATTATATATACATTTTGCTATTTGTCAAATTTTAGAGGACTTTTATTTCCGGTATTTTTTGTACAATAAATTTGTAAGAAATGGTAGAGAAGAAGGGTTATTCTTAAAATAAAGCACCATAAAATAAACAAAGAGATCAAAAAAAAATAATTAAAATGTCAACAAACTATATACCTAAAAAATAAGATATGCGCTTACAAGATAGTAAAAAAGAGAAAAAACTAGAAGAAACACAATCATATTCCTTGTATCGTAGATGATAATTGCTATCAACATACAAATTTATGTTTTTTGTATTTTAATTTTTTAAACAAAATGATGTATAAAAAATTATTGGCGCTATGCGTAATCGCCGTATGACTTATTTTTTCATGATGGACAGATTTATCTCATGCTCAAACATCAAAAGAGGTAGATATGAATAGCGTTTGATTCAGATTTTGTAATGATGGTATGAGTGGTGATCAGTTAAAAAGTGATATGGTCTTGTCTGTAGAGCCATGACAGGATAAAAATTTATGTTTATATTTTTTCAACGTAGGCGACAAAGCAGTAGATTTTGTCTATTGATATTCGGAGGGGAAGATTTGAAAATATTGAGAGAAAATGTGCGAGGCAGATATGACCACAGGGAATAATTTTTCAAAACTCATACCACTGGCAAATGAAAGAAGGGTCAAAGTAAGTGGAAAATCATATAAAACAGTAAATGAGATGGCTAAGATACCATTGGGAATGAGTGGAGTTATCTATGGTTGTATAGCATATAAACTTGAAGTACCAGAATATAGAGGTATGTGATGAGTGTTCGATTTAGTTGTTCGTAGGACAGCCCATATTGATTTTTTTGTATGATGAGAAGGTCAGATCAAAAATTCAATAAAAATATACAATCTTGAAGGAGGAGTATTTACTACCAACAAACAAGTAAAGGCTGAAATAGATAAAGACAACAAGCTTAAAGTAAGTTTCTTTGTAGGAAATGAATGAAATATATCACAAAATGTAAGTATATCAGGAGAGATTCAAAATATATTATGATTTCATAACTGATTTACTGTAGACGCCAAAACACTTACGCCATGAGAAAAATACACATTTACGGCTGATTTAGGTATTTTACCATTTTATAAATGACCTTTTACGGTAAAATTCAACGTTCAAAATACTCCTGTCTTTGATTTTGATACATCAGGAATGGATCCAAAACTTAAGGATTCTTGAGTTATCAACTGAAGTGCGCAATTGTTCATATTTTCTCGAATAGCTGTGATAGTTATAATTCTTTTGCTTTTCGCAATATATCACATATTTGTCCCTAGAAGAGTAAAAGTACAACAGTAATTTTACATTGTTGATATAATAAAAACATGAAAAGGTCCCTATGGATACTGATAAGCATTGCTTGTATATGAGTATCTTTATGACAAACGTTCGCTAATCCAGACAATACATTCACAACATGAGAACAGACAAAAATAGTAACTCAAGATATCAAATGAGCTACGATAAATGATTTGAATTTTCTTTGAATGAGATTCTGTAATAATTGATTGGAATCACGAAAGTTAACGAATCAGCTAGAACTGCAAATACAGCCAGGGCAAAAAAAGGACATTTGCCTAGTATTTTTTAATGTATCACCAGACAAACCCCTAGATGTGAAATTTTGATTCTCAGCTACCAATATCGACGAAAAGTGAAAAATATCTTGTGATGACGATATGACCACGAAAAATGATTTTTCTAAACTAATAGATCAGACAGGTAATACATGATTTATCATTCCACCAAATGGAAAGGTTTTGAAAAAACTAAAGATGTATATCTCAAAGACATACACGGGTAATACTATGTATTGATGTTTAGCTTATAAAATGAACAAAGAGGAGGCAATGGATCCCTGACAAATGTTTCTATTTGTTTATCGTAAAACAGCTCCGATGGCCATCACCATAACTGGAAATCCTTATAGGTTCTGACGACGAGATGATCTAAAGGATACATATACTTCAAATAGAAATATTGTTCTCAAAACTATTATCGCTCTACTGGGACTCTGGATTGTAGTAAGCATCATCCAAACAGCCAAGAAAAAAAAGAAGCATCATCACAATAAAAAATAAGTAAGTAGAAAATATATAAACCTCACCAAAAGTGGGGTTTTAAAATACATTGAAAATTCCTACAATAAAACTACATTAATTCTGAATTCTACATTTTACATTCTGAATTAATCAAAATGACACGAACAAACTTATTAATCCGATATATCCTCTTTATCAATCTCATCACCTTCATTGTACGATGAGTAGATAAATATAAGGCAACAGCTCAAAAACGAAGAATTTCAGAAAAGAATTTACTTATTTTCACGGCACTTGGATGATGGCTAGGGGCTGTACTTGGTATGCAGGCCTTTCGTCATAAAACTATCAAGGGAAAATTTCTTACAAAATTCCGACTCATTGCAGGCTTATGGATAGTGCTCACTATTGTCTTATTATTCTCTATGTAATATATGCGCCAAGATATAAATAAGGCGCCAGGATTTCGTAAGAAGTCCAACGCCGCCTTTATCTATAGTAATAATTTAAATTAATATATGGTCAAAACTATTCAACAAAATATTCTTTCCTGGTATACCAAAAACGGCAGAAAACTCCCACGAAGAAAAATTTACCCCGCTAATAGCGGGGCGATGGATCCCTATATGATTCATGTTTCTGAAGTAATGTTACAACAGACGCAAGTTGATAGAGTGATTTCTTATTTTCATCAGCGAATAAAAGATTTTCCTGATTATAAAACCCTCGCTAAAGCCTCGAAAGCCGATTTACTCAAGCATCGATCGTGACTTGGTTTCAATAGCAGGGCAGTAAGACTACAGCAATGTGCTCACGAAATAGTTTCAAAATACAAATGACAAATCCCTCGTGACAGAACTAAATTACAACAATTACCGTGAGTTGGCCCTTACACTTCAGCAGCCATTATGGCATTTGCTTGGAATTTACCCGTACCCGTAATTGATACGAACATAAGGAGAGTTCTAATCTTCTTATTTAAACTTCCAGAAACTATTACCGCTAAAGCACTCGAAGCATTCGCAGAGACTATAATTCCACCATGAAAATCTCGTGACCGACACAATGCACTTATGGATCAATGAGCGCTCCTTTTGACGGCTCGTAAAACTAAGATTAAGCCATTAAGTAAACAATCCAAATTCGAAGGTTCTGACAGACAAGTTCGTTGACGAACCATGAAACAATTAGTTACATTTTGAACATTAGCTATTAAAAACATAGAAGAAGAGTTTCCCCATAAAAATGTAGAAAAAATAATGAAGGAACTTCAGAAAGAAGGTTTGATTCAGATAAAAAAATGAATTATCGGTATTTCCGAATAACTTATTGAAATTCATCATGAAAATTATATAATTGATGTTGTTGAAAAATTGCCAAAAATAGACGAAAATCGACCAAAAGTTGCTTGTTTTGTTGCCAAAATACAGACGGATAAATTATTATTTATTTTTTTGTGTTTATGACAATGAGCAAAAAATTTGAAGAATTAGACGTATGGAAATTAGCAAGATGATTAACGAAAAAATTAGGTACGATTTTTTATGATAAATCATTTAGAAATTATTCTTTTCAGGATCAGATTATGAGAGCATCGCAATCTGTGAGTAATAATATTGCGGAGTGACGCGAAAGATGAAGTGATAAAGATTTTATGAAATTTCTTTATTATGCCAAATGATCCATAGGAGAAGTGAGAAATATGTTATACTCAGGATTAGACTTTGGATATATTACTGATAGGCAGTTTGACGAATTACATAGAGAATGTATATGATTGTGAGTAAAAATTAATAATTTTATTCAAGCATTAAAGTAGACTATAAAACAACTATTTTTAGTCTATTATTCGACCACCATTAGTCCATTTTTAGTCTTTTGTCTATCAATAATGCTTTACTTCATCCCTACGCCCATTTGAAATAAAGATGATATCACGCTTCGCGCTATCAAGCTTTTCCAGTCATTGGAGTTTTTCATCTGCGAAGATACGAGGACAACGATGAAGCTTATGGGCATGTACGAGATTCCTTACAAAGATAAAACTTTCTTTTCACTTACGAGCTTTACTTCTGACACTCAGTTGGCTCGTTATGTAGATATTTTGAAGGCGAGTGATATTGGACTTGTATCTGAGGCAGGGACACCATGACTTTCTGATCCAGGTAAATCTATGATTCAACTTTGCAATACATACAACATTCCTTACACGATTCTGCCAGGGGCTAATGCACTTGTTCCAGCAGTGGTTGCGGCATGATTCGATACTTCAGAATTTGTTTACTTAGGATTTCTTCCTACCAAGAAGGGGAGACAGACCAAGATCAAAGAAATTTTAGCATCAAAAATACCAGTTTTCGTGTATGAATCCGTCCATAGAATAGAAAAATTATTACAAGAACTTTCTCAGGCCGGATTCACGGGACAGATCTCTATTGCGAGAGAATTGAGCAAAATGTTTGAACAACATTTCACGTGAACAGTAGAGGAGGCCTTGAATATGATCAAAGAAAAAAAACTCCCGATCAAAGGAGAATTTGTCGTAGGAATGAAAAATACTAATATATAGAGATATTATTTTTCTGTCTTAACTTTTATATAAACGATGTCTCACTCTTTTACGTGTGTTATCTTTTTCCCATTACGTTTTACTATATTCAAGTTTCATGTATTTTTATACTTATTTCAATTTTTTCTATCTCGCTCGTCAAATTTATCACTGATTTTCAAGGGAGTATCTCATGACTTTATCTTGTAGCGATAGAGGATAAATCACTCAGAGTTATGCTGTTTAGTATCGACAAATTCAGATGTAATCATAGTGTTTTTTATCTTTTCTCATTTTTCTTCTGACTCTTCTTTTTTTATATTTTCTTTCTTGGCGTCTTCCTTAGGTGTCTTATTAAGACTATATTTACCAATCGCCACATATTTTTCTAGTTCAAAATTTTGCACAGATTCTTCAAAATATGCTAGGTACTCTTCATATCAAACACTTTCCCCATCTATAGAGAACCTTAGTTTACCGAGGCTATCTTTAATTTTTCAATTTTGCTCCTTATAGGTTTTTATATCCTCGTAGATATTTTTTGAAAAATTATTTGGAAAGCCATCTCAGGTGATGTTATTTATTATTGATCGATATTTGATAACATTTAGGCCATATCATCAGTATTCTCTTCATGAATAAAGTGTCAAAGCATGAATCCGTTGATCAGTTCATCAGCCTACACGGTCTTTGCAGTTTACTAAAAATCTTGCGGCACAATCTACAGCCATAACTGGGTGGAATCTATCATCATGCTCTATCAACTTGGATAGATTTCTATCACATCTATTTAGTGTGTCGTTAATGTGCTCAGCATGTTTATCATCTACCATTTTTTCTGTATATCTTGGAAGTGTATTGAGTCAAAAATTATGAGCGTTGATGGCCTGTATATGTATCAGTCATAATCAACCATCTCAATATTTATGGTATATATTCCTTCTTTTATCGCGCCAAGGTAAATTTGGCATAGTCGGATCGCCCATTCATTCTTGGGCCATCATAGCCATCAAGAGTCCACGAGGAATATTATACCTGTCTTCCACAGCATCAGTAACTGGTTTTCGTCTGAGACATCTGGAAACTCTAGAAAGCGTGCTAAATTTGCTTCATGTAGAATCTATAAAATCGACATCCCTGTCCTTTACTATTTGTTTGTATCATAAATGTATCGGTTTATCTTTTATAGAGTTTACTTTTATTTCTTTATTTTCTTCATTTTTTTCATCTCATTTTTTATCATCACCCAAGAAATTCCATAACAATTTCCCAGCTATTCAAGCGCCTATTAGTCCTGCTCATGCAAGCCCCATGTTTTTTAAAAAATCTCTTCTCGATTTGTCATATTTTTCGTCCATTTTGTTTTGTTATGATACGAGGGTAAATATTTATTTTTTGCTAAACTCTTCTTCTAAAATCATAAACGTCAAAACATTTGCAATAATAGTCTTATATGTTGAAGGAACCTTTTCGACGGTTAATTCTTGTTTGATACTTTCGCGAGCTTTATCAGTCCTCATGTCGATAAAATCTAGCTTCTCTTTTTTCTTTAGATCGGCAGGTCTTTTTTGAAGCAATCTAGTAATTCTTCATGACGTATCTGTCCTTTCTTGATATAACTTAAGATCTTGTTCTATAAGATGATCCAATTCTTTGGGTTCTACGATAATGCGTATGTCGTTTTTAAGTGGATGAGTTTCGTCAATTTTTAATATTTTTTTGACTGTAGGAAGAAGGCTTTTCAATGCTCTTTTAATCTTAATAGTGTCTTCTTCAAAAAATGCTTCTTTGGCTTTGGTAGCATCTTCTTTGGCTTTGGCAGTATATTCTTCGTAAAACAAAATAGGGTTATCGAGTATAAAAATAGCTTCTTTGACTAAATTTTCATCCATATGTTCCCAAAGATGGTCTTTGATATATGGTCCAATTTTTCCGCGTACGTCTCTATCAAGATCAAGTGCAATGGGGTTTTGCATAAGGTTTATAAGTGATGAATTGTATTGATCTTTTGAATCAGTTTCTGTTGCCATGAGAACTATTGAAAAAGTAAAACAATTTACTATAATATATTATATATAAAATTCTTTATTTGTCAAAATTTCGATGTCTCTCAATTTTGATCAAAAATATCTAAAATTTAACGTATTAAATTTCAGATATATTAAATATTCAATGAAGAAGAAAATAATCTGATGGGGCGTTGGTATTTTACTGCTCATTATTGGTCTCATACTCTGAGATGTACAGATCCAAATTGGCACTCATTTGCCTCAAGCAAGTATAAAGGCTATTCATACTCAACTAACTAAATTTCAAGACATTAGCTGATCATTTTTCCGTTCGCCTGGAGAGAGTTTAATCAAAGAGCTAAATAGTTTCAATTCGACTCAACAGAACCTAGATCTACGAACATACGAATTCACTCAGAAGGACTTCAAGACAAGCTTAAAAACATTGGCAGAAAAGGGCGTCAATGTGAGGATAATCATCGAAGATAAAAAATTTCAGCAATATCAAAATACGCTCAAGGTATTGAGTCAGCATTATTCTTGATATAAAAACATTCAGCTCAAATCCGACAAGCAGATGGGCACGGAATACGTACATGCTAAGGTCAATCTTATCGATAGTGGATTTATTATCCAAACGGCGAACCTAACACACACTTCATTTGCCAAGAATCGCGAACATTTTTTCCAGAGCTATGATACGTGAATTCGAACTAGCTTGCATACGATATTCGAAAAGGACCGAGCGTGAGAAAAGATTAGTATGAAAGACATCCACCCAAATCTTGTAGTCTGTAATATAAACTGCAGGGGAGTGATTGAACAATTACTTGGTTCGGCCAAGGAGTCTATTATTATCCAAACCCAATATATTACTGATGATGCGATTCGAAACATTCTCAGGACCAAAAAATCACTTCCTGAGCTTAAGTTGCTCGTAGCTGATACCGATGATAATAATGAACTTATCAACTATTTCGGAAACGATTTTGCCAGGAAGTTTAAACAATATTATAATCACACCAAAATGATCCTCATAGATCATAAGACTTTATTACTTGGAAGTATGAATTTATCGGCAACTTCTTTAGACAAAAATAGAGAAATCTGAATTATTCTTTTGAATACATGAATAATCAGCCAATTTTCTGACCAATTCATCCAGGATTGGGTCGCTTCGAGTAGGTAATTCTAGATTATAAAATTATGAATGTCTTTTCGGTTCCATAATATTCCGGCCAATTGGCATTGTAGAAGGCAAACATCCTTTCAAGTCTATCTTGGGGCAATTCTTCTATTCATAAAAGATTCAATTCATTTCTGATGGATTGTTTTGCTTGATCAATTTCTTCTGGATTTGAAATAATTTTTTCAAATTCTACGAGATATCCATATCAGGCATTTTTATCTATAGAGACATTAAAATCTTTGTATATATAGTCCTTTCTTTTTCTTGACCACTTAGATTGGTAAGTAAATCAACTATCAAGAATCAATGCATCTAAATCGTGGATGGTTAATCACGAAGTTTCTTCTTCAAACTCAAGTCTCGCAGTTCAGTTTTCGCTACTTGTCTCATCGGCCGTTGCTTTGATCACAAAGAAAATCTTACCATCAGCATCTCTTGTACGAATAGAGTGTTTTTTTCCGTGTACTAAGATATGTTTTAATTTTTCATGATTGTTGGGAAGAATATGAGTTTTTATCTTTTCTTCGAGTTGGTAAAAATCTCCATCTGCTAGAAAATAGTGATTAAGTTGGTTGCTTCATCAAATGTGTTTTGTATCTGGATGAATATGTAGTTTTTCAATCAAGCTTTTTACGTTTTCTTCCTCTCAGAGAAGGACCTTAATTTCGACCTCAAATGTATTCATGGTTAGTGTAAAATTTATAATAGATAAAGAGATGGCCAACTATTCAATTAGTGTTTTTCGGTTTGTTTTGTATCGTTCATATTTAGCTTTAAATTCTTCTTTTGGGGTAATGGTGATTTCTAGCTCAGTAAACTTTTTACGAATAACCTCCAACGCTTCATCTTTTTCAAGATCTGTAGTCATAATCTCAAGCTCTATTATATATCCATATCATTTTGTATAATCTAGACTTACATCTATCCCGTCTCGATCAAATTGAAGACGTTTTCTAATCCAAGTGATTTCGATTTCATATCACAGACTCAAAAAGAGCTGTTGGAGCTTATCAAAGTCTTCTTTATCAAATTTAATCTCTATTTCCTCTCTGTGGTCATCATGGATTTCTCATTTTTTCATTCGTATCTTAGAAAAAAAATTGTTTTTCTGGATTCTTAAATCATGATCCCCAGTAAAATAATGAGTAACCTGACTATCTTCTTTGAGAAACTTTGCCCTCTGATCAAAGAAATTTATAAGTTCATGATATTTCGTTTCATCCACAAAGGATCTTAGCTCTACTTCGATATTTTTCATTGCTATTGTGGGGTTATTAAGTATAAAACTTTCAATTTACTATACTAATTTTTTATAGCTATGCAAAAGGAAATATTCATCAAAAGCAAAAAGCAAATAGAAAATATTAGAGTATCGGGAAAACATCTAACGGCGCTTTTACGTTTGTTGTATACTAAAGCAAAGGCCGGTATTTCTTTGATAGAATTAGAGTTTATCGCAGAGCATTATATCAAGACCAATAATCTTAAATGAGCGTTTAAGGGTTACGAATGATATCCCGCAAATTTATGTTTATCGGTAAATGATTGTGTAGTCCATGGAATCCCAGATGATTATATCCTCCAAAACTGAGATCTGCTCAAAATCGACTGCTGAATAAGCTACGAAGGATGAATCACGGATTCTGCTATTTCTATCCCTATTTGAGGCGAGGTGGCAAATCCATTAGGATATGAGTTGGCAAAAGCCACGAAAAAATGACTCGATGAGGCCATCAAACATATATGACCAGGAAAGGCAATATATGAATATTCTCATCGCGTACATCAGATAATTACCAGTGCAGGATTCTCAATCTTATGAAAACTTACCTGACATGGAGTAGGAAATAAGGTTCACGAAAAGCCACACGTTTATAATACGCCAAATCCTGAAATGAAAAATATTATATTCCAGCCTGGTATGGTACTGGCTTTTGAACCAATAACCGCCGTTAATTCTACTGATTTTATAAACAAGCCGGGGAATGATCGAAATCTCTACTGTAAGGGTTGAGATCTCTGAGCACAGCGAGAATATACAATCCTTATAACTGAGGGCTGATATGAAATACTTTCATGAATAACTGAGGACTTATTTTAAGACGTCATTTCGAGTGTGGCGAGAAATCTTATATAAAGGCATAGATTTCTCCTCATTACTCTCGTCGAAATGACCCGAGACGGTGCAATAGTCTTTATTATTAATATGAAGAATGATATTGGGTGTGGATCCTTGAGTGAGAAAATTATGATATGCATTGATAAACAAGGATCTTAGTATTGTAGATTCAGGTATTTTGTTATCAGAAATTAAATCTCCTATAAGGATAGATCAGTTTGAGAGAATGAGAGAAATAGAGGAGTACTTTAGCAAATTATGCAAAAAATATAAAATACAGACCATGTCTATGGAAAAACTTTTTTTCACGAAATTCAACCAAAACAACGCAGAATTCGTCTATGGTATCAGAGCAATACTTATTACACTATGTCTGAAAAATAATATTCAAATCAAAGAGTATACGCCCATTCAACTTAAAAAATTTATCACCGGTAATGGCAAAGCAGAAAAGGTATTAGTACAAAAATGTATCATGAAATTGTATGGTCTCAAAGAATTTCCAGAATTTAACGATGCTGCTGATGCATTAGCACTAGCGTATATCGCTATGAAGACTAAATAAGAATTAGATCGAAAAAAGACAGATTAGGCGAGATGGAATTTTCACAATCCATCTATTCCGTCTTTTAGTCGTCTTTTAGTCTATTTATTTTCTACTTCTTCTTGAATCTCTTTAATTTCTTTGTCCTGTCTTTTGTTCTCTTTCTGAATCTGGAGAGCCATCTTTTCTGCTTCTTTAGCTTCTCTATGATAAGCATGAATGCTCGCCTGGAGCATTTTTTTGAGTTTTGATTGAAACAAAAGTCAGGTGAAACCGATAAATAATGGTGCTCACATAAATCCATAAAACATAGCGACCAACTTGCCAGCATGAGTCAAGGGAGCCATATCTCCATATCCAATCGTGGACATCGTTACTGAAGTGAAATAAATAGAATCAAAAAAGCTCCATCCTTCCAGATTGTAGAATGCAATAGTCCCTGCAAAGATAATAATAAGGATAATGATAATAAAGAAAAGTATTGTATACTTAGCTATAAATTCATTGAGGTATTTTTTGATGATATGCATTTTGTTTTAGTAGGATATAATAGATATATAATAATTGTATCTAGATTTTTTTAAAAAGCAAATTTTGACCATCAAATTAAGCTCGTTAAAAAACCCTCTAATATTTGACACATACTCCTTCGAAGATGTCTTTTGTTTTCGATTGAAGTTTGAGTCAAATCAAGTCCGAATAAATGTCCTTCAAAATTTGACAAATATTTTTTTCTGAGTATAATTAGATAGTAATAGATTTTATTTATTGATTTTAGATTATGGCATCTTGAACGAATTCTAAATATCAACAGCTCGAACAAGAGTTCCAAAAATTCAGTCACGAAGATAAAAAAACGAAGATCATTAACATCATGGAGTATATAAAAGACAAAGTAAACTTTGCTGAGTGAATGGGTAAATTTATATCCAAGTCACCAGACATAAGTGATGAGTTTTTAGATAAAATGTATCAACTTGTCATGAAGACGGCGGTAGATACAGCGCAACAAGTAAAGGACCAGCAATCAATAGATATGTTGGATCACATACAACAAATGATCATGAATCATCAAAAACTTGATGAAAAAGAACATCAAGACGCTGACGGTTTATTGAATCAGATTTAAAAATTTTTATTATTTAAATTATCAAAATGCCAATAGCAAACATTAATCAATTAAGGGACCAGGTTCTGGACAAGCCAGAAACCAAATTGAGTTCAACAGAGGTGGGGCTTCTAAACGCTGTGGATAAGAAAACTTATGATAATATGAAAAATGACATTGCCAAAGAAAAATTTGAACTAACTGGTTCTGATGGGAAAAAACATTCAGGGATAGTTTTGGAAGACATCGTTAAAAATTTCAACACATTCAATAATTCATTTACATTAAACAATATAAAGTACCAGGTAGGAAAAGGGACAGAATTATGAGCCTGGATACAATTATATTTGATAACAAACTGAAAAAATATCTATAATGACGAACTTGGAGACCCATCCATAAGCCTTGGGATAGACTGAGTTATATGAGAGCACAGCAAACCAGCGATAGATGGTATAAACTGAAAATGAATAAACACATGAACATTCGAAGAAGTTGAAATAGGAGAAATAGCTAAGCATAACTTTTATGCTGAATTTGTATCTCTCTATCCAAATCTAGGAAAGACATATATGGATACTTACAAAGTATTCAAAGCTCCAAATGGACGATTTACAAATTGTACATACAACAATGGTGATGCTGTTATTACCTACAAATCACAATTTAGCACAGCTCTCCAGTCAATCAAGATATCAAAAATTCAGAAGCCAAACATGAATATAGATAATTTGAAGCTCTTGAAGGGCGTGAAGGATGAAGTAGAAAAAAACGAAGCCAAGTTGGAAAAGATAAACATGCAGAATACCATACAAACTTGAGTAAATAACTTGAAGTTGAAGTCGTTCACAGATTATCTTATACAGAGGTATTTGGAAGCGAACAATAAGATATCAGCACAAGGGAATATTGTCCTCAATGGAAAGACGTCTGGTATGACAGTCACATGAGACAACTTATTGGTCGATTACTGATCAGTAATAGGAAAAAAGACATATAAATTGATAGATTTCTGGAAGAATAATAAGTTCGATGATAAAAGAATGGCTGCTACATTAACAGTTACCATGAAAAATTCAGCTATAGAGTGGAAAAAGTGACAATTAACAACTACATATAAGAGCCTAGAAGCAAAGACGAATACAGGTAAGAATATATCTGTAAAAACACTTAAAGACACAGAAGATATTTTAAAGTGATTCCAAGATCTCAAAAAAAATCTTGATTTCTATAAAGAAGTAAAACTTGACGCAAACATGGTAAATACTGTAAAAGTTAGAATAGAACAGTTAACAAATCAGAAGAACTATTTAATAGCAAAAAAATGAATAGTAGCCGATCTAGAAAAATTTGAAAAGCTGTATAATACGACAATGACTCCTAAACAGTACGATGAATTCAAAAAAGATATAAATGGCAGAGTATCTTCATTGGAGAAATGAGTTTATAAATTGCTACCATCATGAGTTAACGTCACGAAAGCATTTGAGTTGGCCAACAGAAAAAAAGAACTTAATATCTACTACAATAGATACAAAGCTATGCAAAGATAATAATTCACAAATCAAAAAAAGTACAGATAACCAGTTCTTCGGAGCTGGTTATTTTACTATACACACAAAAAAAAGCACAGGACCTGCTTCGCTTGTCCACGGAACCTGCTTCGTTTGTCCACGGGACCCGCTTCGCTTGTATTTTCTACCCAAATCTATATATCCGAGAGGATCTTTTATTTGGTCTTCTCTTTTTTTATATGAATCTAGAGAAACTCTTCGGTAGTAAGACAAAAGTTGATATCCTCAAATATCTCTTATTCAAGAGACAAGGAATCTCCATGAGAGCGCTTGAAAGTGAAATTGAGCGAACTTTCCCGGCGATCAAAAAGCAGGTAGATTCACTTAATGAATCAAATGTAATCAATGTCAACAAAGACGGCCAAGGACGATCCATATCCATCAAACCAGAATTCCATGATATTTTGAAAAATGTATTCTATTTCTGACTGAGAAACGATTTAACCACCCTTTTCACGACCTATGAGGTGATGATCGATCAGTATTATTTCGGAAAAAAATTCAATGTAGATCTGGAAATGGATCTCGTAGTTATCTACAAAAATTGTGAAAAGCCTCAGATAGATATGATCAAAGACAATATCAATGAAATATTCAGAAAGTATTTTATCGAGATGGTTTCTGTGGTATTTATGAATATCGAAGAATGGCAAAAACGTGATAGGTTAGCAGATAGATTCGTTATTCAGATCAAAAAAAGTTTAATTCCAAAAAAATAATCGCCAATGTCTTTAGCACCAGAAGTAGTAGCAGAGCAGGTAATGGGATATGTAGTATGAGCATCAGAACTTATACCAACCCTCAATCCTTCTGCAGAAAAATCATATTCTGTAGCGATCCTTCCTCAAGGACCGCATTTTTATACTGGATTGCTTCAAGCCGCTGGATATCTTTTACTTGATAGTAAAAAGAAGAAATTATTGGTCATCTCTCAGCAGTCAGACGATCCCAAAGCGATTTTTATCGATAGCACTGCGTATGGACCTATGTTTGGCAAGAGCTTTAAAAATTCCGTCAAAACAAATGATTTAGTTCGTAAATTAGGGGCAAAATTAGCTCTTTCTGGACAAAAATCTCTAACTGAACAAATACGTTTTCAGTTACCTTTCTTTAGAGTAATCACAGAGACCAACGAATTATTACATATCAGTGTGGGTGACAAAATTTCACCGATTCAAATGAAAAATATTATATCCTGGATAAAAACTCAGATTCAGGAATACAACATTATATTACTTACCAATATCGAGCTTTCCAAGTCTACGGCATCTAAGAAATCTGATGAGCAAAAACAGATAGCTAAAATCATTGAAACATGATTGTCTACGCCATTACTCAGTATTTTTCAGAATATATGTAAATCCCAGAAAAAGAAGCCAGAAATCATAGCCTACGTCAATCCTGGAGATTTTGGTAAAACAACGTCGTTGGCAACAAGATATATCTGTGCAGTAGGATAATTCTCAACTAATAACTAACAGTGAACAACTAACAATTATTGAAGAAATATATAAATAATACCATTATTGTTAGTTATTAGTTGTTAGATGTTAGTTATTTTGTTATTTTCCCTTGAAAACTCCCTTGATTTTGATAGTATAATGTCACCTAACTTTTTTTTTATTGTTGAAAAAAAGGAACATGATGAAATTTATTTATGATAGTTTAGAAACTGTCAAAAAACTAAAACATCCTAGCAAAAAAGATTTTATCAATCTTACGATTGCGATTCTTGTTGCTATCTTGATCGCAGGGATTTATTTTATCGCAACAGATACTGTATTCTCTGGCATCTACAAACGATTTTATAGCGTCATGATGCAATAATCCTAAGATTCAGTCGTATCGTCCTCTTTAGAGGATTTTATCGTTTAATTGTTTAGTATGCAAAAATCAGAGGTAAATACCTGAGAGATCAAAAGACAGATCGAGGATAACAATTTCAAATGGTATGTCTTGAGTGTAGTATCTGGACAAGAAGATCTTGTGATAGAAAATCTCAAAGAAAGGATAAAAAAACAAGAGCTCGAATCAACCGTAGAGGACTATATGTCGCCCATGGTCAATGAATCTTCGCTCAAAAAGTGAGAAAAAATAATTAAGCAAAAGAAACTATATCCCGGGTATGTGTTTATAAAATCCAAAATGAATGACAAAATATGGTATGTTATCAGAAATACTCCAGGAGTGAGATTGATTGTTGGTGCTGAAACTCGTCCAATCCCGTTGACGGAAGATGAATACGAAAAGATAGTAGAACAGATTAAGAAATCACAGGAGAGATCAGAACTCAAGATACCTTTCAAAGAGGGTGATGTTGTTCTGCTCAAGACAGGAGATTTTAAATGAATGAAGGGTAGTGTAAGAAATATAGATGCAGAAAAGTGAACAGCGATTGTGAATATCGAAATGTTGGGAAGACTTACCCCAGTAGTTATTGATTTAGACAAAGTTGAGCTCATGAGTTAGTAGCCAAGATACCAAGGGAAAAGGTAGGAGATTTGTATAGTGAATAGTTTATAGTGTATAGTGTATAGTTTCGGAATTTATTATTATAAAGATAACCAAAACTATCAACTACCAACTATCAATTATAAATTATCTTATCTCGCTTCTCTACGCTTTTATCCGCTTTATAACATGAAATGCACACCAAAGAGCAAAAAATCTTGAGATTCTCGATGATACTACTCTTTTTGGCGCTTATGATTGTTTATATTGTGCGGTATCAAGTAAAATGAGACGAATTGAAAAAACTTATACAACCAGAAAGTTCATGATCTAGTGGCATACAAATTCTTAGCAAAAGCTGAGAGTCTACGCCAATCATCAATCCAGTAGTCAATATCTTAACTTTACCGACAGGGGATGTATCTGATGAAACGTGAATTATAAAAAATAAAACATGAATAACCATTTCTACACCCAAGACTACTACGGGGATCATGGATAAAAACAGTAATATCAAATTACTCTCTGGGACAAGTATTTATTACTGACCGATAGAGATTATAGAAAAATTATGAATAAAATATCAGTATGCATTGGCTGATGAAAAGGGAATACGATATATCTATCTGGGTACACCAAGTTATGATTTTGCGAGCATAGCAAGAGCGCTCAAGGGAAGTTTATACACAGTTGCTACAGAACAAGACCTTCTCCAAAATAAGTTATTTGGAAATAAGGTAATCTATATCAATCTTCCTGAATATAAGGACAAACAAGTAGTGATGCTCGTATATCTAAAAAGTGGTATATGGCTTATACAGATGGAATATTCATTATATCACAAATCTAAAGCATATATTAAATCTTTATTTACTGATCAACTATAACAATGGCAGGAAAAATTACTAATATTCTCAATCTAGAAGTACCGGCAGGTAAAGCGCAACCAGCACCTCCTCTTGGACCTATGCTTGGAGCAAATGGAGTAAATATCGGACAATTCATCAAAGAATTCAACGAAAAAACTATGGATATTATGAAACAATTTGGTGGTGCAGACGTGAAAGTAAAGGCACAACTAATTATCTATGCGGACAGATCGTTTGATCTCAAAATAGGAAGTCCTGTAACGTCAAATTTAATACTTTGGAAACTTGGTCTCAAAGCATGATCAGGAGAACCAAACAAAACTAAAATCTGAAAGCTTACCAAGAAAGATTTGGAAGAGATTGCTACCCTCAAAAAATGAGATATGAACTCAGAAGATCTTGAATCAATGATGAAATCTATTGCAGGAACCGCAAGAAATATGGGAGTAGATGTTGAAAAATAGTTTATTTACTACGGGAGCTCCGGCAAGCCGAGGGCGCTATGACCGTTTTTATTATTATAATATTTAGAAAATGGCAAAACATGGAAAAAAGTATCGTGAATCAGCTAAAGCAGTAGATTCCACGAAAGCGTATTCTATCACTGAAGCAGTAGCTTTATTGAAAAAATCTGGATACACAAAATTTGACGGATCGGTAGAGATCGCAGTCAAAACTAATGCAGACGCAAAGTATAATGATCAGATGATGAGAGGGACAACCATCCTTCCTCATGGCACAGGAAAAAGCAAAAGAATCGCAGTATTCACTGCAGACGAAGCTGAAGCGAAAAAGGCTTGAGCGGATATCGTAGGGACAGAAACTTTACTTGCTGACATCAAAGCAGGTAAATTCAACTTTGACATCTTACTTACTACGCCTGAACAAATTAGAGATTTGGCTCCCGTAGCTAAACAGCTTGGACCAAAAGGGCTTATGCCATCTCCAAAAGCAGGAACAGTTGTAACAAACATAACACAAGCAGTAGAGGAGTTTAAGAAATGAAAGATGGAATTTAAACTTGATAAGACAGGAAATATCAATGCAGCCATAGGAAAAATATCATTTACTGAAGCCCAGATAGAAGAAAATCTTAGAGCATTCCTTAAGGCATTAGAAGATAACAAGCCCACAGGAGTGAAAGGAAAATTGATTAAGAAAGTATTCATCGCTCCTACTATGGGACCTGGAATACAGATAGAAGCTTAATATTTTTTACATACGAAAAATCCCGTGATAGACCAACGGGATTTTTTATATTAGAAAATAACGATTACAGTTTCTTATTCAAAGCACGAGCAAAGAAATGGGAGAATCAAAATCCAACTCCTGCTACAACGATAACTTCTCCTACAAAGATGCCCAAAGCGACAAGCATATTGCCAAATAAACTCCAGAGTGTTACATTGAACAGATTATAGATATAATAATTGACGGTAATTCAACTAATCAAAAGCAGTGCTAGACAGATAAGAAATGAAAATCAAAGTACATTCACCGTAAGTGCAACAAATCACTGAGTAATTTGACCGTAGGTAGCTCATAATGTTTTCTTTACCTCAAGCTCTCTGTGGAAAGCATGGAAGATATTTTTGAGTAAGAATCATAAGAATGAGAGAATAATGAGAAGCAGTATGGTGATAATCACATAAGAAAGCCCCACAACAAAATTACTTAAATTGATAATGGTAAGAACTCTATTTTCTTGCTGTTTTATGGTTGATCATGCATCAACATCTTTGGTATTGAGGATGATATCTTTATTTTTGAGGATAATAGTTTTGAGTGATTCATATTTACTGTCGCTATCAAACATAACATAGAGTGTAGCTGGCAATGGATTTTCTATACCAAACTTTTGAAAATTATTTACCACATCAGGGATTTTCTTTTGGAGAAATGCTAATGCGTCATCTTTTGATGAGAACATAACCTTTAGTCATTTGGATTCTAATTCATCTTTTAATGTAATAACTTTCTTATAAATTTCATTGGTCTGAGTAGTATCTTCCTTGATATAAAAGTACATACCAAGCCTATCTTTGAGTTGGCCAGTAAATTGGTTAGCATAAAGAGATACTCATAAAAATATATTTAGAAGAAATAATAAGAATCAGATGAAAATACTCACTCCAAAAACATTCGTCCAAGAAGTTTTAAGAAGAGAGGCGAGATCGTGCTTGAAAATTTGTGAGAGAGAACTTTTAAGCATTGTGTAGTATAAGATGATAAATGATAGACTATAGATGATAAATTCGTAATTCGTTAATTCGTAATTCGCAATTTATTTCTTAAACATGTGTTGGGTAGTAATAAATTTCTCGAACAAAGATATTTTCTGATCATAGAAATCCATAGTTTTGTCGATGGTCTGTAATTTTTCACGATGCTTGTAAAAATACTTAATCATATCCTTTGCCTTTTTATATTTATGTTCAAGAATGTAAAGCTCTATAAGATTATAAATAACTTCCGTATCGGTGCTGTTTATATGGAAGGCATCTTTGAGAAAATTGAGTCCCTTTTCTCTATTACCATACCAATATTCACAGAGACCATAACATCTTAAAATTTCATGATTTTCTGCTTTGGTAAGTTCTAGTGCTTGTTGAAGATATTTTTTTGCCTCCATTCGATGATTTTTTTCCATTTCAAGGACGCCTTTGATATAGAGTCCCAATGGATCAGTATTATTTTTCTTTGCATTCAAAAAATCTATAGCCTTGGTAGCCTTACTGATCTCTCCTTTTCTGTATTGGATATCAGTCACCTGTAAAAGCGCATCTTCATTATTCGGATCCCTAAAAAGAATGGTGTTAACCTTTTTGATAGCTTCATCAAATTTTCACAACTCTTTGAGTTCTTCTATCTCATTAATAAGGGAATCAGGTATATAGGTAGGCATACTGTCAATTCACAAGATAAATACATTCTCCTTCAAAAATATAATTCATATTTTTGATTGAAGGATGTATATTTACCATCTCAATAATTACTCGTTATGCTTCGTAATTATTTGGGCGGTAAATATATATTCAAGTATACTCAAAGAAATGCCTATTTTCAAATTTTTCCGGCCTGCCTAGGGCATTCAGATTTACATTTACAGAAATAGTGACATAACTAGCTGATTTTGGCAAAAAATAAGGTGTTATATTCTCCTTCAAAAATATATTTCGTATTTTTGATTGAAGAATATATAGTTGTCACCTGAATAATCCCTCATATTTCGGAATTATTTGGGTGACACACTATTACTGGGTATTTCAGCCCAAAAGTACATTCAAGGTAGACTCTTTACCATCCCTAAGAATGCCCAGTGAAATAGTATCGCCAGGGATGTGAGTATAGAGGAGATAGAGAAATGGTAATTGATTGGTGATTGTTTTGTCATCAATGCTGAGAATGACATCTCATATTTTGAGTCCTGCTTGCCATGCTGGCAAATCAGTAAGTACATCTTGGATATAGATACCATTGTTTATGGTAATCTTTTTTTCTTGTTGAAGAGCGGGAGTAATATCTACATATTGGATGCCGATAATAGGTCTTACAATCTTTCAAAAACTTTCGATAGAAGTAATAGTGCCTGCGATAAATTCTTTGCTTATCGGCAAGGCAAAGGCTATACCTTCTCATTCGGTTATAGCTGTTGTGATACCAAGAACATTTCCTTGGATATCCAAAAGCGGACCACCACTATTTCCAGGATTTACACGTGCATCAGTCTGATAAAGTCAGATATAGAGATTATTTTTGTTGATAGTGAGCTGTTTATTTTTCCCTCAAATAATACCCATGGTTACGTTGTTTGAATAATTGGCAAGTGAATTTCCCATAGCCAAGACAAATTGGCCTATATCTATCTGAGTATCTAAGGAGAGAAATGAGGCAGGGATAAGGTCAGCAGGGGTTTTTCATTCTGAGTCTATGATTTTCAAAATCGCTAAATCCAAAAAATCATCAAACCAAATTTTATCCACATTATAATTTTTTCAATCAGACAGTGTGACAGAATATTTCGCAGTCGTATCTTGTACAACATGTTTATTGGTGATGATATATCATTTTTTGGAAACAATTATTCCGCTTCATCATCACACTTTAGCTGTTTGTTGCTGAATATTTCCAGGTCCATTGAGTTGAGAAGGGTCCTCAACATAAAATTTTACATCCTTACTTATAGTTATACCCACAACAGATTTTTTCACGGTAGCGATAGTCTCTACAAGAGAGGACTGTAATGCTCCAAAGTCAGACTTTTTCATGTCATTTACTTTGTTTCCTACGTTTGATTCGATCGAACTTCAAAGTGCTGTAAGTTTGGTATTAGTGACTCATCGTACGATAAGACTACCAAGAAGTACAAGAAAAACATTGAAAACAACGAGCAGAGTAATGTGTTTTTTTTGCATATACTAAAAGAGAAATAATAAATCTGAATTCTATTCTTCGCTTGTTTCTTCTTCAGCATTTTCTTCAGTATTTTCTTCGGATTCGGTGATTTCTTCAGCAGTATCATCTTCTTCGGAGATAGGTATTCATTTTTCCATTTTTTCTGCCTCCTTTTCTGCCTTCTTTCTTTCTTCTTTGTATCTAAGATTTTCATCTTTTTCTTCTCGTGGTCTGTAGATGACATCAATATCTTTATCTACCATCTTTGCCAAAGGTGTATCTGTTTCATCAAGATGGATATCGTTTGAATGTAAGGTCTTGATAGTACTATCTTTGAATCTAATTCTGATAGCTCATTCTATAATACTTATTCCGCCCTCAAGGATTTCTTTTCCTGTCATAACTTCTTGTCCCTTTCTTGCTCTCTTTCGTATTTTAAGATCTTCTAAATTGAGCAATTTACCATTTTTGTTTGCATGGATAAGGATAAATGGTTCTCCTTTATGTAAAAACATATTCGCTACTTCATCACCCTCTTGAAGCTCAATAGATTTGACTCATCCTGCCGTCTTCCCCATAGGTCTAAGGTCACCACTTTTGAAAAGAAGCATCCATCCATGTTTTGTTACAATTCAAATATTGTCGCTATCGTTGACTGCCTCCACACTTAGAATTTTCTCATTATCAGCAAGTTTCATAATCACCGTAGGGAACTTTTTGAATGAAAGTACCAATTCTTTTTTGATTTTCTTACAACTATTTTGATTGGTTAGAAATACGAGATGATGATAGTCGAAGTGGAGTGTCTTAGCAAATACAATCTTTCCTTTGAGTCAGAAATATTCATTTAAATTCAATGCATTTTGTTTCATCACAAAACTTCCAAGATCTTTTAATCTTTGAACAACCAATTCGCCAATATCAGTGATGACAATCAATTTATCTTGGTTGTGGGTATAGATAAGATCCATAGTTTCTTCAGGTATAGCCTGAATTCTAGACTGATATAAGATTCTGACACCATAATCATTTCCTATCCATACGATAACATCTTCTTTGACCTTATCTGCGGTATCCATAAATGCTTTGAGACTTCATGAAATATTATACACGCTGAGATCTTGAGAAAGATCAGTTCTTCTTTCGTCTCCATAATTTTTTTTCATATATTTAAATTCGTCTTTTACGATTCCATCAAGCTTTTCTGGCTGGTCAATGATTGCTTGAAGTTCTTCGATAAGCTTCTTCTTCTCTTCTATTTCGTCGATGACTTTCTTGATTTCCAGACCCACCAATGATTGCAATCTCATCATCAAAATATATTCTGCTTGCAATTCAGAAAATTCAAATTTCTTCATCAGATTATCTTTTGCGTCTTGTTTAGTATCGGATTTTTTGATCGTTTCAATCACGGCATCAATCACATCGATTGCCTTTTTCAATCATTCGAGAATATGTAATCTATCTTTAGCTTTCTTTAGTTGGAATACTGATCTACGATAAACGACAGATCTTCTGAAAGTGACAAACTCCATCAAGAGGTCCTTGATATTCAAGAGTCTCGGCTGTTTTCCAGCTTCTATAAGTGAAACATTATTGATATTAAACGCGCACTGTAACTCTGTATATTTATATAACTCTACGAGAATCTTATTGGCATCGATACCAGACTTAAGATAAAGAGCTATTCTAATCTTATTTTTACTAGATTCATCTCTCATATCTGAGATACCTTCTATTTTTTTATCTACAACTAATTCACCGATTTTTGAAACCAGAGTTGATTTATTTACTACATAAGGAATCTCATCAATCACGAGAATATTTCCATGTTTATTCTCTTCTATATGGGTTTTCCCTCTCATGATGATACCTCATTTCCCTTTTTTGTATACCTCTTTGATATTATTTGAATCGTAAATAATACCTCAGGTAGGAAAGTCTGGACCCTTAATAATTTCCATAATCTCATCGATACTCACACTATAGGTAGTTGGAGCCTCAGGCACATCAAGTAATTTATCTGATGCTGGTTTTTCAGCTTTTGACTTTCAACTTTTGAGAGGTTTTCCTTCTTTTTCCAAAAGTAGCAATGACGCATCAAGCACTTCATTTAAATTATGTGGAGCCATATTTGTCGCCATACCAACCGCGATACCCATAGTTCCATTACAAAGATGATTAGGGAACTTGGTAGGAAGCATAATAGGTTCTTGAAGACTTCCATCAAAATTATCTCTTCGATCGATAGTATCTTGTTCTATGTCAGTAAGCATTTCTTCAGCTATTTTGGTCAATCTCGCTTCCGTATATCTCATCGCTGCAGCGCCATCACCATCGATAGATCCAAAGTTTCCTTGTCCATCTACCAAAGGATATCTAAATGCCCATGGTTGAGCCATACGAACCATAGCTTCATAGATACTGCTATCTCCATGTGGATGGTACTTTCCCATAACTTCTCACACAATTCTTGCAGATTTCTTATGTTTCTGATTGAAAAAATTATTCATCTGATACATTCAAAACAAGATTCTTCTCAAAACTGGTTTAAATCCATCTCTTGTATCCGGCAACGCACGGGACACGATGACCGACATAGCATATTCGATATACGACTTAGAAATTTCATCCTCAATAGAATGCGACACAACAGTTCATGTTGCGATTACTTTATCATCTCTTTCGTTCTTCATAGATATATGATAACAATGTAAAATTCTTACGAGACAAAAAAACTTCAAGGCCACAGCCCCAAAAGTTTATATGCTCTTAACAACAAAATATATAGTAAAAGAGAACGAAAATTCAACGCTTTCCCGCCATCAACAGTTGACAAAACGAGAAAATTAGATTTTTTAGATATTTAGGCTTAAAAGCTATTATGGCCCCTAAGCCTATAAGGAGACCTAAGCAAAAACGGAGAAAAAAGGGGGAATCAGAGAAGATCTAGAAAAAATAGGTAAATTATTCAGTGAATTAGCAGTATATTTAATATAAAAGTCAATAGTATTTATAAATACGTTCAGTATTTGACAAAATCAACAAGTATCGATATAATTAAAGGCAGGAAAGGTATGAAAGGCAGGAAAGGAAATAAAAGGTAAAGAATCCATTTATTCCCCCTTGCCCCTTTACAACCTTTGCTCCTTTATATCATTTTATTTTTATGACAGAACAGATATTCATATCATTGAGTATCATCGTAGGAATCGTTCTCGTAGTTTTATGAGTAATGAAAATATTTAAACAACCTATGATTATAGGATATATCCTGACTGGTGTTATTATTAGTCTATTTTTACCGTCAGTGATAGGTTGAAATGTTGCATTTCATTCTTTTTCTAGTCTTGGAATTAGTCTTTTGTTATTTATGGTGGGAATGGAACTTAATCCACTTATCATCAAAGATATGGGAAAAACATCACTTGTGGCGTGATTCTTTCAGGTTCTTGTGACCTCCGTTATTTGATTTTTTCTCTCCATGCGATTGTGATTTGACCAAATAACTTCTATATATATCTGAATATGATTTTCATTTTCTTCTACTATCGTCGTCCTCAAACTTCTTTCAGATAGGGGAGAGACAGAGACGACATTTGGTATCCTTTCCATAGGAATGTTGATAGTACAAGATCTTATTGTGATGCTCATACTTCTTGGCATAGTCACCATGAAGAACCTTTCATGAGGTAACGATATTATAGTAATAGGAGCATTGCTTGGTAAAATAGTCCTTTTGTGATGATGATTGTTTTTGATAAGCAAATACGTCATACCAAGACTGACAAAAAAAATCGCAGAGTCTCAAGAATATCTTTTTCTTTTTTCCATATGACGATGTTTTATCTTATGAACGATATTTTATCTTTTATGATTTGGGATAGAGATATGAGCATTAGTTGCATGAATCACTCTAGCTAATTCTTCATATAGGTACGAAATCATTAGTAGGATCAAACCATTGAGAGATTTCTTTATAGTAATGTTCTTCGTTCTTTTGTGATCTCAGATAAATTTCAATACACAACTTTTGCACTATCGACCACAGATTCTTATTTTCTCTTTGTTTGTTATCATAATCAAACCATTCATCACTATGTTGATTTTATGAATTATGTGACATACTAAAAAGAATAATTTTCTCGCCTGATCTTCTCTGGGTCAGATTAGTGAGTTCTCATTTCTTCTGATAACAATGTGAATCACTTCTGGGTTTCTCAAAGATCCAAACATACTTTCTATCGTAACTATAGTAGGACTTATCACCATAACATCATCAAGTTATGTAGTTATTTTTTGAGAAAAGATATACCATTATGTCAAAAGATTTTTAAGAATCATCCCATGAAGCTGGAATAAAGAATATCAAAAATTAAATCAGACTGACTTTGAGATAATTTTGTTTGGTTACTGAAGATTTGGTAGTAATCTCTATAGCACTTTACACTCAAAATATAAAGATATTTTGGTTGTAGATGAGCATCCAGCCATTATTACTCATCTTCAAAACCATAAGATTCCATGTATTTATGGAGATGTTGGAGATATTGATTTTTTAGAAAAATTGAACATCAAAGAAACCAAAATGATTATTAGTACCGTCAAAGAATTTGATGAAAGTATGGCATTGCTCAAAACTATTAAAGCAGACCATCGTGAAATTATCATTGTTTTGATTTCCAATCATATTCAAGAGGCAATTAAACTCTACGAAGAATGAGCAGATTATGTCATCATGCCACATTATATAGGAGTAGACCACACCTCGTTGATGTTGGAAGAATATGGAACGGATGTAAATAAATTTATTGAAAATAGAAAAACTCAAATGCATAATCTCAAAAGTAGACATCAAGATCTTATGATAGAAACATTACAAAGTAAATAATTTACATATATTTATAATTTCCACGTCGTAAAGGTATTCAATATTTCGGGCTTTTTTTATATTTCAATTATAAAAAAGCTGGCCTCGAGAGACCAGACATATAGAATTTTCATAAATTTGCTAATAAGTAGCCTCACAGCCACAGACAATTTGAGCACCCAATTCATTTTCGAATGGGTGAGGATCAAAATCCTCAATGTTAGGCAGAATGCGATTTTCCTGTAAATACAGGGAAATATTTTTCCATTCATACTTTTGGTTTACAGGAAATTTTGCAAAATCTACCCTCCCGTTAATACCATAGATAATTTCAAGATTTTTTCTGCTTTTTTTTGCCAAGCTTAAAAGCAGTTTCTGACTATTCCTTTTCATAATCCTATCTGCGAAAAAAGTGATTATTCTGCAGAAAAGACTAGCCCAAAAACCAATCTCAAGTGACAACATTATCTTGGCAAAATCTGCCTGACAATATCCACCAGAGGGTCTCTTAAAGGCACGAATTTCCCTTTCCCCATTTCTATCTTTGAAGGGGAAGTAGCGAACAACTATTTTATTCTTTCTACTTTTAAACATAATTAAAGAGACATTTTCAATCGTTTGAAAATACCCGACTTTCTTTCTTTTTCTTTCCATCTTTTGTTATATTTTTCTGTTTTCATCACCAATAAATATTTCTCATAAAAAGTCAACGGAACGTTGTAGAAATTTCAATAGCATATGAAATTTAAAGTTAAATTGAAATTAAACTAAATATAAGTATATTTTCCAAAAAGCCATTTTTTATTAAAATAAAAAAAATGTTTATCACAAAAGAAATTTGATTTCAAACATCCAAACCTTTTGATGTTATAGATCTCACAGATCAGCTTAAGGACTTCCTAAAAGAGAATAAAGTAACAAATTGACTACTCAATGTTTTCACTCGCCATACCACAGCAATCCTCAAAATCAATGAAGCGGAGGAATGATTTCGATCAGACATGAAAACTCGATGTGATACCTATGTTCCTGTAGATAAATTTTATAAACATAATGACTTAGAGAATAGAGATCCTAAGACGATGTGTGAGTCAAAAGAGGAGTGTCTTAATGGACATTCACATATCAGATCTATGCTTTTTGGTGTTTCTAGTGAAACGATCCCAGTGAAAGATGGTCAGATGCTTTTGGGGGTTCGACAAAGAATTCTTTTTATAGAGATGGACCACAAAAGAGATAGACAAGTAATTTTCAGTTTTACATGAGAATAGAAAACGAATCAGATTTTTAAATTTTCAAAATCTTTCGTTATGTCAAAAATTGTATATTACCTCACTCCCTCTAGCTTTTGCTTCGGAGTTAAAAGATCAATAGATCAACTCGATGACATCATTTCACGTCATCCAGGAGAAAAAATTTTTTGTGTTCACTCACTTGTGCACAATCCAAAAGTTACCAAAGATTTTGAGAAACAAGGAGTTGTTTTTGTGGAATCAATCGATGAAATACGATATGAAAAAGCCATCGTAGTTTTTTCTGCTCATGGAATCAATAGGAAGGTGCTCATCCAAGCAAGACAAAAATTTAAGGCAGTATACAATCTAGAATGTCCCTTTGTAAGTAAAATATATGCAGAAATACAGGGGTTCATCGAACAAGGGGTAATGACATTTTTCTATATAGGTAAGGAACATCATCAAGAGGGAAGAAACGTTCTAGAATATATTACCTCGCAATGATGAACGTATCATGTATTCTATGATAAAGCATCAGTACCAAAAATAGATCAAAATATAGCATTTGCTGTACTCTCTCAGACAACATTAAATTTTGCTTATGTGCAAGATATTTTTGAAGAGATTAAAAAGCAATACCCAAATGCCTCATTGCCTATCCTTTCCGATGTATGTAAGGCAACCTACGAAAGACAAACAGTGGTTCTTCAAAATCTCAAAAAATTTGATACTTTTATCGTAATAGGCGGCAAAGAAAGTAATAATACAAAAGAATTATATAATATAGGAATCGAAAATAACAAGAAAAGTTTTTATGGAGAGTCATTGGAAGATATCCTTAAATATCCAGAAGAGGAGTTATTTGCAAATGATAGTGTCGCCATCACCGGATGAGCATCAACACCCATTGAAGATATTAAGGAGATTTTCGACTACTACAAAAATCATGGCTATGAGCCAAGGATGTTAGAACTTCATTAATAATTATAAATGATAGATTATAGATGATAAATTAATTTATCATTTATCATTTCTCATATATCATTGTTTTTTTAACTCATTCACGGCATTCCACCACCACCAAGCATATTGGCCATATCAGAAGGATCTACACCCAAGATTTCCTTAGTTTTCTCACCAACTATTTCTTGTGCTTTAGTTTGCGCTTTTTGAAAACATGTAGTAATAAGATTTTCGAGATGAGACTTTTGTGCCGGATCAAGTAACGAATCATCGTTGATATGCAATTCTCTCAATTTCATTTCTCCGCTAATATCTACAACGATAGCATCTTGCTCAGTGCCATCTGATCAGATAAATTTTCCTTCTTTGCCCCTAATGACTAAGTTTTTAAGTGCTTTCTGCAGGGTTTTATACTTATCATACATTTTTTTCATTTCTCATAACTTTCCAAACATTATCTTCTATAAAGAATAAAAACTGAATGTATAATACACAATTGCTGTTTGTTTTCAATTATTTTTCTATCAACGAATAATTGATGATAAAATTTGCTAGCTCTCAGAATATTTTTCCTGCAGTCGCAAATCACCATTGGTTTTGCCTTGGCCTACGAACCTGAATCACAATAATATATTGAGGGTTATCTTTGGTAATGATTCAAACAAAAGATCCATTAGTCCGTCAAATACCTTGCATATACTTTCCTTTGTATGAAATCTGTGAAGTTCATGTTTTACCTCAAAGTTGATATCCTGCCACTTTAGCGTATTTTAATTCTGGATTTTGTTCCATAACATCGAAAAGTCAGATTTTGAGTGCTTCTGCTGTTTCTGGTCTGAATATCTGTTTAGTAATCTTTGTTGTGTTAGGATAATAGACATTAATCTTTCTATCAAATATTCATTTAACGATCGTTGGTTTAACATAATATCAACCATTGACGACAGCTCAATACCCAGCTGCCAACTGAATTGGTGTAACAAGGAGTCATTGTCCGAATGTATTATTAAAAAATCTAGCATCTGATACGGTTGTCACTCATTCTACAAATCATTGATCCTCATTAGCGACTTCTACTCAAGTCATTTTTCCAAACCCAAGCTTATCCACATAATTATAAAAAATCTCTTTTCCTAATTTCTGAGCTATCCTGACCATTCCAACATTGCACGACCAGACGAATGCATGAAGAAAGTTCCAGTCTCCCATACAAGCCTCATCCGCATTACTGATAGTAAATTGTCCTACTTTAACCTTGCCAGGATCGTTGTAGGGGTCATAAAATCTTATTTCATCAGTATCCAGTCCTATAGCAACAGTAAACGCTTTGAATACACTTCATGGCTCATATGCCATAGCAGTATTTTTATCTACCAATACCTGAGGACCATAGCCATTTTTAGCTATATATTTGGGAATAGAAGTATCGATTCTTTCATAGGTGGTAGCTAATCTATATTCTCCTCCCGTTTGAATGTATACAGGATTTTCTATATAACTCAGATCATCGATCACATATCCATATTCAGGGCCGAGAGCTTGCAAGGTAAATGCGTCATTATAGTTGTTGGGGTTATATGAAGGATAATTAGCTGATGCTTTAATCTGTCCATTGAAAGGATCGTATACTAGTACGCTGATCGAGTCATCCTTAAGAATATCATGATATTTCTGGATAATACTTTCTGCCTCTTTTTGGATACCAATATCTATAGTAAGATATACATCATTTCCATCCTGTGCTGCGTCCAACTCAAATTCATTTGCTCAAACAGGGCCAATCCATGCAGAAGCACGTCAGACGATTTTTCCATCTTTTCCACGAAGTACATCATCAAAATATTGTTCTATCCCGTAATATGCATTATTGTTTTTATCTACAAATCACATAACATTGGAAAGAAAAGACCCATATTGGTAATATCTCTTAGTGTATGACTCCATTCCTAATCCATGCAAGAGAGGGATTCTATCCTTTGAACGAGTCTGATAATATCTAAGTTTTACATCTTTAATTTGTTGAGCTATCAAGGGATTGGCATCAGAGATAATTTTTACATATCTGTTTTCTTGTTTATAAAATGATTTTTCAAGACTAGGAAAATTGCCGAGGTATCAATATTTATCAAGAATTTTCTTTAACGGAAGAACATCCTTATTCACATTGCCGACTCTGTCAGGCACTATATACACGTAATTCTTGCTTTGGATATCTATATATTCAAGATTAAGTTTCATTAAATCCGCAAGGAAATTGGTATTGGCAAAAAAACCAAGATAATTTTTTGGTTTTATACCTATATAGATCATCTGATTGATTCTAGTTTTGATAAGGCTAGCTGCAATGCTTGGTGTAAATCAACTAAGAATTTGTTGAAGCTGAAGATCATATCATGTCTGATCGTAAAAGAAAAATCACGAAGAGACGATTCCACTTCCATAATAAAAGAACTGTGGTTTAGGGGGTATAATTTGTGTTTGAGTAAACTGTTCTATGTTGTGGATACATTCGGTTTTGGTAACCTCTTTCATACCATAAAGTTCACAAAAGTGTTTGTATACTATAGGGGTAATGATGTCGATAAATTTTTCTTTGTCCCAGATAAATTTTGGATCCACAAAAATATTGTACATACTAATATTGTCGGTAAGCTGTATGTGTTTTTCTGCTTTATCGTCTGCAAAGATATTTCCTCTTTTGGCTTGAAGTGATGTTTCACTTACATGTTGTTGGTTGAGGAGATTATCATAATAATTGTGTCGCACTACTTGAAGAAAAAATAATCTTATTATCAATATCAAAAACAAAAATCAAAAAAAGCATAGCAAATAAAAGTCTTTGGTTACTTTGATATATTTCAAAAATGTTCTGGTTTGTAACCAGTATTCTAGTTTTTGATCAAAACTTTTATAATGTGAAATTGATTTTAACATACTTTAGCGACTAAACGATGAAATGATAAAATAACTAAACGATGATATTCCCTATATATCGTTTTTTTATTAAGGTAAACAGTTGGTAATCATTCGTTTGTTTTTTTCAATAACTATTTATCACATTCATTCCGTTAATCTTCTGGAATCCTCGATTTATCTTCTGAAATCTTCTGTAAAAAATATAGTTGCAAAAGGGATAAAAATTTATAGTATCATGGAAAATACGGTTTGTAGAAAAACTTGATTTTATATTCTATAAATCTATCATATAGCCAACTTAGTCTTTTTAACTTCTTTAAAACATGAAAAAAATGAAAAAATTATCGTTAAAGGTTTTATCTGTATTTGCATTAGGAGTACTCACTTTAGGGAGTTTAATATCATTTACTAACGCGCAAGTTACATCAAAATTTGGTGATGCAGGTTCTGCATGAGGAATAGGAGTTTCAGGAGCGGGAACAGCTAAATGAGACCAATTGATCACTGTTATCAAAAGTTTCATCAACTGGATGTTGGGAATGTTAGCATTGATCGCTTTGGTAGTATTACTTCGAGGAGGTTTCCAAATGGTTACTGCAGCTGGAGACGACGCTAAATATAAGAAAGGTTTCAAGATTTTACAACAGGCAGCTATCGGACTGGTATTTATATGAGTTTCTTGGCTACTGGTAAGTGTGATATTCTGGCTATTATGAGTCGTAGGAGTATAATAGAGCATCTTAATAATTACAAAATACGAGAGATCCCGCAATACTGCGGGGTTTTTCTATAGCCAAAAAAACGGATTTTAGTTTGAAAACTCATGCTAAATAATTATACAAAATATGCAGATATTTTTTGTATTCTTAATTCTGAATTAATAAAAATGCATATCCACGAATTTGAGCTGCGCTACCGTGCATACAAATGATTGAACTATAAATTTGACCTATGATGGGATCAAAATACTATTTTGGAAATGACAAAAATTTCAGATCAAGGGATACTAACCAAACCCGTACAAGAGATAAAACCAGAAGAACTCCATGAAATAACAATTGAGACCTACACAAATTTCAAAAAACAATATTTAGAAACAAATAAAGATACCATTATCTGATTTTGAACCATAGGAGAATATGTCGATCGTTTGGAATACGAACTCAAAGTAATCAAAGAAATGGGGTTTGATTCTTATTTCCTTATTGTGGCAGACTTTGTTCGTCGAGCTAAAAAAAATACTATTGTTGTGTGACCAGGGAGATGATCGTGAGCATGATCAATTTTGGCCTGGGTAACGAGGATTACTGATATCGATCCCTTGCAGTTTTGACTACTTTTTGAAAGATTTCTCAATCCTGCACGTATATCGATGCCAGATTTTGATATCGATTTTGAGGATGTACAGAGAGAAAGGGTTATTCAATATGTGACAGAAAAATATGGACAAGATCAGGTAAGCTCTATAGGAACCTATATGCAATTGGCGAGCAAAGCAGCGTTCAAAGACGTAGCAAGAGTACTTGGGGTGCCATTCGAAAAATCTAATCAGATCTCATGACTCATGCCAGACAAGATGTCATTGCTTCAAGCAGTGCAAGCACCAGACGCTGGGGAAGAGCTTAAGGGGATCTATGAATCAGATGCAAAAGTACAGCAAGCAGCAGAATTATCAGAAAAATTACAAGGAAATATGAGACAGCTTGGTATGCATGCTTGCGGAGTTATTATCGCGCCAGACAAGATAACCAAATATTCGCCGGTTCAGTATATCAAAGAAAATGATAGTACCATCATAAGCCAATACGATTGACCAACATTGGAGACTATTGGACTACTCAAGATGGATTTTTTGGGACTTAGAAATTTATCAGTTATCAAAAATTGCATCAAGATTATTCAAAAAAGACATGAAAAAGAAAATAAGCCACTTCCAGAGATGTTTGAACGTTTCTTTGAAGATACGTCATTTCTCCCACCATTGGAAGATCCATTTACTTTTCAGAAAGTATTTCAAGTAGGTAACACTACAGGAATATTCCAGTTTGAATCGAGTGGAATGAGAAAATTTTTGATTAAACTTAAGGCAGATTCGATCAATGATCTTGTGGCCATGAATGCACTATATCGTCCTGGACCGATGGAGTTTATTCCAAATTATATTGCGAGAAAAAATGGTGAAGAGCCAATCAGCTATATGAGCTCAGAGCTTAGAGAAATACTAGTAGAAAAATATGGCGAAGAAGAAACCGACAAAGAAAACATTAAGCTCGTAGAAGATTTAGCGCCAATTATGAACCTTACCTATGGGATCGCTGTATATCAAGAACAGCTTATGTTCCTGGTACAATCTATGGCATGATTTTCGCTCGCAGAAGCCGATCTTCTCAGAAGGTGAGTTGGTAAAAAGAAAAAGGAAATCATCGAACAACTCAAAAAAGAGTTTACTAAAAGATCCAAAGAATATAGAGAGTATAAGAAAGAAACGGCCATCTATATTTATGAAAAGATGATAGAACCAGCAGCGTTCTACTCATTTAACAAATCACATTCTGTATGTTATGCAATGATAGCATATCAAACCGCATATCTCAAAGCCTACTATCCAGTAGAGTTTTACGCGTCATTAATCAGATCTGTAGAGGAAGATACGGACGAATTAAGCATATACGTTTATGAAGCACAAAATCAGGGAATTCCCGTCTTACCTCCACATGTAAATTATTCCTTTAATCATGTGGCAGCACTAGGTGATGAGGTCAGATTATGATTTTTTTGCATCAAATGATTGTGATTGGAAATAGGGGAGGTTATACAAAAAGAAAGAGAAGATAATTGATCATATAAAACACTAGAAGACTTTATCAAAAGATGCGCGCCTATCGTCAACAAAAAATCTATAGAATGACTGATTAAATCATGAGCATTTGATGATTTTGGTGATCGCAATACCTTATTATTAAATGTAGAAACCATTCTAGAACGGGCAAAAAAATCCAAAGATTCTGGATGATGATTGTTTGGTATGATGGAGATGGATACTAAGATGACGCTCAAGATATGACCTACAACCACGATGATGGAAAGACTTATGTTAGAATATGAAGTATTTAAGGTATTTGTATCAGGCAATCCGCTAGATGGACTTTATACGTATATCAAGAAATATAACTTTATTTCGCAGTTTAAAGAAAAAGAAAATTTCTGAAACTTGGTGTTTGTAGGATATATCAAAAATATCCAAAGGGCAAGGAAAAAATGATTCTTTATCCAGATAGAAGACATATCAGGAAGTACAGAGATATTTGTCAAAGAGGTATTAGATTTCCAGAAATTTGATATTTTAGTTATTACAGGATTCAAAGGCAGATCAATAAGTATAGAAAAGATAGCTAAAGTATCTCGTGATCAACTCATTAGACAAGCTGGCAGTAAGTACAATCCAGAAATGACAGTTGTAAGAGCAAAGTCATTGAGATTGCAATCATTGACAGAAGAACAGACAGAAGGGAGTAATGAATCCATAGGTGAAAATATATCTGTAGAAGAAGCATCAATTACTTCTCCTTATCAACAAACCACATTCATTTTGCCTGATAGTGCACAAAAAATAAATGAGCTTATAACTATAGTACAAGCATATACTGGCGATCAGGAAGTTACTATAAGCAATAAAACATTTTCACTTAGCGAAGAGGGGATAGAAAAAATACGTACTTTACTTGCAAAATAACAGAGATGCATAAAAATGTTCTTATAGTAAAACATATGATAGAAAATGCGAAAAAAATAGCAATTTTTGGACATCCAAGCCCAGATGGAGACTGTATAGGAGCCATGCTAGGATTATGAAGATTGCTAGAAAAACAGAAAAAGAGCGTACGTTATTTTGTTCCCAATAAGCCGAGCAGGATGTTTAATTTTGTAAAGAATATTCAGAGACTCAAGACATTTTTTGATTATCAACACTACGATCTTGTTATTTTTTTGGACTTCACATGAATCAATCGTATAGAAGGTTTAAGTAAAGCTAGGCCAGATTATTTTCAAGAGAGACCTTCTATAGTTATCGATCATCACCCTGACGAAAAAAATGACCATCATAGCATCATTATCAGAGATGTAAAAAGTATAAGTACCTGCGAAATATTATTTGAGCACACTTACAAGTGGCGACCACATCTTTATGACAAAGAAATTGCTACATATTTCTATATGGGTATTGCATCTGATTCGGGGAATTTTATTTTTGAAGAAGATCATGTAAGAACATTTACCAATGTTTTGAAACTTCTCAAACTTGGAGCTGATAAAGAATTAATAGTAAATAATTTAATTCGCAAAAGATCGCTCAACGCAACTAAATTTCTTCAACTATTGCTCAATAGAATAAAACAGAAGGGTGAGTTGCTTTATACGTATTATAATGAAACAGAGTTAGGTGAGTATGCGCTTGATCCAGAGGAAGCTGCATATGGTCTCCATATCATCCAAAATATCGATGGGCCTCAGGCAGTGCTTCTTATAAAAAAGGCTGGAGATGTTGTTAAATGATCTTTGAGAGCAAAAAAACCTGAGAAAAATCAAGCAGATATAAACTGCACTACCATAGCAAAAGCTTTGTGATGATGAGGACACAAATTAGCAGCGGGATTTACTCAACCAGCCAAAGGGAAGTTCGAACAACAAATAGAAGACATTGTAAAATTTATCAACAAAATGATTAAATAAATTTTAAAAGTTTAATTATTTGTTTTATTATTTAGTCGTTAGTATGAAACAAAAGTACAATGTACTACTTCGTTTACTCAGACCAGTACTTCATATTGGGCTGGTTATCATAGTATTTTATGTGATGTATAGAATCCGTCTTTTCACTGATTTGATACCAGGCGTTCAGCTCAGGATACCCATTATCAACTATCAGGAAAATTTAGCTTTTGGTATCATCGCGGCTTTTGCATTTGTATTTACGGGAATCATTAAAGGACTCTATGAACTCCATAAGCCCATTCAAAGATACTTTCAAACATTTACCAAGACTTGGTTGTATCGAGTCATTATCATTACCTTTATCTGATACTTTGGACAAGGATTTGTTTTCTTTTTCTGAATTTCAAGATTTATTATCATCTTAGGAGTTTTTGGAAGTTTTATCGCACTCTTTCTCTTCGATCAAGTACGAAATTATTTGGAGGCAAAAAGACATAGAGAATGAAATAATAAAATACTCATCGTCTGAAGTGACACCATGGAAAGTTACAAAGCAATAGAAAAAATAAAGAATGGATTTTCGTTCAAAACGGAGTTTGCTACTCATAAAGAAATAAGAGACATAGATATCACTGAATACTTTATCGTAGTAGCCGTAGGAAGTTTTGAAAAAGAGATATTACAAAGCATCTTTGAAAGAGTGAGGTTCAGTGATAATACAAGATTTTATCATATTAGTGAATGATTCTTTCTGGAAGATGTAGTATATTCGCCAGAAAACATCGATAATATAATAGCATTAGAATATAAACACTCCAAGCTTGATGGACGATCTATTGTACTCAAAAAAGTGGTTGATCTAATCGCATCGTTGGTTCTAACCATAATCGCCTTGCCTTTTATGATCTTGATAGCCATCATTATCAAGATAGATTCTCGTGGACCTATATTTTATAAGGCAAAAAGAGTAGGTAAATATGGCAGATTATTCAACTTTTTCAAATTTCGCAGTATGTATACTCATATGAGTCCAGGATATGGAGGTAAAGAAGCCGACGAACTTTATCAAAAACTCATTCAATCAGATGCAAATGTAAGACAAGGAATACTACCTAAAATAAAAAATGATCCAAGAGTTACGAGAGTTGGGAGATTTCTTAGAAAAACATCACTCGATGAACTTCCACAATTGTTCTGTGTACTTCGAGGAACAATGTCGCTTGTAGGACCAAGACCGCATCTTCCTGAAGAAGTAAAAAATTACGAATCGTGGCAGAAAAGGTTACTCTCTATCAAACCATGAATCACCTGATATGCACAAGTATTTGGAAGAGACAGTTTGGACTTCGAGGAAGAAGCAAAGCTTGATCTCTATTATATTCAAAATCGATCACTCTTTCTCGATGCATATATTATTTTAGCTACCTTCTGAGTAGTGTTTAAAGGAAAATAATGTCATTAAGTGAACAAACAAAAATCATTCAGTCCTTCATCAAACAGCACCTCAACCCAGGAACAATTTCTGAGAAAGATATTCATAATTTTTATATTGAGTTAATTGATTGTCTCGTAGATCACAATCATCTCTATTATATAGAAAATAAACCTATCATTTCAGATAAAGAATACGACGAGTTTTTTGATTATCTCAAAAAGATAGAAGAAGCCCATCCAGAAATTATTACGTCAAATAGTCCAACCCAATCATTGATAGGGCAGGTGAGTGAATGATTTATCCAAGCACAACATAAAACTAAACTGCTTTCGTTAGAGAATACCTACAACGCAAAAGATATGGAAGAATGGGACGAGAGAATCTATAAAATATTATTGAAGCAAAACCCTGATGCTAAAATTAGCTATCATATCGAGCCGAAGTTCGACGGACTTGCTGTAGAGATTATCTATAAACAATGAGCATTCCATCAAGCTATTACTCGTGGAGATGGATCCACAGGAGACGATATAACAGAGAATGTAAGGACGATAAAAAATGTTCCTAAAAAATTAAAGTTCCCGATAGATATTCATGTGAGAGGAGAAATACTGATGCCAAAATCCGTCTGGAAAGATATCAACAGAGAAAGAGAAGAGGAATGAGAAACTCCTTTTGCAAATACCAGAAATGCGGCAGCGGGAAGTATTAAACTCTTAGATCCCAAAGAGGTAAGTAAAAGAGGATTAGTCTGCTTTATTTACGATATACTAACGGAAAGCAAAAATAGTTTAGAAGAATTATGATTACCAGTTTTCTCACGAGAAAAAGAATTACATACTATTCAAGAAGTTATTACCCTCTGTGAAAATCCAGAAACTAAAAAATATCTAGAACAGCAAGATATCGAGTTTGATGGCTTAGTAATTAAAGTACAAGACAAACAACAACGTCAAATTATTTGAACCACCGATCACCATCCGAGACGAGCAGTTGCCTATAAGTTTCCTGCACAGCTTGCAGCGACTCAGATTCTTTCTGCAGATTTTCAAGTAGGAAGGACAGGAATTATTACACCAGTCGCGAATCTTGAACCAGTAATATTAAGTGGAGCGAAGCTTCAAAGGGTCAGTCTCCATAATTGGGATTTTATCAAAGAAAAAGATATCCATCTGCATGATTGGATTCGATTACAAAGAAGTGGTGAAGTAATTCCGTACATCGTAAGCGTTATTACCGACCGTAGAACAGGTAACGAAACTGAGATAGAGCCACCAAAAAACTGTCCTTCATGCCACCAGCCTGTTACTAATGTAGATATTCATTACTACTGTACCAATCCACAATGCACGGAAAAGATCAAACAGCAGATCCAACATTTCGTAAGCAAAAACTGTATGGATATTCTTGGCATAGGAGAAAGTATCGTTGATCTACTCGTAGATAATAAAATTATAGAAAACATCGCAGATATTTACAAACTCACAGAAAGTCCTATCCAAGTCCAATTACTTAAATTTCCATGAATTGCAGACAAGAAAGTTGCTGAAATAGCCAAAGGAGTAGAGGAGTCAAAACACAAAGCATTCCGAAGATTATTGAATGGGTTATGAATACCTCACGTAGGAAAAAAGATGGCACAGGATATTGTTGAACAGCTTAGCGAAGAAGATTTTATACAACAATTGACGAATGCTGAGTTTATGATATCGATTTATGGTATAGGAGAAAAGACCGTAGAAAGCACCACTACATTTTTCCATGACAAACATAATTTACATCTTCTTCAACAGCTAAGAGACTATGGAGTAAATCTAGATCCAAAAAAATACAATGATGTTCTCAAAAAAGATGATGCTAAAGGAAGCTTTTCTATTACCTGATCCTTTGACCTTCCAAGAGAAAAAATCGCTGAATATTTTCAACAAGAGGGTTACCTCTTCAACGAAAATCCTACCAAAACCACAGATTTCATGCTCATCGGTGAAAAGGCGGGAAGTAAAAAAGCCAAAGCACAAGAGCTCTGACTCACCATCTACGAATGACGAGAAACTATTGTGAAACAATTTTCATTTCTCAAAAATATTTCTAGTGAATGAAGTAAACCAATAGTTCAAAATTTATTTTAAATTATAATTAAGCACAGATGCTTATCAAAGCTAACGAAGCACGCAAAAAAGAAAATTCTCCATGAACCATAGTTTGGGAGTATGAAATAGGAAGCAAAGAACTATGATTTGCTATAGCGCATATAGATGGGAGGCATCCAGAAATAGGAAAATTTACAAACCATGTATGCGATGAGATGTACTATGTCATGTGAGGAGAGTGAATCGTTCATGACGAAAATTGAGAATATGCTATAACTGAATGAGATTGTTTTTTATTTGAAAAAGAAAAAAAATTCTGGGTAGAAGGAAAAAAACTCAAAGTTGCTTTGCCTACAGGGCCAGCACGGTCTTTAGAACAATATGAAGAAATACATGATTAATAATATAACCTTTGCTTTTCTTAAAGCAGTTAAAGAAAATAATAATCTAGAATGGATGAATAAAAATAGAGATCTCTACTATTTGGTCAGAGATAATTTTTGGGAATTTTGCAAAGAGCTTATAGAGAAAACGGGCAGGCTGGATAAAAACATTTGAGCACTTGCGGTCAAAGACGCCACCTTTCGTTTCAATAAAGACATTCGCTTTACCAAAGATAAGTCTCCCTACAAAACGAATTTTTGAGTCATCATTCGTGATGAAGGGAAGCACGGAAATAGCGCGGGATATTACGTAGATATAGGACCAGGAAAAAGCTTTATTTGATGAGGAGTCTACCTTCCACCAAGAGCTATTGCGGAGAGGATAAGAATCTATATAGCCAAGAATTACAAGCAGTTTCAAAAGATAATCAGTACTCCAGCCTTTAAAAAAACATTCGGTGTTGTGCTCTGAGAACAATACAAAAAAGTACCCAAATGATTCGATCCCAACCACAAGGCAGGGGAGTTTCTTAAGATGAAATCACGATATATAGGTCACGATATCTCAGACAAGACCGTGCTCCAAAAAGATTTTATAGATTATTGTCTTTCTGTCTTCAAAGTACTCAAGCCACTCAATGATTTTCTCAACAAGTGAATATATTACAACCCAAAGATTTAAAAAAACTGTTTGGCGAACCAAACAGTTATGTAGAACCATAGAGATGATTATTCTCTAGGGACAATTTTTATCATTTCCAGCACAATTTCCGTTATCTTTTGCTCTTTAGCATAAAAGACATTAGAAACTTGTGTGAAGAAGATATTCTGATAAGACCGAATTTCCAAAGCGAATTCGTTAGGTAGATATTCTACCGTGAAATCACCTGGAATTTGAGTACCGTCAGAGAGGAGTTTACATTTTTTCACTCCCAAAGGAAAAGTCTCACACACTGTAGGATAAGTTATGATTTTAATACCTTTAAACTCACGTTTTTTTTCCCAACGTGTCAACATCGCATTTTCCCAAAGAAATAGTATCGTATCTTGGGCAACAACACTATCCCCAACGAAGTCGATGTCATCAGATACTGGATTTTGAGTGATTTGCGCTTTTGATGATGCACAAAGTAAAATCAGGATTAAAATCATAAAAAACAGGATCAATCCCGAACGATTTCTTTTCTTTCTCATAATTAATAATTAAATTTTTGTTTGAATTAAATTCATACATAAATTGCGTAGAAAGTCAAACCTACAATCAAAAAAAACTGTTTAGCAGACCAAATTGGCAGACTAAACAGTTTATTGTATAATTTCTCCGTAGAGATTATTTTGCATATTTCGTAGGTCGAGGCATTTGCTTTACTTCAAGGCTGGTAATCTCTTCCCCATTTACGGAGAAGCTATCTTTTGTGGCCTTAAACATAAAACCGTCTTCGATGCCATACACCACAACGATGGGCTTATTAAAGAGATCAAAGGTTGGTTCCAACCTAAATTCACCCTTTACTTCACCCTTTGCTGAGTAGAGTTTGCAGGAGAAATAATCCCCCTGTGGTGCTGCCATTCTTGGCATTTCTACACCACCATACCCGGCAGTAGTTTTAAACCTTACTTTTGCATTTGAGAAATCAATTTTGAGATCTTGAGCAAAAGTTACATTAATAATGGCAACAATAAAAACGAGCACTAAATAAATCTTTTTCATGACCTTATTATTTGTTTGAATTAAGTTTATACATAATTTATAACAAAAGTCAAGCAATATTATAAAAAACAGTCGACCATTATGAGCGACTGTAGATTATGCGAATTTGAATGAGTTTTTTCTCTTTGATCTTCTCTGGGAGTTTTTTATAGACGAATTTTACAGATTCTTGGCTTACGGTAAAGTAATTTTTTTGCCAAGAGACTTTTTTTCCTAGTGGATAAACCAACAGGTATGGTCTATTGTAAAAGGGGGTGTTTCTAATGGCCTTAATATAGAACATATCTTTCGTTCCATCCGCAAAGCTAATTTTTGCTTTCATAACTCCGCTGAACACGACTTCGTCAGTGAAGATAATAAGAGCTGGAAATCCCTCCAAGCAGAAATGTTCTGCGCAAGAAGTAATTTTTACTTCCGTAGACACTCCCATGCCACTTATTCTAATTGGCTTTAGACCATCTTTTTGAGAGTAAGAAAAGAAGGACAAAATTAACAAAATAATCGATAGGATAACTGTTTTCATAATTTTGAGTTTTGTTTGGATATTTTTTATATCGAAATTATACAAAAAGTCAAATTATTGTAATATATCTATTATTGCAGATCAGCCACAAAGAAATTTTGTAATAAAGATGCACTACCACCATGCTGTTTAGTATATACTGAAGTGCCATCTTTTCCACAGGTAGATATGATGGGATTAGCTCCTCCAGAGTGACGGGAAGCAAAAGAACTCATATTGTAAATTTTTCAATTAATTACTGTCCAGCAGTCACTTGCTGTATTGTGTTGTTGCACGTCTTGCATAGTGTATCCTGTGGGCATTTTGGTAGTTGATGGTGGAGCAACAGTTTTTGTAGGAGTTGGGGTGACGGTCTGAGTTGGCGTTGTCTGTGTAGGAACTGATGTAGTTGATCCGCATCCAGCAAAAATAAATAATGAGCACATACTAGCAGCCAACAATAACTTTTTCATTATATACTGAATTACTTAGATAAAAAATCTTGAATGAATTTTTCTATATCATTCATTTTATCATCAATGAGATTTTTTTCTTCTTTTTTGAAAGGGTGGAGGACATAGTCAGCAACTTGATCTTGATTAGCTGGTCTATCAACACCTATTCTTAGTCTTCGAAAGTCTTTGTTTCAAATTTTTTCTATAATGTCTTTCAGTCCATTATGACCCGCACTACTTCATCATAATTTTAACTGAATCTTTCCTACAGGAAGATCGATATCATCGTGGATTACAAGAATATCTTTTGGATCGATCTTATAAAAATTTGCGACCATATTTACGGCTCCTCATGAACGATTCATAAATTCCATGGGCTTCAAAAAAACTATTTTCTGGTCTTCTCTATTCGATTCAATCATCTCTCATTTCCATTTATTTTGATATTCTCGTTTACCTAATTTTTCACGATCAACAAAATCATCCACAATCGTAAACCCTATACTGTGTCTTGTTTTAGCATATTCTTTACCTGGATTTCATAAACCAACGATTAGTTTCATACATATATTAGGAGATAATTATTCTACCACATCTTGCATCTCATAAAATTCTATAATATCTCAGATTTCTATTCTCTTTCCTGTTGTGACCTTGATACCTGCTTCTTCACCTTCCCCAACTTCTTTGACTTCATCTTTATTTTTATGAAGAGAAACTACATGACCAGTACAAAGAATATCTTCTCATCTCATAACAGTAAACTTAGGTTTACCATGAAGTTTACCAAAAGTAACTTTACCTCAGACGGTCATATCTTTATTTTTGGTAAAGAAGATCGCGAGTACTTCAAGCTTTGCAAACATAACTTCATGTTGTTCTATCTCTACCATTCCGAGAAGAAGTTTATTGAGGTAATCAGTAAGTTCATAGATGATATCAAAGTTTTTCATCTCTATTCTCATACCGTCAGCCTTCTTTTTGAGAATCGCATTCATGGAAATATTAAATCCAAGAAGGAGCGCTCCCGATGCTTGTGCAAGAGAGAGATCAGAATCAGAAAAATATCATACATTTGCTTGAATTATTTTTATCGTTACATTTTTTGGCAACTGGATTCCATTGACTGCTTGCTGAAGTGCCTCTAAACTACTTGATCCATCAGACTTCAAAATAAGCTTAAGTTCAGCTCATACACCACCAGATTGTAATTGTGAAATAAATTGTCTCACCGCTGAATCACCAGAAGTAAGTCAAACCTGTTCTTGTATAAGTCATATTTTTTCTTGTGCTTCTTTTTCATTTTTTACTACTTCTACGATACGACCTGGATCGGGCAAATCAGTGATACCAAGCACTTGCACTGGCTCTCATCAGGTTGCTGAAGTGATACTTTGTCATTTTCGATTTTGCATTCTTCTGATTTTTCCTGTAGTATTATAAGCAACGATAATATCTCATATCTTAAGTGTTCCTGTCATCACGATAATAGTAGAAACGACTCCTTGTTTAGGATCTTTGTGGGCATCAACAACAACTCCCACCGCCGATCTATCGGGATTGTATTTTAGATCAAGCATCTCCGATTGAAGAAGAACAGCCTCGAGAAGTTCAGGTATTCATTGTCCTGTCTTAGAAGAAATTCCTATCATAGGAGTATCACCTCACCAATCTTCAGGAGTGAGTCCATGTTTAGCAAGATCTTGTTTTATAGTTTCAAGATTTTTTCCTGGTTTATCAATCTTGGTAATCGCCACAATAATAGGCACGCCAGATTCTTTAGCATGTCCGATAGACTCGATCGTCTGTGGCATTACACTATCATCAGCAGCTACTACGATAATCGCGATATTTGTCAATTTGGCTCATCTTGCTCTCAGACTAGTAAACAATTCGTGTCCTGGAGTATCGATGAAACATATTTTTTTATTATTATATTCTACCACAGAAGCTCAGATAGATTGAGTGATTCCTCAAGCTTCGCCTTCTGCTACAATAGTTTTTCTGAGATAATCAAGTAATGAAGTCTTTCCATGATCTACATGTCACATCACCGTAACAATAGGTGATCTCGGTAATAAATGCTCGGCATCTTTATCCATGTCCAAGATAGCTTGCAAGTCTCAACTCATAAAGGTTTGAACATCTACCTTATTATCATGTTTTTTTACAATAATATTAAATTCCGAAGCAATCAAAGCTGCAGTATCAAAGTCTAGAGAAGCCGTGACCGATGTCATGATTTTATTTTGGATGAGCTTCTTCATGAGTTCTGGCAATGGAACTCCCATCTTTTCAGAAAATTCCTTTACGGTAATTTTATCATTGATATATACTTCAATTTTTTTGACGAGATTGGCTGAGGTGGTAGCAATTTTTTGTACTTTTGGAGCTTGAACCACAGCAGGTTTCACTTGATTAAATGGCGCCTTATTGAATGGTCTTTGGTGCTGATTTCCTCAATGTTGTGGCTTATTTGCTCAGTAGCTTGGTTTTGATCATTGATATCCAGTTCTTTGAGGAAATTGTTTTCCTCAATGCTGAGGAGCAGCATTTCTCGGTCTAGCTATGGGACTACTCACTGGTCTTGCAGGTCTGCTTACAAATGAATCATCTTTTCTTCCTGTTATATGAGTCGACGTTTGTTCAACCTTATCAAATGAAAATGTAGCACGTCTAGGTTTTTCCAAGACAATACTTTCTTGCTGTTCTTCTTCCTTGCGTTGCTCTTCTTCTTTTTGCTTGACCGTTTTATCTTCTTTTTTAAATCACAATCACGACAAAAATCATCCTCATCAGCCCATAAGTTCATCCACCTTGAGCACCTTAGCACCGGTATCTTTTTCTTTGACTGCAGAAATTTTCTCTTCTTTATCTTTGGAAGGATTTTTAATTTTAGCTACTACTTTTGCTGGTGCCTTGTCCTCTTTAGAGGGCTTTTTAATCACTGGCTTCGCTACTGGTTTACTTGGTGTTTTTGGCATAAATCAAGAAATAACGTAAAAATGTGCAGATGATAGTATAAATATATACCTTAATATCAAGACAAAACGACCAAACGACCAAACGAAAAAACGATATGAAAACACCGACGTTTAGGCGCTTCATCGTTTAAACGTTTTGTCGTTTAAAATTTGCATTTTTTTACATTTCTATGTATAATTAGATAATGAGCAAAAAGCCAAAGGCTTGAAGCTTAAAAATTTAATCTTTAAACTAGTAAAAATGTTCAAAGTTCATAGAATTTTACCAGACAGTCTCTCTACAAGAAACATAATTCTCTTGTTTCTTACGATACTTTTGGGATTCGCGTCAGTGATTACCTTAGCGCAAATAACTATCGATTCCGATATAGCAAATTCGGATATATTGATAGGATGAATAGAAATCACTAGTGGTGGAATAGAAGGATGACCAAGATACCGAGGATTCAATTATAATAAACTCTGAACCACATATATCAATTCTGATTTTCTAGAGCATAGAGATTTCTTTTCCGGTAGAATATTATGACTGGATGAAGATGATAATCTCATTTATACCTACACATCAGGATTTATTATTAATGGATGATGAACATCAGGAGAACGAACAACCGACGGAGATAATATTTATAGATCGACTGGGAATGTTTCCATATGAACAAACGAAACTGACGGAAAACTTTATATAGTAAATTCTTGATCAACAGAACTAACACTTCGCGACACCTCAGCAAGTTGAGCAGTCAACGTGCATTTTACCAATGTATTTAATAATCGATCAATCGGAATCAATCAAAGTATATTTTACATAGGAATTCCATGACAAACAGGTTTCTTTTCTATAACTCCATGATGATTAGTATATATAGACGGATGAATCAGAATAGGCGGATTACCTACTGGATCATCATCTATGACATACATCTTAATAATGGACGATGATGGAACTATTTATAAAATAGATAAAAACTCTTTAGCGGTAAGCTGAGCTAGATGAGCAACATGAGCAGATTGACCACAAGGTCCGCAATGAGATCAATGAATACAATGACCAGCTTGACCTGAATGACCAAGATGAAATACTTGAGCAGATTGATCACAAGGAATACAATGACCAGCTTGACCTGAATGACCAAGATGAAATACTTGAGCAAATTGATCACAAGGAATACAATGACCAGCAGGAAATGATTGAGCTGATGGAGCTAAATGAGCAACATGAGCAGATTGATCACAAGGTCTGCAATGAGATCAATGAATACAATGACCAGCTTGACCTGAATGACCAAGATGAAATACTTGAGCAAATGGAATTGATGGAAGTGATTGAATAGATTGAGCTCAAGGTCCTCAGTGAATACAATGAGCTACATGAGCAGACGGAGCTATGTTAGATTATGAACGATCATGAACAGAGCTTAGACTTTGATATCTAGGATCACGATGATCATTTGTAAATCTTAGATGAGTCGTTTGACCACAAGGTCCTCAGTGAGATCAGTGAATACAATGACCAGCTTGACCTGAATGACCAAGATGAAATACTTGAGCAGATTGATCACAAGGAATACAATGAGAACAAGGATTACAGTGACCAGCTTGACCTGAATGACCAAGATGAAATACTTGAGCAAATGGAATTGATGGAAGTGATTGAATAGATTGAGCTCAAGGTCCTCAGTGAATACAATGAGCAACATGAGCTGATTGATCACAAGGAATACAATGACCAGCAGGAAATGATTGAGCTGATGGAGCTAAATGAGCAACATGAGCACAAGTACAAATAAGTACTGGAGGATGATTTCTTCAACGAAAATATGATCGAGAATCTTGACGAACTCCCTTAATTTCATTGATTTCTCTTAAATGAGATCAGTGAATACAATGACCTCAGTGAGATCAGTGAATACAAGGAATACAGTGACCAACTTGACCAAGATGAGCTACATGAGCAGATTGATCACAAGGAATACAATGACCAGCAGGAAATGATTGAGCTGATGGAGCTAAATGAGCAACATGAGCAAATGGAACTAATTGAGCCGATTGAACTGACTGAGCTGACGCGCCATATTTCACTACCATATCATGGTCGTGAAATGATATGTGGTTTACATTATCAGATCTTTCATATTTATTTATTACAAATGCAAAAATAGCTTTGAAATGAGATACTTGAGCTAGATGAGCAACATGAGCTGATTGATCACAATGAATACAATGACCAGCTTGAAATAATTGAGCAGACTGAGCTAAATGAGCAACAGGAGCTGATTGAGCACAAGGTCCACAGTGAGATCAGTGAATACAATGACCTCAGTGACCAGCTTGAGCGAGATGAGCAACAGGAGCAGATGGAATACAATGAATACAATGAATTCAAGGAATACAAGGAAATACTTGAGCAAATGGAACTAATTGAACCAATTGAGCTAAATGAGATACATGAGCAGCATGAACTAATTGAACCAATTGAGCTAAATGAGATACATGAGCAGCATGAACTAATTGAACCAATTGAATTGATTGAAGTGGAGTAGAAATGGGATTGAGTTGATGATATGTAGGACGAAGATATCTTGGAACATCTTCACGAAATAGTCTATTTTCGTTAGCATCCATTGCAGGTGCTAAATGAGCAACATGAGCAGATTGACCACAAGGAATACAATGAATACAAGGAATACAGTGAAATACATGAGCAACTTGAGCAAATGGAACCAACTGAACAAATTGAGCACAATGAGCAACATGAGCAACTTGAGCAAATGGAATTCAAGGAATCCAGTGAATACAGTGAATTCAAGGAGCAACATGAGCAGATTGAGCTAGATGAGCAACATGAGCGAATGGAACTAATTGAACTAATTGAATTGATTGAAGTGGAGTAGAAATAGGAACGAGCTGATGATTTGTCGGACGAAAATATATTTGATCATCTACACGAAACAGCCTATATTCCCTAGAATCAATGAGATGAGCGACATGAGCAAATGGAATTCAGTGAGAAACATGATTACAATGAGCTACTTGAAGTTGTAGTTGTACAGGAAATAATGCATTTCAGGAATGGCTTAGTGGCATGCGATCAAGTTTTCGAGTACCAGCAATCCAGAAATGAGCCGACGCCTATAGTCGATTATGAGAATATATCACAGGAGAAAATAGTCAGAATAATCTAGCCACAGTATTGTCTAGTTACGTTACAAATATTAGTTTGAACGCACAATTGACTAACTATATTACAACTGGTTATTTTGAATCAACATTATTATCATATCTTACTAAGGGTGAAGCGTGTACTTATTTAATATCTTGATGTACACCGTCCTTTCTAACAAGTGAGAGTATAAAAGTAGCGTCTGTTGTAGGCAATAATGAGGCATGACCAACATCGGAAAGATGTGAGGGCCCAGAAGATGCCTGAAAAATAAAATATGTCGCTGGCATACCAACAGGTAGCTTCTGGTGATGTAATGGGATGGCACGAACCAAATTCTAAATTAATCATTAACATATTATATAAATTAGTCTCTCGTGAACACAATCATGGGAGACTTTTTTCGTTGAAATCCTAAGTATTTTCATTATTACCTATGCATCCAATTTTTTATCACATAGGAATCGGATATCCCTATTCCGCTAAAGCGGGATAAAAACGACATAGAAAATCTTTTAGGGATTCTCTCGTCTTATTTTATATACATTTACGTTTACAATGGAAAAACAAGTAAAAAAGTGAGCACATGCGAACTACGACATCCAGCTTACTATTACCACCAAAGAATTTGAAGATGCTAAACTCATCATGCTCAAAGAGTTTCAAAAAGACTATGAAGCACCGGGATTTAGAAAAGGTTCAGCACCACTTGATATGGTAGAAAAAAATGTTCAACCAGAATATATCTCTATCGGAGCGTACGAAAAGTTGATTAATATCTGATTGCAAGAAATTTTAAAAGAGCAACCAGAACTTAAGCTCATCGGTGAGCCATACGATCTCAAGCAAGAGCAAAAAGATGGAAATACTATTATAGATCTTAAACTAGATATCTTCCCAGAAGTAGAAGTAGTAAACACTGACCGAGAAAAACAATCAGTAACGCCCATCGACAATACTGCTACTGAAGAAGAAATTCAAGGTACATTGATGAATATCAAAAAACAATATGCTGACTATCAAGACGCAGACAGCATCCAACTTGATACTATTTCCAAGATTGCACTCGAATATCTTGATAAAGAATGAAAGGTGGTACATACAGGTCACACCTATATAGGAGAGCAGGAATTTGCAGAAGATCCTTTCTTCCCAAAAACATTTGTCGACAAGAAAAGAGATGAGGTTATAGAACTTATCCATGATGAAAAAAAACTTCCTGCAGTGTTCCACAACAAAAAAAGCGATGTTAAAGCGGAAAAAATAAAGTTAACCGTCAAAGACATCAAGAAAATAGTATTGCCAGAAATGACGCCTGAGATGCTAAAAAAACTCTTATGAGATGATACAAAAATGCAAAATCAAGATGATCTCATCGCACACATCAAAGAATCTATCGAGCATCAAAAATATGATCAAGAGCTTATCAAAAAGATAGAGGAGGTATTGCAGAATCTCAGAAATAAATCTATGAAAGTAATCATCCCCCAGACATTGATCAATGAGGAACTCAAGACAAGAATTCAAAGCCTAGAAAAAAGATTGGGAGGGAAAGAAAAGCTGGAAGAATATTTTAAGAATATGGGAGACGAAAAATCAAAAGCATTTTTTGAAGATATCACCAAAGCCGCAGAAGAAAGCTTAGAGAAGTTCTTTATCCTACAAAAATTCACACAATTACTCAAACTAGATGTTGATCGAAATCAATCGTCTCATATGGATGTAGAACAAAAACTCTATGATAAACTTGTCAAAAACGATGGTACAGAAAAGAAGACTAAAAACCCACACAAGCACTAATTTTAACTTGTAAATTAGTATATGCTTAGGTTTCTTCGAGATTTGATTATTTATCCGTTTGACCCTCACAAGGAAACAAATAAGTTTGCTAGATTTCTCAAAATGCTACTCAAAGATTATCCAGCATTTCTGCGAGTAAAACCCAGTTTCAGAAAGATAATAGCATTCCCATTTGTAATATTGTATTATATTTTCAGGAAAAAAGAAAAGAAGACCTAAGGTCTTCTTCATATATAATGGATCCTCCGAATGGGGGATTTTTTAGTCTAATTCTACTTCTTCATAATTTTCTTGAAGATATTTTCTAGATTTTTTGAGGATAAGTTTTACTTTATCTGAGTCAGCAAGATCAGCCTTTGAAATCTGTATTTTGGTACTTACATAACGATTATATCCATATTCCTTAAGCCTTTTCAAAAAGGTAGGAAGTTTCAAAACTCAGTCACCAGGCAAGATATGTCACTCTCAAACTCTACTCTTATCGGAGAAATAGATGACTGAAAGATAAGGAAGGAAATCTTTCATCTTTCTCAAGAAATCGCTTTCAAAAGAATCAGAATCAAGATTTGCGATATCCAATCAGATATAACAAAGATATTTTTTTACGATTTCTACCATATTACTGAAACGAAACTTTGGAATCGGCAATGCAAAAACGCTCGAATCTTCAGGATTGATAATAGAGAAATGAATGCTCTTATTTTCCTTTCTTCGTCTCAATACATTATCGGAGATAAAGCTGAAAGCCTTGAAATTGAAAAACTTTGGAGCATTGATAGCGATAGTATCAGCACCAAGTGCATAGCATAAATCTATAGCTCTATTTATTTCTTTATCATTGAGATTGTCAGAAGTTTGGATAACCTTGATAGGAAGGCCATAATTTTCAGAAAGTTTTTTCACATAATCAACCTTTCGAGAATCAAAATTTTTCCAGATCGCAAGATCTATACCATCAAATCATGCTTCTTTTACCAATTCAAAAACCAAATCTAATCCGTACCCAGAAAGAGAGTCTGTACTAAACAGACATTCCGTTTTCTTAGGCTCTGTAGGACCATCAGCGACTTTTTGGTCTTTTTCATCATCCATATCAAAAAAGAAGTCTTTTTTGATAGATCAAAGCTGTCAGTCTTCCATTGGTTTTTCTTTTTTGTTTATCATCGTTTTGTTGGTATAAATGATATAAACTACTATAATTATACTGTTTTTTACTTAATTTGCAAATTTTAGTTGCTCAGTTAGCACCCGGGTGGAAACTTTAGTTATTCAGCTTAATAAGCTATCTTAGTTACTTTATCACCCGGGTGCTAAAGTCTTATAGTAAACAAGAATGCCTTATGATCAGAGCCTGGCATGGTAATGATTTTGAGGCTATTTACCGTAAGTGAGGGCGTTGTCCATAGGTGATCAATATGAGCCTGGAATAGAGGAAATTGCTTAAATTTTCGTGTCAAAAGGAAGGGAATACGTTGAGTTATATTTATAAGTTTACCAGAAAACGCTGTAGATAGTGTATCGTAATAGGGCGACCAAGGTGTTACATTGAAATCTCAAACTGCTACAATATTGTTAAGTTTTCTATCAGATTCATGTTTTTGGAAATCGCCTACGAAGGTTGTAAGCTGTTGGTTTCTCATAACAAAATGATTGTAACTATCAGGAGAGCTGGTATGTACTAAGTAGAAATAGATTTGCTGACCCTGATAAGGAAGTGAAAAATATCCGTATCTTCGTGCTCATTGAGGAAAGTCGTAAGCTTTGTTGGTGAGTGGATATTTACTAAATACCATACTACCTACAAACTTTTTGGATCGGGTAGTACTATTGGTATAAGGATATTTAGCCTGTAGAAAATCTTTGAGATGATCATAGTGATGGTCAGCAAATTCTACAAACATAAGCATATCGGGATTGTTATCAGAAATAGTTTTTTTAATGCCCGTATAATTGATATTATCCTTATGAATATTGGCAAATAGTATAGCAAGGTTTCATGTATTTGTCTCCTGAACAAACGGTTCTTGGATATAAAAATTATTTAATTGTTTGCTCCACCAAAAAAATAAGAAACAGAACACCAAAAATGAGACACCTCGAAAATAACGATGAACGGGAAAACGATATCATGGTTTCATTTTTCTTTTGAAATGTACAAAGCTTATAACCAGAAAAACTAGGCTAGTTAGTACAAGATATGGTAAAAAACTCATAAAAAGTTCACTAACATAATATCAAGAAAAGAAGAGGGGGAATAATAAAATTAGTACAACAATAAATATCAGAGTAATCATAAAATGTACAAAGGGATAAATATAAAAATAAATGTAACATTCAACATCCGAAATTCAACATTAGTTTTTATTGACTACAAATACTAAATCGCTAGGCTAAAGTCTCTTTAGTTTCAAAGATGATATGAAGTTCCACATCCTAATCTTTTGATGTCAAATGAACTACGCAGATAGTGCAAGGATAAAAGCAGTTTTAATTAATTGCTGATTTTCTTATACAGAGAGTGTCAAAGAAGCAGATATTATAATTTTCGATACCTGTTCCGTCAGACAGAAGTCTGAAGACAAAATAACCGGAAAACTAAAAATCATTAGACCAGACCAGAAAGTGTGGATTACGTGATGTATGATACAACATAACTTAAAACAGTGAAAAGTGAACAGTGAAAAGTGAACAGTGAAGGTGGGGAATTTTTTATGAACTATAGTAAACAAGAATACAGAAGTAATTTGACTAACCACGGAAGAAATAAAATCCATCGTTCCATCACTCCATCGTTCCATCGTTCCAATTAATAACATGTTTAATCCCGTTTTCCATAATCTTATTCAGAAACGAAAAAACATAGAGCTTATGCGAAGGATAGACGATACAGGATTTCTCCCCTTGATGCTCAAGAAACTTAACTATAAAATTTCTTATGACCAAGAACTTATCAATGAATATGAAAAAATCATTCCAGCCGGCATTGAGACGTCCATGAATGCGCACCAAAAAACAGCATATATCCCTATCTCTACCTGATGTAATCAATTTTGTGCATATTGTATCGTTCCCTACGCAAGGGGGTTGGAAAAGAACTTTCCTGTTCAACAAATCGTAGATGAAGCAAAAGTACATCTGAAGAATGGGGCAGAGGAGATAGTTTTGCTCTGACAAATTGTAAATAAACATCCAAACTTCGTGACCATCATCAAAGAGATGCTTAAGCTCAAATGATTGAAACGACTCAGATATACTTCACCCTATCCTACCTATTACAGCAAAGAATTGTTGGCCTTACATGAAAAGGAGGAGAAGCTTTGTCCGCATATCCATATGCCCTTACAGTCAGGATCTGATAATGTTTTGAAAAGAATGTTTAGGGGATACACCGTCCAGCAGGCTAAAACATTCATCGACAATATTAGAAAGCTCAAAAGGAATATCAGCATCACGACAGACATCATAGTCGGTTTCCCCGATGAAACTGAGGAAGATTTCCAACAAACATTAGACCTCGTGAAGCAAGGGAACTTCGATATGATTTATATAGGAATCTATTCTCCTAGGCCATGAACCTTAGCGGCAAAAAATTATTCTGACAACATTTCACGTTCTATCAAACGAGACAGACGGAACAGACTCAACGACCTCTTAAAGGACATTTCACGTAAAAATAACGAAAAAGAAATCTGAACCACCAAAGAAATTTTAATCAACAAAATCAGTAAATGAGTAATTGAGGGTTACACAGATAATATGAAACAGGTTATAATTGAGCAGAAAGCAGAAAGCAGAAAGCAGAAAGCTGAAAAAAATAAGAAGAACAAAATAATGCTTCACGCTTCACGCTCCATGCTTCACGCTAAAGTAGGGGAGTTCCTCACGGTAAAAATAATCAAGGCAATACCATTTAAATTGTATGGGGAAGGTATTTAATTTTTATGGAGGGTTACTCAATAATTATAATTGATACTTCATCACATAAAAATCTTCTTTATCGTGTCTGCAAAAATAGGAGCGGCATCGATTATTTTGACAAATTCAGGATATGTCTGCCTATATATAGTATCAGTGACATAAATAGTTTCAAACTTTTTTTCTTGATAAAGTTGCATAAGTTTTTCTATTGCATCTCTATTAAACATACCATGAGTAATGGCAACATTTATGCTCTGAGGATTTTTTTTATAAAGTTCCTCTATAAGTTTTATAAGACTACCTCAGGTATCGAGGATATCATCATGGATAATAATATTTTTTCCTGTTACCTCACCATGGACAAAAATTTCTTCAATAGTATTGGGCTTAGAGTGATCTCTTTTTTTCAAAACGGTAAGATAATCAAGCTCAAGATCTTTGGAGATAGAAGAAATCTTTTTGAGTCATCATTCATCCATAGGAGAGATTACAATATTATCTTTTTTGAGATTGTTAATAACTTGCTGAACAAACCATCAGGTATAAAGATTTACAAAATTCGTTTTTCTAGAATTATTGATTATCGCAGGATTATGAACATCTATAGTAACGCAATAATCAGTACTTAAAAGATCTTGAAAAATATCTACTATCAATTGAGCAGAAGATGGTTCTCTAGATACTCTCTCTTTGAGTCCTCATTGGATGGGTTTATCCTGCCTTGCATAAGGGAAACACGTGGGGAGGACATTGATGGTTTTGGCTCAATGATTCTTTGCACATTGCAAAAGAAGTATAATCTGCATAAATCTATCATTATATTTCATAGTGTAGTCACCTATACGCTGATCGCCATTTACATCTCAAATTACATATACATGCTTTCCACGAACAGAGTGTTCTAGAACGATTCTCGTTTCCCCATTGGCAAATTCTTTATAGTCGGAGCATTCATATGTTATATTTTCAGTATCCTGTAAGTCAGTATGAAGTATAGCTATTATGGAATCAACTAAGTGTTTAGTGTCTTGAGTCGCTATAATATGGAGTTTTTCTTTCATAATGAGCAGTAAGGAAAATAAAGAACATATGCCTTATAATTATATAAAGAAGTAGGTCAACGCGATTCTTAGGCCATCTCTATTTACAAAAAGTGTAATTATTGTATACTAGGGAATGAATACTTTTTTACCTTGAATATCTCCGACAAATACATATCAATTCATTCACATTCTATGGAATATTTTTTTGTTATTTTTTCATTCTTATTTTTATCACAGATGGAGTATCCAAAACATGTAGCCGTTATACCCGACGGGAATAGAACACGAGCCAAAGCAAATGACAAAACAGTCGCCGAAGCATACATGATATCATACGAAAAAGCAATAGAGCTTATTGTACATACCTTTACTCAGACCGATGTAAAAGTATTTACTCTTCGAGGATTGAGCACAGAAAATGCGAGAAAGAGACCAAAAGAGGAGTTTGATTATATCATGACTATGTATAAGATTGTGGAAGAGGATCTCGATGAATTTATGAAAGAGCACAAGGTAAATTTCAAAGTCATAGGAGACCTTTCAGGTATTACTGATGATTTTAGAGACTATTTGGTAGCTAAACAACAAAGAAACACCTATAATTCTGACAGACACTTTATCTTCGCTATCAATTATGGAGGAAGAGATGAGATTATGAGAGGAATCAAGAAGTTAGCACAAGAAAAAAAAGATATGACAACTATCACGGAAGAGGATATCAGTAAGAGTTTAGATCTAGGCAATGTACCACCTATCGAACTGGTTATTAGAACCAAGTGAGATCAGGCACAGAGAACATCAGGATTTATGTCATGGTGGATAGGATACGCAGAACTCTATTTTACCGCAAAGAAATGCCCAGAATTTGATGTAGAAGAATATCAAAAAGCATTGCTCTGGTTCAACGATATGGCTAATCTACGCAATTACTGAAAATAAACTAAATTGCTTCAGATAGTTACAGGTAGATTCAGATAGTTCCAGGTTGTTGTAATATAGCTACAATCTGCAACAATCTGTGACGTTCGCATAAGCGAACTTGTGACAATCTGCAACAATTCCTTTTAGTCTCTTAATAAAAGAGTTATGAAAATTACTATCGAAACAGCTAAACTTTTGGAAGTTATAGATCTCTGATTGAGATTCGTATCCAAAAACGCGACACTGCCAATTTTACAAAACTTCTACTTCAAAGCAGCTATCGACTGACTTTTGTTGAGAGCAACCGATATGGAAAAATACATCGAGATAGAGATACCATGTAAAGTTATTATGGAAGGCGCTATTACGGTAAACGCAAGAATGTTTTCTGACATCATCAAAACTATAGAAGAAAAAGAAGTGGAGATTAGTGTAGATCAGAAGTCACAAATCATGACGCTTAAGTCAGCAAAAGATAATTTTGATATCAATGGTATCGCAGCGAGTGAATATGTAGCACTGCCAGAGATGCCAAGTGAAAATACACTTTCTGTAGAAACACAATTGTTCGCTGAAGGAGTATCTAAGGTAGAATATGCAGTGACAGAAAAAAACTTCAGTCCAGTGTTGACGGGAGTATTATTAAAAGCCAAAGAAGAAAGCTTAATCTTTGTGGGTACGGACTCATTTAGACTATCAGAATTCAAAGCGCCATCAAATATCAAAGACGCTGACTTCGCGTTAATCATACCCAAAGTAACTATGACAGATATCCAAAAAATATCTGAATATGCTATGGCCAATGAATCAGAAAATCTGACTATTAAATATTCAGAGAACTTAATTGCATTCCAAGTACAAGTCAAAGACATGAAAATATTGGCTACTTCATTACTCATCCAAGGTAATTTCCCTGAATATGATAGAGAAGAAATTATGCCAAGATCATTCAATACCAAAATCCTAGTAGATAAAAACCTTTGTGAAAAGGCCATCAGAAAGATTGGAATCCTTACAAGAGATATCAATAATTACATCCAAATAGAAACTAACAAAGATAGCATTATTATTTCTTCAGGTAAGACGGATAAAGGGGCCGGTACAACCAACATTCCTGCCATTATCGAAGGACCATCACTCAGTTTTTGAATCAATGGAAAATATATTACTGACTTTATCAAGATCATCAAAGGTGATGAATTAGTTTTCAATGTGATTGATAATCAGAAACCACTCATCTTGATGGATAAAGATGAAACATCATACAGATATGTAGTAAGACCACTTATTAACTCATAAATAGAATATGAACAAAACAAAGAAGTGATTTAGCTTCCTCGAGGTGCTCATAGTGATTATGATCGTCGGTATTTTGTTTGTAGCATTCAGATCTTCTTTTCAGGTGAAAAATAAAGACGTATTATATGGTCAAGCATGTGTAGAAACACTTTACGGACAAGTGAATAATTTTCTTTATGCAGGGATAAGTAGTAAGTCATTATTTATATGAGAGACTCCAGTTTTCCCGGATCAATATATTATTAGTTTTGACCCTGCCCATCAGTTGATACAGCTGAAATATGAAACAGAGGGGAGTGGGTATATATATAGTAGTATAAATATCGCTGAAAACACTACCACATATTGTAGTAGCAATAGCTATATAATACAGCTGACTTGAGATACTTACCAACTTTACATCAACAAAGGACTTCAAGAAAATTCAGCTTTGAAATCTTTTTATCTCAGCGGAGCACAGTCAATAAGCACAGGAGAAAGTATATTTTTACAATGCGATACTTCATGAACTTCCTGTAAAACCATGGCCCGTATAGAAAGCGATACCAGGACTATAAGTATTAAGAAGCAAATATGTTTAAGTTTTTCAGGCAATGATTGCCTTGAATGGGATAATTAAAATATTAGACTAAAGACACTTTACTATATATAGAGTATATGGCAGACAATTACGATTTTCCACTAGCGAATACTCTGGATGACAATCAACATCTTGTTTTCTATAAAATAATGAATTATGATGTTCCTCGTCATTACAGCTATTTCCTTTTTGAAAAAAAGTGATGGAAGAAGCAAGAAGACATTCTAAGAGGACAAGAATTTCCTCCAGATGAAGAAAAGTACAGCTGGGATCAAAAAAACCCTCATATGGACGATTTTTTGAAATATATCAACAAATTCAAACGATTATATAGATCAATACCATTTATTCAGTCCATCTATCTTTGTAATTCTATTACCTTCAATGCCTTGAATAAGGATTCTGATATAGATGTGTTTATTGTGACCAAGAAATGAGCATTGTGGCGTGCGAGGTTACGAAGCGTTCTGTTATTCTTTCTCTTCGGACTCAAAAGAGGAGCGGTGTGGTGAAAGAAGAAAAAATTCTGTCTAAGTTTCTATGTGACCCATACCCACCAAAATCTCTATAATATCATGTTACCACAAAATGACATCTATTTTATGTACTGGCTGGCGCATTTAGTGCCATTATACCAAGAAACCCAAGAAAATATTTACAAAAATAATAAATGGTTAGAAAGTGCCTTACCAAATTTTCCAGGAAGACATTGCATCAATATTTGACTCACCCCAGAGCTGGGAGCAAGTAGATTCAAAAAAATAGTTGAATTTCTAGGTGGAGGAATTATTTGAATGGGATTTGAATACCTTATAAAACTCCTTCGATTACCTATAGTTATCTACAAAACCAGACAATTAAAAGAGAGGGGTTGGGGTATTATCGTAAACAATAATATGCTGAAGTTCCATATGGATATCAGGAAAAAGATACATTTACTCTACATGATGTACAAGAAAAAAATGGATAAATAACCATTGAACGTCATTTCGAACATAGTGAGAAATCTACGCCATCTATCTAAGATTTCTCCTCATTTTTTCGTCGAAATGACAATTAAAGACTGACTATGTGCTAGCCAAAACTAGTACATTTTTTACGATAAATTTTACTAGATATCACCTAGTATTTCGTCTGCTAACCATACATTAGCAAGAGTGATTTTTACATTTTCTTTATTGATAACCATTGTATATCACAATCGTTTCAAATCGATTTGTTTTTTATAATTGCATTGCTACATCCATGATGAACAATTTAATTAATGAAAATTTTACTTATATAACTCAAAACAAGTATGAAAGACATCAAGGCAGTTTTCGATATAGGAAATGATGTCATTAAATGAGTAGTTTTTGCTGATGATGACGGTAAAGAAATCATATTAGCAAAACAAATGGAACCTACTCAGGGAATGCGCAAATGAAAGATCCTCGATTCGGAAAATTTTGTAAACACCATAAACAAAATCACAGAATCATTCATTAAAAAACTTGGAGGAGACTTCATAGAAGAGGTATTTGTAGGAATCTCACATCCTGAGATGATCGTAAATAGAATAATAGAACAAAAAAGAATTATGACCGAAGAAATAGGTCCAGAAGATATAGATCATTTGTCTAGAGTTATTGCAGAGATCTCAAACAAGAGTAATTTCGAAACTATCAAAATCGTGCCTGTGCACTTCCTTATCGATGAGACCAAAAGAGAAAAAGATCCTATCGGAATGAAAGGAAAAAAGCTCGAGCTCATTGCTGATGTCTTTATGATTCCAAAAAATATTTATAATGGTATCATAGAAGCTTTTGAAAAAGTAGGATTAAATATTGTCGATATTGTACCAAATATTATCGCTGCGAGTGAAGTAGCTTTGGATTATGATCACAAAGATCTAGGGACAATACTTGTCGACATCTGAAAAAATCAAACAAGTTATGTCATTTACGAAGATGGATATCCACTTGGATATGGGACTATGGCTATTGGAAGCGAAGACGTCACCAAAGACATTTCTATCGGTATGCAAGTAGACATCAAAGAAGCTGAAGAGATCAAAAGAACCTATGGATCAGCAATCGTTCAGAAAGAAAGAATAGCGGACGATAGCCCTATAGACAGTTTATTTCTCTCAGATGTTATCAATGCAAGATATGAAGAAATATTTATGAAAATAAATAATCATCTCAAAGATTTAGACAGAGATGGTAGATTGGCCGGAGGAGTACTCTTAATATGATGAGGAGCAAGGATGCCAAATCTAGATTTATTAGCAAAGGATGTCTTCAAATTAGCAACTTTCTATGGTAAAGACAATATATTAAATCTGGGCGACATATCTTCAAACATTCAATTCATCAACGTCCTCGGAACATATGTACGATCAAACAAATATACAGAAGGAAGAAAAGGTGGAGGAATAAAATTTAATCTCGACTTCGTCGGAAAAATCTGAACCTTTTTCAAAGATCTATTCTAATAATCACTATATCACCTTATTTTAACTTTTAAAATTTTCAAAATGGTAATTCACGAAATCAATCCAGAATTTATCCCAGGAGCTAAGATTAAAGTATTAGGGATAGGTGGTTGTGGAAATAAAGCGCTTAACAGAATGATCTCTGAAGGTCTAGATGGAGTAGGATTTGTCGCTATCAACACTGACGCACAAGATCTTGCAACCAATTTAGCTGAAAGAAAAGTAAACATCGGACTCAATCTTACCAAAGGACTTGGTGCATGAGCTAATCCTGAAATAGGAAGAAAGGCTGCAGAAGAAAGCGAACCAGAAATCAAAGCTATGCTTCAAGATACTGATATGGTATTTATTACTTGTGGAATGGGAGGTGGAACATGAACTGGTGCCGCTCCAGTTATTGCAAATATCGCAAGAGGGATGTGAATCCTTACCGTTGGTATCATCACTAAGCCATTTAGTTTCGAAGGAAATAGAAGGACAGTAAATGCAGAAGAAGGACTCAAGAAAATCAAAGAGGCTGTCGATACACTTATCGTTATTCCAAACGACAAAATTTTCAACGTAATAGATAAAAAAACAACCTTCAAACAAGCCTTTACTATGATAGACAAAATCCTTTATCTTGGAGTGCAAGGAATTTCTGATTTGATCATCAAACCAGGAGATATCAATATCGATTTTGCAGACGTAAAAGCAGTCATGACAGACTCAGGAAATGCATTGCTTGGAATAGGATATGGAGCAGGAGAAAAGAGGGCAGTAGAAGCAGCAAGAAAGGCTATTGAAAATCCATTGTTAGAAGAAAACTTAGATGGAGCAAAGAGTATTATATTTGCAGTTTCAGGTGGACACGATTTGACGCCAGCAGAAGTAAGAGAAGCTGCTGCTGTGATAGAAGAGATCATCGATCCAGACGTAAACTTCTTCTGGGGAATGACACTTGATGAAAGCATGGACGATGAGGTTAAGGTAACTATCATCGCTACAGGGTTTGAAGAACAAAGCAAAGAAGATATCCTCAAACAACCAAAAAGAGATATTCTTGGTAGACCAACTATGGTAAAAAGAGAATCAGAAAACTTCATTATGAGAGGAATCAAAAAAGATACTGTTCAAGAAGCCAAAGCAGAAGATGAAACTCCAATTGAAGACACAGAAACACCAGCGTTTATTAGAAGATCACTCAGCAAAAAAGCTAATTAATTTAACAAACTGTCAAGTCAAAAATATACTCAGAAAGCGAGATATTTGCATAGAAAGGAATCCGGAATATAATAATTATAGCTTTATACCCTAACAAAAAGCAATGAAGTTAAAGATCTCAACACCAGCGAAAGTAATCTATCAAGGAGAAATTGAGAAAATATCAATCCCTACAGAAAATGGGAGTCTTAAAGTAATGGATGGACATGCACCTATGGTGACTTCTGTAAAGCCTGGTATTATCAAATTATGGCCTATGGAAAATCACATCAAAGTAGGAGACGAAATGTTCGTAAGTACATCCAAAGGAATGGTATTTATCGATGGGAAAATAGTCCGTATAGTAAGTGCGGAAGCAACGCTTGCTCCAGAACAATCAGAAAGTGAGTTGCTTCAAAACAAAAGAATTCTTGAAGATAAAATCAAAAGACTTAAAACTGAATGAAGTATTGAAGAAATAGAAAAAGCATTGATTAAATTAGAAAAAACCAATGCCGATATCGAACTCAAAAAAATGCTTCAGACAGCTTAAACAGCCGAGTATATATAAGAGATATCATGTCAGTATCTATAAAGTATTTGTTTAGCAACTTTATATTTTATAGAGAATGACTAGGGAGAAAAATCTGGCAACTTAGCTAGATTTTTTCTTTTTTCTTTGTATTCTTCAGCTAATTAGCTATAGTCCATACTAACAATTCCGACACTATTAGTTTTTAGTTATTAGTTAAATTATAAAGTATGTATTTTGCAATCTTGTGAAAAAACCCAGAAATAAGTATGGTTGAATTACAACTAGTTCAAGCAAAAGAAATAAGTTATCCCAAGAAGGGGATAGTAATTTTTGATACAAAATATCCACAACTATTGGGGCAGTTATGAGGATGCATCAAAATAGGAACGGTAGTCAAAGAGAAAGATTTACAAGAACTATTGGCAGAGGTAAAGATTATCGGAATCCAGAATGAAGCGAATGGGAAACATCTCAAGAGAACGGTAGGAATTAGGAGATATAAGCTTGTAGATATCTTCCATACCGACAAGGAAATCAAAAACAAAGGGAAGGAAATTATCAATTTGGAAAATGGTCTCTACGGCATAGTAGAGTGGTATCAAAATATAGAACTTTACGAAGCAGTAGATTTTGGCAAACCAGGACGTAGTATGGGCATGGGTATGATGCCAGCAAAACTCGCTCATATACTAATCAATATCTGACTCAAAGAAGTAATTGAAAATTGAAAATTAGAAATTGAGAATTTATGCATATATGACCCTTTTGTTTGATCATGAACAACCTGATTGCTAGCTAATTACCTAGGTTATGACTTTGTCTGATCTGATATAAAAACAAATTATGCAGAGCAAAATGCTACACGGTGGAAAAGCACGAAATTTTACGAGGCGAAAAATACATTTGATGTATTCACCCATAATATTACCAAAAAACTAGAGAATGAGCTTGTAAAGAAGGATTTACTTATAGTCACCGAAGGCTGGCTTGGCCCCATTGTAACTAAATCAACATCATCACAAGATATTCAGAAATTTCAGGAGCAAGTTTTACAGCTCTACAAAAGTTTCCTAGAGAGGATTCAAGAACTCTGATGAACGACTGCCGTCTTTACTATCCCATATTATGCAGGACAAAACAATTCTCTAGAACAAAATATATCTGATTATTGAACCAAGATTGGACTCCATATCCAAGGGATCCCTGAGATTTATGGAAGAGAATGACAACAAATAGGGAGAAAAATAATGATTGTAAAATAAACAGAAAATATGTCAACGATTAAGCTCCATCCACAGGGAGTTTTTTTGTATTTCCAGGCCATTCAGACTATAATTAGTCTATCAGACAATCTTCTGTAATCATCAGATATTTATCTTCTGAAATCTTATGATATGACCAAGAAAGAATACATTCTCAAAGTTCTAGACGCATTGACAGGACATCGACCGCTCGCAAGAGGCCTTAAGATTCTCGTAGACGGCAATGCTTTGGATGACGCGACTATCGATAGCTTGGTAGATATTTTTGCCAAGACAATAGACGAACTTCAAGATAGTGAAGCCAAAGAAAAACTTCAAAAGTCAAAAAAAGTTCTTGAACAGCTTCAAAAGATAGAACGAGAACAACATGCTCGTGACCAGAAGTCATTGGATCAGCTGGACGAAATGATCAAGGAAATTTAATTTTTATATTTTCAATATAAGAAAATGTGAGGTGAAGTATTAAAAATAAATAGTCAGGAAATATCAAAAGATATCGTAAGTGAGAAAGCGAAGAATGATTATGATGAACTTGCTAAACACATCGAAGAAAGCAAAGATCTTGCCGATGCTTTTACCGATCATGCGGGCGAGGTACTTAAATGAATACAAAACTGTATGATCAACAACTTCGCAAATATTGATAAGCCAGAACTAGTCGATGATAATTGAACGAAAATACAATATCCAAAATTATCAACCTTTCAAACGGCAAAAGATGCTTTCGATAACGACATAAATAGTCTTAAAAAATCCAACGAGAAGACACCAAAAAAAGTTGAAGATCTTAACAAACTGTTAGAGATAACAAAACAAATAGGATATATTATTCAATTAAAGGAGCTCGAACAATGAAAAGATCCTATAGTTGGATTCAATGCAAAAGGGCTTAAAGAATTTATAAAAAATAACAAAATACCATCTCAGAAGGGGATCAAGACAGATTGGGAGAAGTTAATTAATGAAAAAGAAAAAAAAGAAGGAGAAAAAAGTATACAAATAGAAAAGACAAAGATAGAAGACAGAAATCTTGAACAATTACTTAGTTCACCAGCAACAATCAATATAGCAGATGAATTGTTTGGAACAAACGAAAAGGCATGGAAAGCACTTCTTACATTATGAAAAACATGGACAGACAGAACTATTACAGATACACCAAGTACTACCAAAACACCTCAGCAAAAAAAGTTTGAAGAATTATTAAAAATATATGGAGGGAATGCATGAATGACCAGCGTGACTTCGTATGAATTTAAAAATTATGCAGAAAAAAACGCAACAATTAACGACAAAAGCAAGTATGATTATATACAGATAAAATGAGCAGGGACCCCTGACAAACAAGATATCATGCGAGGACCAACTACAGATATATTACATAATGCAAGATCAGAAGCATATGAAGGGACACGAGAGGGATCACAAGATATTAAAACAAATTTAGCTACATTAGACGACAACTGAAGCTATAGAGAGTTTGAGGATATTGTAAGATGACAACAAGAGAATGCAACGACGTTTTTGAGTTGATTGCTATGAGGAACACCATGATTATTAAAAGAAATAAATGATTTTCCAGCAGCAAGCGACAAAAAAAATAAAGTAAATGGATACTATGGCGTCATTATAGACTATATAGTGAGCACAAAAGATGAAATACTATTGGGAACTTTTCTGAAAAATATAGTAGTGGGCAATGTAGTTCATACCGAATATTTATGAACCGATCGGAATAACCAAATATCAAATCTCAATAAGATTATAGGCAAAAATATATGGGCAATAGATGTAAAAAGTGATAATTGAAAACTGCTGACAACAATAAAGTCGCAATTAGCACAAGGTACAGATGCAAAAAGTTTTGAAAAAACATTGTCAGAAGGATTCGATGCATTGATGGATAAATTTGGACCGATATTGTTTAATGTATTAAAATTTTTAGGATTTGGAAAATGATCATTACTCAAGATGTTCCCAGGTTCAAAAGACAGAATCAACAAAGAATTTGGAGAAGAATATAACTTATCAGCAGGAGCTAAGGGCGCTATTGGTGAAATTTCTAATGAATACAACAAGACAGACCCATTAACCATCTCTGATCCACCAACAGGCGAAGAACTCAAAAAATCTTTTGCAAAAACAGATGCCGAAATTGATACATATATAAGTAAATTTACAACAGACAAAAACTACTATCAATTCATCAACGTATCGGTGTTTAAAAAATGATTAGATCTCTATAATAAAGCTAGTAAAACAGACACAAACATAAATGATATAATAACTACAGTAACAGATAGCAAAAAAAATCAATCAATCACAGCGATAAAAGATCAAGGAAAATTTAAATGAATAATGCAGAGCCTTCTAAAAAATGAATCTACACGAACAAGGGTAGCCACAGCCAACGAAGAAATGATAACACCAACTGAGGGAAAGGTGAAAGGAAGATGAGATAATGAATATTTCAAGAATATAAGTGAAGCGAAGACAAGCTATGCCATCGCCAATCAACAAGATATTGTAAGATATCTCACGGCATCATTATTCTCAGATAAAGACTTATCTTATGTAATAACAGAAAGTACATTAAGCAATGGTAAAAAGCCACCAGCAAAAACATCAGAAGCACCAGTAGCAACTACAGAAACACCAGACCAGAAATTCAGCAAAAATCGAGATTTAATTTCAAAGGATAACAATATGAAAATCGATGATATGAAGTATGGCAGTTTCAAGTGTTCAGGGTTTGATTATAAAGAAAAACCAACAGGAGATCAACAATGATACCAAGACAATATTTTAAAGCCACTAGAAATAATTTTAGCTGACAAAGATCAATACTCATTATTAACAAAAAAACTTGCCGATAAAACAGAAGCAAAAAGTTATGAATGAATATTTAAAAATCCTATTCACATAACCAATATACTCAACATGATAGATATAAGAGATAATGCCTCTTCTCCTAAGTACAAAGATACTATTTCAAAATTGAAAGACACAAAAAATAAATTCGAACTTAAAATCGATAATGATATTCTAACATTTGTTATGACATGATGAACAAAAAATGAAACATTAAAATTATTCCAAGAAAAAAAAGATGATAATAATGTAATAAAAGCAGAGCGAACAGAGACGAAAGTTATAGCATCTAAATAATCTTCGTTATTTTCTCAGCGACTCGAGTACCAAATTTATAAATTGGTCTCCACATAAGAACCAAGGGAATAATAATTCCGACAATACTACCTCCGATGATATCTGTCGGCCAATGGACTCAAGAACTTATTCTAGCAAATCACGTAACCAATGAAAATATAATTAGGATTCCTCCAAATCGGAGGAATTTTTTATCTTTATTTTTTATACCCCAAAAGAGCGACATCATAGCGATACTCATAGTGAGAGCAGCATGGTCAGAAGGGAAACTACTACTTGGCATAAACTTGTTTAAGATAGTTTCATGTTTGAGATCGGCCAATCATAAAACAACATTTGGTCTAATCTTATCTACAAAAAATTGTATTCCTATATTCACAATGAAGCTTAATGCTGTGCCTGCGACAATATATAATGCTGCTATTTTATAATAGATTTTCTTTTTTGCCATACCATAAATATACAAGGCCAATAGATAGATAGGATAGGTGAAGACGAAGATATCAGCCAAGACAGGAATTCGATACGACCAAAAACTGCTAGCTTGCATCCAAGCGAATAATGACTTCAAGAGATCAACTCCCCATTGCGGTTCTGTGATTTTAAACATCGAAACATATATAATATAAAAGTCATTGCGAGGAATGTAATGACGAAGCAATCTTAAATTATTTCTTCATATAGATCATTCCAATCTTTATTTTTAAATTCTATTAATTCAATCTTTTTCTGCCTACTCCCTCATTTTAATTGTTTCTCTCTCAAAATAGCAGATTCTATACTCGGACATTCTTCATAATATACTAATTTTTTTACAAAATATTTTTTAGTAAATCAATCGACAGTTCACTGTTTATGCTCGTATATCCTTCTAAGTAAGTTATTGGTGACTCAAACATATAGAATACCATTTTTCTTACTAGCTAATATATAAACGTATCAAATTTTATTCATTAAAAACAACTATTTATAAAACTAAGATTGCTTCGCTACGCTCGCAATGACTACAATTGGTCTTTGCGAGGAATGTAATGACGAAGCAATCTTATTAAGTGCTATTTCTTAGATTGCTTCGCTACGCTCGCAATGACTATTGTATTGTAGTAATTGCAAATCTTTTTTAGTTTACATGTTTGACACATCGGCTTCTGAGCCTTGCAATAATAACGACCAAAAAGGACTAAGGCGTGATGCGCTAAGTCTTTGTAGCTATCTGGTATACGCTTTTCAAGAAGTTCTGATGTCTTCTCTGGTGCATTAGTTTTGACAAGTCCAAGTCTGTTGCTTACTCTGTGGATATGGGTATCAACAGCGATAAATGGCTTATCATACAACACATGAGCGATTAATTTTGCCGTCTTAATTCATACTCATGGTAATTTCATTAATTCTCCAACCGTATCCGGTATTCAATTCTTATATGTTTTTGTCTTTTCATTCTGCATTCTGCATTCTAAATTCTGAATTATTTTCGCTGTCTCTCGAATATGCTTCGCTTTCGAATGATAATAATTTATAGAATTGATACTACGTTCAAAATCAGCGAATCACATCGCCAAAAGGTTCTCAGGATTTTTTATATTTTTGAAAAGCTTATCAGTTGTTTTATTTACTTGTACATCAGTTGCTTGAGCAGATAACATTACCGCTACAACAAATTGAAAAGGAGTAGAGTAGCGAAGCTCAGTTTCTGGACTTGGAAAAAGTTCTTTGAGATAAGCAAATATAATAGGCAACTTTTTATCCATAATAGTTTTAATATAAATCAGGATCGGCAGGAATCGGACCTACGACGCTGGATTCGGAGTCCAGCATTATACCACTTAACTACGATCCTATAAGATTACTCATTTCTCCACACTTCATAGCTTACGCGTTTTTGATTGACGCAATTTTTAACCATTTGTTCATTTCTATTGAGACTAGAGATTCCACTTTTGATTTCTAAAAAAATTATTTCTTCCAGATTCCCTTTCGAGAGTCCATCGAGAACAAGATAATCGACTCCTTTTCACAAAAACACCAAATCCTTGTAGGAATAAGGAAAATTTGGGAGTAGAGGAGCTATCTTCTCATGAACATGCCCAAGCACTACATTACGAGACCTCGTCACCGCATCACTTCTCTGTCTCTTTAATTTGATCATGAAATAGAGCTTTGCAATAAGATATCCAACTATCGCTCAGATAAGTATTCAGACAATAATCAGTCAGAGATCAGGATTCATAGTACAAAACAATAAGATAAAGTGGATAAAGTGTAAAAAAAACTAAGCAAAAAACAACCCACTTATATAATAACTATACATCATAAAAATAACAAGTCAATACAAATAATAGATAGTAAAGATCTAATAGAGCAAAAGTGCCTTTTAGCGTAAATTTTTATGGCCGATTTTTTGCTTTTTCAACCTTTCTGGATATAATTATCTATAAGCCAAAAACTTTAATATTTAAGGTAAAAAGTATGGTAGAAGTAGATTACAAAGCGAGATTAGATGAGTCCGTTCTCCAATCAGATGTGGTGAAGATTTTTGATAATCTTTTGACCGTAGCCGTAGAAGCAGGGGCATCAGATATCCATATCGAACCGATGGAAAACTACTGTAGAATGAGAATCAGAATCGATGGAATACTCGAAGAACTTGTCCAGTATCCCAAAAATCTCCATGAAAGTATTATTTCAAAATTTAAGATAGAGTCTGGGCAAATGAGACCAGATGAAAAAAGAGTTCCACAAGATGCGAGAGTCTCAAGTGTAACTTTGACCAATAAAGAGATTGATCTCCGTGCCAATACCTTTCCAAGTGTATGGTGAGAATGTCTCGTTATGCGTATCGTAGATAAATCAAAAAAAATTCCACCACTTGAAGAACTAGGAATAGAAGGAAGCAATAAAGATATTATTTTCAGACATCTTAAATATCCAAATGGTATCATCCTGATGACAGGACCGACAGGTTCAGGTAAGACAACAACACTCTATGCATGCCTTGATTATGTAAATACTACAGAAGTAAATATTATCACCTACGAAGATCCGGTAGAAAACAAAATGCCAGGACTCAATCAGGCACAAATCAGAGCAGATATCGGATTTACTTTTGCTAATGGGCTTAGATGAGGACTTAGACAAGATCCTGATATCATGATGGTGTGAGAAATCCGTGATAGAGAGACACTTGATATGGCGATGGAATCAGCCATGACAGGACACTTAGTATTTTCCACCGTACATACCAATTCATCAGCAGAAACAATTACGAGAGTATATAATCTCTGAGCAAAACCATATATGCTCGTAGGTACTTTCAACTTGGTGATGGCAGAAAGGTTGACAAAAAAAGTGTGTGACCACTGTAAGATTCAGACATCAGTCAAAGACAATCCAAAGTATAAATATGCCAAAGAAAGTTTTAGAAACTTTGATAAAGAAGCACTCAAAAAAGAAATCATCAGCAGAGGGATAAATCAACAACAACGAAATGACTTTATCAACGATGCAATGATTTATGTAGGAAGTGGAAAGGACCCTGTAAGTGGAGAAAAGTGTCCAGTATGTGGATGAAGTGGATATAAGGGCAGAGTTGGTCTCTTTGAAATGATGGATTACACCGATGAAATAAAAAATCTTCTTTTGGATGGTAAATCAGCATTTGAAGTAGAAAGCATAGCACTTGAAAGAGGAATGATCAATCTAGAAAGAGATGGAGTGTTCAAGGTTATCAAAGGAATGACGACACTTGACGAAGTATATAGATACGTAAAAGCAAAGTTCGACAAGTAAAACTATGTTACATATCGATTCATGTTCGCTTAGGCGAACGCCACATATTGTCACAGATTGTTGCAAAATAGCTACAACCTGAAGCGATCTGGAACAATCTGAAACAACCTGAGACGATTCATTTAATATTATATAAAAGTATGGAAGTAAATAAGTTATGATTCTTTGAAAAGTTTATCATCAAAAAGTTTTTTGCTCCCAAGCTCAAACAAAAGACCAATTTTTTTAGATTGTTAGCATTAGCACAAAGATCAGGACTCGGACTAAGAGACGCATTATTCTCTATCAAAAATTCTGAAACAAATAAAGGACTGATTATGATTATCCAAGATTTGATTGACCAACTCACGCAATGATCTACCTTTTCACAGTCGATGGAAAATCACGACTATTTTTTCCAAGAGGAAGAGATTGCATTAGTAAAATCAGCAGAAACCATGGGTAACCTTCCAGAGATCTTAGATGAAATAGCAGTAGAACTTGAAAATTCTCAAAGGATAAACGGAAAAATAAAAAAAGCGATGGCCTATCCTATCGTGCTTATTATCTTTGCATTGATAGCGGTGACTATTTTGCTTATTTATGTAATCCCTACCATAGTAACGATGTTTCCGAGTCAAGAAAGTCTTCCAAGTTTGACAAAATTTATGATGAAAACATCAGGATTCTTACAAAGAACACGATACCTTATTGTATTGATTATCATAGGAGCAATAGTACTTTACAGATTTTTGTACAAATACGTCTTAGCATTCAAAGTATTTATCGACAAACTCATGGTAACGCTCCCAGCAGTTTCGTGAGTAGTCAAAACATACTACATGTATAGATTTTCTAAATTACTTAGCCAATTATATAGCGCTTGAGTCAGTCCAATTCTTTCATTGAAGCTCATGGGGAATGCATTCACCAACTTTTTTTACAGAAAGAAAGTCATGGAAATCAAGGAGAATCTCAATGCTGGATTTTCGTTCGCCGAATCCATGGAATGATCATCATTGTTTGATCCGATATTAGTTCAAATTATTCATGTAGGAGAAGACACCGGAAACATCACTGAAGTGCTCAAAAAGATGGCTGATTTTTATCGTGATATGCTACAAACCAAAATAGATATTCTTATGAGTCTCATTGAGCCATTGCTTATGGCAATGATTGCCGTCATAATAGGGATTGTCGTAGGATCGATATTTTTGCCTATGGCAGATCTTGTAAATGTCATCAAATAGACTTTGGAACTTAGATTGTTAGAAGCTTAGATGTTTAGAAATTGAAAAAAAGAAATTAATTCGTTAATCCTTTAATTCGTTAACTCGTTAATAATGAAAAAACTTCTCGTCACTATACTTATGTTTCTTACTCTAGTGGCAATACAAAAAAGTCCATCAGTACAAGCACAAGAAGTAGGAGTGTGAGATATTCTTTTTGAAGAAGCGACGCATGGATTTCTTATGAATGAGATAAGCCATACACTCATCAAACTTCACCTCTTGATAGCAGAAAAAGATATCGAAATGGCCGATTATGAAGGAGATGTACTTACGAGTATTAGAAAATTGGAAGAACTAACCAAGACAGATGTCATATCACTATTAAATCTATCGGTGAATAAGCAAGAAACACTCATAAAATATCTTAATGAATGCGACCAAGAGCTTCAAAAATGAGGGGCTATTTCGGCATATATGACTCAAGAAATGAACATCCTTAAGTGAGATATGCAGTCATGTCTTACTGACAAAAATATAAGCGATAAAGCATATTTTGACGCCATAGACAGATACGACCAGAAGATTATGGAGGCATCACTCAAAGAATCTATTTCCTACGAAACTTGTGCCTCAGAAAATAGGATTCAATACAATGCCAAGGCAAGCATTGCAGGTAAACTTGTATTTTACCTAGGAGTATTACAGAATAAATATAATATTCTTTTTGCCAAACAAGATATATTAGCCAAAAATTTTGAAGTATTTAGAGACAATATCTTACCAGATCTTAACCAGATTGACCAACTTCTTCAGCAATACAAATTTTAAACTCAATAACTCATAGCAAAATGTTCGTATTGAATTTCTAAAGCTGGAAAATCCGCTCTGATTGTCTAGTACGGAAAAATGAAATGGCGGATCATTTTTCCTAGATCTTTTTGCTTACTTTTTGCAGCAATGGCAAAAAGTAAGCCAAGCGGAGCGTTTAATAATATAAATGATAGTATTTCTTGTTATTGAAGTTAAGACATAAATATATACTATAATTACAAGGACCTTATCCTGAAATATTTTTGTGTATGACGATAAAAGATATTACTAAAAAAAATAATTATCTTCTCGCTATCATAGCAGGCGTATGACTATTTTTTTCTTGTATATTTGTCATTAGAGCATTTAATGAAGGAAGACTTTACGACACATTATCATGAAATATATCAGTCAACACAAAAAGTGCTTTAGGACAAAAAATAGTAAGCATACAAAATACATTACAAGCCAATGAGGCCATACAACAGCAAGATTACCAAAAGGCATTACAACTTATCAGCTGAAACACGAGCCAAGACTACTATAATCGTGGGACTATCCAAACACTCTTGGCATATAAAAATGCTTTGCAAAGCAGTATTTCATGACTAGAACAGGCACAAATATTTGTAGCTCAAGCACAGCAGAATTTCAATATTGCCAAAAAGCTATCAAATATTGAAACGATAACGAACGCCATTTCAGACAACCAAAAAACCATTACCTCATTGTCCACCGTAGTAGATATCAAAACATGTTATGGAATAGGACAGACAATTATTTCAAGCATGAAAGACATCGCCTCTACCATTCAAAACATCAAGAAAACTTTGGATCAAGAAGAGGAGTATATCAATAAAAGGGCCAAAAGCCTAGATGCCGCATGCTATGAAAAACTAAATTACATTTTAGATACAAGTAGAGAACAGGTGGGACTACTTGGATTACAAATGCAAAACAATACTACAAAATATACATCTGACTTTTCCGACAAGATAGAGGATCCTTTGATCTGCATCCAGACTCCTTATGAAAATATTATACCATCGATTATCAAAGGAAGACAAGGATTACAATCATATCAACAACAACACCAAAATACCATAGAAGCACTCAAAAGTAATGACAGCAAAAGTATTAAAGAACTCTGTGATCAAACAAAAAATGATGCGCAAATTAATCAACAAATAGAAAGTTCCGTACAAGAATTACTTCAAAAATTAGAAGACAATAAGATAGAAAATCAGCAGCAGAAAAGGTCAACCAATGAAGTAAACTACAAGGATTTCTTGAATGAAAATGAAAAAAAAGCTCTAGAGGAAATTAAAGCAACGAATCAATGATGGATCAATACTATGCTTAATATTAGAGGAAAAGGGAACTACAATCCAGAAAAATATATCAACGATATGTTCAATCAGTTTTATGGCAATTCAGGAGATTTTATTGATTTACATAAATAGATCATGTTAAGCATAAAAAAATTTTCAGTCCAAGTAGATGACAAAACAATCTTAGATGATATTTCTATGAATTTTGAACTTGGGAAAAATTATTGCATTATCGGCAAAAATGGATCATGAAAATCATCACTCGCTATGGCGGTTATGTGACACCCCAAATACCAAATTACGAATTGAGAATTACGAATTACAAATGGAGAATCCAAAATCCAAAATCCAAAATCCAAAATTAATTTATGAAGGTTAGATCCACATGAAAGAGCTAAGCTTGGCATTTTTGTAGCATTTCAACATATTCCTGAAATCAAAGGTATCAAACTTTTTGAATTTCTTAAATCCATCTATGACGCGAAAAACGAAACGGCCACATCATTTTTAAGCTTCAAAAAAATAGTAGAACCGCTCATGAAAGAATTATGAATCTCTATGGAATTTCTTCGAAGAGATTTGAATGTCGGCTTTAGTGGAGGAGAAAGAAGAAAGATAGAAATACTTCAACTTAAATTATTACAGCCTGCATATATTTTCTTAGACGAAATAGATAGTGGTTTAGATGTTGATGCTTTCAAATCAGTCGTAAAAATGATAGCAAAATTCAACCACGAGAAGAATAGTTTCATCATCATAACCCATTTATTCGATATCTTGAAACATATTCCCGTCGATCATGTCTATGTCTTAGAAAAGGGAAAGATTATCAAAGAATGAGGTCAGGAAGTTATTAAAAAAATACAGAAGGAAGGATTTATCGATATAGCTAAAAAATAATGAAAACATTTAAGAGATTGTTAAGGCCGATAAGGCGTTTACCGACACGCTATTTTTTCTATATCCTAACGTCGGCATGGTTTGGAATACTATGGCCAGTTCTTTCACTATTGGTCAGTAAAGCCATAAAATGAATAGAGATAAAAGATTATCTATTTTTCAAAACATATCTTTTTGTATTTTTGTGACTTACTGTCTTCAGTTATATAACCAATTATTTTATCAGAACATCGAGAAGAGTCACGGGAAGATTATTCGCCCAAAATCTTTACACTCATTACGTAGGCAAATATCTAAAGTCCGATAATAATAGAATTGAATGATTGTGAACAGGACAATCAAACAGCATTATACAAAAATGAATAGATTCTCGAAGGAATATAGTAAACGACACGCTATTGTGATGAGGAGTAAGGATGCTTGCAAACGTTATTATGATATTTGCTATCATTACAATAAGCTCAGGACGAAAAACACTTCTGATAGTAATAGCAGCTTTCATCATCATGATTGTTTTTGCACGATTCGGTAACAATCGTTTACGCAAAATAAGAAAAAATAGAAGAGAAATAGCAATTCAGTTTGATAGATCGCTTGTCAGGATGATTATGTCCAAGTTTGAGATTCTCCAAAACAGCAAAATAATAAAAGAGTTGGCTTGGATTTGAGATCTTTTTTCTCGCATTATCGTCTTAGATAGAAAAGAAAGTAAATGATATATACTCGCAAGCGATATGCCGAGAGCATTATTAGATCTTACAAAATTCTGATTAATTTTTCGATTTGGTATGCAAATATTCGCATGACATTCTTCTTTTGCGGAATTCACATTGATATGGATGTTGATGAATCAGATTACATGAGTGCTTTTTGAAGCAAACGATATGATGCTCAATTATTACGATCAGGTCACTTACGTACACAAGATACGAGATACCTTCGATGAAATGCCTAAACTGCAAGGATATGAAGAGTGAAAAACATTTCATTACAAATCATGAGATATTCATCTAGAAAAATCTAGTTTTTCATATGGGAACAAAAATGTATTTCAAAACTTCAATCTAAAAATCATATGAGGCAAGAAGACAGCATTTGTAGGAGCAAGTGGATCGGGGAAAACAACATTGCTTAAATTGATTTCATGATATGTACATCCTGATTCGTGATACATACTAGTAGATGGTCAGAAATTATCTGAAGTCGCACTCAAATCATATTACGAAAATATTTGATATCTAACACAAGATCCCAATGTCTTTGATGGCAGCGTAATAGACAATCTTTTGTATGGTACCAAAAAGAAACCAACCAAGAAAGAAATAGACAGCGCCATCAAGTCAGCAAAATGTGAGTTTATTTACACTTTCAAAGATGGACTAGAAACACAGATAGGAGAAAAATGAGTAAGACTAAGCTGAGGACAAAAGCAAAGGCTCGCCATAGCAAAATTATTTCTCAAAGATCCTAAAATTGTTTTTCTTGACGAACCAACAAGTTCATTAGACAGCTTTTCAGAAGAAGATATCGCTTATGCGTTCAACAATCTTTTCAAATGAAGAACAGTTATCGTGGTGGCACATAGGTTACAGACAGTAAAGCAGGCAGACATTATCCACGTATTAAACGCATCATGAAAGATAGTGGAGAGTTGAACCCACCAAGAACTTTTGAAGAAAAAATGAACTTACTACAAAATGATAGAACTCCAATCAGGCTTTTAATTTTACTAATCAAATCATAGCTGAAGTTGTATGGATATATGGGAGTAGTGTCCCGGGGAAAGAGACATTTATTCGTAGATTATTAGAAAATCTGCCAAAAAAAATAGAACTTGACTTATTTGAGTATATATATAATATATGTTTATTTTTTTTAATCAATAATATTAATGAATGAATAAGAAAAATGAGATGCCACGAATAGCAAAATCAAAAAACATTGTGCTAACGATAATGGCAGCTGCTCTAATATTAGTACTTAGTTGTGGGAAAAATAATAAGACTAGTCTAGACAAAAATCCCAACAAAAAAAGAGTTACAGAAGATATGAGATGGATTGATACCATTGCTGTCAAGCCCTCAAACGATAAAACAGAACAGGTATATTATACACTAAATCAGATTATAGAGCCAAACGCATTAGAAGAAATAAAAAAATATATAGAAACATATTGAGATGCACCTATATATGCAAGGGAGCTTTGAGCTGTAAGTCTATATCTAAAAGGGACAAATATATTAATTAAGTTTTGGAATCAAGATAGCTACTATGAAATAGACGATGAAGGAAACCTTTTATGATCTTATATATCGGACGAAATAAAGAAAAAATTACATGGACAAACAGACATCAAATACATTATTGATATTATAAAAATATATATCCGCCTCAAATAAATAATATCCCAATAATAGTCTAGAAATCAAAAGAAATAAGAATAATGTGTTTCATTATTTATGTTTTTGTATACATATAATATATACAATCAAAAGAACCCACCAAGAACTTCTCAAGAAAAAATGAACCTATTACAAAATGATAGAACTTCAAGCCGGCTTTTAATTTCGCTAATCTCACATGCCATGCTTTCTATAAAAACATTCATCTGAAAAAGCAAAGTCCATTGACTATGATTATTTGCAAGTCAAAACATCAAGAAGAATACAACGATAGGTGAATTCATCTTTTGATTGGATATTTGTTTATCTAGTAAAGAATATGAAAATCTCGATAAAGCTTTTAAAAAATTCTTCGATAACTACTGACGAAAGGATCAGATTACAAAAAAATATATGCTAAATATAGACAATACTAGATTTATAAATCATTCAGAGAAACCAAATATAAAACACAAATGATACAAAATATTGGCATCTAGAGACATTAAGAAATGAGAAGAACTAACAGATAACTACAAGGATTTCGACGACTGACTCGCTTTAGGGGAGATATCAAAATAAATCTATCATTTATCATCTATCATCTATCATGGTGAATTTAAAATCCACACTCGAATCATCAGACAAAATCAAATACGAACTTTACCTCACGGGTCTCACTGAAGACACCGTTAGGAAAATTTCTGCTGAACAAAAAGAGCCTCAGCGAATGCTGGAGCATCGTTTGGAATGCTTAAAGATTTTCAACAATATAAAACTACCAACACGATGACCGAATCTCTCTAAGCTGAATTTGAATGATATCGTCTACTACGCTAAACCACACAAAGATCAAGAATGATACGCCAACAATCGAGAAGATGTACCAGCGGAAATCAAAGAGAAATTCAAAAGATTATGAATACCCGAAGCAGAGCAGAAATATTTAGCGTGAGCAGGAGGGCAGTATGACTCACTCAATGTCTATCATCAAATCCAGGAAAAACGGTCAAAGCAAGGAATTATTTTCGAAGATATGCCACAGGCCGTGATTAAATATCCAGAGTTAGTGAAAAAATATTTTATGAAATTGGTGCCTGCCCAAGATCATATGTTTGCGGCATTACACGGAGCTGTTTGGAGCGGAGGCACCTTTATTCTTGTACCTAAGTGAGTAAAATTGACTGATCCATTACAAGCGTACTTTCGTATGAACACCTATGCGGGAGGACAATTTGAACATACCATGATTATCATAGAGGACGATGCTGAAGGAAGTTATATCGAAGGATGCTCAGCACCAAAGTTTGATAAAGCATCATTACACGCAGGACTAGTAGAAATCTTTGTCGGCAAAAACGCGAAGATGAAATATTCATCCGTAGAAAATCGATCGACGAACACCTATAATTTAAATACCAAAAGAGCTCAGATAGAGGAGCATGGCTACATGGAATGGGTCAATGGTAACCTCTGATCTTGCACGACCATGTTGTATCCGTGCTCAGTATTGAAAGGAGATTATAGCAAGACTGATATGCTCGGTATAGCAGTTGCAGGACAGTGACAACATCAAGACACAGGATCCAAGGCCATCCACATAGGCAAATACACTTCGTCAAATATCGTAGCAAAATCCATTTCCAGAAAATGATGAATCAACACCTATCGTTGACTCGTTGTCATGGCGAAGTGAGCAGACTACGCAGTCAACAATACCCAATGCGATGCCCTACTTTTCGATGACGATTCAGTGTCCAATACCATACCAAAAATTCATTCAGACAATGATACCGCTATCGTAGCTCATGAAGCAAGCGCAGGAAAAATCGATGAATCTGAACTCTTCTACCTCATGTCTCGCTGACTCACCAAGGACAAAGCCATCACCATGATCGTCAACGGATTCTTCTCTTCAGTAATAAAAAAACTTCCTCTAGAATATGCTTGAGAATTGAATAAATTAGTAGAGTTAGAAATGGAGTGAAGTATTGGATAATTTATATTTATCATAAATTTTATGTATACTGTCACCAAAGAAGATCAGATCAAAGAACTTACAAATCGCGTACCACCTATCCTCAATATAGATTTGGTAATTTTTAAAAAAGATAAAGATGACCTTTATTCAGAGCCAGAATTTCTTGTAGGTAAAAAACTTCTTCACATCAATCATGAAAATAAGATAGAACGGATATTCCCAGGATGAAGGATGCACTTTGATGAGACCCCAGAAGAAACCATCAACAGAATAGTACAAAAAGAAGTGCCCTGAATAGAAGTGAAAATAAAGAAGATGGTAACTGCAGTATCAGACAAGTGATATGACCATCGTTGCAATGGGATCACCATGGAATATCTTTTGGAATATCAGTCGTGAGAAGCAATAGCCTGAGATGAGTTTGTCGAGCTCAAATGGATGAAGAGAAAAGATTTAGAAAATACGGGATGAATGTACCCATTACAATTAAGCACATTAAACGAAATAATGGCAACCATTGCGGGCATGAATAGTACACAGGACGAGATATTGTTAGAAGTAGACAAAGACAATAAAGAAATTTGATCAGTCTTGAAGAGAGAGGCACATAGTAATCCTTTGGTCTACCATAGAGCAGCGCATATCATGCTTTTTGATTCAGCCAAACAAGTGATCCTCCAACAAAGAGCGCCTACCAAAGCTACTGGTGCCAACAAACGAGACATGCCTGGATGACATCAGACCCTATGACAAAGCATGGAAGAAACTGCACACGCTGAACTCTTAGAAGAAATGGGAATAGAAACAGAACTGAAACTTCAAAGAATAGGACTAAAACAGACGAATTCTCAGTCAGAATATTATTATCTTTATTATGGAATCCACGATGGCCCCTATGCCTTTGATAAATACGAAGTCCAAAAGGTCATGGCCTTTGATTGCCAAAAATTATTAGACGGACATTATGATAAAGAGTTCGCCATCTTACCACATGTATATGACTATGTAAGGGAACTCGAATTTCTACGAAAGTAATTAACTATTATATAAAGTACCCATATTTCTTTATTAGGCCCTTGAGCTTATCAGCTAGGACAGGGTCGATGGATTTGGTAAGCATATAGAGTCTATTGATGCTCGTATTATGCTTATTTTTTCTCAAAATCGATTCTCGGACCTTTATATCCAAAGTTTTGTGATGTTTTCTGATGACTTTTTTGACAAGCTCATTGATATATCATTGAGAGATCATACTTGGGTTATAGAGACTTTCTAGGATAGCGAGTTCTAGTCACGCTATAGGAAAATTAAGCTTGCCGATAGTCACCTTTTTGGTTAGTTTTCGGAAGAATTTGAAGAGATTGTCTGTCTTGTTCTTGGCATAGGTCTTAAAGACTATTTGCTTGTCAAACATAACCACTTCCGTGGCTTGTTTATGTTGATTGACGATAGAAAGCTCTTCAGGGACATCAAACGAGGTAAGATTGAGCTCAAGTGCTTTGAGCCCTCAGATATATCGATTCCCCTTAAGAAAGTCACTACAATGCTTCTTGACGATGGTTCGATAGAAAAGATTAATAATTTCATCCTTAGCGTAGTCACGTTCAGGGTCTTTGACAAAAAAGATATTCTTTTTGAGATTCTCGAGATATCCTCTTATCTTAAGGTAATAAATCACCTTGTACATTTTTTGTATAGAAAAATCTTCAGCGAGAGAGGATTTAAGAAGCGACGAGACTTTATCCCCATCTACAAGCTTTCCCTTATATTTTATCAACTTTTTGACAAGATTGTCAAAAACCTTATTCGACATAAACAGGTACTTACCTATAAAATAATTACAAAAAAATGTAATGTTTCTTACAAAAAAATCAAGACGATTTTTCCATAAAAATTCAAACAGTTTTTCTATTGCATTTATTTTTTGAAACCATAAAACAGCGCGTACCCACATTTTTTATCTATAGAAATTTCTATAGATAGAAACGACGTTATCCCCGGAAAATCGGGAATCTGCGTCTTATTTTATCTATCCCAATTCAATGACACAAACAAGCTTAATCACTCCATTGGACGTATGTCAAAGAAAAATCTGCCTAGACAATGTCCGCGCAGTTTTTACAGAAAATGTGGATGGATCATATGATGTTATCTTGGAAATCAATTCAAATAAGTTTTTGATTGCAATCCAAAATGTGGCAAATCAGATAGAAAGTCTTGAAATTATAGCAACCAAGGGATTTGTAGAGCTAAGCAACAAAATCATTCTTATGATAAAAAAACTTATCGAATATCTACGATATAGGTTAGATTAATTAAATAACCCACTTACTCATGGACGAAGAACAAAATATTATGATACAAGAATATGCCAAAAACCCCCTCCAAAACTTTGCTATGAAGGAGCATACTATCAAGCAACACGAGGGAAATTTTATCTGTTGAGATGATATTGTCGTATATATAGTAATCAAGGATGGAAAAATAGCAGAGTATAGCTTTGATGGTAATTGTTCCAATATAACAACCGCAGCAGCAAGCTTCTTATCTGAGTTTATCATAGGGGTGCCCATAGAAGACGTCTTGCATCGGACATATCAGACAATGCTAGACCATGGATTTGAGGTATCGCCAAGGAGAAAGAGGGCAGCGGTTATAGCCATATTAGCGACAAGAAATGCAATCCATACATATCTAAAAGACGGTAAAGAAGACGTATTTGATGATTTAATAGAGGACTAGATGAGACAGTAGTGTACAGAAATTGACAACTTTTTAACAAAAATGACAAAAGTATGTTAAAAAGCCTTTTAAAAGAGTATAAAATGATATTGAAAACAGTAGACAAATAAGTACAAAAACTCTGCATTCATAATTTTAAATTCTGCATTCAAGAAAATGAAGCCACTTAAGCATCTTCTGGTGAATATTGTCGTCAATGGAGTAGTCTTATATGTTATTGTACATTACATACCAGAACTTTGATTCAAGATTCAGACGATTTACAAAGACACCTATATCATCTTTGGAATTCTGGGAATAGTATTCTGGCTCATCAATTCAGTACTCAAAAATATCCTGAAAATTCTTACCCTACCTGTTAGGATTATAACCTTATGATTATCATCACTATTACTCAATCTTATTGTCCTCTATATCTTTGAACAGACGGTCAATTACTTAGATCTTGGTATCACCGTACAACTTGGAACTCTAGTGCAAACGCTTGTATTATCAGTCATCCTCAGCGCCATATACTTTATAATCAAGAAAATAATATAGTCTAAACAAAAATATCTTTATTTAATAAATAAAGCAATAAAAATGAAAAAAGGGAAAACAATGTATCTCTCACTCATCATCATCATCTTCATCTTTCTTTGGATTCCATATTTCCAAAATATAGCAACACCAGTTCCTATTTCATTTTTTGGAGGATCACCAACATTTGTTTCTGTCTACCCACGAATCTTGTTCTTAGGTATGATAGAGTGAGTGTTGATAACTATTTATATACAGACCATTCTCAAAGATATCAAAGCACCAGAACCTACCAAATTTGATCTCAATCAGTAAACAAAAATAGAGAAATAGAGAAATAGGTCTTATCTCGTGCAGATAGACAAATTGTATACGTATTTTAAATTATTAATGACAGGCAATTATGAGCAAAACGTACAACGTGACCAGAGAAGTTGCATCCAAATCTTTAAATATATCTACAAGAACTATTGATAGATATATCAAAAGCTGAAAGTTATCTTACAAAAAGATTGCTAACAAAGTCTTATTAGCAAAAGAAGAAGTTATAGCGCTCAAACAAGAGTTTGCAACACTTCATCAAGAACTCAATACAGAGATTGTTAACCAATCAGGTACAACAACTACAAGCCTATCAAACAAAGGAGACTTGGAAAGCGCTATTGATCAGAAAGTAGAGAAGTTTTTTCTCATTTTTAAGGAGAAGGAGAAGATGCTTGAGGAAAAAAATAAGGTTATATTTGTACTTCAACAAAGAGTATCTGAGCTTGAAAGCAAGATCCAACATATGGTCGCATTACCAGATTATAACAAGGAAAAACAAGAAGCTATTATAGAAAAGCAAAAATTAGAAGAGAAGATAGGGCAACTCAAAGGTATGATCAAAAGTGAAAAGCTTAAAAATCTAATCTTTATCTGACTTTCTCTCGTTTTCATCGTAGTCGCTGGATTCTTCATCCTCAAAGGATAGATCACAACCCACATATTTCTTCTAAAAAGCTCACAAAATTGTGGGTTTTTTGTTTAATTTATTTTAACAAACCCCCATTCCCCCTTGACAGGGGGCTATATGGAAAGAATTTATTTTTCCTTTGTTCCCGCCCTGTCAAGGGAGGGTTAGGGAGGGTTTGCTTATTTTATTTAATTTATTCTTAAAATTCCTATGTAACAAAGAAACAATATTAAAGTATTTTCATTACTACGTATTGACTTTTATTATAATATTAGTATAACACATATAGTTTTAACTATTCCATCCAAATCAGAGTATGTTAAAAACATTTATCCATTATCAAATGTACATCATTATAGGAATACTCATATTCCCGATTTTTGCATTTGTTATATATTTCATCAAAAACTTGGTCGATAGGGCAAGATTTATGAGAACACTTCACAATATGAAGAAGCCATTGATGGAAAGGATAAACAGTGTCGAGACTATTTACGAGATGAAAGAGAAACAAGAAGAGATGAATATGATTATAGGAGATGTAAAAAACGATATTGATTGACTCAAACAAGACATAAATATGTCGCAAGAAACAGCAGAATTAGATAAGATTGATCAAATAGAGAAAGAAATCACCGTATTTTATGAAGAGATGGGAGATCCTGAAAAAGCAGGACAAGACGCGATAGAGATAAAACAAGAAACAATGGGAGTTCAAGACATACCAAAAGAGATATATCAGAAAGCAATACTACAACAACAAACACATGAAACACAGCAACAGACAACACTTCAAAAAGAACAGGTAAGAGTTATGAATGAGAACATTAGTAAATTTCTTATAGTATACAAAGAAAAAGACAAAGCGATAGAAGAAAAAAATAGAGCAATAGACGAAAGAAATAAATCTATATACATTTTACAGCAGAAACTTAGTGAGGCCGAAGAGAGGATAAAAAAACTTATGATAGAACATCAAAACGGCGTGAATAAAGACAACATTATAGAAGAAAGAACAAAAACCATACAGACACTTCAGCAAAGACTTCAAGAGGTAGAAAATAAGTTTAACAAAATAGCATTGCTCCATAAAAGCATTGTAGAAAAGGAACAATTTAAGGATAGTATCATAGAAGAAAAAAATAAATTTATCATAAGTTTACAAGATAAGCTTAGTACAATAGAGGCGAAACTTCAGGAGATGATAAGTATAAATGAGGATAGTAAAGAAAACATTTTTGGGAAAAAACTTCTCGATATAGACGAAAAGATTCAATCTGAAAGAAGAAAAAATCGGATTTTTATCATCCTATTTATTTTCTTTCTGTTTGTGGCTATATGATGATTTGTTTTTGTATATAATTATTACATTCAAAATCTGGTAACATATACTATTTAAACATAGTACCAAAAATTTCTTCAAACTCTTGTCTACAAGCATCAAAGTTCTTATTCCCCAACCATTGTTTGAAACTATAGTGACAGAACCTTACGGTCTCTTCTAGTCATTTTTCTGACATGCCTAGGTAAGTTTCTATATCTCATTTTTTGAGGATAAAGACATTTTGCTTATATAGTCCATCTATCTTAGCAAGAACGTATCTATATTTCTGAGGAAAGACGTTTCTAATGGTGTCGACTAATTTATTGTAATGACGATGAGTTTTCCCACTTTTTTTAAGTCCAGCATAATGAGATCTCGCTTGTTTATAATAATATCATAAATCATCTTGAGTCATAAATCCATAGTCTACGATATTATCTCGATCACCGACAAAGAATGACTGTAAACCAAATCTTGCAAGGAATTTGCTTCGTACTTTATAGCTTCATTTACCATTAATGTTGATGATTTCATAATCCTTTAACTTATCTTTTCGCTGAGGTAAAGTATGGAGATGTCTCATATAAAACTCAAAGAAATAAGCATCCGTTTCTCATTCTACCATGATGATATTGTTTACAAAAAATATCTTAGATAGGTTTTCAAATTTAAGTAAGTGAACCAAAGTTGCTTCATCGGCAGACAAAGTAAGAAATGGATTTTTTACTCTAGTTTCTCATTTGACCTTTGCAAATCTATATACGTTTCAGATATTCGATTCGTTGATAAAAAGAGGAGAGTAGGTAGACAAGATAAATTGTGTCCCTATATTCTGATTGATCCTTTCTATCATTCTTGAGAAACTTCTTTGCATCTGAGGATGAGAATGTATTTCTGGTTCATCGACGATAATCATACCATGATTGAGGTCATATCCATACATAGTAAATACCATAGACAACAACGACTGCTCTCCATCGCTCAATCCAGCAAAATTAATGCGTTGGCCAAATTCATCTGTCAAAATAAAACTAAGCAAACCATCAGCATATTCTATCGTCAAGTCTTTATTAAAATATTTTTTGATAATAAATACTAGACTGGTATAAAATTCCGATTGTTTCAATTTCTCAGAATAGTTGACTACATCTATTTTGCTCGTATTCAACATAGAATGATCAGAAATAATATTTCGAACCTTTTTGGCACAAAGATAAAATCAAATATATGGATGATAGTCAGAAGAGTCTTTACTTCAAATAAAGATATCCCAAGCATGAGGATCTACTATATTAGAGACGTTTTGTAGGCTTCTATTGGTTCCCAAAAATCAGATACCATTTTTGAGAGGGATGAGTGGCTGTTGTGTCCCCTTTCTTTCAAACTCGTTATAAATATCGATAAAAATCTGTATGAGCTCAATGGTTTGTAAATATAAATATACAAATTGTCCTTCTTGAGATAGCTTCTTTTCGTCAATCGTAATTTTTTTAGTCTTGATATCAAAAGAGCAATCTAAAACAAAGGAACTAGGAATCGCATGAATTTGTTCATCAGAAATTAGAGGATACTGAGTAGTCAGTGTACTATATTTTTTAATAAGCATATTCAGAAGCTCCGCATGTTTAGCAATGTATTGGAGATTATCGTAATCATGTTGAGTCAGAACAAATTGAGCTATTACGTGAGATGGTTTATAGGGGGTAGCAAAATGAGCGTTAAGTCAGTCAGTATATTGATCGTTGATTTGTATAACTTGTTGTAGATCAGTTTGCTTTCCTGAAGAGATAAGCTGCTTGTTATAGACATAATCATTGAACATTCCTATTCTCAAGATCTGCTTGATGATATGTAAAAATCAGCTCTTACCAGCACCGTTTGGTCAGATAAGAACGTTTACATTATTATTCTCCCTATTATAAAATTTTATACCTTCGACCTTGGAGAGATCGGGTTGATAAGGAAAACTTAGAAGATTTGAAATTTTGATATTAGTTAGTTGCATAGTGCATTAGCGAAGTATAAATACTTGTATATTTGCACTATATAAGTATATCTAAAACTAGTTTTTTTGCAAATTTGCTGATATAGATATGGACGACAAACTCTTTTCATTTAAGCAGAAATCACAGGACTTTATAGTGACGGAGGAGCTACCTTTCAACTTAGCCAATAAAGGAGAAGTTTTTTTTGTATTCTTCGAAAAAAGGAATCTCAACACCATGGATGTGGTAGACCATATCTGTTCTTCCTGCAATATTCCTAGGATGTCGCTTGGGATAGCAGGGCTCAAAGATAAAAAAGCTATAACAAGACAACGAATCTGTATTTACAAAAGCGCGCTAAAAAAGGCGGGAGGAGAAAGAGCATTTACGGATAGTATAGGAGAGGTAGCTAAGGTAATGAAGACAGGTCGGCATACAGATCCTATAGGGATGACGGTACCTATCAAAAATAGCTTCTATATAAGACTGAGGGCAAATAAAAAATTAAGCGTGAAAGAAAAGGATATTTCGAATAGGAAGATTTTGAGTCTGTGTAAAAAATGATTTCCCAATCTATTTTGAAATCAGAGATTTGGTATCAATGGAATTAATCCAACACAGGGGAGTGATATTCTCCAAGGAAAGTTAAAGATGCAAAATAAGAAGGAACTCGTATTCAAAATACAGGCTTATGCAAGCAAGATATTCAACGAATATGTCCAATCCAGAACGAAGAAATGATTACAGGCTCTGGAAGGAGATATTATCATAGACACCAAAGGTCAGTCAAAAAATAATTTTGGAATCTATCAGGCAAAGACCAATACGGTAAAGATGTTTGATGATAGTAAAAAAGATGAACAATTTTTCCGCTATCCAAATCCTAGCAAAGAAGAGATTCCGTTCGATGGAGAGACCATGACGATAACCTGACCAGTTATCGGATATAACCTTCTGTTAGCACCCAAGGACAGCTTCGCAGGAAATAAAGAAAAGGGGCTTTTGGAAAAAAATTGAGTCTCCGAAAAGAGTCTGAAATTGTGTAAAGAATATAAAATATTCTGAATCAGAAGACCACTTCGAGTGTTTCCTCAAAACGTGCAGGTACATATTCAGGGCGACGACATCCTTCTCAATTTTACCTTGCCATGAGGAGCATATGCGAGTATCATCATAGACGAATTAGAAAAAACCGTGGGAGTAGACACTATATAAATGCAGGCATAGAGAAATAAAACCACCATATCACACCCGCCAGATGCACGACCCGACACTCTCTATAGTCGAAGCAATCAATTCGAACGAACCGAAATGGGCCCCTGCTTTAGCAGGGTTGGAGGTGAGATGGGAAGCTCTTCATTGAGAAACGACTGTTTGTTCGGTTTGCATCTGGCTAGAGTTTTTTCGTTAGTTGGCGCCTGTCCCGCAAGGCGGGAGGGCAATGCCAAAAAGTAACCCCAGCGGAGCGTTTGAAAAATATATAAATATAAGTTATTATAGATGAATTTTTTGGAAATAATTACACAAAAGGTTCTATTATCCATTATCTTCTATATAGATAGATTACTTTCTTTCCACGCTCATCGTGGATGACATCAAAGGGTAAATGTTTGACAAACGTAAATGAGTTAGAGATAATGATACAGTCTTTGGATGTATGCTCAAACATCCAATCTTCTAGAGCAACAAGTTGTTCAGGTCGAAGATAAATATACACATAAGCATATTCTTTGAGATGTGCTTTTTTCAAATCTGATCTAACGAGTGTAATAGCTTTGCATCACCATAGTCGATTAAGCAATTTTCCATAATAAATAACAAAGGGATTGAGATCGTATCAAGTTCCTTTCAATCCAAATTTTTGATTAAAAAATCTGAGCGCCTTCCCGTCCCCGCATCATAAATCAACGATTTTTGCTCACGATTTCAACTTGAGATGTTTCTTCATGATGTTTAAATGATAGTTGAACGATGGTACATAAGGAGCCTTTTTAAATCCCGTGATAATGGGTCCCAAAAGTAGAATAATCGCAAAAACAATGAATCACAAGATTATCAGGAGAAAGAAAATCAGTAATATAATATTAAGTGTCATGAGATATGTGTAGCATTTTAGTTGTAAAATAAAAGAGCATTCAAAATAATAAACAAAAAGAAAAATTACTCCCTAGAGAGTAATCTTCGTAGTAAAGAAACAATTATTCTGGAGCTACTTCAGTTGCTTCAGGTGTTTCAGCTACTTCAGTTTCAGGAGCAGCGTCAGGAGTTACTTCGTCAGCAACAACTTCTTCTTTAACTTCTTCTACGTTTGTTTCGTCTGTCATGATAGTTGGGGTTAATAAATAAAGCCGCACCATACATGCCCTCGATTCATCGAGAATTCTTGATACAAGAACGACCATAAGGAAATCCTAGACAATAGCTAGACTTTGTTCAAAGAAATGATGAGGTAATAACATATAACCTTGAAAAAACACTTAAAAATGATATATATATCTGATGAAAAAACCCATAAAATGACTCCAAGAGGAAATACATTCCAGAGTACTGCCACCACTACCGGGATTGAGAATATGAAAACATAGTGTAGAATCTTGTGTAATTCAAGGATGAATGGGGATATGAGTTTCTACTGCAGAACTTGCTTGAGCAGTCGCCCATGAATGATGAATTTGAATATTGAGTGGAGGTGCTATCCATATGATCCCCAAATATCGCAAATATCGAGTGAATCTTATCAAAGAAGCAAAGGAAGCGGCAGGAGGTAAATTATCCAAAGAAGAAAGCAGACGTCTTTTCAAAGAAGCCAACATATATTGTATCAAGGAAGAAATTAGACAGGCCAAAGAGATATCTCAATGAAATGGGAAGATTTTTATAAATATCATGGTTGCATCCAAAGACTATAATGATTGTATAAGGGCCGCGTGCGATGCTGGAGTAGATGGAATTGCTTCGGGAGCAGGGATTCCCTACCATTTGCCGAAACTCACGAGTGAATACCCTGATGTAGCACTAGTTCCTATATTATCTCGTCAAAGATGAGTAGAAGTACTTATGAAAAAATGGGATCAATCATTTGAGGTAGAATCCAAGATAGGGGAGAATAGCATTACGACAATAAATGGGCAAAAAATAGAGAATAGAAAATGAGAACTTTTCCAAGAGAATTGAACAAAGATATCTCCAATGATAAGTGGAGAAATAAGCATGATAAGGGTAGGCGACAGAGAATATAATTATAGCATAGATGAGAAGAGCAACGTCGTTCTAAAGAAAACATACCCATGAAAAAAACCAGATGCAATAGTCATAGAAGGCGCTGATAAATGATGATGACATCTCTGAGCAATAGGAGGTAAATTGAGTGAAGTAGATAATCCAGAGACTAGCCTTGAAGTAGCGATACCAGCCACAGTCGAATATCTAAAACAAGAGGGATTAGATATACCAGTTATAGCTGCTTGATGAATAGTAAATAGACAAGATATCGACAAACAACTAGCATCATGAGCATGCTGAGCACAAATATGATCATTGTTTTTAATCACTGAAGAAAGCAATGCACATCCTTTATTCAAAAATAATGTCATCAATGCAGAACCAAAAGACGTAGGGATTTATAATTCTAGCGCAATATATCCAGCAAGATATTTAATAAAAAGTCTCAATGGTGTAGATATCAAGGGGATAATAGCTGAATGAAAAAAATGTCTTGATGAATGCCTTAATCATTGCGCACTTAGAGATTGAATCTCATGATATGCTCAGATATGTATAAAAGAAAAGTTGATACAATCGACGAAATGATCTAGCGGGAAAGGACTTAAATTTGTTTGACGACCATTTAATAAAGAATGAAGAAATAAAATTACAGAACTGATATCGGAGGGAGACTTAGGATGAACAAGTAGAATAACTTTCCCAACAGTCAAAGAGGTTATGGAACTCTTACAAAAAGGTAAAAAGAAAAGCGATTTACAGCCAATAGTAAAGGAAAAAATACAAAAGTTATTTACATATATTTCACAAAAGGGAGTAGCATAAAGGATTATTTTAAACAGAAAAAGGGACCATTCTCTCTCTTTTGACATATTAAGAAAATGTTATATAATATTGATTTTCGGGAGGAAATAGTTAAGATAACAGCATGAATGCAAACAATGCTTACAAATTACAAAGATTTGAATCTGGTCAGTGAGATTATAGGGACCATATTTTTTCTGTATTAGAGGAATATGGCGACATCAAGCCACAAAGAGAATTTATCACAACCATCCGTGGCGACAAAAGAAAAGACTTTTGTCTTACAACATCCGAAACAGCTATAAAGCTCACAAAAGCACTTCATGAAAAAACATTATTTAGCTTTTTCTTCTATCCCTCAAATTGATTCTGGGCAGGAAAACCAACAGATCCTTCACGAAAAAAAGATATCTTTTATAACTCAAAAGAGATTGATGAGAAATCATTTTTCTTGGATATATTCCACGAAGTCGCTCATCGAGAAAAAAAGGAATTCTGGGAGAATTTATCACCAAGAGAAGAGTTGCTTTTAGAGAAAGAAATACGATTACAAGCTATTAAACTAGCCGGTATATTAAAAAACGAGCACAATATATGTTTCTTGGCCTGATTCAAGGGCCCTCAGGACGTCTATGATCACATCAAATATTATTTAAGAACCTATGGATATGAAGATGATAGGGAGTGCATGACAACGGAAATTGAGATCAAAATACAAAACGAACCAATAGAAGATATAACAATCAAAGAGAAGCCGATAGATATATCCAAGATATTCGAAAGGCCAGATAATATAAGAACGTTCAAATATATGCACAATTGAGAAAGAGACACTAATGAATTTATAGGTCTAATAAGTCAAATGGAGGGATCTATGTCCCTATCAGATACAGAGATGATATTTATAGATAAGTATTTAGATGAATATGGTGCCAAATGGCTACTTAAAGAAATTAATAAAGACAGACTTAAGAAATTCCTAGAACGGCTAGTATATAAAAAGTTATTCAATCAAGAAAAACTGAAGGAATTGATGACAGTGCAGGAAGAACAAGCTATAATCATGCCGATAGATCCTATGACGGTATATAGAGAAACGAGAAAGAAAATACTTGCAATAGACAAGAGACTAGAAGAAAAATATAGAAAAGACCATATAGGATACAGTATAGAATGAAAACATATATTGACGACCAAAGTTCTCAAATCAAAGGTGGTATTTGAGCTTTCAGGGATACAGCCAGAAGATATGGACGATCCAGAAGGAAAACTTATGTATATGAAAAACAGTATGACATTTTATGGTAAAGACATCTCCAAAATAGAAATTACAACATCCGATGATATTGATTACGTGATGTCTCTTATAGATAAATTTATAAAGAAACTTTGCGGAAGACCAGGACGATCAATAGAATAAACCATAGAGCGAGATATTCAAAATATATTTTATTATATTGTACGATTGTATGCTAGAAGAATTAGGCCTACAAATATCACAGCTAGAGAAGAATTTTTCTTTTGACCCCAATGAGGTGTATTATTACAACGCTCAAAGGCCCAAGGAACTGATTCTCGCATTGCAATGAAGACATAATAATTTTGATGTTAATAATGTTTATAAAATCTTTGAAAGATTCCCAAAAATCTCTAAAATAAAAAATGTTGAAGTAAATACAAGCAAATGAACCGGGCACGTTATTGCCTTTGTTACTACTGCAAAGGGAAATTATGTATACAGACAAACCATGAATTTACCCGTCCCTGAATCCTATATGTTATTTGAAAAAGATATTATAGAAAAATATGAAAAGATAAACATTCCTAGCGTAGATATTTTGGAATGCGGAAGCGAACCATGATTTGAGCGACAAATTATGAAAGTGCTGCCTGGTAAAAATCTAAAAGAGATGAATCTTAATAAAAAACAATACGATGACATAACACTACAAATAGGCGAAATCGCTGCCAAACAATATCATCTTCCCATGGAGTGACGAGGGAGAATCATCAAGGAAAATGGTCAGTTGAGATGATACAAAAAAACTCATCACGATCATTTCACAGGATATTTAGACTACGATCTTAGTGTCATAGGGATTTCAGAAATTGTAGATAACGCAAGTATATCTTTGTTGGAAAATCATTTATTTGGAGATAGGACACAGGAGATATTTTCAAACACAGAAAGCTACCTTATAGACAACGACCTACCCGATCACAATGTAAGGATTCATAAAGGGAAGGTGAGCGCGATCTACGATCGAGAAAATGCAGTTATCTTTGACCCTATATGCGAACTTGGCTCTTTACCTACACGAGCTTTTCCTTATCCCAAGAAGCAGAAACTCATAGAATGATTCAATAACTATATTCAAAAATCATGACTGAAAGGTGAAGTCGATTTGAGCCACTTCGACGAAAAGATCGCTCTCTATTTCCTCAGGACGATGCTCCGAAAAATGCCAATGGCCATCAAGGGAAACAAATTATCGATGAGACATATAAATCTTTTCAATGAGGCGCTCAAAGACAATAAATTAGATAGACATATCAAAGTAAATCCCGAAGCAGTAAAAATCCTTGTAGGAAATCGTTAAATAACTAGAAACATATTTTTATTTTACAGAATACAGAAAAATGAATTGAAGATACATTTCAAAACCACAATGTCTTGCGATTAAGATGACTGAAGAGCTTGCCGAAAAGGTTGCAGGAAACGAAGCGTTAAAAATGACATTCTGCAATACAATAAGAGAGGAAATCTTGTGAAAGACGGGAGAATCAATCCGGACCTATAGTAAGTTACTCTCATTTGTACTCAACGGAGATGGTAAAATAGATAAGTTATGTAAAGGTACACTAAAGAGCGCGACACAAAACATCTTAAATATCCTCACAGCAGCAGGATGTTTTAGTGAACAAGAAAGAGCAGAAATAGTAAAAAAGGTATTGCAAGGAGGATGATGTAGAGGAGTAGCAGCGTCACAAAAAGTCCAAAACATGCAACCATTGAGCACAAAAGAAAAGGAAATTCTAAATAGGATTGGAGAATCAGAGCCAGAATCATTTAAGAGAGGATCCACTCGAGACGTAAAAAAGATCAGTGAAAAATTAGAAAATGAAAGTGGCATCAAGGGGACTAAAACATCGACAATAAAAAAGTATATGAGTAGATTCAACACCAACGAAAAAAGAGAGAGCTTTCTTCGGGACGATAAAGAAGAAATAGCAACATTAGAAAGACTCTTCAAAAAATATTATCAACCAGGTAAAAAACTACCAATCAAAGAAATCATGAAGCAACTAAATGAGAAACATGATCGTGAAAGAAATGAAAACGGTATAGAAAATTTTATTAGACAGCATATCAAAACACCTGATCAAAAAATGGAGGTTATAAAACGAACGGATGAAGAAAAACAGTCACTGGAAGAATTTGTAAAAAATAAAAACAACTACAGATATACTACAGGAAAAAAGAGAGGACTTATAAATCGAGAACTCATAGTAAAGACATATAAAAGCATGCATCCAAATACAATAAGAAGCCCAAGGGCAATAGGACATCAACTCAAAAAAATGCGGGAAAATCAGAAAAAAATAGAAACCGACAAATAATTTAGCATGTACACATCAGATATGAACAATCTTAAAACCTTTCACACAAAATCCTACGAGATAGGGAAAGACCACGAAAAATATTCCAAATCGATAGAGGAAATTTTTGGTATTTTTTCTTTAAATAAAGCTCCGATTCTCGACAAAAAAAATGTCAACGAACGCATAATAAATTTTTATCGTAATACGTTACTTAGAAAAAATGATATATGACTAGGAGAAAAAATAAGAACACCAAAACACACGAAAGAGCTTAAAGATATAGCCACACAATACGCAACAGAATTTTGTGATGACTTATGAATTTCTTTACCAGAAAATTTGAAAGATAATATCTTTGTTTCATGTTACAAACCGTCGCACGAATTACTTCAAGAAGCATCTACAAACTGAGTACAAATCGGCATAAATAATAATCTTTCAGAAGAAGAAAAACTTGAGGTAATAACACACGAAATCACACATATACTGGCAACTAAACAGAAAAAAATATACTATGGTTACACGTATAATAAAGGAGATAGAGACATAAAATTGATAGACAATAGAGTATCGTATTGAATTCATTCTTGATACACAAATACATTTATATGAAAACACGATAAACGAAAATTATGACAGGGAATCAATGAGGGATTTACACAGATGATGACGCGAGCTGTATTAAAAAAACAATGAATCCCCACTTCTACTTTGGGACAAGAAAACAATTTTAATTTACGCTATATCTATCTTATCGATTGACTAGTGAAAAAAATATCCAAGAAAACCAATGTCAGTTATGAAGAAATATTAAAATATTTAATGACGGGGAATATCTTAGGAAACCCAAAATATCTAAATATCATTAGCGACAATTTATGAGAAGAATTTCTTGCTGATCTATTATATCTTTGAAATCAAGATCTAGATTCCGAGACAATCAGACACGACATTGCAGGTAGTAGATTGGGAATATCTAATTTTATAAATAAATATGACTCGATATACGTTTCAGAGCATCTCTCAGAAGATATGAGAAAAGTAATCTGAGATATAGAATATAAATATGAGCTGTAATAAATTTATTACGACCAAGACTATATGAGGAAAATCAACTCACACAAATCACCGATAGTCCGTTTGTTCTTGGTGGGCGATTTTTTTTCTATTTTTAAAAAAGGAGGCTAGTGCCTCCGTAAGAATTATAGTCGTTTTAGAGAGATATTTCACCTCTTTTACGTTGATCTTTTTTGTGCATATAATCAGAATAAAACCTGATTGCATAAGGGAAGAGTACACCAAACGCTGCCGTTACTATGGGAACAGTTGGAACATCTTCGTAGACTGCTCTGAAATATGCAAGCCCTGCCAGAAATGTAACCGTCAATGGAAGAATGTCGTTCCAAAATGTTTCATATTCAGTATGCTTACCAAGGTCAATAATAGTAGTAATGACGGCTCCAGTTAATGCACCAAACAGCAGGGCAAAATAAAAAGAGTTTTTACCACTAGTTGAATAAAAATCAATCATAGCATTTTTATCCCCGAAAGCAGCAGCGACAATAATAATCGATGACACCAACCAGACAAGGGCCCCACTAATAACATAGTGCCAATACCGGTTAAGTCCTGATGCAAAATCATCATCATATATTGAAATTTTGCTGCCCAAGCGCTCTCCATAGCCCCATGCTATTCCTCCAAGTAATATGGCGATTCCACAACTTACATAGGCCCAGCCACCTGTATTCAGAATATCCATTATACTGTTAACATGGATATTATTTATCCACAGAAGCAGATATCCAATTGGTATGCTGACAGCCAAGAAGAATAAAAGACCGATTAATCTTGCCAATCCCATACAAAGTAGGGGATTAGATTTAGTTTCTTTTTTCATAAAAAAATGAATTTATTTTTGTTAACGGTTGAGTTATGAGACCACTATATATAAATAAGAACAAAAGTCAACAAAAGTACAATTTTGACTTTTCCATATTTCCGAATATAATTGAGATACCATTTATTAGTAATTCGATGTATGGAAAATGGCAAGTACTTTGTCAAATCAATGGAAGAGGATTTTGTATTGAAGATGCTGGTAGGGGAGCAGAAGATAGGGAATCAAACCATTGAAAACATATTAGAAACCCTGACGATCAATCCGAATACGGTGAGTTTTAACGAACCCGTAAGATTATCTACTACCATCTTATGAAAAAATTACGTAGAAACCTATAGACCAGAATGAATTATTTTCGAAACCTTGCAAGAACCAAAACATATATTCCCCTTTGATCTTATCGTACTCACCGACAACGATACCTTCGAAGTCCACTACTACAAGATGGAAGGAAACCTTGGATTCTTCTACCAGAGAAATTTAATTCCAGGATACGAAAAGTTTAAATGCTCTAGTTACGACGAGATAGTAGAAAAATATCCAACCCGTGATGATGTAGTACAAGCAGTGAATACTTTTAGAATAGAAAATGGCTTCCAACCATTACCAGATGACAAAAAAAGACTAATCCAATACAACGAGGCAGTTTTCCAAGAGCCCGTAAAGATCACTCCCGTAGCAATTTTCTGAACCAACAAAAGGTCACAACAAGTAGCAAAAATGTTCGGTCTACCACACTTCACTTCAGCAAAAGAGTTTTACGAAAGCGTAACAAAATAATGGTAGAATTTGCTTTTTCAGGTATAAATATAAGATGAGATGAGAGCGACAAAGCCAAAGCTATTTCATTAAACCAGAAGAACATAGCAGACATATTGGAATCTCAAGAATTTTACAAAGAAGTAAAAAGAAGACTTCCAGAAATGTACAGTTTTTACAAAAACAATAGCATAGATAAAAAGTATTTATGATATGCGAAGGATTTTATAGAGCAAAATACAGAAAATAAGAATGAAGTGAAAGAAAATGTATATAGAGAAATGATACAGATCATAGAAGGCAAAAGATTCGTTATCCAAGCGAATAAACTAGAGGCTAAGACCAAAAAAAATAGATATATCCAATTCGAAATAGAGAAAAATACGAGAAAGGGCATAATAATACAAGGGAAAGAGATAACATGAGAATGTGTGATGAGAAGACATATAGATAAAGGTGCCGATATAAGCAAGATGACGGACTGTATTTTAGAATGAGCAAAGCTCATACGCAGCATACCAGAATATAAAGATATTAAATTTCTTGTTTCGTGCTCGCGACTAAATGATAAAGACTTTATCGATTATCGAAAATCAATAAGGGAGGAGCATTCGAATATAATAGCTATGGCTGAAGAAGAAAATAAGCACGGTATTTATATAGACGATGGATGACGCCCAAGACAATGATTTTGGCACAAAAGAGTCCAAGAAGGATCAAACTTATGGAATATTATAACAAAATATGAGGTAGAAAAACAGCCATTAAAAAACCGAACACGCATCATAGATCTAGACGAATTAGAAAATAGAATTAAAACAGAGTAGAGGGGTATTTTAAAATAAAACTAAAATCCATTGTCCACTATATAATTTTCAATTGCCTCATAAAATTCTGTAGGATTTGTATCAAAAGGATGATGTCAGCTTTGAGAAATTTTTGTAGTCTGAATTTTATTATTTTCTAGTTCTGATATATATGATATTTCACCATTTTCACCATTAATAGATATTTTTGATATTTTACTATTTTCACCATAAATATATAACTTTGGAAGAGACAATGAATAAAAAAGGTTTAATAATTTTCAACTTTTAGAATAGCTAACCACAGACGGACTAAGGTCAAACATAGCAGGGTTATCTCAAAATTCTTCTTTAAAAACTCCATAATCCAAAGACGCTATATATCAAGAAAACTCACAATCATCTTTGGCTAAATTTCATTCTACATTGATAAACGCCTTTATAGAATGAACATTATTTTGGAGATATAATAGTCCAACGAGCCCTCACATACTATGTCCCACAAGGATAAACTCTTTAAGTTCCAATGCTTCTATTACTAAACGAGTAATTTGGACTAGATCATCGATATCAAGTTTCGCTATATAGCTAGAATCACCATGTCATGGAAAATCAAAACCAATTAATGTATGTCTATTGATCTTTTTATCTTGTGTAGCTCCTAAAAAAACATCTTTACTAGATCCAAGTCAATGCAAAAACAAGATAGTTGTTGCATCTCATAAATGTATAAAATATGCTATTTCAAGAGGATGATTTTTATAATGTAATGATAATACTTTTTTCTTCGCCAGCATTTTTATGACTATTAAATAAAATTGAATGGCTATTCTGCAATAAGCTTAATTATTATATACTCACTTTGCAACAATATAATAAGTTAGTAGAGGAGAGGACTACTCCTCTTTTTTTTTAATAAGAAATAATTATACTACTCTTATATTTATTCGTTTCTTCACTAGATAATCCAGAATTCGATATAATTAAAGAATATAAGCTCTATAAAAGACCAATCACTTCTGTCAAAAATAAGATTGACAAATAAAATGAGATCAATATAATGGAGATAGATTTATATCTTAATCAACTTACTATGTCTATATTCGATGATATAAAAAAAATGAATGAATATAAACAAGAATATCGAACAGCAAGACAACTCGCTAAGACTCTAAATTATATTGATTTTGGCAATTTCGAAAATGTAATTAAAAAAGCAAAGATAACTTGTAAAAACTCATGACAGAGTATAGATGACCATTTCGGTGATATCACCGAGATGATAGATCTTTGATCTTGAAGCCAAAGATGATTCTCTAGTTATCAACTTTCACGTTATGCCTGTTATCTTATAGCCATGGAAGCTGAAGGAAGTAAATCTGAGGTCGCTCTTGCAAAAACTTATTTTGCTATCCAGACAAGAAAACAAGAAATTCAAGATCAATATTTAGAAGATAAGAAAAGAATTTATCTAAGAGATCAAGTATCTCAGCATAACAAAAATCTTGCAAAAACGGCCAAACAAGCATGAGTTTTTAATTATGGTAATTTTGTAGATTATGGTTATTTGTGACTTTATGGCATGAGAAATAAGGATATTTTAAACAAGAAGAAATTGAAGGAAACAGATCCTTTGATGGATAATATAGGAAGTGAGGAACTGGCCGCTAACTTATTTCGTGCTACTCAAGCAGAGGCTAAGATCAAAAGAGATTGAATCATATGACAAGACAAAGCCAGTAAAGCTCATTATGATGTAGGAAAAGAAGTAAGAGGAACTATCAAAAAAATCTGAGGCACAATGCCAGAAAATTTACCAGCAAGCGACAACATCAAAGAAGTCAAAAAAAGGATCAAACAGCAACAGAGACTAAAATAATTGTCATATTTTATTCATCCCAAGATTTATGTATCTAGACAACCCAGAATTACAGAAACAAATGGCTGAAGCAACCAAACAAAAATGGGAGAAGCTAGTTTTTGGTGATAAACCATATAAATGTATAAAATGCTGAAAACTTAAAGACCCCAAAGATTTTGTCGTTCAACGGTTGGACAATTATTGGGTCGGTAAATATCGTTATCTCTATGAATGCAAAGAATGCAAAAAGAATAGGATTTACAAAAAAAGAGATAAAGACAGAGAAACAATCGAGTGAGCCTTACACATCATTATAAAACAACTACAACAATGAGCTAAGAACAGAAACATCGATTTTAAGATATTGACTGAGGATTTGCTGGCTCTACGAGAGAAACAAGGCGGAAAATGCTATTATACCTGATATAATATGGAATATTGATGTATACAGTATAAAGAAGGAAAAGAATCTGATAAGGTGAAACGACAGTTGTCATGCGATAGATTGGATAATAATAGGGGATATGAGAAGGGGAACGTTGTCCTCTGTTGTACTATAGCCAATAAAATGAAGAATATACTTTCTCAAAAAGAATTTTATCAGATCTGTAAGGATATTTCAACCAGACACAATTAGTCTAACTATAACCTTGCAGAAAATACAATTGCAATGATACACAAGATATATTGTGCAAGGTAAGAAATTCAGGAAATTGATAGTATATAGGTAAGACCATAAGGATACAGTAAATTACCATTCCGTATGACTTATTGAGAGATTTTTTCAAATGATCCGCTTCGTGGTTTAACGGTGTGTATTATATCCCTAAATCCTAAAAAATCAAGGGAAAATGCAAAAATTAGTTTCCCAAGTTCTGTACGATGGTTTCAAGCTGTTTTATTTTGTCTTTGTAGAAATCTTTTAAACTGTCTATGTAAATTTCTTTGATTTTTCTTTCCCCTTTTTCTCGATCATAAACATTTTGCAAATGACATTTAAGATGTCTTGCAATATCAGCCTTTGAGAAATCACCGAAATCAACTACCTTTTGAAGCATCAAAGAATATAATTAATCATATAAATATGACCGTATTATATTAATGCATCCTAAAAAATCCAGCCTATTTTCTACCAAATTTTACTTTGGGCATTTCTTAGATCTGTATTAGTGGAATGAAGATATTTTTGGGTAGTTAAGATCGATGAATGTCAAAGGAGCTGTTTGATGTCGTAAATATTGACGTTCTTGCGTAGTAAATGCGTTGCAAAACTGTGCCTCAATGTATGCGGTGTCGCCTTCTTATCTAGTCAGATTTTTATTCTATATTCTCTCATCATGGCACTTGCATGACTCCTGTCCAATTTTTCTCAGAAATTATTATGGGAGTGGGAAACAAATAGATACTCCCCTTTGATCCCCCTACTCTCTCTAAGCCGTAGATAATATTTCACCAAATCCTTAACCTCCTGACAAACGAAGACAAGCCTTAGCTTTCTCCCTTTTCAGATGACCTGAAGTTCGTCAGATTCTCATATATCGGATACTTTTATGTCTATCATTTCCTGCACCCTGAGTCCAGTGGTATAGATCAGCCTCACCATGAGTCTGTCTCTTATTTTTGTTAGCGGGTTTTTGTTCTTTTGGATTTCCTGGATAAATAGATCCACTTCAGAAGTCTCCAGGAAGCACATTTTAGCCTGTTCTTCCTTTCCGTAGACCAGCGAAGTGGGATCAACAACTTGCAATCACTCTATTTTCCTGTACTTCAAAAAGAGTTTTATTGAGGCTAGATAATTGTTTGATGTCCTTGTTATGATTCATGTAGATTTCAGATATTGCATAAAATTATCAACGTGTTTGATGGTTATTTTATCCGACTCCTCTATTCAAAAACAGAAATTCTTTTGAAGATATCTATCAAAACAATATAGGTATCTTTCGTATGTATCAATGGTTTTCATGGCATAATTGATGCGATCTTCCATCCATATAGTAAATTCGTAGATAGTATTATTCATGTGGAGTAATGAAAGGCTAAAAATCCCTTTCGGAAGTAGGTCCACATGGTCAAAAGTTTTATTGCACAAGAAATATAGTAATTGTCAACTAAAATACAACAGTAAATCAATAATGGTTGATAAACTTTGGTTAGCATGATAAAATAGGATTGCAACGGTTTAGGAACTTATTATAGGTTAGGTGCAATAAAACCTATACAATCACAGACCTGATATTTTAATTAATATCGGTATTTTGCTTATGAAACAAAAAAAGGAACTAATACAGGAATCGGGCAAATATCTTGAAAGGTTATTGTGGACTATCTTTTCCAGGTTTATTCGCCTGAGAGATAGTCTGCTGACCACTGGAAAGCGGAACCAATGCAAGTGCATAACTTGCGGTCGTGTATATAAGAGTTTCAAATATGATCTACAATACGAAATATGAATAGAAGCATGACATTGCCGAGATAGAAAGGTACTGATTTTGAAATTTAACAAAAAAAATGTAAACGGCCAATGCTCTCTTTGTAATCATAATTGATGAGAAGTTGAGGCATATAAGAAGGCTCTAGATTGTAAATACGGTACTGGTACAGCGTTGGAGCTGGATACCATTGCAAAGGAATATACCCAATGTGTAGGAAAATCAAACTGATTCAAATTATACAAACAGGACCTCATTGATATGATCATGGGATTCGACAATGACATACAAAAAATGACTGACCTTTGGAAACAATCGAAACCGATTGAGTTTTTAGATTTTTTTTAATTCTTTTACAATCCCCTCATGCTAAAAAACTTCCTCAGTAATATAAAGAAAAGAACATTCAGAAAGATCCTCAGGAAATACGACTCTATCGTCATGTACTGATTCGTACTGGTTATAGTAAGTATACGATGAGATTTCGTGTCCGTAAGGAAGATGAGAGATGGAAAACTAGGGAATCTCCGTTTGTGTGACGTGGTGATCAAAAGGAACTGAAAAGATTTTAGGTTGTCAGATGTCAAACTTTTAGATTTTTTCAGAAGCTAACATGGACAAAATACTCTACTTAAAATTAGACGAGATCATCCCCTATGAGTTCAATAACAAGAAACACTCAGAGGATCAGATCAATAAAATAGCGAACTCGATTAAGGAGTGCGGTTTCAGGGCTCCTGTCATCGTGGATGAAAACAATATCATCCTTGTCGGCCACGGAAGACTGCTTGGTGCGAAAAAGTTGGGGTTGGAATCAATTCCAGTCATCAAGTATACAGATATGACCGAGCTTCAAAAAAAGAAATACAGAATACTAGACAACAGATTGGCTGACTTATCAGAGTATGATTTGGACAACCTCAAGATAGAGCTGGAAGCAATTGGCGATAATGAGCTCAACGAACTTTTCAAGAAGTTCAATTTTGACATTGAAAGTCCTGAGCTGGATGTCGAGAATGAAGATGTTGCTCCTATCCCCCAGGACAACAAACCGTTGGTCAAGGAATGAGACCTCTTCCAATTATGAAACCACCTACTCCTCTGCTGAGATGCTACCAAACAAGAGTCATACAAGACGTTACTTACTGGACAGGCCGTGGATATGGTATTCACTGATCCTCCGTACAATATAAACTACAAGGGGTCGGGGAAAAAGACCTCGAAAGGTATCAAAAACGACAATATGGATCAGAATTCTTTTCTTGCCTTTCTAAGTGACTCCTTCTCCCATATCATAGAGAGACTGAAGAACACTTCTCCTATGTATATCTTCCATTCCCACAAAACACAGAAAACCTTTGAACAAGCACTGAACGATCATGACGTGGAGGTCCTCTACCAGCTCATCCGAAACAAACCGAGCGTGAACCATGTCGGATGAGATTACAAACAAAAACATGAACCATTCTTCTACTGTTCCAAGAAATGATACAAACCAAAATTCTACTGAGATATTTACGATGCAACTGTCTTGGATTTCCAGTGAGTTCGAACTGACGAGCAATTGCTTAAAGAGATCAAGAAAGCGAGGGAAGCAGAAAGCGAAGGTAAGATGACAATACGAAGTATGAAACGTCACAATGTGCAGGAGTACGATCACCCTACTCAAAAGCCAGTTGGTCTCGTTACTTATACACTTCAAAACTCTAGCCAGGTATGAGATCTTGTTCTAGATACTTTTTGAGGTAGCGGGACAACGATGATCGCTTGCGAGAAAGTTTGACGTAGGTGTTACATGATGGAACTGGATCCTAAATACATCGAAGTGATAATTGGTCGCTATCGAGAATTCACTAGAGGCAGAAAAGAAATCAAATGCCTTAACAGGAAACTAGACATCAATAATGTTTTAAAAAATATCTAACATACATGAAAAAAAACAAAAAGAGAGAATTGGCAATACCGACCAAATCAAAGAAACAAGAAGAAGAGGTACTAGAATGAGAAGTTGTATCATGAAAAGATGTGGAGCGATGAACAAACACTTTGAAATTTAACGATGCGGTCCAAATAACTTCATGATTTTATAAAGGTAAAACCTGAAAAGTTATCGGTAGACAAAAAGTTTTCGTAGGAGAAAAAATGATGTTCTCTTACAACGTACTGCTAGAGACAATAGATCTAGTAGAGGTTTTTGAAAAAGAACTGAAGGTTTTATTTGAATAATATTTCACAATGGCAAAAAAAGGTAAACCAGGTAGGCCACCAAAAACCTACAAGATAGACTCAGAGAAAGTCAAAAAAATTACTGATATACTAAAGATAGATTGAACCCTTAAAGAAGCACGAGCTTATGCGGGTATTTCAAAGACTACACACTACAATCGGATAGAAGACCAAGTATATTTTATGGAAGAAATAGTGACTATTTCTCCTGACTGAAAAGCGGTAAAAAAATATGAGAAAAAATTATACGAAGATGCAGTGAGTGAAGCAGAACAATACCCATACATTCTAGCCCGCAAGGCTATATTCAAGGCTATAACATCAGGTAACGACCGCAAAGCAATGGAATTTTTAAGCAAGAGAGATCCTAGATACAAAGATAAAGTCGAGAACGATCATAAATGAATCCCCACGCAACCTTGAGTGATTATTTTGCCTTCTAACAATAGAGATACTGCATGACAGAAACAGAAAACAAAACACAAGAAATAAATCCTATACAACCACAGGAATGATTCCAAATGGAATTTTTGTCGTCTTCTGCAGATATTGTCATTGGTTGAGGTTGTGCAGGAGCAGGTAAGACATTCGCATTACTCCTGGAGCCTCTGAGACATATAGAAACTATCCCAGGATTCGGTTGAGTAATCTTCCGTAGAACAACACCACAAATCCGTAATGAATGATGACTCCGAGATAAATCAGGTAAATTGTATCCACTCGTATGACTTACTCCTAAAGAGACAACATTGGAGCGAACATACTCAATGAATCCTCTCACAGAAAACAAAATCAAATTTGCACACTTGGAGCATGAAAATAATAAGCATGATCGACAGTGATCGGAGATCCCATTCATCGGGTTCGATGAGCTTACACACTTTACAAAAAGCCAATTCTTCTACCTATTATCAAGAAATAGAAGTACATGCGGAGTGAGGCCATACGTCAGGGCCGTGTGTAATCCTGATCCTGATAGCCGAGTGAAAGACTTCATATCGTGGCGAATAGATCCCGAGACAGGATTTATCATTCCCGACAGGTGCTGAGTGCTGAGATATTTTACACAAGACTGAGATAGTTTCGTACGATGAGCCTCGGCAAAAGAAGTGATAGATAAATGTCCACATATATTCAGCAATAAAAAACTCCAAGAATATGACATTGAAGACCTGATAAAGTCAGTTACATTCATTGAGTGAGATATCTACCAAAATCAAGCGTTGTTATCCAAGGATCCAGGATACCTGGCAAATCTATTGGCTATGGATCCAATAGTAAAGAAGCAACTCCTAGAGAAGAACTGGAACGTACACCAGGACTGATTGGAACTATTCAGCTATGCATCCGTCAACGATGTATTCTCAAACTTTGTAGAGGAATCAAATGACAAGCATATTACAGTCGATGTCGCTAGGTTCGGTCGTGATTTGGCGGTTATCAAAGTATGGTTTGGACGAACAGTAAAAAGGATCAGGATATTCTCCAAGTCTGCAATTACTGATCTCCACTCTGCAATAGAGAAGCTGAGGCAAGAAGACAAGATACAAGCTTCCCACGTTATCGTGGATCAGGACTGAATGTGATGAGGGCTGGTAGATATGGGTAAATATACAGGCTTCTCATGATGACGTCCAGCAATGGAAGATCCAAAGACAAAAATAAAAGAAAACTACGACATGCTAAAAACTCAATGCTTCTACCGTATTGCTGATCGTGTGAATGACGGCAAGATTAGAGTCAATACGGATGATATCACAGTGGATTGAGTAAGAACAAAAACAATCAAGATTTGAAGCCAAGTATATTCTTTCGAGGAGTTATTCAAAAAACAACTCAGAGTCATCAAGCGTAAGAATCCCGATAGTGACTGAAAAAAGAAGATAAATTCTAAGGAAGAACAAAAGAACTCTCTAGGTGGGATGTCACCTGATATCGCAGATACATTTATGATGAGAGAATTTGCTGAATTAGCAGATCTCCCTGGTGAGTTTAAAATCAGAAAGCTTTAAATTGTAAACAAAACCATGCTAATCCAACAAAAACTAAATGAGTATTTGCGTAGAGGTAGCCTCACTGGTATCAGCCAGGAAATAGGTGTGGATCCTAGGCAGATTAAGATACTACTCTACTATAATTCTGCAAAGAATTGCGACCATAAATTCACGCCAAGAACATTGGATGCAATGTATGATTTTTTCGGTCTAGAAAGGGATAAGTTCTACCTGGAAAATCTTAGTAAATGGAACAAACCAACTGAGGCAATCCTTGGCACAATATTCAGGAAAAAAAGGATAGCTATGTGACGATCATTGGATGAAGTGGCCCGCAAAATAAAATGAGATGTCAGACAATTACGTAGGATAGAATCTTGAGACTCTTTGCCTAGCTATAAATCATATTACATCATGCACCTTATCAATATCTACGAATTTACACCTGAGGAACAGGCAACGATCAGACGATTTATTTGTATACTTTCAGACCTCGTGAAGATCAACAATAAATATGACCTTGAGAATGTAGATGGCTAAAAATATGTAGTGATCAATATTTATTTTTTTATGACTTATTATGGGTGCAGAACAAAAAAATGGTTTACGTATCTTTAAGATAGAAAATCAAAAAGTAGAAGTAAAACAAGGAACTAAGGAGGACAAAAATCCTTGAACTATTGAGCCTAATTTGTCTTTTGATTTACTTTTGCAAACATACGAGTGAAGTTTTATAGTTGGAGGAATTATAGACAAAATATCCAAGTCTTGTGCGAGTGGGTTCGAGCCTACTGGCAATGATAAACTAGATATTTTCTTGAATTCAATAGATATCAAATTTTGGTTCGCAAACATATTAGTATTTGGAAACTTATTTTTGGAGAAGGTAAAAAATAAGAAATGAGATTTTTCTTATTTTGAACCGTTCCTAACAACAACTGTCAGAGTAAAATCAGATGGAAGTTATGTACAAAGAATATCAAACGACAAACCATTCACAAAAGATGATGTTGTACATATCAAGACTCAAAGCATGAGATCAAAGAAATACTGAGAAAGTATCTTCCTGAATGTTACGACACAAATTGCATTGTTGGCAAATATAGATGTATTCTACGAAAAGCTCTTCGATAAGGGGCTGATTTATCCTTTCATTTTGAATGATGAGGAAAACAAACTCACTGATGAACAATGCAAAGACATACAGATTATGATTAATGACGGATTGAGATGACTAGAGAATTCTTTCCGTGGATTGGTATTGCCAACAAAACTAAGCAAAATGGATCTCACAACAAACATAGACAATAATGTATTTATTGAGCTTCGTACTCAACTTATTAAATCAATTTGTGTAGGTATAAACTATCCATACGGATTGGTTATCAATGATAGTTCCAATAAGGCCACAAGTGATACAGAATTCAAAGCATTATTAAAAGAGATCATCTCCCCTCTTCAAAATGAATTTTTGTTGCAATTTAAAAGAGCATTAAAGGCTATAAAAACAGATTTATGGAAAGAGGAAGATGTAGAAAAGATATTCTTTATTGCTGTTGATGTTAAGAATCAACTAGATGAAATGAGAAAATGGACAGGATATAAGAGTGCTGGAATTCTTACTGCAAACGAAGTCAGAGAACAAATATGATGGGAAATTATGGAAGGATGAGACTCTTTGGAAACAAGGATGACTCCTGAACAAACAAAAGAGACTATGGCTGATGTACAGAAAAAGGTAGAGAAAATTTATAATAAATAAATATCGGTATGTGTAATCTTTGTGCAAATAAACTCACAATCATGAAAGAGATCCTCAACAAAGATGAGGAAATTATTGATATTAGATGAAAAAAATATCTCAAACAGGTAAAAAAGATTGCAAAGTTATTTGAAAAATATTTTCTTAATCTTGCGGAAGAGTGAATAAATGACATAGATAAGCATGTACTAATACAGAAAATAGAAGATGATCGATTCAATGAATGGCAAGAAGATTTCAACATAGAACTACAAAAAACATATAAAATCGGTGCCAATTTCCAGGAGGCAGAGGTGCAAAAACAGATAGCAATTGGCGTTTCTATTGGAATATCTGACGATAAGGCAAAGGCGTATGCACAAAATAGGATCTGAGATTTTATTTCAAATATTGACGATGAGACTAGGCAAGAGATTAAAGACATAATAAATAATTGAATGGAAAAACAGATGTCGGCCAAAGAAGTTGCAGACGATATACAAACAAAATTCACACAGTTTTCTGAGTATAGAGCAACGCTCATTGCAAACACCGAAGCATCGCTCGCATACACGTACGGCCAAAAGGAACACTTTGAATGATACTTGCAGGAATTCTGAGCTCCAGGATGGAAGATTACATATACACAGTGAGACGAGAAAGTTAGAGATAGTCATCGTGAAGCAGAAAAGCTTTGATGGATACCATACAAGCAGGAGTATTTGGATATCGATGGCCAAATGCAGATAAGTAATTTATACGCTCCATTCTGATTCAATTGTCGTTGTGTTACTTCGTTTTCCGTATTCAACCCTACTACAAATAGTGTATGGTAAATGTCCTTGAGAATGTTTGACAAGCAACCTATAAGCAGGTTGCTTTTATTTTAAAGATAAAAAAATGTTTGATAAAATTTGCAAAACAGATTCGTGACATAATACCGTGACATTCGTTGTATTGGAGCCTGATGTCGCAGATAGAAATTGAGACATAATCTCCGAAGATGAGATCATAAATACAGCTCATGAATTTATGATAAATCTTGCCGACAAGAAAATAAACATCGATCATGATGACGATGCAGAGGTGGACCAAACAGAAGCTAAATTCGTTGAGAGTTTTATCACTCCAGTATCGATACAGATTGACGAAGACAACGAAATAAAGAAAGGATCTCGATTGGTGGCCATAAAGTTCAGTGATGATCTATTCAAGAAAATAGAAGATTGAGAAATCATATGAATATCCATGCAGTGAGAATGACGAAGAGAATAATTTTATTTTGTTTCCTATAATACACATGTCAAAAAACATTAGTTGAGTTGTGGTCGATAAGATCTCACTCGTAACAAAAGATGAAAAGCCAGCAGTAGAGAAAGCTGAAACAAAGTTCTCTATTTTCAAATCATTTAATTTTGTGCAGAAAAAAGGTGCTGATTTTGAGGCTTTAGACAGGATAGAAAAAACACTACAGAAAAAAGTAGATGTCCTTGAGAATGTTGAAGACCACCATTAGAAGTCAGGTATAATTATTTTTTATATTTTTATCTAAGCTCTTTATGAACAAGGAAAAACTCAAAAAAATAGCTTCTTGATTATTAGAAGCTGTTGGACTGCTTAAAACAGCAGACACAAAAAAGCAAGGTATTGCTAAGTTAGAAGAGATTGAGAAGGAAATTGATGCCGAAGAGGCAACTCCAACACCTGCTGAAGGTGCTGATGCTGTTCCTGCTTCTGCGGAAGACAAGGAAGAGATGACAAAGACTGTAGACTCTATCAAGAGTGCTATTGGTGAAGTCAAAGAAGAGATCAAGAAATGGGCATACATTAGTGTGGATGCACAAACAGTTAAAGATCTATTAGACCAATTTAACGAGCTTAAAGGAGCTATCGCTAAAAAGGAAGACGTAGACAAGATCAGTGAAAGACTTGATACATTGGAAAAAACACCAGTCGTGAAACAGGAATCAATTGAGAAAACACAAAAAAGCCCATTCGCTGGTTTATTAGGTGGTGAGGCAGAATAATCTTTTTATTTTATTATACTTTTTTTAAAAATGGACAAGAAAAAAGAACAGCTTAAAAAAGCATTTGATTCTACAGCTCTTGCTGGGAAATATGTAATGCTTAATGAAGAACAAGCATCAGCTTTCGTTGATGGTTTGAAGGATGAATCAGTTATCCTTAAAAACTGTAGAATTGTTACGCCTAAAGTGTCTAAGACATCTATCGCAAAATTATATCCTGTAGGAAGATTTTTGCAACCAGGTACTGCTGGGGAAGCTCTTGGATCTGACAAACGTGGAGAAGTGTCTATTGAGAAAGTAGATATTGATTGTAAGGTAACAAAAGCAGTAGTAAGAGTATTAGACGAAGAACTCGCTAATAACATCGAAGGACAATCATTTGAAGATACGCTCATCAAATTAGTCCAAAAGAAACTTGCTAATGAAATTGAAGAATTGGCACTTTACGCTAGAAAGAGATCTACTGGAACTCCTACTACAGTACTTGAACAATTCAATGGATGGTTTTGGAGCTTCTTACAAAGTGGAAATGTTGTAAATGCGGCTGACAGTACAAAATATACTGATAGAAAAGTGGCAAAAGAAAAATTCAGATCTGCTGTTAAATCTTTACCTACAAGATTCAGACAAAAAGCACAATTCATTATCGGATCAAATGCTTTGTTAGACTACCAAGCAATCTACGAAACTATCGCAGATTCTAGTGTAAGAAACGAACTTATGAGTACAATAATGAAAAAGAGAGTTATTGAAGCTCCTCTTATGGGTGACGAATCTCCAGTTCCTGAAACTACAGTATTCAATATCACTTCTCATACAGCTGGAACTAAAACTTTCGGTTTGACTGATGAAACAGGACTAGTTTCTGGTGATATAATTGTTGCTTCTTATGGTACTGCTGATGCAGAAGTACTTACAGTTGATGTAGTAAGTGCTGACTCAATAACAGTTCTTGAAACACCAGTTCTTCCACATACAGCTTCTCAAAAAATTAGAGTTGTATCATTGGATGGAGCAGAAGCTTTGCTTACAGATCCTTTGAACCTTATCTTCGCTATCCAAACTAACAACCTTAGTTTTGAAGTAGAAAGAATCGCAGGTATAGGTTGGGATTTCCACCGAAAATACTGGATGGATACTGCTGTTGAAGAACCTACAGCTGGATCACTAGTACACAGTATGTTAACAGAAGACTAATATCAAATACACGGGGCTTGTCTTGGATAGGCCCCAATTTTTTATCTCCTATTTCTTAAAAAATCATGGCAACAAAAGAACTTGTAAAAGTTGTAAACAAAATGAACCGTGTTTATAACGGAATAAGACCAGGAAAGATCGTTGAAGTTTCCATAGATAATCTTCCAATTTATTTGGATGCTGGATTCGTTCAATACAGCCAACCTGCTAATACTGCTGATGCAGACGACCAAGAAAATAACATGACTGTCAAAGAACTTGTGGCAGAACTTGAAAAACTTGGATTCACTGAAGTAAAAGGAATGAAAAGACCTGAACTTCTTGCGAAGTATGAAGAGTTGACTGCAAAAGATGCAGACGACCAAGAATAGAAAAACAAAAACAAATATGACCTTGAGAATGTATAAGAGACTATCTATCACGTGGATAGTCTTTTATTTTATGATAAAAAATCATGGCAGATACACCAGCCACAGCGTACGTAACAACCGATGAATTAAAGACATTTCTCGGGATTGCGTCAGAAGAAAAAGATACTCTTTTGGCCGATGTGATCCAAAACGGAACTGATCTTGTAAATATAGAACTTTGAGACTCTTTGTTCGAGCAGACACTTACAAGAAGAGTTGACGGTATCGGTTGATCAGTTATACTTATGGAAAATATTGTAAAGGAAGTCTCTGAAATAAAATACAGAATTGGTACTGATTCATGGCAGACATTGACTGTAGATTTTATTGATAAAAATAAGATCCATCTTACGACCAAAGTACCAAACGGAATATCAAACGTATCCGTGACGTACAAGAAATGATATGCGACAATACCATCAGATTTCAAAAAGTTTTTCTTGTTCTACTGCAAGGTATTGATGGATAACGAAGAGGCTCAGAGTCCTACAAACCAAAACAGCAAAGAGATAAAACAAAAGAGTCTTGAAAGTCTGTCTATTACCTATTTTTCTCCTAGTGAACTTTCTAGCAAAAATAGTGCATTCTCTATCGATTACGACAAGATATTGAGAAAGTATAAAAATTTTAGTTGTTATCTAGCATAATATGGGGTTTCTATCTAGTTTTAGCAGTGAATACAGAGATTTCAAAAGGATCCCTACCATTTCACAGGAAAAGAATGAGATTTGAGAAATGGAGAATCTTACATCCGTACCTGTGACAATAAGAGGGATACTTTTCATGAAAAAAACAAGCATGAGGCTAGATAAACTCATAGAATGACAGGTAAATGTAAGGGATTCGGACCATACATTCTTCTTTGACAAAACACAGAAATTGAGCAAATGAGAGTATATTGAAGACTGAGACCTGAAATATCTCGTCAAATATGTGAGAAAACAGTATGTTTTCAACGCTATTCGGGACCATAACGTAGCGGATTTACAACTAATGGAATAAAAATGGCAACATTTACAATGGATAAAAGTGCTATAGAAAAGGCAGTAGACTTCTGATTACTTGCTTGAACCTTGTTTTTGCAGGACAAAATCATACAAATTACTCCTAGGGATCCAGCAAGACCACCAAAGGATCCATCCAGGAAAGTAACTGGGAACCTAAAAAGAAGTATTGGCCACGAAAAGATAAGCGACACGGAATACAGGGTTTGAGTAAGAAGATGATTTTATAACACTGAGAAGTACGGTGCATACTTGGAGTTTTGAACTGTAAGAATGGCACCAAGAAGCTTCATAAGGAAATGACTTGAAGACAATAAAATACAGGTTCAGAATGTCATACAGCAAGCTTTTAGCCAGTATCTAAACCACTAATGAATACAAAGAAATTTATTTATGACAAACTTGTAGCTGGTCTTCCTGATGTCCCAGTATTTTTCCAGTCAGATGAAGAGAACGAAAACAGATTCCCCGATAAATTCCCACTGATTACATTCTCAAGGATCACTAGCAATCATTATAGAACAAAACAAATAGACGAATTATATCAGATAACACCATGGGCAAAGACATGATTAGAGGTGGAAGATTTGAAAAACAGTATCTTGGCCATCTTGGAAACAAACGACAACACCATGATCAAAATAAAAATTTCTATCTGATCAGATATTATGGATCCTAGCACTAAAACGCACGGTATCCCTATCACTTTTGGTTTTTCTTTGAGAAACTTGTAGATGTCCTTGAGAATGTTGAAGTTGTGCTTTATATGTAGGGCATAATCTTTTTATTTTATTTATGCTTTTTACATGCAAACAACTGCTCAAAACACAAAGTCTATAAGACTATGATCTGTAAAATGGACGGTCGATGGTGTGGACTACGGATTGCTTGATGCGGCCAAAATGGAAATAACATACAAAACATTGGCACTCAAAGCAAGTAATGGTGAACTACCTCCAAGAACCAAACCTGATACAGTCAAAATTTCTTGCGAAATGTACGAAATCCATTTGCCAAATGTTAAAACTCTTGATACAAGTTTTGACTACACACCTACTGTCGGAAGTGCAACTCCTGTCACTGGTGAATCACTTTTATTGGTAGGTGCTTCTTGGGCTACTGGAGAAAAAATTATCTTGGCCAACAAAAACTGAGACAAAACTATGGTTTCAACATTGGTTGTTAAAAATGGATCCACTACTCTAGTAAAGGACACTGACTACTATGCATATACTTATGCAAATGGAGATGTTGTCTTGGAAAGGAAAGGAACTGCTCTTACTATCGTTACTGGTGGTTTGACTGCTGACTATTCTTACACTCCATACACAATGCATACTCTTACATTGAAAGATGTAATGAAGATTGCAGAATACAGAGAAAACAAATTCGTAAATGTTGATGAAAATGGAAAAGAATTCAGAATCATCATGCCAAAAGGATACAAATCCAACGGATGGAATATCGAATTCGCAAGCGATCAGGAAGTCGATCAAGCTATGAAACCAGCTATCGAAATCACTGCTTCTGCAAACGATGACAATGTACTATTGATCATCGAAGACGAACAAAGTGTTGAGTAATAAGAGCTCACATAACAAAAAAGGCCACTCGGTTGAGTGGTCTTTTTCTATATTTTTTAATAATAATAAATTACATCATATTTACTCGGCTTTGGTATAGCTTGTCGTATGTGTCAGAAAATTCTCATTCTTGTTTTACTAAACTATCCATTTCTTCTCATTGGGATTGGTGACAAATAAAATCAGACCTTACCATCCCTCCTAGCTTATTTTCACTATCCACTGATCACTTTATTATTACGGTATCTGTTACATTCTTTGAGTATTCCATCTCAGTAAAAACTGCTGTAGATGGTGCAGATAATTGGTCAAGTATAACCTTCTTACAATCCTGTATTTTTACATTCTGAGATAATACTGGTACGTCTACTCATACAGACTCGAGTCGCTGTGTGATTCCCTTGTATTGAGAAATTACTAGAACCAAGACTAACAGTACCCATCGGTATTTTTTGAAAAGTTCTTTTGATTTTTCCATAATATGACGTGAAAAATAAATGCTGATTATATACGGAAAAGCAAATAAATGTCAATCTCTAAAATATGACCTTGAGAATGTTTGATAGCAGTAATATAAGCACCATACTTTATATGGTTTTTTTGATATGTTCTACGATCTCAACGGCGAAGATGAAAACAAAATGGAAACTGTAATCATTGACGGTATGGTATATCGGATATGAGAATTTACTCCGAATCTCAAAAATGAGGTAAAAAATCTGATCTCAAAAATTGATGAGAAGACTGATAAAAAGCAACAGCGAGAACCTATTGTGTTGAGGATCCTTGAGGAATGGAATGACATAAAAAAAATCACGATACAAAATGAATCAGATTTGGTCAGCTTTATTAATTTTATCAAGTTCAGGATCAAATGAGAGATATAAATACCTTCCAGTATCATAAAAAAACATTTCTTTGCTGAGACATCCTCGTCAAGGATTATTATCTTTTTATAAAAAATCCTGACGAAACATGTAAAAGACTCCTCCTGGAATTCAATGAGAAGGTACCAAACATGACCAAAGAACAAAGAGACAAATTTATAGGGATACTTCTCTTATCCGAAACTAACAAGAAAAACGATGATTCGGATAAAAAGACACCAGTGGATCTAAAAAAGGCGCTTAAGAAGATAGAGATATTCGAAAGGGAGTTCCATGTCATGATATGATTTGTTGCTAAGGCATGGGGATTTACACGAAACGACCTTATGAATATGCCGTATTTTGTATTTAAGAGATACTACGATGATGTTGCGATAATATCCTGACAAAAGGAATATGATCCAAAAAGAAGCGATATCGCAATGGATAAAAAGTCGCTCAATGATGCCTTGGGAAATAAAAAGATTTTAAAAGCTAATTAACAAATAACATGGGAGATATCTGACAATTATGAGTAAGTGTAAAAGTTGATCAGGCTAGTTTGAATAAAGCCACAAGCGATATTCAGAAAGAATTTTCTAATACATGAAATAAAGTAGAAAATACTTTAAACAAAAGCATTATGTGATGACTTCAAGCATTCGCAAGCTCGCAAATAGCTACAGGACTAAACAAAGTAGCATGATGGGCATTGACTCTTGCTGGGAATCTCGAACAAGCTGATGTTGCATTTACTACAATGCTATGATCGGCAGAAAAGAGTAAAAAAATGCTGAAAGATTTATCGGATTTTGCAAGTAAAACGCCATTTGAACTTACAGGAATAAGACAAACCGCAAAACAACTTCTCGCTTATGGTATTGAAGCTGAAAAAATAATGCCGACATTGAAAGCTTTATGAGATGTATCGGCTGGATTGTCAGTTCCTATCGAACAGGTAGCGTATGCATACGGTCAAGTTAGATCTGCGGGGAGATTGCTCGGCCAGGATCTCAGACAATTTACAAATGCTTGAGTTCCTATTATTGCTGAACTTGCAAAGAATCTATGAGTGGCCGAAAGCGGTATCAAAGATATGGTAAGTGCTGGGAAAATATGATTTGCTGATGTTGAAAAAGCATTTCAAACTATGTCGTGAGAGTGAGGAAAATTTGCAAACCTTATGGACAAGCAAAGCAAGACTTTGCTCTGATCATGGTCAAACTTTAAGGATTCTATGAATACTCTTTGAGAAGTTCTTGGAGGGTTATTCACTGATTCACTTACATGAGTCGTGACTGCTATTACATGAATTGTAAACTCAATAAAAGACTGGGCAAAAGAACATCCAGCTCTTGCGAAGACTATTGCAACCGTTGTTGTCGCTTTGACATGACTAATATCTGTACTCGGAGTTGTTACCTGAATTATTTGATTTCTTGCTCCTCTATTTGTTGCTCTGTCAGGTCCTATCTGACTTGTAATTGCTTGAGTATCTCTTTTGGCTGGCGGATTAGTATGGCTCAATTCTAAAAATTGAGAGGTTATTGATTCAACCTGAAAGCGAACAAAAGAGCTTAAAAAACTACAAGATGAACAACAAAAGCTTGACGAAAAATTAGCAAAATGAAAAATAACACAAGTAGAATACGAGAAACAAACTAAGAAAAATAAAGATGCACAAGAAACTTTTACCAGGAGCATACAGGCCACTAAGACTGAAGCCTTCAATTATTGAACCGCTATAGAAGAGTTAGCAAAGAAAAAACTCAAGCTAAATTCTGAAGAGTGGATCAAAGAAAGAAATGAGATTCAGAAAAATACTCAAGAACTTATCAAAAATCTCAGGGCAAGACTAGAAATAGAGAAAAAAGATGCCAACGAAGTATTAAAGAAGCTCCAGGACGAGCAGAAAAAAAACGAAAATAACGACCAGGTATGAGCAGGATCTATGGCTTGAATGGATTCAGTATATTTTTCTCAATATGGCCAAAAGCAAGCATGAATATCTTCATTGGAATTACAGATAGGCGATGCTCAAAAAGTGATAAATGATTTTGATAAGGAGTACGCCGATGCTATAAAAAGAATAAACACATCAACTAAGAGTTTAGCTTGAGCATGATCTTGAGGTGGTTGACTCTCAGAATCTGCTAAACAACTTATTCAGGACCAGGCTACAGTTTATAAGGAATCGTTTACAAAGATTGAGGATGAATTAAAAAAGTCCAGTGATAGAGTTGATGACTATAAAAAGAAGGTAAAGGAGATCGGAGATGAATTCACAGATATGGCAAACAAAGCAAAGGATGAACTTTGGAATGTAAACCAAAGTCTTTCTCAGTTAAGTACCGACTATACCAATACTCAATGATCTAGGTATGCTGAGGTTATAGCACAACTTGCAACCGCAGAATCATGATCGGCAGAATGGAGTAAATTAGAGCAAGAAAGACAATACTTGATATGAATTACTACTCAGGCTGTAAGAGATCAAGCTGTTCAATATTATAACCTATCAGAAGCACAAAAAACCACTAAAAAATACGAAGAGGATAAACTTTCATTGATGGAAAAGCAGGCATTACTTACTGCCCTATCAACACAAACTACATCAGTGGATGCAAACTGAAATACTGTATTAGATCAGAATCTCAGAGTAACAGCAACAAATCAATTTGAATATGAAGCAGAGAAATGAAAGCGAGTGGCCATAACTGATGCAAAAAATATAGAGTACGCAAGAGACATCCTGAACCAACAAATGAAAATGCAGTCAGAACTTGCACTTACTCAACAAAAGATAGATCAGGAATATATACTCCAGGAAGATCTTAACGCCAAGAAAATGTTGCTTGAAGCAGACTTTACGAAGTTTGTAAATGAACAAACTGCGGCCCAAAGAAAAGTTGTCAAAGGGCTTATTGATGATGTACAAACAGCAATAAATATGATAAATACTTTAAACGCCTTGAATGCAAAATCCAAGACATCATCTTCGAAATGATTTATGGCATGAGGATATACCTGAGACTGAGCGTTGGGCCAGGAAGCTGGTGTCGTACATGCTAGGGAATATGTTCTCTCAAATGCTATGCTTACGAAACTACCTGGAATAGTTCCAGCTCTTGAAGCAATAAGGACCTGAAATATAGATAATTCTCGCAATGTATCTATGGGTAGCGTTATTGTTCAGAACCAAATGGACTTCGAGCAATTGCTCGATAGGATCAGATTTATGCACTTATAAAATATAGCCATGGAATTCAAACTCGCACAATTAGACTGAAAGAACATTCTCAAAGACTCTGTCTCGGGTATTTATTATACCAGGAGAGATTGGAAAAAGCTTATGGTTACAGACGAATCAGTAATGAACGACTGAGCTGACGGAAGGATCGTAAGCAGGACCTATGCTAGATATAGAGTCATAACTTTGGAATGATACATCGATAGGATGTCAGATACTCCCGAGGAAGAAGTCGTCTCCTATTTGGAGCAACTTTTCTCGTTGACCGAATGAGGAAATAGCGGAGAAAGGGAACTCTATATTCAAGATATTTACGACAATGAACGAACTCTCAATGTAAAAGTGAAAGAGTCGTTTTATTGCGACTATGCTGATACATCTTTCACTGAAGCGGTTCGAAAATGGAGAGTCGTTTTAGAATCCACATCGGATCCTGTATTCAAATCATACCAGGAGATCATAGAATCAGGACTCGAGTGACAATACGGATGAGTAGAACTTGACTGTGAACTTTGAACAGAGCTTGACGACTACTACAATATGATAGAGTGTGAAACTATTGGTAATCAGCCAGCTCCTGCAAAATTTGTCATAACGGCCACAGGGAATATCAATAAGCCTTTGACTATTAGAAATCTGACTGCATGAAATGAATTTGTTCTCGACATCGATGCGGTAGCGGGAGATGTGATCATCATCGATAGCAACACGTACACTGTCACAAAAAACGGAGTAAATGCTATTGCAGACAGGCTAGAGTGAAGTGTCTTTCCTTTCATTTCGGGGACTACCCTATTCACTATATTCGACATCGATGGAGATTTATACGAGAAGGATCTTACGATCGATATTTATTTTAGAGATAACCTACTATAATGTTTATAGCATATATCTACGATCCTTTTTGGAACCCAATCACTCAGGTTATTGGTCTCAATAAATTCACTGCAACCATAAAGCTCAACTGAATAAGTGAGGCAACTTTTGAGATTGCTTCGGATAATCTTGAGGCAAAATATGCGACTTTCAAATGTCCAAATAGGATCAGGATAACACGATTAGAAGACTCAGTTGAGACATACATCATTGAAGGAATATCGTATATGATCAATTCGCAAGATAGTATACAGATACAAGTCAAAGACTTCAACACCCTATTCCAAAAGAAGAAGATCCTTGCTGATGTCACGCTCAATGGTCCGCTCGATGTATTCCTAGAAAACATGATGGTCACTGTAAACGCAAGGCAAGATACATGATTTACGGTGGACTGTGATGTTACTGGTACCGTGACACTGGATGCATTCAAGAAAGGATCTTCCGTTTATGATGTTTTACAGAAGATCGCTGATGCATGATACGAATACACATTCAAAGACAGAAAGCTGGTAGTGAAACAAACAATCGGATCCGATAGAACTACTGGTCCCGACTACTATGAGTTTTCATACAACATCGATGAGCTTGGCGGAAGAAGTATCAGGAGCGACAAACAAACATACAATTTCGCAAACCTGGCCAACGTGGTATATGATCAGAATTGAAATGTTTTGGAAGATGCCGAGAGTATAGCAGAAAACGGAAGAATAGAAGACTGGATAACAACTTCGGCCAGTCAGACACTTTCCACATATTTGGCCGACAGGAAAAATATGGTAAAGGAAATAGAGATTACTCCGATAAAGATAAATTTCTTTGACGTAGAACTTGGCGACTTGGTCAAATGCTACATTAGGAAGGAATCAGATATCCAATACTTCAATGACAGTGTGAAGGTTACTGAAAAAAGAGTCACCTGATCAGATCTAAAAAAGACCGAGGTGAAATTGAGTAAATGAACCGTTAAAACCCTTGATATATTTGATACTATAAGGCAATTACAGGAGAGACAAAGACAGCTAGAACTTTAAGAATACGAAATATGACCTTGAGAATGTATATCGCAAGATATAATACGAGGTCATATTTATCATTAAAGTTCGAAAAATGCTAAGAGTCGCACTCCTAAACTGAAAAAACAAGAATTATGATAGAGATTTCTCCAAGATATTGGAGGCCATCGCAGGGCCTGGAGTCATTTCTTGATTTGATATAGTGGAAGGTATGTTACAACCAGGTAAATGATTTATCGAAGTCACTAGGGTAGATTTAGATACTTTTTACTGTTATGTGGAGAATACTACCGAAGTCGCTGTAGATGTAACAGGTACAAAGAAAGTATGGTTGGAAGTGAAACAAGCGAACATCGATGATGGTACACTAAACTCCCCTGACGGATCATGAATAGTAGAACTCAAAACAGGTGCAAGCTACCCTGCCGATAATTTCTTGAAAATAGCCAGTGTTACGAGCGGGACTGTTACAGATGAAAGGGAATATCTATCTATTAGTGAATCAAAAATACCATTCACAAAATGAATAAAAGATCTAAGTGATGTCTATAATTTCACAGATCCAACTGTTAAAAAATTTATTGTATTCGATCCCATAACTGGAAAAATAAATATTTGAGATGTTGATTCAACTGATGTACCTATGCCTAATTCTCTCGTTGAAGCTTCTCAATATATGCTTTGAGAAGCTATAACATCGCTTGATAATGCTTGTGTGTTTCCCGAAACTTGACCAACATTTGCTGATGCAATAGTTGTTTCTCCAATATGATACGATTCTTCAAATAAAAGGTTTGAATTACCTTTCGTTGGAAATGGAGTTTGATTTACGACATTGAAACTTTCTTTGAAAAAGTTTGTTTCTCCGTCAGCTGATTTATGATTCCAAATACAAACAGATAGTGCAGGAAGTCCAGACTGAACAGCAATTACAAATGGAACAACTACTTTTGCTACTTCGAGTTTGACAACAAATCTTGTGGACACGACAATTACTTTCCCTTGAACTGTGACACCAACCGCTTGAACAAGATATTGGCTTGTAATATACCCTTGAACATACGGAAGCGAAACAACAAACACTACCAACTATTTCGGAATATGAACATTCAACGAAGATACGACAACAAGATGAACTAAACTTTGGAATGGTTCTGCACATTCAGCAGTCCAAACAACAGTACGACCATATCTATCTTGTGCTTGAGCTGACAACACTTTGCTTTCTCTTACAGATGCAGATTTTTGATACAAACTCGGACTTTGTGGAATTGCAACAGCACTTTCGGCTGTATGAACAAAACCACAATTGAGCTTGATAGTAAAATGAAGTATTCATTCTAATTTGTCTTGATTGACTACTTGAAACAATTGTTATTTGAGCAATACTCCTTGAGGAATATCTTCAACTGCTTGAACTTATGCAATCAAATTCGGAGAAGTTATATCAACATCAAAAATATCTCTTTGAATAATGGGGAATCTTCCGTCAGTAGCAAATGTTTGATTGGCTGCTTGAACGAGATATATTTATATACCAATTTGAATAGCAAAAAAGATTCATTTAGCTTACTGATTATCAACATACGCTGCTTCTTGAGATTCGTATTCAGACCGAGCCTGTGTTGGTCAGTGGTGTGGAATTCGAGAGAATAAAGCTGGTGCTGTTCGATACATAAAAATGTACGGTTCATATTGATGAAATGGGCATAATGCTGAGCTATTGGTGCAAATATGACATATTATGTAACTAGTTGACTATCAACCTCTGAAGCACATGTGACATGAACAGTGCCACAATCTTCATATTGAAATACTTCAATTGTTGTAAACTCTATTTCTCGAATTCCTTGAGCAATAAGAATAAAAGTGACTGTTACAAATGGTTGATATTTTCGAATATGACCAGGAATTATTATGGAATAATTTTATTTTATCTTTAACAAAAACACAATGGAAGGAACAAGCACATTTAAGTATATAGCATGACTTTGAATTTGAGGCATATTGACCTATTGCTGACTTAATCAGGAAGCGATAATGATATACTGAATTCTTTTGGTCGTTGATTTCATCTTTGGCGTGGCCGAAGTATATCTCACCGATAAAACACAAGTCAGATCCGACTCGGCCATAAAATGACTGATCAAAAAAATGACTAGATTTTGTATGCCTTTCGTTGTGGCCATAGTGATGAAATGAGCTGGGTTTGACGATATGGATACGTTTATCACTGTCATTATGTGAATTTTGATAGTGTCCGAATGATACTCCATTATAGGTCATATCTACAATATCAATACAGGCAAAACACTTCCTGAAATAAATGGGTTTGAAAGTGTCATCAATATGATCGTTAGTATCTTCAAGAAGAAAATTGAGCCTCAACAGTAGGTTTTTATCTTCTCAAAAAGCATGAAACACTTCGCAATCTTTGTAGTCCTAATGTCTTTATTATTTTGAATCTGTTTTTAATGAAAGAGATCTTCGAAAAATGTAATCCGACTATATGTAACCGCTCAGACTTACTGTCTGCGGACAATACATATATGACGAAAGAGGTCATCAAAGAACAGTGCAAGTGCATAAATAAGTTCGTATGTTTTGAGATACTAAGACTATTGCAAGACTGACATCGACCCGAGGCAAATGATATGATGGACAATATAGAACGCAAAAAATAATTCAGATTTAATTCTTTTAAAATAACCAATGCTAGTCAAACAGGTAAATAAACAATACAGAGCAGACATAGTATTCTTTCGTAACAATACGGAAGAGTTCACTTGTTGAAACGAGACAGCACAAGCTCTAAGCTTAAACGATTATGATCTTGTTATGGATATATTTGATCCTGAAGATGCTGATCATAATCCCGTACTAACAAAAACGGCTGTACAGATAACAGAGTTTAAGTGAAAATTTACTATAACGAAAAAGACTGGTACTGATGATTATACCACACTTGCTAAAAGTTCATACACATACGAGATCGTTTGGAAAAGCAAAGCAGACTGAGCAAGAATAATGCAACAACAAGGTATTTTAACCATAAATGATATAGACGGTAATGTATAATTTTGAGTTCACTCCAGTACAGACAAATTTCGAGTTTACTCCTAGTAACAATGTTTTTGATATTACTATGCCTATTGCATCGATATACCAAAACTTCCTTTTTAGCGGAATGCAAGATGTTATTTTTCAGAGTCTATCAAACTGACATATACCAGTCTATGACAATATATTACATAAACGAATAAATGTAGATATAGAATGAATCATACAAACTTACTACGATACATTTCAAGAATTGGATCCTGTTTTTAGTGCATGGTTGCTGGCTAACCCCACTAGTGGAAATAATACATGAGACCAAGATTTGTCCTGATATGCTGAATTAGACGAAAACTGAAAGATACCAGCAAACATATTGCCTAGTTATGTTGACGATGTTATAGAGGTAAATACATACGAAGATCTTCCAATAACTGGTGAAACTGGAAAAATATATGTCGTATTGTCCTGAGTAAAAGCGAATAGACAATACAGATGGTGAGGTACACTATATGCAGAAATAAGTGAGAGTTTGGCGTTATGAGAAACATCCGCTACAGCATACAGAGGAGATAGATGAAAGACAGCATACGATCACAGCCAAACAGAATGAAACCCCCACGGAACAACAAAATCAGACTTATGATTGAGTGAAGTAGAAAATACAAGTGATCTAGATAAACCGATAAGCACAGCAATGCAAACAGCACTCACCAAACTAGATGATGATATATTTATAAATGTTTTACTTTTTAGTTAGGAAGTATGAAGTACACACTAAATGATTTTCCATCTGTATCATATGTCTTCGATCCTATCGCAGGTACTATTCAGATAAATTGATTGAGCTTTCAGTTGGATATCACGAACATATATTCAATAATAAATGCTACCATGAGTAGCATTGTTCAGAGAATAGATAAATCAACATTATCAATATCCGTTATAGAGGCTGGGAATATAATCCATCTTTGATGTGATACTTCTAGCATGAATGCTAGTGACGAATTAGTATTCGTTTTTGATTTTCAAGAACAACCAAATATTTGACAAGATTTATGATATTTCAAAGACGATACTGCGTTGAAAACACTATTTCCAGTAGGTGCTTTGTGACAACATGCGAAAGTGTTATCTACATGAACTATATGGATATGGAGTTGAATACAACGAGAAAATTCAAAAATAAATATCGATGGTGCTTGTACACTATATATGAAGACACTATTTGAATATCTAAAAAATCCTGAACGAATAGATGCTTCCTGACAAGTTAGAATTACATGAGCTGTGACTGTTACAGGTACGATAACAACAGTTACTACTGTGGCCACTGTGACAAATATAACAAACTTCGGTTGAGTGAGCGGTGCCTATGCCTGGGATAACTGGAACGATACCGCTTGGGCGACACTAATAAGACCTTTAATTATTTAAAAAACCTTTGACGATGGAAAACAACTTTATTACTGGTTTCGATAAACCAAAATGGAGAGCAAATTCCCCTGCTTTGACAGCTCATGCGGCTTGAGGATGAATAGCATATGACGAAAGGAATAAGGATCCTTTCCCATATATTTTTCAACTTGCTTCTGCTACCATTTTGAATGCTTATTCAAAAGTTACAGACGAACGACAATCGTTGATAAGTCCAGCACTTACTGGAGTTTTTGGTGCTTGAGCTTTCGCAATAATGAAACCAAGTGCTTGACCTACTGGAACAATTTCAGCAGGAGCAACAACGACAAAATTTACATTGACTACTGCTCTCCCCGCTTCCGTTTGAGTTAATCAAATTGCTAATAGATGAGACGGTATCTGATTCCGTGTGAGAATTATAGATAATGGAGCTTGAGGTAGTGGTAAAATAGCAGAAAGAAGAGTTATAGCAAACACAGCATGAACCACACCAACGATTGTCGTTGATGAAGCTCTTGGATTTACTCCCGTTTCATGATCTACTTATGAATTTGTTTCTCCTAGAATATATATGCTATCATCAGGCCTTTTAGCCGCTTGAAGCTGGAAATACTATGATGTTTTGACGAACTCACTTTCTTGAAATCTTTCTATTACAAATCTACCTGCGACAGTATCTACTGATACAGCATGAATAGTAACAGATGAGAGATATGTTCCTTATAGCAGAAAAGGTTGAGAATGATTTTTGGTGGATGATATAAAGGTGTATGATTCTGCTTCTATAACTTATCAAAAAGCATGTCTACAAGCTACGGCAATAGCTGTCTGATCTATTACAGGTATGGCTTCTGCTTGAGATTTTGCAGTATTAGCAGATGAATACAAAAATTTCTGTCAGATTCGTATTGTTGAAGATACTGTAAATCCTACAGCTGTAGGACAAAGAAGAAGAATAACTTCACATACCGCTTGACCGTCTGCTGTTTATACATTAGCTTCAAACTGGGCCGTTACTCCATCTGCAAACTGTAAATTCGTAATTGAAAATAATAACGACATAATGCACTTGTGGTCTACTGCAACTACAGCTTGTTACACATACAATATCACTGGAAATGCTTGGGATACCACAACTATCCCTGCAAGAGGTGGTGTTATTGGAGCTGGAGTATGGGCAGAACATGCTTTCTCTATTGTTCCCGATTGAGAAAAAAATTCAAGACAAAGTTTTGTATTTTCTGGAAGATGATGAAACTTTGCAACTATAGATGTCCTTGATTTATCTACAAGAACTTGGTCAAATAATATTGATTATGGTAATAAAGGTTTAACTTTATTTACGACTGGTACTTGTTCTTGTAAGGATCCTGCAACTAATTTATGAAGATATATTTATATAGGATTAAATGGTACCGTAAGAAATCAAAGATTTAATATGTTTTCAAGGACACTTGAACCTAATACTACTTTGAGGCAAACACCAGGTGCAACCTTGGCATGATCAAGATTTGCTTATACATCAAAAACGGATCCTACGACAGGAGATAAAGTATCATCAATTATGCAGATACTTCCTACATCTGCGACATTCTACCAATTAGATATTCTTTTCGAACTTGCATCTGAAAACGAATAGTTTTATTTTTTATCAAAAAACATGTTCTATATAAATCATCAATTCAATAATAATATAGTTTGAACCGTATGTAACGCCAAAGAAGAACTTATTGAGAAAATAGAAAGTATAAAAATTATGGCATGAGTGGATGTAAGTAAATTTCATATCTCAGATTGTGAAATAAAAAAAGTGCTCTCTATCTCCCAAAAATTAGATAACTGATCATTTGTGTTTGATGCTGAGTGAAAACCAGTTTTTGAATCAATTGAAACAGAAATGTTGGAAGAGAAAGGAATTATATTTGAGATAGATCTCATAAATGACAAATCAATATCAAAAAAGATATCAGACTTTTTATCCTCTATACAATAAAATATCATGGAAAATTTTGTAGTTTGAACTCTTACAAAGTCAGAAATCGAAGCAGATCCTAGAGATCTAAAAGCAGAAGTTGTACTTCCAGTACCTACCGCAGAGGATTTGAAGAATTTGCCTGAAGAATGCCACAATGAGGCTTTTATCGGTGCAACATATTATCAGAACGGTTGGGGTTCTTGTACGTCCTTGGGAGCCACTCATTCTATGCTTATTCAGAACGTTAAAGAATTGGCAACACTCAATCCTGAGATTGCTTCTGAAATTGGAGCAAAATTGAAGTCAGGAGTGAATCCGATAGAACTAGACCGAAAGGATCTTTGGACTAAAATGGGCCATAAGCTTGAAGATATGAACGATAGCGGTGATTATGTAGAAAAAGCTTTGCTTACTACAAATAAGCAGTGAATTAAGGGAAAAGATTGGAACGGAAATGATGTTGTTTTCTTTGGTCTTAATTATGCGGACTCTTGAAACTATACAAATCAAATGCTAAAATACTGGATTACAAAATATCCTGTTGTGATCGTGATAAGCGGTACGAATCAGACTTGGAATGAAATGATGAGCGGAGAAGTAAAAACAATAATCGAGAAGGTTCACTCAACCTGAGCTCATTGTATTTGTATTTGCTGATACGACAAGTATTGAATTATAGTGGCCAACTCACGAAAAGCAAATGACTGAACAAAGAAAAAGTGTCTCTTCAGAATATCTCGAGCAAACATACCTGAAATGGTGAAAGTCTGAATGTTGAATCGAAGATACCGAGTAGAATTTGACAAAAAAGATTCCGTGTTGGATTTGGATCTATACATGGAAGAAAATAATGCTATCGAAATTTTGAAACTCTTGACAAAATTCTACAATAAGACAAGATTTAAGGATGTCCAAAAAGAATGCGGAGACCTTGGAGCCACAATTAGAAAAAATTATCCTAGGGTAAATACAATGGTCCCAAAAGCATAGAATATGAAATTTACATAGACGAATAAACTAGGTTCTTACCTAGTTTATTTTTGTATTGATAACTTTTAGTTAGGGACCCCCTCTAACCTTTGTATCTCAATTATACTATAAATAGTAAAAATGTAAACGGTACACGAGTATTGTAGAAAAGCTTGTATTTGCCGAGACTTTCTCTTATATAGGTGACGATTATTTATATATCACGTAATCCATAAGGTAATATTTAACCACATAAATCAACAAGATATGATTAGAATAGGTACTGTGTTTACATGAATATGATCGGTTGAGCATGCATTAAGTAGACTCGGTTGGAAACATGAAATAGTCTTTGCGTGTGATATTGATAAATACTGTAAAGAGACATACTTTGCTAATTTCAAGATGAAATGAACACGATATGATGATATTAATAAGATTGACTGAAAGAAATATGCATGAAAACTTGATCTCCTAGTCTGATGAAGCCCTTGTCAGTCTTTTTCTATGGTTTGAAAAAGAAAATGATTAGGTGACGATAGGTGAAACCTTATATTTTCGTATATGAAATTGATAAAAGATTCCAAACCTGGAGTCTTTATCTTTGAAAATGTTAAGTGATTGACTACCCACGATTGAGGTAATACTCGAAAACACATATTGAAGGAATTCAAAAAATTATGATATCATTTTGATCGGAAGATAGTCAATTCAAGGGACTATGGGATCCCACAAAGCAGAGAAAGAATCTTCCTTGTATGATTCAAAGACAAGAAAATGTTTGATAAGTTTGAATTTGCGGAACCTGTGAAATTGGATATCACCATGAAGGATCTACTAGAGGACAATCCGAATAGTAAATATTATCTTTGAGAAAAATGAGTCGCTTTCGTAACCAAGCAAAAAAATCTAGATAAAAGATACACTCAAATAAATTGAGATATAGCACTTTGCCAAAAAGCAAATCAGCAATTCAATTGGCATGGAGATTTTGTCACTCAAACAAAAAAGAAGAGTGTCGATAAAAAATACTACCTATCTGAAAAAGTAAAAGATTATGTTATGGCCACAGGAACAAAAACATTTAAGTCAAATCCTGCGACTGATCTAGATATAGCAAGACCATTATTATCTACTATGGCCAAAATGCACAGAGCATGAGTCGATAACTATATTACTAAGTGAGACAAGATTAGAAAGTTGACACCTAGAGAATGTCTTAGATTAATGTGATTTTCCGATGATTATAAAATAGTTGTTAGCGATACTCAGGCCTATAAACAAGCGTGAAACAGTATTGTTGTAAATAACTTTTTATATTTGTTGCCAAAAATTTTCCATGGTAAAAAACACTAATTTGAACCTTGGCGGACAGGAATTTGAAATAGTAGACGAGATCCCATATATTACGATAGCAGACAGCTTTGTGAGAACCAATAAGACCTGAGGATGACATTGAGAAGCAAGGTTGTATGTGTGAAACACATCGAGGAAGGAACCCTTCGATGTCTTTTTTGAATGATTCAAAGGAAGATGTTTCTTTTTTAAGAATGATTTTTCTAAGTTCTTGGTGGATTCCAAATACGAATATGAACACAAGGAACAGGCGTATAAAAAGGATATCACTCCCCTACGATCTGAATATAACGACAAAATATCTTCTCGAGAAGAAGACTTTTTGTATTTCAAAGTAAACGCTCAGAACTGAGATAAGGACGCTAGTAGATATTATGTATCATCTACCGACGATTATTATACAATGATGAGAAACATATCATTGCCGAATATCTCATATCTAAGCATCCTGAAAGTGAGAGAAATAAAAACATGAGAAATCCTATTCTATTTTCATCTATTCCTAGACTACCATTACAACTCCCAAAACCATCCTATGCTTATTGCAAAGGTTGAAGAAAGGATCAAAAAGATGTTACAGAAACCAGCTGTTAGTGAAACTGACAAACTAAGAGTTGATAGGCTTGTTAAGGCTAGAAAATGACAATGACAATATAGAGAAAGACTTTTGCAAGATATCAATGCATGTATAGTCACTGGGGTAAATGACGAAAGATTATTGATAGCGAGCCACATAAAACCACGAGCAATCGCTACCGATGATGAGAAAATAGACTATATGAACGGACTGACTCTTACCCCTACATACGATAGATTGTTTGATCAATGATTCATAACGTTTACTATCGAATGAGTAATGATCGTGTCTCCGTACATATCTCCCATGAACCAAAAGAAACTATCATTGATAAACTGACAAAAATTTGATTTCAAAATAGAATGAAGAGAAAAATATCTAGATTTTCACAATAAGAATATATTCAAGTGATAAAAAAAAGACCACTAAGTAGTTGCAAGACTTAGTGGCCTTCTTTTTGAAAGAAAATAGCAATCCTTTATGGCGATTTGCATTTCCAGCAATTACCTTAAAGTATCGGGATAACAAATTGATTGACAGCCATCAGTAGCTCAGCATACATTTTCTATATGTCATCAATTACATCTCTTTGTCTGTGTGTTTTTCACATAGGAAGGAACTATACTTTCTGTGTCAAATATAAGTTTGCAAAATAAGTATATACTGCCCCATGTAAACAATAGTAGGAATATAATTAAGATAAATTTTGAAAAGTTTTTCATTATGTTTTTGTTTTTGCTATACAAATAAATATATTTTTAATCTCATTCTATTATATCTGAATATATTGTATTAATCACTTTCTGAAAATCTTCATTCGAATGCTTTTTTTTAATATATTTTTCTATTTCTTTTTTATTGATATCGTAGAACTCTTGTTTTGTCATTCAATAAAACGATTTATATTTCATTTCAGCACAATATATTCCTTCATAAAAATCCCTTCTAACTAGAACCCTATTTTCACTCTTCATGATTATACAATTAAAATATAAAATTATTTTTTGAGATAAATTTTTGCTGTACCTGTATTTTTGACTACTCAATTTTTGATGTTGTAGTATCCAGTGTTTCAATATCCCGCTCGGATATCGATACGGTTTCCGATGATAGCACTACCTCTATCAATACATCTGAATTCTTGTTTTCAGAATCCCATATCGATGTAGATAGTCTTTCCGAATAACCATTCAGGACATGCTCCAACCATACCTGCTTCTCCTTTTTGGAGGACATGGCCATTAGCAGTCGTACTACAATCTCCAGGGCCACAGTTCATTGCCTTATCAGATTCGTAGGATCCTTTGAAGTATTTATCCTGTCATTTTTCGGGACTGTAATACCTAGACAAAACATACGTTCAGACTGATCCGTTGTTGGACTTTGTCGGCGTGATTATTTTAGACAAGAAGTCAGAGATCTGCTTTTGGTCAAAGTATTTCCCAGGACAACTCGCTCATCGTCATCGATGTGGTTTGACTTCGGCTCCTGTAAAAGTCTCAGTAAGAGCTCAAAGCAATATATTCAATGCATCGTACTGCTCTTGTGTAGGTTTTTCATTGTTGAAGTTCCCGATCAGAGCAACACCGATACTTGTCTTGTTATTTTTGGAATTATGATATCCGATCTCATCGAGACATCTTGTTTGGACAACCGTACCATCTTTGAAGATCAAATAATGGTATCAAATATCCAGTCCCTTACAGGACTTATTCTCACCAAAACGTCTCTCATGACTCGCACTGATACTTTGTATCTCTTTCATATAATCAGTTCAGTCAGACTCTGTGTTGTGGATATCTATTTCGGTGATCTTCCTTTTAAAAGCAGTTTCACCTGTTACTTCAGCAGTTTCTGAAAAACCAATTCGCTTGATGAAGAGTCCTTGCTTACTGCGGATGTACTATTCACAGTCAAATAAGCAGGCTTCTCTAGCTCTTTTTTCTTAGTCTGTGCAATGGCCAAAGTTTCGTCAATCTTCTCCAGGAACAGATTCTGAACCTTTTCTCATTTTGTATACTTGATAGTATCCTGGTATGAAAGATTGTCCAGCTGTTGCTGTTTGATCCATTGTAATGTTTCGATATCTTTGTCGTATTCCCGACCATTTTGGTATCATGATAATTGGAGGAAATCGAAGATATGATTTACTTTGACTTGTTCACTTGGTTGTTCGGGGTTGCTGGCCATAGAATAGAATATCATACTAAGTCCTGCGATACCAGTGACAATAATAAGTCAGACTATAATTTTCTTAAGCATTTTGTTTTTGTAAATGATTTAAAACGTTATCCATATTTGCGAGATAGCTTTCTGAAAGTTTCTTCGCTTTCTCTTCTTCTACCATTCTCACGATTCTATTTATATCTCATCTGAAACTGTCTTTAGGATCATGACGAGGTGGCTCTTTGATATTTTTCCTTACCTCTCTTTTACCTCTTACCCTGTCGTATCAGCTGATCATATCTAGTAGATTTCCAGTACCTACAATGGTCTTTTTCTTTTCTTCTCTGATCTCCTCTTTTTTGATTTCTTCTTTTGCGGTAGTCAGAGGATTATTTTCAATAACCTGATGAAATCCGTTGATAGATTTTGTCTGTGGGGTCTCATCGACCACTTCCGCCTTTTGTGTCCTATCTGAGTAGAAATATGCAAACATAACCACTAGGACAATGAATATAACGGATAGTATTATTCCAGTCTGTAACATGTGTTTTTGTTTTAAAAGGGTAAATCGTTTTGTACAGGTTGAGGTTGTCTGATTTTATCTCTGATGGCCTCAAAATACTTTCTTCCACTACCATATTTTGCGAGAAACTCTGCTTTTTTCTGTTCTCTTTGTTGTTGTACTTCCTGATCAGCTTTATATCTTCACTCTGCTTGTAATTTCCTTCTGCACCTACTTATCGTTTCAAATGGTATGGACTTCATGATCTCTATTTGTTCACGAGTCAGACCGCAATGTCTGAATTCGTTGATCAATTTGCAATACAGGACAGTGTCACTATTTCTAGTGTCCTCGTGTGTGCGGAGCATTATCTCTACCATTTCTTCTGCCTGCATTGCAAGGGTTTAAAATAAAAGATTCTGATTTACTTGATGGATATAGACTTGCTGTCATCGATTCGGATTTTTCCTTCAAGCCCTTTCTTTTGTTCTTCTGAGAGAGTCTTGTATCGTTTCTTAACTACAGTCAATCAGCAATGTCACATTGAAAAACTATATCATAATTCTAGGAGTGTTTCTCTATCTTTTGGTGCAATTGGTTCAATAAGATCATATACTCTCAATTCCTCAGGAAGAACTTTAGGATCCTCCACTTTCATTTTGTCTCATCCAGTATATTTTATCTCAGCCACAGGAGTCTTGAGTCCAGTGAGACCTGCGAACTTGCAGAGATAATCTATCCATGAATCTATTTTCTTGATCTTATTATCTTCTACCTTCATTCTTTCTGCGAGAGTTGTGATTTGATCACTTATTCAACGAGACAATATGACATGCTCCTGGCGTTCTGTTAGTTTGTATTCGATATATGACTGTACTTCTGCTTTGTATGGTTCCATTTGGTCTTCTAATTCTTTTTTTACAACCCCGACATCTTCTTCTGTGAGTCATTGCTCTGTTAAAAATTCGGGATCCTCTAGCTGTTGCATTGTGTGCATGATGTCTGCTAGAGATTTGATGTTTTTAAATATATGCATGATAGCAAATTGTAAAAAGATAAATGTGTTTTTACTCTTCATAGAGTACCTTGTCTTTATGTTTGAATTTCTTCCTTTTGTATTCTACTTTCCCAACCTTGCTGTCTAATAAGAACTTGATCATAGGATCAAAACAGTCGGCCATCTCAATCGATGCTGGATATTCCTGAAGGAATAAATCCTTTATCTCTAGCACTTTGACACATTCTTCGGTCGTCCAATCTTCATATTGGCTACTAAGATATGAAGGATAAATTCAGAGATCAAATATCATGGAGTGTAGATATGAATTATTATTTATGATGTATATTGCCGTAGCAGGAGAAACTCCCAATTTTAGTATGGATCCTCCGTTTTGATGTTTCACTTCCAACACTTTCCCAATGAATATCGTAGGAGCAGGAAGATTGGTATTTTGCTCTATACATCTTGCGGTAGTCTTCTTTATTTCTTCGTGCATTTGTTTTTCTATTTCCACGCTGAATAAACCTTTGGCAATCTGATCGGTATAATTGTGGCGAACTCATTCGGCGATTTCTTCTAGATTTATTTTCGGCCTGGTAAGTTGTACAAAGTGTTTAGGATTAATGTTTGCGATACTTTCTGTCTCGAATTGTAGAGCGATCACTCATTTTTCAAGAACCATTTTTTTGAACTTTAGTTTCATTGCGAGGTTGAATAAAAAGTTAAAATTTTTTGAAGTTGTCGGGGTGCTTATTGAATAGCTTCCATCTTTTCCCCTTAGGCTTTTTCTGTTTAGGCGGTTGCGGTTTGTACATTCTGCTAATCGTTTCCTTTATCTTTTCAGTATCGAGAGGCTTTCTTAACTCTTCAAGGAGTTTTTCTTGCCTCTCTCGAAACTCTTTAGAACGGTACGTCATCTTCTTGACTCCCTCCTTTTTCGTCCCTGGTGTCCCATCGAAGCTTTCAGATTTTTAAATTCATTTCTTTGCTGACTTTGTAGTTCTTCTCTATCTCTTCGGTAAGCATAGCCTCCACAGCAAACGATTGGACATATTCCTTCTTGGCCTCTAGTTCCTTGTATTCTTTATCATTGAATCGTGGTTTTTCTGTATTACTTAGGCTATCGGGAATAAGTTCAGGCTGTTGGACGTTGAATGTTTTTGTAGGATCCATCATTTTGCCATAGATCATCATGGTAGTTCTCACATCACCTTCGCAGTATTCTTTTATCGATGTCCAAATATCTAACGTGTCTAGTCAATAAAACAGATCAAACACTTTATCTCCTGACATCTTTCCTTTCGGACTCGGTATCCCTAGAGATACAGCTATAATTTCAAGTCATGAAGATATATATCATCCGTTTTTCCAAAGCTCTATCGTATCAGTGACCTGGATGTCCCATGGTTTCATCCCATAGAACGATACCTTCGCATGAGGTTGGATCCCATTTATGATTGCACGTCTGAATATGAACGGCAGATCAAATGCTTTGATGTTGTGGCCAGCCAGTTCATAATCGGGCATTTTTGATAATAGATCGAAGAACTTCTCTAGGATGTCTTTCTCTTCTCCGACAAGAGAAGAAGTTTTCATCTCATCATTGACCATCTTGGATCCAAACGATATGCAGATTATTTTTCCGAATTCAGCGTGTAGTCATGCTTTAGTGTAGTATGCTTTCTCCTCTGTAAGATCTCCAATATCATTGCAATATCTCTCGGCTCGTATTTTCTTCTTTGGATATGTATCGTAGTTGTTGGTCTCTGCGACCGTTTCGATGTCTATAAATAGCAGTTTCTTTTCCATTACTTTCATTTTTTAGAAAGTAAATCATTGCAGTATTTAGTGAGGTCTTTTATCTTATCTCCATTAGGCATAAGTGCATTTCAGAACTTTCATTCTTTCTTGTAGTCCAAATATATTTTATCCATGTTATACAAGAATTTCCCAATACCTCGTTTTATCCCTGCTCTCTTGAAAGCTCACGATGAGGCTGATTTTTCTTCTCAGTCTTTCGTGTCTCCCATGTCTGACTTTCGGATCCATTCATCATCTACTTTAATTCAGATATGGCATACGACTTTCCCAGTACTGGCTTCAATTCTATCTTGCCAACCACCAGGGCCAGCTTGTTTGTTTAGAACATCCATAACATCTCTTGCATCGATGTAGGCCACGCAAATACATTTTGTATCATTGCTGTAGGATGTTTGTACCTTCCACTTAACTTGGATAGGATCAAATAGTTTTATTAGTTCGCTTGTTTTCATGTGTCATAAGACGTAAAATAATAAAAGTTTAAACTGTCTTTTTCGCTATAAACTTCTGCATTTTCTCTTTAAAATCGGCGTTCATCTTTTTTCTCTCTTCTTCATTCAATATCTTTTTTTGTGGTTCCTCTGTGTGAGGAACGGGATCAGGCTTTTTGATCATTCAAACTATTTTTGTCTTGTATTCGTTGCGTGCTATCTTGGATAGGATTGTAGGAACATCACCGTAGAACTGATTAATTTTTGATAAGAATTGGAGGAAATCATATTCCCATATTTGGAAGAAGACGTAGCCTTTGAGTTTCTTTTCAGATATAACTCACAGCACATCAACATACTTCGAGATCCTCTGTTCGAAAATATCGAAAGTCACATTTTTCATCATGGCGTACATTGCTTTTTTTATCTCATCGTTCATGATGTCCTGTCTTCCTGTTTTTTCATTCCAATTTTTTAACCAAGAATTTCCTCTTATTTCTACATCCCTCATTCAATTTATAAAATCAATATTCTTGTGCGAGGTTGGTGGAGGAGTTTCTACTTCATTCTCACTTGTAGTATTATCTTGTATTACTATGTTCCCACTTTTATGGGATAGGGTATCCTGTTTTACTGGGATATGGGTATCCTGTTTTACTGGGATACCTTCCTCTTTTTCTTGGATAGGTATAGTGATCTCTTTTCTAAGCCTTTTAAGCTCTCAAATGTAAATCTTTCTATACCATCACTCTTCCTTCTTTTGCTCCAATCTTAGATATCATTTTTTTCCCATATCTCCGATTGTAGCACTGATCCATTTTGTTGTCTTATTATAGAGCCTGGCGAAATATGAATTACTAGCAAAACAATAACCATGCTTGTCGGCAAGTGCAGTGATCTCTCCATACAGTAGCTTTTGTAGTTCGCTCAGATCGCTGGCGTAACGTACATTTGCTGGTATGATTGCGTAAAAGTTTGGTTTTTCTTTGTCCATAATTCGTATGTTTTAAATGAATGAAACCTGCCCTAAGTTGAATTTTTGGAAAGCGATCTCAAAGATGTGGATGATATAGTCGGGTGACATATATCCATCCGTGTTTTTGAAGATCCAAAATTTCCTGTCTCTTACTTGTTTAGGGATCTCTTCATTCTCGAGGATGTCGAAGACGTAAAAATTGTCCTTGTCCATCGCCAGCTTTAATTTTGTTTGCAACATTTTGTTTAGACGGTTAGATAGATAAAAAGCCTGATACTCGTGCCATCATCTATGCGGTGGAGGAATATCAGGTTTGTTTACAGCACTTAGACTGTTATCTACCCATTAAACCGTTGCATTAGATGGCTGAGTTAACTCTGTGAAGGAGTTTTGTGTCCACAACCCAGCCATTTGATACAACGATACCTTCACAGAGTTTACGTTGAAGTAAGTGGACTGGGGGATTTTTTGTCTCTCATTTTTGTTTGGTGTTTTTTGTAAAACCATAGACCTGTGCAATAAAACCTATAACAAAAAACAACCATTTCTTACGAAATGGCTGTTTACATGTGGTTGTTATGGTCTTATTTATGTACTATTCTGAACCCCTGAATGGATATATTGTGCAAGGTATACAGTCTTTCAGATCATATTTCAGCTATTCAATTATTAAGTAAAATAAGCTCTATTATAGAGCTATTTTTAGTAATTTAGAACCATATACACAGCGAGTTTCGAAATAACCAGGGTTTCAGTAATCTTCAGAAATCCTCTTAAATCTTCAGAAATCTCCCATATTTTAAGCTCTATTTTTCAACCTGGGTGGCACTTAGCTCAGCTAGGAGTCAAAAATCGTCGAATTAGAACGACAAAAGACCAGTCCAAGAGCTATTTTAAAGTATATTTTAGTAGAGGAGCACTCCTCTGCTTTATAATTAAAATCTTGATTTTTTTGTTAAAATAAGTATTTTCAACGTCTAAAAGAATGGTAAACAAAATAAAAGTAAACAAAATGGAAAAGAATCAGACAAAAATCGGATTTAAAACAGCAATCTCTTTATTCGGTATAGAGATTGGAGAGAAAACAGAGTTAGGATATGGATTTCATAGTCCTGGATATATCTTAAATCAACTCGGAGCCAGTATAAAAGGGCTCCATATTCTAGAGTTTGAGATAGATGAATCAAACATCACAAACAGTAGTGAAAACAGGTTTGACTTCGCAGGAGAAGCAAAGATTAGAGGCATAAGCAGCTTTTAATTCAACAGCCATTAAGCTTGACTTTAAAGCTTAAATCAGTATAAAATTTTCACCAGGTTTCCTGGCAACAGTCTTATTACAAACACATTAAAAAAGTTTTTTTATGAGCCAAAATTTTGATTTAAAAACGGCCGTTGGATTAACAGCGAACGGTAAAGCAAAAAAGGTAACAGCCATCATTAATGGTACAACATTAACCGGCAAAGTGATTTTGATGAAAGAGATCCCCTATTTTAAGCCACTGAATGGATCTGTGTCAAAATTCAGAGAAAAGTTCGGTAATAAAACAAGATCAATTGCTTTAACCGAACAGAATACAACCGGCCTCAAACCAATTGGTTGTAAAAGAAAGGCAACAGAAAAGAAAATCCTGAGAAGGATTGGCTAAAACTGATGCAAAATCCATTTAATTTAATTATTTTTGAATAAAGTATAAAAGAGGGCTTGAGTTTCTTGCTCTCTTTTGTCTTAATTAAATTTTTCAATTAAGAAAAAGCTACCTGATAATAACCAAGTAGCCGTCTACTTGGAGACGGCATGCCTATTACTATTAGGACTATAGAACCAGTAAACTACTCCTCTACCAGTTGTATATTCCTAATAAATTAAACGCCGTCTCCAAAGATTGAGTGCGAATCTTTCACTTGGGTAAGTTACTTGATTAGCGGACAAATACTTAGAAAACTAAGATTTGTATTGGTAGTATGTATTATCCCAACTGGTTTAACTCATTTGTGTTTTGGTGTTTTTTTGTTTACGGCAATAATATAATAGAATAATGAGGCAAAACAAAGGGATTACGCAATTATCATATAGCTTTTCGTTAGCACACGATATGAAAAAGAGTTATTATTATATTGCTATTTAACAAAAAAGAGTCATAGCTACGAAGCTAAAACTCTTTTTATAATTACGAACCTTGCCTGCGGCAGACAGGTTACCAATTAAGAACTAGGAATACTCTATATTACTGAGCAGTTGCTTCTGTATCTGTTGATGGAGTTGTTCCAAAATCTACGGTTGGAGCCACATCAGCTCATTCTTTTGCCTGGAATTGTTGGGCTTTTACAAAATTGAAGATAGTTGCTACAATATTTGCAGGGAATCTGCGGATATAGATATTTAATGTATTTACTGCATCGTTGAAATTTTTCCTTTCGACAGTGATTCTATTTTCTGTACCCTCCAATTGTGTCATAAGATCACGAAATGCTTGGATAGATTGAAGTTGTGGATAACTTTCTACTACTGCCAAGAGTTTTGATAATGCAGACGATACCTCCCCTTGCGCCTTTTGAAATGTAGCAAGAGATGTTGCATCCTTGATATCAACAACTACTTTAGTTGCATTTGCTCTAGCATTAACTACAGCGACCAATACTCCACTCTCTTGCGCAGCAGCACCCTTTACGGTGTTTACAAGATTTGGAATGAGATCAAGTCTTCTTTGGTATACATTTTCCACTTGTGACCAAGCAGTTTTCACTGATTCATCATATTTTACTATGGTATTGTACTTACCGACAACGAATACTACCACAATAACTACGATGGCAAGAATAATGAGTCGTACTTTTTTCATGAGATTTTTTTATAAAGTAAAATTACTTATAATTATTAACTTTGACACATAATTGGGAGAGATACTGATGAACATCATCGACTAGAGAAGGAATTTTGGAATCCTCTACTCTGTCATCTATAAGATAGTAAAAATTTTGACTATTACAAGACCAAGCAATATCAAAAAGTGAGAGCAATTCTTTCATATCCTGTGGTAATGTGATGCTAGGATCTTTTAAACACAACATTCATTCTCGGAGAATTTGCATACCAGGCAAAAGATGATGCAAAAAATCTCTTCCTCTATCCTGAGAAAGAAAATCCTCTCTAAGTTGGATGTGTTTGTTACGAATTTCGAGTTCAAGCGCAGATCTCAAATCAGATGATTTTAATGGTAAATCTCATAATATATCGTTTCCATAAAAAAGCTTAGAATGGTTTTTTATATGCAAAAGTTTTAGACAGAAGACATCATTTCACTCTTTTATGTCGTCTTGTGTCAAGATTATAAATTTTTCACGAGCGAAGAAAGGCCTGATGGAGTCTAGTGAAACAAGATTTATATTATTAAGAATGAAAACAGGGATATTTTCAGGACCCTTTTCGTATAGATATATAGATAGTAGTCAATCTTTCAATACGCCGACAATATTCTGAAGCTTTTTGATAGTCATAATAAACGAATTTAGAATGTAAAATTTATTATTTGGTCATTTTATCGACTTCCAGAAGATCATCCCCCACCGAAGCTTCATCCACCAAATCATCCAAAACTTGAGCCTCATCATCACCAAGAACTACCTCAAGTTCAGCCAAATCGTATACTGTTTCCCCCACCTCATGATTTCCCATAAAGAGACATTAAGACTCCAAAGAGGAGAAAGAGATATGACAAGAAAACAGAGAGAATCAGATTAGCTAGAAATCGGGTAACCAGCAAAGAAAGGGCTAGCCCGGCAGCAGCATATATCCGTCGACCATATTTTTTCATCCTTCTTCCCTTGCCCTTGATGGACGGTACGGTAACCCAACGGCCAAACCCCGATATTACAAAGAAAAGGAAAACAAGATATCATATATACTCTTTACTAGAAGAACTACTGGTTGTTTGCTGAGAATCTTGAGAATAATTCTGCATTATACTAGGATCTTGTTTGATATATCATAAAGCATCATCGAGCATTTCTACAACTCCTTGATAATAATTCCCTTCTCTAAAATTTGACGGGAAACGAGCATCAGCCATCCTCTTGGTAGCAAGATCAGGAAGAACAGCCTCTAGACCATATCCAACTTGAATAGACCATTTTCTATCATCAACCGCTATCAAAAGAATCAAACCATTATTCTGACCCTTCTTTCCTACTCACCATTGATTCCCGACGTCTACTGCTGCGAGATTGATATCATCATCGACCGTGGGAACAACCAAAATAGCTATCTCAATACTTGTAGCTTTTTCTATCTCTTCTATTTTGCTCGTCAAATCAGCTTTTTCTGTTTCAGAAAAAATCCCAACTTTGTCGGTAATATATCCTTCATAGTTTGGGATAGTAAATCCGTAGACTATTCAGAATAGTGATATAAATATGAGACTTTTTACAATGCGCTTAAACATTCACATATATGATATAAAATATTAGTCTCAATCGCCTCCTCATCATGAATCCCCTCATCCTCCGCCAAATCAACCTCATCAATCAGAACCTCAATCACCTCATCATCGGAAACCTCATCACGAATCTCAAGAAGAAGAATTCTTAGTGGATCAAGATGAGTTCATAACACCCATAAATCGTGAAAAGAAGGATCAAAGGACGAAAAATCATAGGAAATATGCTGCCAAGAGAGATATAAGTCAGACGAGAACGATACTTATAAGACCGATCGATACATAGAGAAATAATTTGAATATATTAAACGGAGATATTTTATTATGAGGTTTCTTTTTTTTCTTTTTTAGTTTTTTCAATAAGAACTCCATAAAAAATATTCCTGCAAAAAATCATAAGAATACGCACAAAATATACCATGCATCATTGTTTTCAGGCTTAGTATATCATTCAGGAGTTTCTCAGCCCAATATCTGCTGGCTTCTCTCGTAAAATAGTTTAATGGCTCAATAGAAGTCACCACTATTCACCAAGGGACGGACATCTTCTATTACTTGTGATGCCATAAGGTCAGGATATATTCATTCCAATCAATATCATACAAGTATTCTAATCTTTTTTTCTTCAGCAGCGACGACAAAAAGCAATCCATTATCAGCCTTTTCTTGGCCTATCTGGTTGTCTTTGAAAATCTTCATAGCGATATCGATAAGTTCATTTCACTGCCTATGAGGAAATACAACCGTTACCAATTGATTGGTGGTTTTGGTATCATATTCTTCGGCTAAAGCATTAAGCTCACTAAGTTGATTAGCAGACAAGGTATTAGCAAAATCACTTACATACTGAGTAAGTTGAGGTAGTTGCGTAGGATTGACTTGCTCTTGAGCGAAAACAACGCCAACAGTAAACAATCACAAGAGTATGAAGCTTTTTACAATATATTTCAACATACAGTAAATATACTACTAAAGGAATATTTTTATTCTATATATCTGCTTCAAGTTTTAAAGAATAATCTTTAAAATTATTTTTTTTATAAAACTTAATAGCTCATTCGTTTGCTGCCGATGCCTCTACCATTATTTTCCTTACCTCTTTATGTTTACATCGCTCTATAAATGCGTCAAACAACATGGTTCATAGTCATTTTCAACGATAAGTATCTAGCACAAAAGTATTCTCTAGCTCTGCACAGATGGGTAATATTCTATATGATTCCCCACTACGTATTCATCAACATAGATATCAGACAACTATACCATCGACCTCTGCAATAAAGGCACATCAATCATCCTCAAGAATCCTATTTTTGAAATATTTAGTTCATGAGTTTCAAAAGGTCCAATGCAAATCCAATAGATCATCATATTCTCTATGTTCCTTTTCAAACAACTGTAGATTTAATTTCTGAACTGTCTCTAAATCTTCGATATTGGCTTTTCTTATAGATAAACCCATGGGCTGAATAAAAAAATAAATAGCTTATCTTTTAATGTTTAATTCTATTATTGCGAAATACTTTAACTAATTTTCTAGTAGTGTTTCCAACTCTTTCATTTTTCTTTGAAGAATATGTCTTTGGGCTATGAAGCGTTTTAACTAACTTTTTCTTGGCCTCTTCGACTTGTCCAATTTTCTTCAAAGGATATGTTTCTTGGTTATTGGCGAGTTTCTTGTCTTGATGATTAATATCTTCGATAGACATATAATATTCTACTGCAGCTTTGATAGGATCCATTATAAACATAGACATTAATAAATATTATTTCTTCTGCTTATTGTCTACTGAAGTATTTTCATCGGGATAACAACATAAAACATTATCTACATATTGAATGCCACAATAATACGGACAGATATAGGTACTCTTTACTGCGCATTTATGGTTGTTTGTTCCATCGGCCTCATTCCAAGGACATTTCATCTGTTTCCATCTAGTTTTATCTGGCGACGTAAGATCAATATCCATATTTGCACCATCCAGGATTTTTACTTCCATCATTTAAAATTCAAAATTTAAAATTTAGAATTCCCCGACTTCTCGGGGTTTAATAAGTTCCATCTGATTTAGATTTCAGCTCACTGAATTTCATGATTTCTTTTTCGAAATAGAGCTCTGAATCTCAGACAGGACCGTTCCTGTTTTTCCTTACACAGATATCAGTCAATCATTTCTTATCAGTATCAGGATCATAGTAATCTTCTCTATGAAGCATAATTACTCCATCGGCATCCTGCTCGATTGCTCCTGATTCTCTCAAGTCAGAAAGCTGTGGTTTCTTATCTACTCTCTTTTCTACTTCACGAGAAAGTTGTGATAACGCCATAATAGGTATCTCAAGTTCTCTGGCAAGTTCTTTGAGTCCTCTCGAGATTTCTGAAATTTCTTGGACTCTATTGCCGAGATATCAAGAATTACTTCCACTCATCAGCTGGAGATAATCGATAATCACCAAGTCGAGATTTGTTTTTTCTATCTTAAGTCTTCTGATTTTTGATTTCAATTCTGGGATAGTAGTAGATCATTTGTCATCGATGAAAATATTCGTTTCAGAAAGCGTTTCCATAGATTCACCCATCACCGTAAAGTCTTCCGTATCAAGTTGTCACTTACTAATCTTCCACATAGGGATACCAGAAACCATAGACAACACTCTATCTGCTATCTGTTCGGAGCTCATTTCTAGAGAAAATAAAGCGACACTTTTTTTCTGATCTACTGCCATATTTTTTAATATATTCAATGCGAAGGCTGTCTTTCCCATACTTGGACGAGCAGCGAGGATAATAAGTTCTGCAGGTTTAAATCCACCAAGCATATCATCCAATCCATGATACCCGGAAAAAACTTTTTTGAGATTTGCTTTTTCTGGATGATCAACAATTTCCATATATTCCTCCACTCTCTTATTTAAGATTTCTCAGATAGAGTGGACTTTTTCTGCGACATTATTTTGGGTCAAATCAAATACTCTTTTTTCGATATCTTGCAACACCTGTAAAGTATCTTTTTGCTCGTACACATCACCAATAATCTTTTGAGAGGTCTTGAGGATGTTTCTGAGGATAGATTTCTCTTTGACAATCTTAACATATTCAGGACAAGAAGAGGTGCTTAATAAAAAGCTTGAAAGCTCATAAAGATAATCAGTTCATCCAACGGCATCTAATACAGCATCCTTACCCAATTGGTCAGCTAAAGTAACAACATCAATAGTCTTACGAGCAGCCCAAAGTTTTTTAAGCCCTTGATAGATATAAAAATGCTCCCTTTGATAAAAATCTTCAGGAATAAGTTCTACACCATCGTAATAATACATCAGTTCATTATCCATCAACACTCCACCGAGCACACCTTTTTCTGCATCAATATTATGTGGAGGTAATTTGATATCTTCCAAGCTCACCATACTAAAATATATTAAAAGATTAAAATATTTAGAATATTATAGATTGCCAACCAAATAAGTACGAGATATAATGAGGAATTATTGTGTTGGCAACTATATATCCTTCAATCAAAAATACTAAAAACATATTTTTGAAGGAGAATATAAAAGATTTTGTTTGCTAGTAGACTAAGTAGCGAATCTTCTAATCTTTTAGTCTTTTAGTTTTTTAATCAATCGATGCAAGTCGATTTTAAGAAAGTGTAGGTAAGAACTATGTTTTTAACAAGGTTTTGACAGTGTTTTAACAGTATATGGAGATAAGTGGCATTAGTTGCGGGACAAAAATTCACGAGAAAACTGAAATCATTTTTCAATCAGATCAACATCGAAATTTTCATTGACTCCATGAGCATTACAGTCTTCATTGACAAGAGGAATAAGAACGGGTTTAGCACTCAGGACTCTATCTAATATATCAACCATAGGAAGTCCCCCTCCTGAATATTTATAAAATACAGGCTGATCATAAATACGCTCCAAAACCGCTTCGGCTTTTTTGATATAAAAATTATTGGTATCTATCTTTACTGGTTCGTACGAGCCACCCACTTCAAGTTCATAATCAAGATATTCAGGGAGCGTAGTTTGTAGCCACTGGTCAAAGGCCCCAAGTGCCTTCTTGGGCGTCTGATGTTTTACAATTCTGAAATTGATATGAGCATGGGCAACATTAGGAATGGCATTTTTATATCCATCACCCGTATGTCCACCAGAGATTCAGGTTATTTGTATCGTGGGCTTAAGTCCAATCTGAGTAAGCATATCTATATCTTTGTCATGGAAAATGGCTTTGATTCAAAAATCTGTCATAAGTTTTTGGGGATCAGTTTTCATTTTTTTATTTTTGACCAAGATATCAAAAGGGATGTCATCCACATCATAATAAAAATAAGGAATGGTTATTTTGTTATTGCCATCATAAAGTTTAGCAAGTATTTTATTCATCTCATGAATGGCATTAGGAACTACACCACCATAAAGTCAGGAATGAAGATCTGTAGTCGCCGTAGTGATTTTCAGTTTTACATCGATTCATCATCTATATCCTGCATCAATACAGGGAGTTCTTCATAAGATATACGAATCAGAGATGAGACAAAAATCTGAAAGAAGATCCTGCCTATAATCCACGAGAAATTGTTCGATATATTGAGATCAGGTTTCCTCATTTCCCTCCAACAACACGATAACATTGTATCCTAGTTTTTTAGCCTGGATAAGATCAAAGATAGTAAGTAAATGGATGAGAAACTGTCCTTTATTGTCAGCAACTCCTCTCCCATAGATTTTATCTTTAGCGACGTGGAGAGCAAAAGGATGATGTTTTCGTCATTGACTAAAATCAGCACTTTGTACATCATAGTGTCCATAGAGTAGCATTGTCGGTAATGATTTATCTACCGAAAACTTTCCTAGAACGATTGGATTGCCATAATCATAAACGATATCAGAAACAAAACCACTATCCTGTAAGAGGTTATTGAGATAAATAGCAATTTTTCCATTATCATTGGCATGTTCAGTATCAGTTGAGATGCTCTGGATACCAATAAGCTTTTTGAGTATCTGATAATATGCGTCAAGCATGAGAAAACAAAAAAACATAAAAGCGTCTTTAGCTGTTTTATGTTTTTATTTTTATTTTAGAGACGAGATTATTTTTTTACGTATTTGAGTCTGATTCTTAATATCAACACAAGTAAACATGCTAAGAGCTGAAGATTAATAACAAGTATAAACACCAAATTCTTAAGTATAAAAATCCCATATAACGAAGTAAAAAAAGTTGTAATGGCTCGAACGATATATGTAGTGATATTGGCGCTTGGTTTTTTATACCATAAATCTTTCATGGTAGGGAAGAATCATATGAAAGTAACAATTCATCCGATACTATATAAAAAGGTAAGTGCAAGAATAAATGGATGTTCCATAATGAATTATGAAGATAAAAGATTTATTCTACCACCAATTCCTTCAACTTTTTCTTTGCCTTTTCATTGGATGGTTCGTACTCCAAAACTCTAAAGTAATATTTCTTCGCATTATCGAGATCATTCACTTCTTGATAGAGGTCAGCAAGCGTAAGCATATATGCAGAGTTGGTTGGTCTGAGTTTGATAACCTTTTCTATCTCTACGATAGCGTCATGTTTTCTATCGGTGTTGTAAAATAATTCTACCATACTGATATAATATTTAGGATTGATTGGATTAATGCCAATAGCCTTTTGGATAAGCAACTCAGCGATATTAAAGTCGCCCGAAGTAAGATAAATCTCTCCAATCTGTCGGATGGCTTTATGATCTTTTGGATCCATTTCGACTATTTTTTTGAGGATAGGCAATGCTTTTTTATAGTTGCTCATAGTGAAATATAAATCAGCGAGCAATTTATTGAGATCCTTGTCATCGGCATCTATAGCAAGTCATTCGATGATTTTCTTTTCATATTCATCAAGCTTACCATCCTTTCTAAGTCCCAATGCATCGTAAATAATTTTCTCTAATAACTTTCTTTTTTTGATCATCGTAGTCTTGCTTTCTTCGTCATCTATAGTGATTTCAGGTTCGAGATGTTTAGAAACTGAGGCTTTTGGTTTGATAATCTCGTCTATAGTATCGAGAAAAGCTTGTTCGTTGTGTTTTATGTCTTTCATTTTTTCCTTTCCTATACGAGCACTTAAGCTAGAAAATTTGGCTCTATACAAATGTGCAATATCTTTTTTAAATTTCACAAGTGCATCAAAGGTATCTATCTTACCCAATAGATGAGTAAGTTTCTTAAAAACTTTTCTGGAGAAGAAAAATGAGATTACTCATATAGGCAATGAGATAAGAACTATCGTTAGCAACATCCATAGCAATACTGACATCTTCAACATGGGAATATAATAACAGAATAAACAATTTACTCAACTAACATCTAACAACTAATAACTAACAATGGAAAAGAACATAACAATTGTTAACTGTTCACTGTTAGTTGTTAGTTTTATTTCTTGATTGGTTTTTCTTTTGAAGGTTCTTTTATAACCTCTTTTTGTTCGTTTATTTTTGGTGTTTTAGTGTCAGTAATTTCAACGGTCGTCTCTTCTGGTTTACTCGGCAATTTAATCTTTTTGATGGTAGTATAGGGTATCCTAACTATCACACCGTCTTTGGTCTTTACGGTCACATCGCCATTCATAATATTAAAGGAAAAGACTACTCAACATACCTCGCATCATTTATTTTCTACATAGGATCATTTTGGTGGAAATTTTTTACTTTCCTCTACATAGGTTTCTAATTCGTAGATTAATGAGCATTTTAATTTTCCACATCTTCATTTTAGTTTTTCAATATCCCTTCATTCGAGGTTTTGCAAGACGATGTTTTCTATCTCCACACTTGGCAAGGCTCTAGAACTTTTACAGCAAAGATTGATACCATTACATCCGACAAGACAATCTGTTCCTGGAGACATCTTAATCATGTCTCTAGCTCCTATCTGAAATAAAAAGATATTTTTACCGAGTTCTTGTCTAAATTCTTTTACAAAGTCGGTAAATACATATCTCTCCTCAGAATAGAAATAAAAATATAATTGGTCTCAGAATATTTGATATCTAGCTGTTACGGGAATAGAGTCAGGAAAATTCTTTCTAAATAATTTTTTGAACAGAGGGAAGATATCCAACGCCAACGCTTGTTGCTCATTGAAGAATTCTTTGTCCTCACCTTCAAGTACCTTTTGAAAAGTTCCTTGTCTATCAGTCACTATTTCATGACCAAGATAGGTTCCAACAGTTTGCTTACTCACTCCCGTCTGATCAGTAGACGAATAAACAATCTTATCTCAAGCCTTAAGTTTAGCAAATTGTTCATCACTTGCTCCTTTGACTAAGACATTCTTATTGGTATATCGATCTAATACATACGCATTTTTTGCCATCGATTGATTCAAAAAGATAAAGATTATATTTGAGACGCAATGAAAAGTTAAGGTATCGAGACTTTTCATGACGTCGAAATTATCCTTTAGGATTTGATTATTTTCTTAGTTTTAGAAAAGTTTTTAATCATGGATTCAAACTCATCCTTACTGAGATATTCTTTATCAAGAAGTACAACAGAAAGTTTCTGAATCAATGCCTTGTTTTGCACTATAAGCTTTTTGGATTGTTCATAACAAGTAGACATATATTGTTTTATTTTCTCGTCAATTATCTGAGCAGTCTTCTCACTGTAGCCTCTAAACATACTATATTCACTCTTGTTATTTTCCATATAGCTGACCGTTCCGAGATCTTTATCCATACCATATTTTACAATCATGTTGGTGATGATGTCTGTCGCTTTCTCGAAATCATTTGACGCTCACGTAGTGATATTATCGATACCGAAGAATACTTCTTCAGCAGCCCTTCATCCAAGCAAGGAAATTACTTCATCTATAAATTTTGCCTTGGAAGAAAGATATAAATCCTCATTTGGCATAATCCACGTTACTCCCAATGCATGCCCTCTACGTACGATAGAAATCTTTTCTACCGGATCAGCATTTGGTAAGATATGGGAAGTTATCGCATGACCAAGTTCATGGAAAGCAATAACATTTTTTTCTTGCTCCTTCATAGACTTCACTTTCTTTTCTGGTCACATAATCACTTTTTCCAATGCATATTCAAAATCATTCTGATCCAAAATACTTCTATTTTCCTTGGCTTCTTTAAGTGCTGCTTCATTGACGATATTCTCGATATCAGCACCAACTAAACCACTTGTTCTCTTGGCAAGTGAAGGAATATTTATATCAGGATTGAGTTTTTTACCTTTAAGATAATAATCAAAAATTAATAATCTTTCATCATAGGTTGGCTCAGAAACATACACCTTTCTATCAAACCTTCCTGCTCTGAGTAGCGCAGGATCCAAGATATCAGGTCTATTGGTCGCAGCGATAACGATAACGTTTGTCGTATTATCGAATCCATCCATTTCCGTAAGTATTTGATTTAATGTTTGCTCTTGTTCCTGATGTCCTCCTGTGCTTCAGACTCCTCTCTTTTTTCCGATAGCATCTATTTCATCAATAAAGATGATGGCTCTACCTACGGCCTTTGCCTTGCCAAAAAGTTCTCTCACTTTGGCTGCTCACATACCGACAAGCATTTCCATAAATTCAGATCCAGAGACGGAAAAGAAGGGAACATTAGATTCTCCCGCTACTGCTCTTGCAAGTAAAGTCTTTCCTGATCCTGGCTGTCCGTACAATAGTACTCATTTAGGATGTCTAGCACCTACTTTATGATATTTTTGAGGATTCTTGAGATAATCTACGATTTCAGAAAGTTCCATCTTCACTTCATCCATACCCGCCACATCACTAAATTTAGTCTTCATGGTTTTGGAAGTATTCAACTTTCCTGCCTTAACACTAAAAGGAAATCCGCCACCACCCTTTGGCATAGCAAATCTAAAGACAAGCAAGAGAATAACAAAGAAGATTAACAATGGTCACACATCTTGCAAAAGTTGTGCTCACCATCCTTTTTCATTAAACTTCACATCTACAATAACAGGTCAGGTCAAAGAAATTCATAAATCTTTGAGCGAAGTGCCGATAGGTTTCTTAGTCTCGAATATATTTACATAGTGTTCTACTAAACTTTTTTTAACACTCATAAAAGAGACTGAATTTCAAGTCCCTGCGTCTTGATATCCTTTGAGCGATGTCTCGTCTTCTAGGACTACTTTGGTAAATATTCAGTTATTATAAAGTTTTAGAAAATCATTGAGCGAAACCTCTTTGGATCCGCTAGTGACCTCTATAGTATTTCACTGGATATTGACGTTCTTATAGACTTGAATTGCTCAAGTAATCAAAAGAATAAACAATAATACAAACCATAATCACTTTTTCATAGTACGAAAAAAATATAAATAAGATGCAAAAATCCCAATCAAAGGATTTTTGATGTCGCATTTATCCAGCTAAGCTGGAGCAAATAAAACATTGCCTTTCAAATATACTAAATCCTGGTCCAATTTCAATGTTTTGCTAACATATCATATATTCCATTCCAATCAAGGGTTAGACTTGACTTCACGTAATAAATACATAGGATATTATTCTTAATAAACAAAATTAGAAAAACAAACCAATAAAAAAATTATATGAAAACAAAAAACATTGTTATTGTGCTCATGCTTAGCATGATAATGGCCAACGTATGGGCTGTTAGGACAAAAGGATACATACAAATAATAAAAGAGATACATCTTGCTCCTGATCATTCAAAGATCTCTGAAATCGCCATTACAGAAACATTTGCGCCAGGGTTCTATAGTAAGCAAATAGACACCACCACAAACTACTATGTTTCAGAAAGAGCGAGACCACATCTCACCCAAGAATCAGCTGAAAGGCTAGTCAAAAATGGCGTGATTTGGTTGGAAGATATTTTGACACCTAGATGGACACACCTATTTGGGGAACAGGAATATGCGAGACATTGGCTTGTGTTGAATGAAAACATGGCGCTTTCTAAAGTGACTGGAATGGAATATTGCCCAGCAGACAAGGACTGGATCTATTTCTGTTTGATAGTATCACCACTCTTGATTTTGCTTGTAATAATTTTATGCTGGAGAGGAATAACTCTTGTAAAAATCAAAGAATTAAGATGGATGATTACGGCGATTTTTGTTACAGCAATTATCGCAAGCCTAACTGCCAGTAAAGCCACCGTGTTTGATATTACAGTTGTATCTTTCATTTGTACATTCCCGAGTTTTCTTACAACATTTATGTTTAAGAAACGCATCATACTCAACCGCCCACTTCACAAATTCTCTGACGGGAATATAGTGATAGAAACTGGCATCGTATCTAGTGGTGGATCCTTTGTTTATTGGCTCGATAAAAAGTTTAATCCCATCGAATCAGTATGGGACGTGACATATGGTATTCATAATGGACTTAGAATCGTATCCAAAAACGGCTCCGGAGATGGCGCTAACTTATTTGGCATAGTAGATTATGAAATGAATATCGTTCTGCCAATAAAGTACAGTATGATTAAATATATAGGAGAGGCCTTAGCGGCAGTAGAAGATAATGGTGTTTGGGGATGTTATCATCTTTCGTTTCACAGGTTGGTCATTCCATTTAAATATGAAAGCATATCAGACTTCAAAGATGGAAGAGCACTTGTGCAAGAAAGAACAGATAATTACCCTGACGGATGTTATTACATTGACCCAGAAGGTAAACAAGTTCCTATGGAGCAACTTACCGAAAAGGAAAAACTACTTTTACCGGTACAGTAAACATTATACACATAATACTCTATATCCTTCGCTGCATTTTATGGGCGAAGGGTTTTTTATTGTTTTCGAGAAATAAATATCTATCATCACCGTATGATGGAATTAAAAGCCGCACTCAAAACAACTCCCAAGTACATCAAGATACTCGCTGCCGAAGGAATCACGACAGTGAAAGATTTTCTGCAATATTTTCCAAGAGCCTATGAAGATAGATCAACCATTAGAAATCTGAACGAACTCATCTTCAACGAGAAAGGATTAACGGCTACCAAGGGAAAGGTCGTAAAAAAAAGTATTTTCTCCAGATGATGAAGAAAAATCTATACCATCAATTTCGTAGATCCTATAGGAAATACATGAGTTATAACCATCTTCAACTCTTGATTTATGGCGAGCAAGCTTCATGAAGATAAACGATATATTATAGTCGGCAAGCCCACCATGAGAGCAAACAAAATAACCTTTTCTCATCCTGATGTCGTAGAAACCGAGGCGCCAGAAGAAACAGAAGCCGGAGAAGAATCTAAAGTAGAAACAAAGGAGAATTATAATACGGGGAGGATCTTTCCTATCTATCCAGAACTCATGGGAATCAAGCCAGGATGGTTCGCACAAAAGATGCGAACATTGATGGACAAGGTGGACACAATTTTTTCCGAGTACTTACCTAGTGAATTCATACAAAAATTCTGACTCATCGGTGTGCAAGAAACGATCAAAGAAATGCATTATCCTACCAGTTTCGAAAAGCAAAAAGAAGCAAATCTTAGAATATTTTTTGATAGGCTATTGAGAATTCAGTTATATTCTCTCATAAACAGAAGTACCTACCAGCTAAATAAAACGAATATGGAGCATGAGATCATTGACCGAAATATCGTCAAAGAAATTATCGCCACCCTCCCCTTCGAATTAACAAATGCGCAGAAAAAAGTCATTAAACATATCACAGAAAATATCCACGAACCTAAACCGATGTTAAGATTATTACAATGAGATGTAGGAAGCGGAAAGACCGTTGTCGCAGCTATTTCTGCATACTATACATTCAAAAAATATCAAGGCCAATCCGTCTTTTTGGCGCCACTAGAAGTATTGGCAAATCAGCATTACAAAACCTTAGCAAAATTACTCTTACCATTGGGGCTAAGAATAGAGTTGCTTACATGATCCATAACGAAAGCACAAAAAGATAAGATTAAGTTGGACGTAGCCGAAGGAAGAATTCATGTACTCATAGGGACCCATGCAATACTTCAAGAGACGGTAACATTCAAACAATTGCAATTTGTAGTTATAGATGAACAGCATAAGTTCTGAGTCAAACAGAGAGCATTTTTCAAAAGATTTTGAGCTCCGCATATTTTACAGATGAGTGCCACACCGATTCCGAGATCTATGGCATTGGCATTCTTTGGTGAATTCGACGTAAGCATCATTGACGAGTTACCGATAGGCAGAAAACCAATCATTACCAAAATAGTTTCTGAAAAAGAATATGTAAAATTGAAACCATGGATACTCGATCATATCAATAAGTGACAGAAAGTTTTTGTAGTCACTCCTCTTATCGAAGAATCAGAGAAACTGGAAGAAGTAAAAGCAGCCACGACAGAATTTGAAGAAATCAAAACGCTTTACCCAGAGCTGAAATGAAGAATAGGACTCCTTCATGGCAAGATGAGACCAAAAGACAAGGAAGATGTGATGCAGGATTTCAAGACAGGAAAGATTTGTCTACTTGTGTCCACTACCGTTATCGAAGTAGGAGTAGATATTCCTGAAGCCACCATCATGGTAATCAAAAATGCCGAAAGATTTGGTCTCTCACAACTCCATCAGTTGAGAGGAAGAATAGGAAGGGCTGACGTGCAATCCTACTGCTTCTTGGAAACCAAAAGCAAAACAGGAGATATCGGTAAAAGACTCAAAGCTATGGAAGAAAGTAATGACGGATTTAAACTTGCGGAACTAGATTTACAAAATCGTGGTGCGGGAGAAATCCTAGGAACTATGCAATCATGAGAATCAGACATCCCGCTTGAAATATTGTCGGATCTAAAGTTTTTAGAGAAAATCCAAGAAGGTGCAAAATGGTTATTGGAAAAATATCCTCATCTAGAATGACTCCCAGGGTTGAAAAAATATCTTGAGGAAAAAATGGGTGATGTATTAGCATAATTTTATTTCCTACATCTTATTATCATGTTACAAACGACTCACGTCTATCTATTCAACAGCAAAGGACAACTTCTCCTGGGGATGAAGAAGAGATGATTTGGTATGGGTAACTGGAACGGATTTGGCGGAAAAAATCATGAAGGAGAAACTATCAAACAGACAGCGCTTAGAGAACTTTCTGAAGAAGCAGGAATTTTCCTAGAAGAGCAACAAGTAGAAAAAGTGTGAATGTTACATTTCTTCTACAAAGCAAATCCTAGTCGAGATCAAGATGTACATATCTATAGTGGAATCTACGATTGAAGCTTCGAAGAGACAGAAGAGATGAAACCTCAGTGGCGAGATATAGAAAAAATTCCTTACGACAATATGCGAGAAGATGATCATATCTGGTTACCAAAATTGATTAATAAACAAATCCCCTTCGATATGACCTTCACCTTCAATGAAGAAGGAAAGTTAGCTGATTATTTTTGAAAGTAAAAAAACCGGAAGAGTTCTTCCGGTTACTGATTATAGTTTTAATACTTATGTCTTAGCACTTTTTTGACTCTTTTTGAAGTTCTTCAATCTCCCTTTCTATATCTATAATATTTTGTTTTTCAGATAGAATTGTTTGATTAGAGACTTCGATACTTTTTTGGCAATCTTCAATTTGTTTAGTAATGGCTGCAAGAATAATTTCTCTTTTCTTTTCTTGAGACAGAGAGTTAATAAATTTTTTCCTCCACTTATCACTAATAAAATGCCCTCTAGTAAAAGGAAGACTAATTGCCATAGCTGTCATACCAAATAATATCGATAAAAAGGCTAAGACAAATATTGCAACCACGATACCAGAGAATTCAATTCCATGCAATGGGAGATGACAGATAATCGAAGCTACAATATAAAGCATACAAGACAAGATCCCAGTGATAACTCCGATTCTGTTCGATGCTTTTTGGTAGTTTTTCATAGCTGATTTCCATGAATGGTCCTCAAGAACTTCTTGTTCAAGTGATTTTTCTTTTGTTTTCATGAATTTTACTTTAGACATTAGATCGTCTTTTTCTTCCAAACAGTTACATTTAATGGGGCAAATATACCTATAGATAAGCAACTTTCAGAGAAATGATAATTTGTACCGATTTCAATGAAGACGGAGGGAGAAAATCCTCCATTGGTAACTGTATGTTCCCATCCTATACCTATATAACCTTCAGCATCTTTGAGGTTCTTTGCAAGCGAAATATAGACATCTTGATCAGGCTTATATAACCAGCCATGAAATGTGGTAATAGCAGTTCCATTAAAGTTATACGCAAGCACATGATAGCTTTTTTTGGTACTAAAGTTTACATGAGCAAGTAATGTGGTCGAAACATAAATTTTTTCTGCATCAAAGTTCACGGTACTCGCGGCAGGAATAAAGCTCATCCCAAGATCCAGCTGTTGTGCATTAACCTGTGAACAAAGAATAATTACTGCAATTACCATAATTTTTTTTAAATTTTTCATAATTCTATTTTTATTGGTTTTTTACTTTTATTGACATTTTCAGATATAATGATAAGAAAATAAATGTAAATAGATTTGATAATTTTAATAAAATAATTATCATTAAGTGATAATATCAAATACCGTGAAAACTTGATGGTTTAAGAAAGTTTTCTGGATATTTGAATTATGCAGAGGTATAATATCAAATACCGTGAAAACTTGATGGTTTCAGAATATTTATTTTTGATAAAAAAACTATGCTTCTTTTCGACCCATTATATGATGCTTTAGTCAATGTTTTTATCGAGCATCCAAAACTCTCCACACAAGAACTCCATAAATATGTCAACAAAGAGATATCGGTCTCTTTACCAAATCTCTACAAGGTTATTGGAAAGCTTCTCGACGAACAGATTCTCATTAAAGAATCATGAAAACTTTCTTTACATAGAAGACGAATAGAAGAATTTTGTGAGACGGGAGATAAGTTCAAAAAAATACATCTTGAAGCACCACTACATTCTATTGAGCTTAAAGAAGGAGAAATGGTAAATTTTCAAGCTAACAGCATCAAGGATATAGATGGTATTCGGTGAGACGCATTTCTTAATGTACATCGTTTACATGATGCATCAGAAGCTATGTATGTATATCATGCACATCCCTATTATGCATTATGAATGTATAAGACAGAAATGGCATTTTTCACAGCCATACAAAAAAATGGAACAGCATATTTGTTGTTCAGTGATACGTGATTCTTAGATAAGTATTGAGCGGATCTCTACAAGAAAGCTGGGATAGAAAATGTAGCTATTAGCAAAAAACATCCTTTCTTACAAGATGGATATTGTATCAATGTGGTCTGAGAATATATACTTGAGTTTGTTTATCCCAAGACCATAAGCGAATATTTTAAAGTATTTTTTTCATCAGTTCACGATATTAAACAATTTAACAAAGAGTTATTCGGAAAAATTTTTGAGATGAAAGGAGAGTGTAAGATAACCCTTAGGCGCAACAAAAAAGACGCCGAGATGTTTAAAAAAGAAATTAAGAAATATTTCATTAAGTAGAATATAATTTTTTCATAGCACGGAGAATATTCCTAGAGTCATCGAGTGCATCGTGCTCCGATCCAGAGTTTTCTATATTAAAATATTTTTGGATTGTTCCACTCGTATACTCCTCTGCGGGAATTCCTGCGGCCCAAAAAATCTCTCTCGCATCTTGGAACATACTGACTCTAAAATCAAAGATTGTTTTGTTTAATCAACAATTCTGAGCTATCACGATACCATCATTACCAAAAGAATAGGTATCTACATCACCAGCTCGATTTTTAAACTTTTTCAAAACCGTAATAAAATCTTCTGCTGCATCGACCTGCTCTTGAGTAATATGAGTAAGGTCTTTGATATAGTCTGAAAGAATAGGATTATGTTGAGGTTTCACGAAAGCGATAAAGTGGTCGAGTTCCTCAAAAGTTTTAGTATCTACCAATATCGCCGCAATTTGGATGATTTCGGGAAATTCGTTTAGACCAGAAAAATTTCTTTCCATGGCTCATGCTCGACTTGTATATTCCGTATCTAGGATGATTATCCTATCGGATCTAAAGGTGTACATTATTGTAAATATTGTAATAAAACTCATACTGACCTATCCTCATGCATTGCTCACTTTTTGATGAGTGCGAGTATTTCTTTTTTAGTTTTCCACTGAATACTAATATCTTCTCCTAACTCAAGCTGTTGTCACTTAGTATGAGACTTAAACTTTTTAACTATATAGTAATAGAGGTCTCGCTCTACAGTAGCTCATGCGGTAGAAATGTAATGAAGCTTGGGATCTTGTGGTATCAGTCATGTTTCCTCTTCGCACTCATGTCTGGCTACAATAAGCGCATATTTTTTGATGCTTTTTTTATTCTTATTGTATTCGGCCAATGTATTAAATACTTTTCCACCAGGTAAACGATAATCAAAATCTTTTAGTTCTTTGCGAAATTCTTTGGTAAGCAATATTTTATCCTTATCATGGACAATCAAACGAACGCCCGGAGATCTTCTAGCAATTTCAAAAACTAATTCCTGATCACATATCTTAACCAGCTGATGGACTACTTCTATGATCTTTCACTGAAAGACGACCTTTTCTTTGAGAACCTTCATTGGATATTTAAAAAAATAAATTAATTTAGATCTCGATTGATTTCTTTTTCTCCTCTACTTTTAAGAATTTCATTAACTCGAGAAAAATGCTTACATCCAAAAAATCATTTATGAACACTAAATGGCGATGGATGTGGTGCCTCCAAAACAATATGTCTAGTTGTGTCTATAAGCTCTTTTTTCTTTTGAGCAAACGCTCATCGTAAAACAAAGATTACTCCATCTTTTTTATCTGAAATAGTTTTGATTACAGTATCGGTAAATGTATACCAGCCGATATCTTTGTGCGAATTGGGTACATCTTTCTGTACCGTAAGACTAGCATTCAAAAGAAATATTCACTGCTCTGCTCGTTTGATTAGATTACCATTTTTTGGTGGGACAATTCATACATCATCTTGAAGCTCTTTGAAAATATTTTTGAGTGAAGGGGGTTGTCTTACTCCATCTTGTACAGAAAAACATAAGCCATGGGCCTCTCACTCTCCATGATAAGGGTCTTGTCCAAGGATAACGACCCTGATCTTATCAAAAGGGGTCAGATTAAAGGCATTGAATATATCTGATCATCTAGGATAGACGACATTTCCTGCTTCTTTCTCTTGAAGAAGAAACTTTTTGATATCGGTGAAATATGGTTTTTGAAATTCATCTGCAAGATGCAGTTTCCAAGAATCATGGATTTGAACAGTGCCATTGTCTACTGACATACGAAAAAAACAGCTAAAGCAACATACAACAACTATGTATTAGAAAAATACTTACTTTCTAAGTGGTGTATGAGTCTTGGAAACAGGATAGAGAATTACATACACGGTAGCGATTCATACAAGTGTGTATATCACACGAGCAAAGAATCCATAGCCGAAAATCAAGGCTACCACATCAAAATTGAACAGTCACAATAATCCCCAATTGAGTCAGCCAATAATAAGAAGGACCCAGGCAATTTTTCTGATAGATTGTGAATCAGTAAATTTTTTCATAGTAAATTTCTATGTAATAAATAAGACGCAGGAAATCTCGAAGAGATTTTAACGTCGCCTTTATACTCACAGTATAATTCTCTCATCCAACCCGAATAGTCGGGATTGGTGTTCGAAATATCTAGTGAGATAAAGAATATCTATATATAATGGATTTAAGAGTAAAAAGCAAGAAAATAATAGTAAATACAAACAAACCCACCCTAACCCTCCCTTAACAGGGCGGGAACAAAGGAAGAATAAATCTATTCTATATAACCCCCTGTCAAGGGGGAATGGGGGTTTGTTAAAAAAAATAAAAAAGTAAAAAGCAAGAAATATTTGACACAGGGCCCTTCAAATTACTATTTCAGTAATTTGAGTGAGTGATGGGTCAAATATTTCAGCCCATTAAAAAGTATCGAAATATTTGATAATGTACCGGAGAACTATATATATGAACTAGACATATTTTTTATATTTATAGAAATATGATTATGCTTATGACAGAAGACCAAGTCAAAAAGCTCCAGTGACTTTCTAACAAAGAGGTCGAGGAAAGAATAGCCAGAGATGGGTATAACCAGCTTCCTTCTGCCAAGAAAAAAAATATTTTTGGGGTCATGCGAGAGGTCCTGCAAGAACCCATGCTACTACTATTAATAGCATGTGGTACCCTATACCTTTTCCTGGGGGATATTCAGGAGGCCATTATTCTCTTATCGTCGATATGACTTATCATAGCCATCGCCATCTATCAGGAGAATAAGACCGAGAAAGCATTAGACGCGCTCAGGGATCTTTCTAGTCCTAGAGCTCTGGTCATTAGAAATGGAGAACAGATAAGAATAGCAGGTAAAGAAGTTGTCAAAGACGATATCATAATTATGAATGAGTGAGATAAGGTACCAGCCGATTGTGTTGTTTTACGAAGCAGAAGTTGTAGCGTAGATGAATCATTACTTACGGGAGAATCAGTGCCCGTCAGAAAATCAGCATCAGAAAAAATAGATTTCTTAAAATGTAGACCTGGTGGTGATGACCAACCATTTCTTTTTTCGGGAAGTATGATAGTACAATGACAATGTGTCGCAAAAGTACTTTCTATAGGAATAAATACAGAAATGGGCCGCATAGGAAAGGCGCTTGATAGTATCAAAGGAGAAAAAACACTTCTTCAAAAAGAAGTAAAAAAGATAGTAACTGCAGCATTTATCATCGCAATAGTCTTATGTGCGATAGTATTCATTTCGTATGTCATCATATATGGAGATCGAACAAAAGGATTGTTGTCTTGATTGACACTTGCTATGGGTATCTTACCAGAAGAGTTTCCAGTAGTTTTGACGGTCTTCTTGGCTATCTGAGCACGAAGAATGTCCAAGAAAAATGTGCTCACGAGAAAGATGGCTGCCGTAGAAACTCTAGGCGCAGCAACTGTTCTCTGCACAGATAAAACAGGAACCATTACCTGGAATAGGATGACCGTAAAGAAATTATATACCAATGGAAATTTTTTTGATATCAACAACAAAGATATTGTTCCTGAAGAATTTCATAAGCTTATAGAATATGGAATCCTTGCTAGTAAAAAAGATCCCTTTGACCCTATGGAAAAAGCATTGATACTTGTATGAAAAAATATTGATTCTGAACATATTCACGATTTCACACTGATTCAAGAATACCCGCTTACCAAAGATTTACTTGCACTTTCTCATATCTGGAAACATCCGACAGACGGACTTCTCACGATAGCAAGTAAGTGAGCGCCAGAAGCAATTATGCAACTTTGCCATATGGACAGCAAACAAAAAAAAGAACTTCAAGAACAGGTAGAAACAATGGCCAAACAATGATTGAGGATATTGTGAGTAGCCAAGGCAAGTTTTGATGGAGATACATTACCAAAAACACAGCATGATCTTAAATTCGAATTCATAGGACTTATAGGACGGGCAGATCCTATTAGAGAGACCGTTCCTCAATCAATTCAAGAATGTTATCGTGCGGGGATTAGAGTAATTATGATAACCGGAGACTACCCCACTACTGCACAACACATCGCCAAAGAAATTTGACTTTCACATCCGGAAAATGTTATCTTATGAGAAGAGTTGAGAAGCCTATCAGAAGAACAACTTCTTAAAAAAATAGACAGCACCAATATCATAGCCAGAGTTGCGCCAGAAGAAAAGCTCATCATTATCAATCTTCTAAAAAAACATGGTCACTTCGTAGCCATGACCGGGGATGGGGTAAATGATGCTCCGGCACTCAAAGCAGCACATATAGGAATCGCTATGGGACAAAGAGGAACGGATGTTGCCAGAGAAGCATCGGCAATCGTATTACTTGATGATGATTTCTCATCTATAGTACATGGTGTTAGAATGGGAAGAAAAGTTTTCGACAATCTCAAAAAAGCAATGATTTATATAGTAAGTGTACACATTCCTATTGCAGGCATGGCTATTTTACCAATCCTCTTTTGACGACCAGTTATCTTATATCCGATACATATCGTCTTTATGGAACTTCTTATTGATCCAGCGTGTTCGATAATATTTGAATGAGAAAGAGAAGAAGCAAATATCATGTCACGTTTTCCTCGCGATGCAAAAGAAGCACTCTTTGGAAAAAGAACATTATTTTTGAGTGTTCTACAATGACTCTTCGCATTGCTTATGGTCCTGCTTATGTTCAAAGTATTTATTCGACTTGGTCAGTCAGAAATAGTAGCTAAAACAGCTGCATTTGTGACACTCATCATAGGAAATGTTTCACTTATCTTAGTTAATCGTTCATGGACACATACTATCATCCATACACTTAAAATAAAAAATGCTGCATTAATCCCTGTAGTAGTATGAGCATTAGTATGTTTGATCATGATGGTCTATATACCAGCAATACAAAATATTTTCCATTTCAGTTCCATGAGTATAGCATATTTTCTTCTGGCTATAGCAGGATGACTCTTGAGCGTTTTCCGGTTTGAATGAGTAAAATTTTTCTCAAACAAAAAGGGAATAGAGCTATTGAAGGACTAAATTGCTGTTGAATTATTTAGCCAATTCACTAAAAGCAATTGGTCCAAATTTTGTATAGCTCGCCTCGGCGAGAGGAAAGTCCTGACACCATAAAGCAGGTAGCATCCAACGGATGCTGAATACCGTAAGGGTAAATGAAAGTGCCACAGAAACGTAAACTAGTCCAGCCTAGCTGGATGAAAGATGCAACGTGAAGATGTCCGTCTAACGGGCTACTTCTTCTCAGTTTCCACGATGTGGATTCGAGTGGTAAACCATGCCTGGTGCAAGCTTATCCGCTTCGGTGGAAAAGTGCAATTCGTTGGCTCTAAGCCAACATAGATACATTATACAAGAAAACAGAATCAGGCTTATCGTTTGGACATATTATCAATAAAAATAGGGCTGTAGCTCAGTGGTAGAGCGGGAGCCTCCAAAACTCCGCGTCGAGGGTTCAATTCCTTCCAGTCCTGATTTCGTATCTTACTAGATTTTTTAATATAATTAATTCCAAAACTCTCGACGGTCGAGCCTGCCTGCCGCAGGCAGGGGTTCAATTCCTTCCAGTCCTGATTTCATTTATAACAAAACATCTATACGCGTTATTTTATGCTGTATACATATATTTTGAATAAAAATCATTATGTTATCGTAGATATTGAGACCACATGACTAAGCAAAGAAACAAGTCGTATCACAGAGATAGCGGCAGTTGTCTTTGATGGCAAAAAAATAATAAAGAAATTTCAAACATTAGTAAATCCACAAACAAACATCCCCTCTTTTATAACCCATCTGACGGGAATAAATAATGCTATGGTAAAAAACGCACCAACCATCGGTGAAGCATTGCCAGGTTTTTTAGATTTTTTGGAAGACCATATATTGGTAGCTCACAACGCCACCTTCGATCATGGATTCCTCAATCATAACGGAATACTTCATTTACAAACTCCTATAGAAAATAGGATATTGTGTACGAGAAAATTGGCCAATAGACTAGTACCGGAATTACCAAGCAAACGTTTGGAGATATTATGCCAACATTTTAACGTAACTAACCAAAGAGCACATAGAGCCATGGGAGATGTGTTGGCTACCGTAGAAATATTTCAAGGACTACTGAAACTACTAAAATCTAAAGGGGTAGAAGACAGATCTGAGATACTGCAATTCCAAAATTTCGCCCTATATAAATGTCTATAAAAAAATCTCTTGATTATGAAATATATTTCATTATAAAACTAAACAACATCGTTTAGTGATTTTACTATTTAGTCATTGTACCATGGCAAGAACAAAAAAAGAAAGGTATGTAAAGTGTATGCCTGTCTGTTATCTCTTCGGTCCTCTACTCAGTAAATGAAGCAAGGAAATCATTGAATTGGGACTCGACGAATACGAAGCCATAAGACTATCTGATCATGAAAAACTAGCCATGATAGCCGCAGCCAAAAAGATGAAAATCTCTGCGCCAACCTTCTGTAGAATATTACAAGGAGCACACAGAAAAGTAGCCGACGCATTGATTAACAACAAAAGCATTAAAGTATGTATAGAACAATGTAAGTAATTTTATCTATTAATAATATACCATGTTTGACACGAAAGTATTTGTACAAAGTGTACAGCAAAAAAATCCCAATGAACCAGAATTTATTCAGGCAGTAGAAGAAGTAGTAGAGTCTATAAAAGATTTTGTAGATCAAAATGAAATGTATCAAAAGGAAAAAATTCTTGAAAGAATAGTTGAGCCAGAAAGAGTGATTATGTTTAGAGTGCCTCGAATGGATGACGCGGGGAATATTCAGATTAATAAATGATACAGAGTGCAATTCAATAGCGCTATCGGACCATACAAAGGTGGGCTAAGATTCCATCCAAGTGTAAATCTTTCTATTCTCAAATTCTTAGGATTCGAACAGATTTTCAAGAACAGTTTAACCTGACTTCCTATGGGATGAGGAAAGGGAGGAAGTGATTTTGATCCACACAATAAATCTGATGCAGAAGTGATGAGGTTTTGCCAATCATTTATGACAGAACTATCAAAATATATCTGACCAGATACCGACGTTCCTGCTTGAGATATCGGGGTCGGCGGAAGAGAGATTGGCTACCTTTTTGGACAGTATAAAAAAATTAGAAATGAATTCACAGGAGTACTGACAGGTAAAGGGCTCAACCGATGAGGAAGTAAGATCAGAAATGAGGCGACATGATATGGATTGGTCTATTTCGTCCAAGAGATGTTAGCGACCAAGAACGAGACACTACAATGAAAAACCATAGTAGTTTCATGATCAGGGAATGTAGCACAATATGCGATAGAAAAAAGTATTCATCTCTGAGCAAAGGTAGTTACTGCCTCTGATTCATCTGGATATATTTACGATGAAGCTGGTATCACTCAAGAGAAATTAGAATTCTTGAAGGATTTGAAAAACAATAGAAGATGAAGAATCAAAGAATATGCAGATAAGTTCGGAGCAAAATTTATTGAGAATAAAAAGCCACGAGAAGTAAAATGCGACATCGCTTTGCCATGCGCAACACAGAATGAATTAGATGGAAATGATGCAAAATTACTCATAAGTAATGGTGTTTCAGTAGTAGGAGAAGGAGCAAATATGCCTTCCACTCCTGAGGCGATAGCCGAATTTCACAAAGCTAAAATCCTCTTTTCACCAGGTAAAGCATCAAATGCTGGTTGAGTGGCAACTTCAGGGCTAGAAATGTCTCAAAATAGCATACGTCTTGGACGAAGTAGTGAAGAAGTTGACCAAAGATTACAAGATATCATGAAAAATATTCATGCTCAATGTGTTCAATATGGGAAAGAAGGAGATTATATAAATTATATCAAGGGAGCAAATATAGCAGGGTTTAAAAAAGTAGCTGATGCTATGATTCAGCAAGGATTGGTATAAATAGTGGTACAAACCATAAATTTCAAAGACTAGCTTGATAACAAAACGTTATCAGGCTTTTTAAAAATGCATTTAATAAAACATATTATAAGTAAGTCAATTGTAAAGTAACAAAAATAAAAAACAATACTCTAGAACTTTTGCATATATACACATCTAGGGTATAATTAAGATAACATGATTACTTATCATATGGCTCACTACACAGTACCTTGGTATAGGTGATTATGTTGGAGGTATTTCCTCCTTAAACACTATCTAGATCTCATACCCAATGAGATCAGATGGACCTAGAGAGAGTATTGGGGCTCTAATAAAATCTATACCAATAGTCAGCTCCGTTGATTATTCTTATAGGCTGTATGAAGCCTATCCCAATGCTCTCTCGTTAAAAAGACGAATAAAATATAATATAAAAAGACACTTATGGTATTTCCATTAGTGTTTTTGTTTGTAATTACTTTTAAAAAATATAAAATACTATCGTTCTAATAATCCATACTTCCATCGTTCTATTCTTCTCACATACTTCCGAATATGAATTATCACGTAATACACGACAATCCAGACGAAGATCTGTTGACTAGGCTTTTTAAAGTAAGATGAATCGATGATGATATCGACTCTTTTTTAAATCCTAAACTCAATGACTATCGATTGGACCCCTTTTTGCTGAATGATATGGATAAAGCTGTTGATAGAATCGTCAGTGCAGTAAAAAACAAAGAGAAAATCATGGTATTCTGAGATTATGATGTCGATGGAGTAACCTCAAGTTATATCCTGTATGAGTTTATTACTAGATTTCTGAAATATAAGAATGTAAGTATCCAATATCCCGACAGAATCAAAGAAGGCTATGGAATTAAAAAGGTACATATTGATGATATTAAGAAAAAGGGGGTAAAACTTATTGTTACGGTAGATAACGGTATTGCTTCATTACAAGAAGCCGTCTATGCAAAAGAGCAAGGTATCGATCTTATTATAACTGACCACCACCAAGACCTAGAAGACATCCCTGAGGCGGTGGCAGTAGTTAATCCGATAGTCTCCCCAAATTATCCTTTTAAAGGACTTGCTGGTGTCGGGGTAACATTCAAGCTTATTTGTGCCTTACTCACTAAGTCCAATTTTGATCAAAAACAGAAGAACCATATTTTCAATTATTTTCTTCCTATTGTGACTATATGAACCGTGGCCGATGTAGTACCCCTGGTAAACGAAAATAGGGTCATGGTAAAGAAGTGATTGGAACTTCTCAACTCCCGTAAACATTTACCAGCATCACTCAAAGGATTCTTAGATTTTTTGAAAATCAAGGGAACGATAGAAACTTATCATATATGATTTATTATCTGACCAAGAATCAACGCAGGAGGTAGAATCAGATCCCCCTATGACAGTCTCTATTCGCTCCTCTATTCGGGAGAAAAACAAATTGAATATCTAGATAACCTAGAACTCATAAACACCGAAAGAAGAAAAATTCAAGAATATATGTTCAAGGAGGCTGAAGCCATGTTGGATCTAAGCAAAAAGATACTCGTTGCCTTTCATGAAGAGTTTCATGAATGAATTGTGGGTATAGTGTCATGAAGACTTACAGACAAATATCACAAGCCTTCTATGATCATGAAAATCGATCAAGAAAAACAAGTAGCCGTGGCAAGCTTGAGATGACCAGAATATTTTAGCGTAATTGATATGTTAAAAGATAGTTGAGATATACTTGAAAGATTTGGTGGCCACAGGTGAGCAGGCGGATTAACTGTTAAATTGGAACATTTAGATAATCTGGTTCATAAATTTAATGAGTACTGTGAAGAGAGAATAACTGACGATCAGTTGATAAAATCAGTAAAAGTAGACACCAAAATCTATGAACACGAACGAGATAATCATGTTCTCGCAAAAATAGATAAACTGGCACCATTCGGTGAAGGGAATAAAGAACCCGTATTCTTATTAGAAAACGTCAGTATTAGCAAAATAGAAAAGGTAGGAACCAATGGAAAATCTCATCTCAAGATCCATGGAAAGTTTGGTAATAAAAAGGTAACCACTATGTTTCGATGAAGAGGAGAAGAAGTAGAGGCACTTATATTACGCCACGAAGCACCCGTATCATTAGTTGGAAAAGTCAGAAAAGATACCTTTAATGGATGATTTTATTTAGAATGAGCGGATATACAACAGACATAGATAGAGAGCTTTGTAGTTGAAATGATAAAGAAAAAAAATAATGTAGTATTCGTTCAAGATCCTCATGCGAGGATTTATTTCATAATCTAAATTCCATGCAAGACCTTCAAAAAGAAATAGTATTGCTTAAAGCAAGAAACTCACGCGTAGAAGCAGATAAGGCGCGAGAAACAAGCTGGATGAGAAAGGTAATTATCACTGTACTCACTTATGCGGTCATAGTGATATTCTTTTATACAGTAAAGCTTCCTAAACCTCGACTCAACGCCATCGTTCCCAGTGTCGCCTTCCTTTTGTCCACGCTTGGATTGTCCTTGTTCAAGAATATCTGGTTGAAAAATAGAAAAAAATAGTTTTTTAATTTTTTAATATTGTAACTCGTCCATGAATCAACAAGAAACCGATCAAATCAGAAGTATTATCATGAATATCGAAGAAAAGAAATGATACATCCCCTACTTTTCTGACCTAGAAAACCATGAGGTATTTGGACCAATATTCAAAACCATTTCCCCTGAACAAAAAATAGAGATTCAGCACGTTATCAATGATTATATTGCCGAAAAAATAGAAGGCATGACTAAGACGAAATGAGGTCAGCTTTTCAAAAGATTTTATGAAGCATATAATGAGTTGTTTTGGAAGTTCAGAACGCTCAATGAAGAAGATACTACTAGTGCAAAATTTCAAGAAACAGGAAGACAAGTAGAGCAAGAAATGTTTAAATTAGAAGGAATCCTAACAGAAAGAATGCTCAAACAAGAAAAATGACTCGACAAAGTTATCGACTCATTTTATAAGATTGTATACACCTTCTTCCCCAAGTATAATAAAATTGATTAAAAAAACCTTTTTTTATAAATTAGTTCTCCGTATGAAAATAACCATTGGTGGTAGTATGGTGTTCGCCAAAGAACAAATAACTATGAAGAAACAGCTTGAAGCAGCCGGACATGAGATATTAATAACTGATGATATAGAAGATTACGCTAACAATTCAGCGATAAAACAAAGTTTTGAAGACGAACTCAAGTTGTCACTAGAATATGATATAATGCACACGTTTTTCAACAAGATTGAAGAAAGCGATGCCTTATTGATATGTAATCTCCCAAAAAAATGAATCGAATGATATCTGGGAACTTCAGTACTTATGGAGATTGGCCTCGCATACCACCTAGGCAAGAAAGTATATTTGCTCTATGATGTAGATAAGACACAAGGATATGCGCTAGAAGTGGCGATTATCCAACCAACAATACTTGATGGTGATATTTCTAAGATAGTGTAGAATTAACTATAATCGACAGCGATACCAAAATCCATATAGAGTCCTCGGCCACCAAGACGTCGATATAAGAGTAACTTATTATAATCTAAGATAATATTTCCTACAGGCAAGGTATCTCATCTATGATGAGATTTTTCTGTATTGGAATCATAAACATAGAAAATACGTTTTTCATCGTCATATCACCACAAGGTAATATAATGTTGCAACATAAATGCTCTACGAAAAGAAAAGGTTCTCGTACTACTATAGGCATGAGCGATAAGTAAGATAACAGGTCATTTGTGTAGCATAGATTTGAGACGTTCAAGTTTTTTTTCTTTGTTAATCCATCCACAATGGATCCTCCTAGCAGATAATCAATGCTGGCGTAGCACTTTCATCAATCATCGAGGAAACATATATCAAAATTTTCTGCCAAGCCAATCATTAGCATAATTTTTATAATTATTGATCTGACTATCGTTATATCATTCGATTACTGCTTTGAGTGTATACATTCCACATGTTCATCTACGCTCGTCTTTTGAGGGAAATGAAGAAGGGAACTTAGGTACAATATACCAAGAATCAGACATCATTATGTATTTATTTAAAATAGAAACCAACACCCACTAGAAGAGTTGTAAGTACGATAAGAAGTACTTCTTTTTTACTAGGTTTTTCTTTGAGAAATAAAAATCAAAACAAAATAGTGATTCCATCACCAAGAAATGACAGCAGCATAGAGATAACTACACCAAATTCTGATACCAAAAAGAGATAGAGAAGAAAAGAAATATTATTAGCAGTAGCAGAGAGACTACCATATCAAAGGAAGCTTTTCCCCATTTTTTTGACCGCGCCAAAAAGTTTGTTAAACAATAGCGGGAATAAGAGCATAATGACAATAACTATTTGATAGACAACGAAGTAATCTTTATCTGCAAGGTCCTTAAGAAAATATCAAGTCAAAAGTGTTTCTAGGGTAATAAGCACCTGAACAAATAGAATTTTCTTGATATTTTTTGGAAGTTCAAATTTTTTGAAATCGATAGAGAATAAAATAGTGATTATAATAACCAAAATACTTACACCCACAGCAATCAAGGAAGCATCTCTGAAAATCAGATATCAGATAACGATAACAAACACACAATTAAGGTTTTCATACGGCATCATAGTAGATATCTTTTCTTCCCTATAGAGTCATTGCTGGATATAATCATACCAAAGATCAAGAATCAGAGTGAGCACAACGCCACCGACGATTCGCATATTGAGAAAAATAGATCGTTCAAATCACGAAAGTCACATAACGATAATAGCGATAACCAGGCCGTTTATTTCTCAGAAAAAACGGAAAAGAAGTTTTGGCAAACGAGAAACAAGTAATGTCTTTTTCCAAAACACCGTTCCAAAACTCTGAAGTATATTCCCAAATATAGCTCGAAACATAAGATTATTTAGAACATAAATAACTCTTGATATCTATCATATGTCATTGGATATCGATAACTTTTTTATGCGCCAAAAAAACAAGATTGGAAAGATTTGCTACCCTTCTAGCAAAAGGATTTCATCATGACTTGAAAGAAGGAGTCACTTGAGGGATGATATAATCAAGCCCATCGTCTAGTTTTTGCAATACTTCCTTCCTTTTAACAGGATCCTTACATGCTAGAGCGAAATCCTGTGGCTTAATTCTCAATTCTTTCGGCAGAATAGCGTCAATATCCATTATCTTTTCTATTTCTTCAATCTTACGAAGAAGATCATTGATCTGTACATCTTGAAGAAAATTATCTAATTCATGATCTTCGAGCTTATCATCTTTGACTATTTTCTCGAAAAGTTGTTTATCATTGATAGTGACAACTCATTCTTTGACTAAATTTTGAAGTTCTTGGAGACTGAGCTTACTTTTTGACAAATGAGATTGGAGCTCATTGCGTTTTTGGAGTTCTTTATTTATCTGCTCTAGTTTCTTTTTCCTTTTTTTATCTTGTTGCTCGATATCGAGGTATCATTCTACCATAAGAAAACAAAAGAAATAAAACTATTGGACGAAATGGAGAAAAATTCCATTATATTTCTGAACCTGGACAACATTCACTATCTCATCATTATCCAATACTATAACTCCCCTATCTCAGATTTGACCTCAACTTTCAGCGTAAAATGGCGTAGTATCAAAGACTAATATTCTTTGTCATCCTACTTCGAAATCTTTAAGCAATTTTATCTTCTCAGTTTCCAAAGTATCGTATCATATAAATTTTGTAGCAGGAATTCATGGAAGATATTTTGCCCAATCTATTCATTGTTTAAACATATCCTTGGATCATGCACGTGATCTTTGCTGTTGTGCTTCCATCTCTTTATAAAATCACTCTTCATCCACGACAAGTCATTTCTCCTGGAGGATTTCTTTGGTCAATTCCAAAGGAAAACCAAAAGTATCATACAGTTTGAAAATATCTTTACCTAAAATAGTTTTTTTCTTGGCTGATGCAATAAGTTCGTCCAATAGCTTTTGTCCATTGTTTATGGTCTTTTGAAATTGACGGATTTCTTTGATCAGAACCGTACTGACGTTTTTGGTATCTGCTTTACTTTCCATCAATGCGTCGACAAAAGTGACCATAGTAGTTACAAAAATATCGAAAACTTCTTCAGTCACTGGTTTCAACAACATAAAATTATAATACATTCTTCTGATTAGTCTTCTGAGAACATATCCTCTTCATTCATTGGAAGGGATAACATCATGAGAAATAAGAAAAAACGAAGTTCTGATATGATCAGCGATAATTCTACATCTTCTTTCATTGCCAAGATAAGTGATATCAAGTGTTTTCTCTATCAAATCAATCAAGGGAGCAAAAATATCAGTTTCAAAAATCGTTTCTTTACTCTGTAACACCTTTGCCATCCTCTCAAATCCCATTCACGTATCGACATTTTGGTTCTTTAACTTGGTCAAACCATACATATTATCATCTATAAAGTCTTTTACACTCGCATAATCAGAATAAAATTTAGCCAATTGTATTCCGGCCTTTTGCGCTGCATCTATATGCTCTTGTTTATGATCAAAATAGATTATTTGGTCAGCAGATATATTATATTTTTTAAATAGTGTGTGAAAATATTTTGGATCATCTTTGGATGGATTCTTAGAAAGAGTAAAAACATCCATATCAAAGGGTGGCTTTTCAAATCAATCGACATCAGGATTATTGCTCACCATGATTACTCTTCATCACGTCTTAACATATAACGCCAAATGTGCCAGTAAGTCATGGTCCCTTATTTTTCCTGTTTCATCATAAAGACAGTGACCCGCATCAGTCAAAATTACCCTCTTAGAACGATAGTATTCCATAAACACATTATTCCATGCTTCTAACCAATTATTTTCATCGGTTTTTGGATTAGAATTTTTGGGAGGAAGTTTTGCTTTACCTACTCGATAAAATATTTCAGTATCAGGTCCACACGGTCCAACCGGTCCAGGACTTCGTCGATTATTGTTTGCTCATAAATAAGCTATTTTATCTTCTGGCAAATATTGTTTCCAATATCATGCACTTTCTTCGTCCTTGGGAGAGTCTTTATCGCCTTCAAAAACAGTGACCGCCAATTTTTCTGGTTGGAAACCAAGTACATCGACAAGGAATTCCCAGCTTCGTTGAATCGACTCTTTTTTGAAATAATCACCAAGTGATCGGTTTCCCATCATTTCAAAAAAAGTAAGATGACTCGCGTCCCCTACCTCATCGATATCTACGGTTCTAATACATTTCTGGATATTAAACAATCTCTTACCTAATGGGTGGTCTTTACCAGAAAGATATGGAATCAATTGTTGCATTCCAGCAATAGTAAACATAGCAGTACTCTCTTTACCACCGATTAATGAATTTTCTGGAAGATATGTGTGTTGTTTTGATAGTCGAAAATTTTTCCAATATTCCCTGAGTTGTTTCGAAGATATGTTTTCCATAGCTCTTATCTTTTTATTTTCTAAACGAGACGTTAAAAACTTAATTCAATTGTTTCAATACCTTATTGTCTTTTATACTATCTATAAACTCATACAGAGCGACTTTATTGATTCATCCATTGGTTAAGATATACATTTCTGGTCTGTTTCCACTAGGATCTGGAATGTCGATATCCAAGACCTTATCATTGGCTCAGAGATCAAACTTAAACATAAATATATAATAAAGTCCATAATTGTAGTTGTACTGATCAGCGTTCTTTGCCGGACGAGATTCGTAGATGGTAAACGTTTGGTTTGTTCTGTCAAACAGATAAAGATATTTAGAATTTATAGAGCTGATTACTTTTACATCATTGGAGTATTGTAGTGTTTTTTTATCTCCTCAGAGCAATTTAATCTCACGAGCATCGAGAGTAAATGCAGTTGGAGGATTTCTTCGGAATTGATAGAGCTTACCGTTATTCCATGTTAAGAATGATCCGTCCACAGCGAAGCTAGAAAATCCAGAGGTGAAAGAAAATCCTGTCATACTAGCACCCAGATAATATTTTTGTCCTCATTGATAAATAGTTTGCGATCATAAGGTATTGCGATATCTTGTCACCAAAGTAGTATTTCCTGCAGAACTTACATTGTTTTCAAAGACATAGAGATTGGCCTTTCCATAGGTCATAATTCCAGCAATATTTTTGGTAAATGGTTCAGTGTCAGTAGTAGTCACAGGTTGAGCTCATTCCTTATTGATAGAATAGATGCTTGAATTAGCAGTGAAACAATAGAGCCCATCTTTTAGCAAGCTCAGATTACAGCCTTTCATGGTGTCAGACGAAGGAAGATTATAATCGACCAACGATCCTCTCATATTATCATCAAGGGCTCCTACCAATGCTGACTTAGTTCCCGCTACAATCATGTTTCTCCAAACATATAATGATTGGATAGTGCCAAGTTGTGAAATCTCTGAAGGGTTAAAGCTTAAGATTTTAGTTTTTTTACCAAGAGTTGCGTCATCAAACTTAGTCAGACTACTTACATATACGATATTAAATCCTTTGTAATATTCTGATTGTAATAATTTTCTAAACTGAGTAACGTCTTCTAACCATCTTCCCTTACTTTGAAGCGTATCGAGCTTATTGAGGATTTCATTATATTTGATAGATTTTTCTTCGGAAGTTGGATCCATTCCCTGAAACATAAAGAGGTCTTTTTTGATATCTTCTATAGTAAGATCAACAGTCACTCCATCAGAAGTCACGAACGTATCAGCATTTGATTTCAATACCTGAGAAAGAAGGTTGATCAACATAAAGAGAATGAATACACCTAAGATAGCTACCGTTGCTTGATATTTATTTTTGAGAAAGGTCTTTTTGATTTTACCAAAGAGGGAATTTTCATTAACCTTTGCAAAAAAGTCTTCATGAGTCTTGACAGGAGCTCCTGTAACAAGGTAATGGAAGATAAATCCAAATGATTTTTTATCTAGTCTTGCATTGAGAAGTTCTTGGAAAAAATTAATCAAATGAGTATCTTCTGATCTAAGAACACTTTCCATTTCTTTGAAATCGCTATTATCGAAGACATCAGAAATTTTTGTTCCCACATAGAGTACTTGATCGTGACTTTCTAAGTCTCCTTCGACAAAATCTGAGAACAAATCTATCTTTCCTTTATCATTGAGAGAGTTGGTAAGCGAATAATATAATTTTTCATCTCTGAATATCATCACGCTTACATCTCCGATCATAGACAACATAATAATATTATCTATCACGAGTTGTATGTATCCCTTGATACCAAAAAAATCCACATCACGAACCTTATCGGCAAACGCTTTGAGTCTCACATTCAGATTCTGAAGGGCTATTTCAAAGTTATTTTTTACATTATCGATATCATAGTTTTCATCGCTAATTTTGTCTTTGAGCTCAGCGACAAAATCCTGGAGCAGGTCTTTTTGGAAATCCAAAAATTTATCTGATTGGAATCCTACGAACATCTTTATCTTGATCCCGTTCTGTATTTCTTCTACATAATTAAATACATGTTCTTCCGTAAGATAGAGAAATTTTTTTTCTTTGAGATGCATTTATAGATTCCTACATAATAAAAATCGAAAAAAATTACAACATTATATGTATTATCCTAGTATGTATACATATTTACTTCTTTTTCAATATCAAATAGGAGAAAATATACCTGAAAAGAGCTAAAGTAGAGAACACTTTCTTAATATTCCTCTTAGGGTCAGAAATAAATCTTCGCAATCGTTCCAATTTTATAGTTCTTATAAGTTTAGGAGCCCTTTTTTGCTCTCCCACCCAGAAGTCAAAAGTACCTGCCTGATTCATGACTATAAGTTCATGCTTCTTGATATGCTGCTTATTGGCCAAAGTCCAGATTTCTTGGATAGGATAGTCTGGAGTAGACCTAGCAACCAATAGGATATTGATAGGATTATTTCTCCCCTTTAGAGCCAATTCGACATTTTCTCGATCTAAGTTGACATAGCCGTCTTGTGCGTAAACTACGTTATATCCTTGTTTGAGAAGAAAATCTTTGGTTCTCTCCAAAAGATGTGGATAGGTGCCATAAAGAATGATATTTATGTCTCTGTCAGGACAATGGTTTTTGATATAGGAAAGAAAGCGGGGGCAAAAATCAGTTCCATTTAGATTTTCAAGTCGTTTTTTCCTTGCAAGAAAATAAAACAGCTGTAAGGCAATTCCATCCATCAGGACAACATCAGCATCAAGGATGGCTTGTTGATATATTTTATAGATACCATAGATATTTAGCTGTTTATAGTCAGCAAGTAATGCTTCGCGAAAATCTTCTAGTGGATAAGCAATGTGATGGGTACCAAAAAGTTTTTTGCCCGCCACATTAGCAAAATAAAGATAATCCACAACACAAAATCCCTTCTTGTCATACAGTCCAAGAATATGCTCACACGCCTGATTACCGTCTCATTGGAATAGGGTATTGAGAATCTGTTTATACACAATAAACTAATTTAGAATGTAAAATTCAGAATACAGAATGCAGAATGCAGAATTCGTAATTAATTAATTGTTTTCAATTCTACTCCAGGATAGTAATATTGTAATATTTGTTCTAATGTCCGTCATTTCTCAGCGAGATATTGAGCTCATTTTCCACTGAGTCCGACGCCATGGCCATTGAAATCGAAGCAAGCGCCAAAGTCTAATTTAGACTGAAGATACGGTGTATCACTTCGTCACCACTTCTCTTTTGCTGATCGAGTGAACCCAGCTGAACAACTGAAATATGGTAAAATAGGTACATAGTCATCATACATGACTACAGTATTTTTTATGTTTGCCAATAAATTTGCGGACATTTTAGAGGTCTTTTCTCGTCCAGCTCAAACATATTTTTGAAACATATCAGGATTGTCTATTGCTTGATAACTTGCTCCTGCAGGAATTGATGGATGTGTGTTTTCCCCATTGATATAGAACAGCGTATACATCTTAGCGAGCAATAAGATCAATGTCTGTTTTTGTATATTGTCACTATCGCTAGTTTCAGCTATACCTTTCATATAGTTGTCAAATGATGTTCTATTGATAACTATTGCTTGATCTAAATATTTGCCAGCAGCAAGATTCTTGATAGTATCTTTTTTCCAAATTAATGATCCTCTGAAACTATTCCACGCCGTACCTCCATACGATTTTCTCGTATAGTTATTTACACGGACCAATCCTCCACTCACGGAAGAGATTTCAAGAGATTTGATAGCCAAAGCATTCTCAAAACTAGGCAACGTAAGATATACAAATCCATTACTAGTTTCTACTACAGGTTTGCTATCTGTATATTCTTTATCATCAGCTTGAATAGAACATCCTCCATCACAAGAAATTTCATATCTTGGGTAGTTAGTACTGAGTTCATAAAGAAGAATGTTGAGGGGGGTTTGGATTAGAGTTTTAATATCAGATAAAGTAATTTTTGAAGTTATTTTGCTAATATTTTGTGATGAAGTACTAAGTCATTTTCTGGTTATATAGTCTTGTTTAAGCGTATTGGCAATATTGGCAAAATCATCTGATCGAATCAGATTCATAGAAAATGTTTTAGTCCCTGAAGCAGTAACAGCAGAAATAGTTTTGAGTCCGCTTGTTCATTTTTTAGTCAGAGAAATAATCAATTCATTGTTTTTTGAACTACATGATCCTATACTAATAGTAGTATCACTACTTGTACACGATTTTACTCCCTTCCAAGTTATAGGAAGCGTAAATGTATCTGAGCTTTTATTGGAATAATATCGTCCATCTACGGTGACTCATTTATTTACTGTGGGCTTTGGTGGTGTAATGTTGCGAGTACTAACTAATTTATAGGTAGTAAGATTTTCGCCCACCTGGTTTCTGACTTCTGGAAGTAAATTGTAAAGATTAGTTCCTGGACATGCAGTCACTCCTGCATCCTTATGTCACGCTATGGTATAATTTTGATATGCTTGAAGATATGGTGGTTCACTGGATTTTTTAAAATAGGTAGTAGTAGCCTTGGGATTGATTTTATATTTTTTGGCCAATGCTGTAGTCAATTTTACCAATGCTTTGAGCGATGCATCAGTAGGTACTTCAACATTAAAGTTTCCCATCAAGGAAATTCCTACGCTAGGTGTATTATTCCAGGCAGTTTGTGCTCATACCACTCCGGCTCCTCATGCCCTTCCTTCGTAAATATTTCCAAACGGATCAATAACAAAGTTATATCATATATCTCCTCGTCATTTGGTTAATGTATGATATTTGTAGATAGCTTGCATTTCTTGGATTGCTGCTCACGTTCATCAAGTAAGTAATGCCGTAGTATCGTCAGCAGTATGATGGATAATGATTTTAGATTTACCTTTATGAATACTTTCTGGCCATTTAAGATAATTACCACTTGATGACTCACGATACTCCTCTACTGTTTGCTCAGTTGGTGTCGTACTGAGGAGAAAATCTGTAGCCATTTGCCCTTCATATTCTTGTCTTTGGACATCAAAAAATTTCTCAGTGTCAGATTCCATGAGCTGACTAAGTTCTACATCTTTTTGTTGTTGACGGATGGCATCTCTTTCGGTCTTTGATGTGGTCGTATACCTCCAAGATTCATTAGCTCACCATTTGGCACGAGTAATAATATTTACCCCAGGTAAAATCCATGAAGCTGCAGATACAAAAGAAAAAAATCCACTCAACAAAACCATTCCTATCACTATCTTTCTATACATTTCAGCATACATAAAAATAAAGCTCAAGTATCATAGTAAAAGGCTTCGTTTTTTCAATCGTAAAATAACAATAAAGCGTAAGGGATGGTCGCGACCATCCCCTACAAAAAAAATATTTTCTATATACGAAAAAATACAGCGTTATCGCATTTTTTAGCAAATATTTACATATATATAGTAGGAAAGAAGATATTATCGATATATGATACAAATGCTCATGCAGTCCGTCGCAGATACACACTTCCGTCATAGTTGTAAACTATATCCTCTTTTCTATCTTAATCCTAACAGAGACACTCTTGCAGTCCGTCGCAGAAACATGCTTCCATTAGATAGTACTGTGATTATAATAAAAAACATAGGTTCCAATATAATACGCAATACAACATTTTTCTTTACTGTTGTTTTGGATAATACATGGGGTTGCCTATGTTGATCGAAAAAACGTACTTGAAAAATCTTTGTGCTTGGAATAAGATATTTTGACACATCTTACTCTAGCATGTATATTATAGATATTAGTTAGAAGAAATCAAGGGGAATGACAAAGAAAGACAAATGATATCCAAAGCCTTTGATTTTTTTCCACAAAAACATACACTCATTCATGATACCGAATAACAAATTCGTAATTTTAAATTCGTAATTCGTAATTATAATGGCATTTACACATCTCCACGGTCACAGTACCTTCTCCTTCTTGGAGGCTATAGGCAAACCAGCAGCCATTCTTAACAAAGCCAAAGAGCTCGGAATGGATGCTATCGCTATCACTGATTACAACGGTATGTATGGAATCATAAAATTTTACCAAACAGCAAAAGATATGGGGATTAAACCCATCATAGGTATAGAAACCGGATTCGTTATGGACATCGACTCACAAATTCCAGAACAGCAAGTCGGTAATATTGTCATCTTAGCCAAGAGTAAAGAAGGATATCAGAGTCTCATGGAGCTAACATCATTCGCGAACAAAGAAGGGATCAAAGGCAAGCCAAAGATAGATCTCCAAGCACTGAAAACACTCTGAAGAGAGATTATTTGTCTGTTTGGATGAGCAAATTCACGAATAGGTAAGATGATTGCCCTCGATGAAAAGGAATCTAAGATGATAGAAGTGATTCATCTCGTTCAAGATATTATAGGAAAAGAAAATACATACCTAGAAATCATAGCGCAAGACTACAAGGAGACGACAGAGTCTAAAAAGGCAAATGAAATTCTTCTGGCAATTGCAGAAAAAGAAGGAATAGACTGTGTAGTTGATAATAACTATTTCTATCCATCAAATACTGATAAACAGGCACGAGAAGTAGCGCTCGCCATCAAAGATGGATTGAAAATTTATGATGAAACAAGGAGAAAACCCAAGGGACAATTTCATATTATGAGCGAAGAAGAAATTAGGGAAATTCTTGAACATAATGGATTAGAAAAACAAATAATTACTAAGCTGATTGAAACCAACAATAAGATCGCCGATGAAATAACGACCGAAATCGATCTCAATCAAACCCTCTTTCCAAACTACGAGACTCCAGATGACGTAAGAGAAATCTACGAGCAAAATAAAGATGGATGGATAGTAAAAGAATAATTTATATATAATGGTACATACATGGTATTAGAAGAAAAAAACTTAGAGATGCTAAATGATAGTCAAAGAAAGCAAGTTTTGATGCAACGATGATTACATCAACACAAAGATTTTCAAATAGATTTAGCCATAACTCCTTTTGGTGAAATTCTCGAAGGATTTATTGTACAACAAGGAGTTTGGAATCCGACCATCGTTTCTGCGAGACATCATGCGGCTTATCTCTTTTATCATAATGGATTATATTATGGGAAAAAAGTAATCGATATAGGAAGCGGTACAGGACTAATGGGTATAGTAATGGCGAAATACGGTGCTAAAAAAGTAATAATGTCTGATATATCCAAAAGAGCAGTAAGTAATTCACAAGAAAACATCAAACATTTTAAACTAGATACTATTGCTTCTGCGGTTGAGGGGGATTTATTTGCTGGAATAGAAGAAAAGGCAGATTGCATCACTTTTATGCAACCATATTTTGCCGGTAATCCTCCAGAATGAGATACTATATCGGCAAGCATGTTGGCAAATCCTGAGCTAATCAGAAGATTTCTTCAAAATGCACCAAACTATCTCAAACCCGATGGGGTTATTGTAATGCCAAGTTTCAGTCTTGCCGGAGCATTGAATGATCCTGTAGTTATTGGCAAAGAATATTGATATAACATAACAACGACATTTATTACTGATTCGACAACAGGCCTTCAACAGGGAGAGATTGCCATGCATGAACTTAGGATAAAAAAATAAATAAAAAATTTTTTTATTTCAAAATAGTATATCAGATGAAAAAAATAGTTACATTGGGGATTACACTCAAAGATGAGCACAAAGAGAGACTGGAAAAAATCGGCGAACTCGAAATATTAGAGAGTCCTATATCGGGAGAAGACCTTTTAGAAAAGACAAAAGGTGCTGATGTACTATATAGCAATGGAGAATATCTATTGGAAAGTCTGACGAAACTAAAAAACGTTTTTGTGGTATATCCTTATGTGGAACTTGGTGTTTTTGACTCTAATGAATTGGAAAAAAATGGAGTCTTTGTAGCAAATGCTCAAGGGGGAAATAGAGATTCTATTGTTGAACGAACAATGTATATGGCATTATCTCTGTTTAGAAAATTTATGCCTATGATCAGAGCGACCGAAAATATTCCATTTGAACTTCAAGAAAGTTTATATGGCAAAAAGGTGCTTATAGTGGGACATGGTACTATTGGAAGTCAAATTGGTGTTGTATGCAAAGCATTTGGGATGCAGCCAAGCTTTTTCGAAAGAGGCGATGATTTAGCGACAAGCGCCAAAGATAAAAATCTCATAATCAATGCACTCAATTGCAATTCGAGCAGCAAAAATCTATTAGACGAAAATTTCTTTATGAATCTTGATGCAGGAACCTATTATATCACTTTTGCTAGACCCTTTACTTATGATATCGATGGACTAATAAAGTCTATCAACGCAGGGATAGTTGCAGGAGCAGCAATAGATTGTGATCCAGAAGAATTTGGCGATACAAAAAATGAATTTTATCAAAAAGCATTAAGTAACCCCAAGATACTAGTTACTCCACATATCGCATTTTCAACAAAGCAAGCTAGTACAAATGGACGTGAAATTACCCTACAAAATATAGAATCATTTCTAAAAGGCGAAATGAAAAACATAGTAAGGAAAAAATAAGTAAATAAAAAAAGGAAGCGAAGCTTCCTACAATTGTTTATGCTAATCAAATTATGAAAAGCACGGTAATATAGCTTTCTCTTTGGTAGATAATTCCGCAAGAACGACCATAGTAAGATGGTCATGATCGGAAAAGAAATCCGAAGAAAGCTCGTTAATATACATAAATTTGATCACCGTGATGTCTTGTATAGCATCGCCTTTTTTTATTTGCATTGGATGGGGAAGTTCCTTTTTTTCTTCTGCCCCACCACCAAAATGCCGGAAAAAAATGGTTGCCATCTTCGTGGATCTACGGGTTGCCAACGAGAAAACTCACCAGCAAATCTAAATTCTCCCTCTATGCCAGGGATTGAATAGCGTTTAACATTTTCTGCCATAGAATATCTCTGTTTTTATTTCTTGGATGAACAAAATACATATTTCCCGCAAAAAGTCAACGAAGAAAATATTCATTAGTCGATAAATTATGTTTGAAACCAAAACTATTTTCACTACACTCCCAACACACAGACAAATTCTGAATCTGAAATTTGTAATTCGTAATTCTCAACTCGTAATTTTTAATTCGTAATTCGTAATTGAATAGTATGGATATCAAAGCGTATTTAGCAAGTCAGCTGAACGAAGAACAGACAAAAGCATGTACTCACACCGATACCTCATCACTTATCATAGCAGGAGCCGGTAGTGGAAAGACCAGAGTGCTTACCTACAAAATAGCGTACATTGTACAAGCTAAACATATTCCTATCAATAGAATTTTGGCCGTAACTTTCACCAATAAGGCCTCCAATGAGATGAAGGAAAGACTCGTAAAAATTTCTGAAGAAATGCCAGCGCTCAAGAGAGAAGCTAAAAAAGAAGAAGTAAAAAAAAGTGACGACGATTCTATCACTGATTTTTTAGAAAGCGTTACCAACAACGAAGAGATATTCACCCCACAAAAACTCTATACTGCAACGTCACTAAAACGAATCGGGACCTTTCACAGTATATTTTTGAAAATATTGAAAGAAGATATAGAAAAACTCTGAATGAAATACAACAAAAACTTCTGAATCTTCGACACGAACGAATCACAATCAGTATTGAAAGAAGTTTTGAAGAAGCTCAACCTTCAGGAGATATTTAAGGTGCCTGAAGCAAAAGCATTTATCTCAAACCAGAAAAATAATGGTCTAGATCCTCAAGCTGCTAGTAAGAATATCAAGACGGACTATGATCAAACCATGTATAAAGTCTATGAACACTATCAGAAGGAACTAGAAAGTTCGAATTCACTCGATTTTGATGATCTTCTTCTCCTCCCCTACCTCTTATTCAAAAAAAGCAAGGAGACGTATACCAAATGGCAAAATAAATTTGATTATATATTAGTAGATGAGGCCCAGGACACTAATCGAATCCAATTCGAACTCATCAAAATGCTTTCTGGAAACCAAGGAAATGTTACGCTTATCGGGGATGACTTCCAAAGCATCTACGGACGAAGATGAGCGATGATGGAAAACTTTTTGAATGTAAAGAAATATCGACCAGATATTCAGATGTTTAAATTACAAATCAATTATCGTAGCAAGCCACACATTGTCCATGCAAGCAATCATATTATCAAAAATAACGTGAATCAATATCAGAAAGAAATCGTTGCTCATAGAACTGGCGATGATAAAATCACTATCTTCTCTCATGGAAGTGAGATGGATGAGGCGGCAAACATAATAGATCTCATTAAAAAAATGAAAGAGGGAAATAAAATAAAATCACGATGAATGGTAGCGATATTATATAGGACCAATGCCCAATCTTCTCCATTCGAGCAATTATTTATTCAAGAATGAATCCCCTATAAAATATATGGAGCGTTTAAGTTTTTCGAAAGAAAAGAGATCAAAGACATCATTGGCTACGTAAAACATCTTCTCAATCCTGTAGATAGTGTCTCACTCAAAAGAATATTAAATATTCCAAATAGAAAAATCTGAAAAACCACCATCGAGACACTCGAAGAACAGGCAATAATCCAAAATACCTCATTGATTGATATTCTCGAGGAGATAGCAAAAGAATCGGCTACTATCAAAGTAACTCCGATGGCAAAAAAATGAATCCAAGAGTTTATGAGTACGATAAAAGATATTAGATGATATATATCACAAAGCAGACCAGCTGAAGTATTAGAAAAATTAGTGAAAAGATTAAAATATAGAGACTATCTCGTCAAAGAAGAATGATGAGAAGTTCAAGCTGATGAAAAATATGAAAACATCGGACAGTTGATTAATATGGCAGAAAAATATGTAGAAACGGGTGAAGAAACGCTCAGACAATTTTTGGAAGAGGTTGCTCTACTCTCAGATATATCAGAAAATGAAAAAGGTGACATCGATGCAGTAAAGTTGATGACAGTACATTCAAGCAAGGGACTAGAATTTCCTATAGTATTCGTCGCAGGACTCGAAGACAATATTTTTCCATTATCAAATTCTATGATAGAGCCCAAACTGCTAGAAGAAGAACGCAGATTGATGTATGTAGCTATAACTAGAGCGAAAGATGTCCTCTTTCTTTCTCATGCAAATAGTAGAATGACGCGATGACAGACCAAAATGAATCCACCAAGTAGATTTCTAGACGAAATACCCGTAGAACTGATTAAAAAATTCGATCTCTGATGAGATATGGATCCATCTCGTGGTCCAGATATTAATGAAGGTGATATCGTAAAACATAAATTATTTGGAACAGGATATGTATTGGAAATATGGAATCATCTCGCTATCGTAAAATTTCATAATCCGAAATTCTGAGTCAGAAAAATTGAATGTAGGTTTTTACAAGTTATCTAAGAAAATCATGATCGATAAAGATTTTTTCTACGCCGTCGTCGGTGCATCCAACAACAAAGAAAAGTATGGATATAAAGTTTTCAAAGATGTACTAGACGCAGGATATAAGGTCATACCTATCAATCCAACAGAAAAGGAAATTTTAGGCAAAAAAGTATATCCTACTCTCTCTCAGGTCAAAAAAAAGATCGATGTAGTGATTTTTGTTACTCCTCCGGTAGTCACAGAGAAAGTTTTATCAGAAGTAAAAGAGCTGAAAATAAAAAATGTATGGATGCAACCATGAGCACAAAGTGATACAGCGATAGAATTTTGCAAAAAAAATAAAATTGAATGTATTCACGATGCATGCATTATGATTCAAAGAAAGTGAAAAAAAAGTTAAAAAAGATATTTTCGTACAATATAGACAGACAAATACTATTTTAATACAGTCTTGAACTGGCATTTCTAATGGAAAATAATTTTATATAGACACTCGAGTTTTCGTGAGAAAGATGTGGTACTTCCTCAAAAAAAATTCAAAAACATAACATAATTTATACATTTAATTGAATATGTAAACTACATTTTTTTTCGTACAATAAGTATATAGTCGAGAAGCCATAACATTCAAATACCTTTTTTTGAAAAAAATGTGATTATGTTTGCTTTTTGTGTTTCCTTACATATAAAAATTGTAGCAAGGAAAATTTAACTTTCAAAGTTAAATTTCTACCTGGCATTTTATCTCTTATTATATACCAAAAATGGTAGTTAAGAAAAAAGTTGCTAAAAAAGCACCAGCTAAAAAAGTTGTAAAAAAAGCTGTAAAGAAAGTTGCTAAGAAAAAACCAGCTAAAAAGGCTAAAAAGAAATAGTCTTTTTTAAAAACAAAACAAAAGAATACTCTGTCTCCGGGCAGAGTATTTAAGTTTGAAAAGAAAACACTAATAACTACTATAATTCTGAATTTTACATTCTGCATTCTGAATTTTGAAAAAAGTCTTAGTTTGAATGTCATGAGGAGTAGATTCTGCAATAGCTGCGTATCTTTTGAAACAAGAAGGATATGATGTCGTAGCAGGATTTATGAAAAATTACGTCTCTGACAGTGGAAATTGCACAACATATAGTGATGCAGAAGAAGCCATTAAGGTTTCTAAGTTTTTATGAATAGAAATACTCTCTTTCGATCTTCAAAAAGAATATAATGAAAAGATTATCGAATATATCTACAATGGATATCAGCAAGGAATAACTCCAAATCCTGATGTATTATGTAATTCACTGATTAAATTTGACGTCTTCCTCCAGAAAGCGATAGATTTGTGATTCGATTATATCGCTACAGGGCATTATGCAAGAATTGTTGAAATGACTAAATGATGAAATGTTGAAATAAGAAAATGAGAAAAATCAATTAAACAGTTAAACACTTCAACATTTAAGCTTTTAAGATGAATAGATTATATCAAAGATCAGTCATACTTTCTTGCATGATTGAACCAATATCAGTTAAGCAAATCATTATTCCCCATAGGAGAAATGAAAAAATCAGAAGTAAGGGCGTTAGCAAAAAAAATATGATTGCCAAACGCTGCACGCAAAGATAGCCAGTGATTATGTTTTATTGGAAATATACCTATCAAAGATTTTTTGCTCAAGAAACTTCCAAAAAAAGAAGGTACTATAGTAGATACCACAGGAAAGGCTGTCGGAAAACATGAATGAGCATATTTTTTCACTATAGGACAAAGACACGGACTCAATCTCCCCTTCAAAGCATATGTCATCAAAACTGATGTGAAAAAGAATATAGTAGTAGTAGGACAAAAAGAAGATAAAGCATTGTTTGGAAAAATTATCACTACTACAGGACGGCATTGGATTGGCAAAAAATACAAACTCCCGATGAAAATACTGGCAAAAATAAGATACAGACAAGAACCACAACCAGCTACACTAACATCAGTAACGAGTAACGAGTGACTAGTGACAAGCAAAAAGAAGTTCGATACTCGTAACTCGGAACACGTCACAGTCATCTTTGATGACCGCCAACGAGCAATTGCCCCAGGACAAACCATAGTAGCATACAGCAAAGATGAATGTATCGGATCGGGGATAATAGTTAGTTAATATAAATAAATATAAATAGAAAAAGTCAAATAATTCTGACAGGTAAATTTGACAGGATCCCCCTTTTCGGATACAATTATACTGTATTTAGAAATAGGAGAGAACAATATGAAACACATCAAAAACCAGTTTAAAAAAATCCCTAAGGAGGCAATAAAAAAAGGAGCTAGTACACTCGTTCTTCTTTTTTTCGCAATGGTTATGCTGTTTCAGAAAGATTCGTCAAATACACAGTTACAATTTGTACGAAACAGTGATGAGAACTTGGTCCATGGCGCAGCAAATGATAACCCAACACCAAGTCAACGAGATTATCTTTTCCAAAATGAAACTGGTAACCCTGAATATCAAGGATCGATAGTAAAATGAACAGCACAGCCAGCAGTGATAAGTACACCAGACACACCAAATCCAGATATGCCAAAAAAAGATAGTATAGATAACCTTATCAATCCTAATGAAGTTGCGCAAGTTATTGACAACACACCTGCACAAACAGGAAAGTTATACCCATGAACATTATATACTTGAACAATACATACGGGAGAGCAAATAATCCCACAAAAAGATGCGATAAATACAACGAAACCAACATCTTTAGACTGTATCACTCCTCGAAAAGAAGAAGTAAAAAATAGTGATTTTATCTTAGCATACGAACAAAGAAAAGATGTAAACACTATCTGTAATGTACAGAAAAGAGTTTGTACCAACGGAATACTTTGAGGAACATTTACTCAACGTTCATGTAAAGATAATCTAGTATATGAATATAGGAAGGCTGAAGTTATCTCATATAATCAAAAAGTACTCAATGATTATATCCAGCCCACACAAGCAGTAAATGCGTGAGCAGAGTTTAGTAATGAAGGAAAGATAAATACCACAGAGACACCAACAAACACACGAGGAACTACCAACAAGCCAGTTATCAATGATAAAGAAGTAGCTCAGACTCCTCTATCAACAAAAGCCAGCTGTATAACGACTCGATGACAGACTGTCAAACACGGACAATTTGTGAAAGCATATAAAACTCCACGCGGATTTGTAGATATGCAATGTGAAGTAGAGATTAGACCATGTGTAAATGGGACATTAAAAGGAAGCTTTACCTATCCAAAATGTACATTCAAAAATATAACATATACGGATTATCTCCAATGAAAGAGTAAAGAATTTACACAACCAACAGCACAGGATCTCAGTCAGTCGATCAACCAAGAATTTACCGAGCCAGCACAAAAATCATTTCGGTCATTCGATCGAATAAAATGAGTACTCAAATAGGGAATTAAACAAAAACATAAAGCCACTCATAAAACCATGAAGTGGCTTTTTTACTAAAGATTAATTTAGTTGACATTATACAAGAAATATATATAGTCTTTGAAGATATTTATATAAAATCAGAATATATGCTTGTACCAAGTCTAATCAAAGAAAACGAACACCTTCCATCGTCAAGTTATTATCTCGCCTTAACGAATCTTCTTATTGATGAGGCTGCAAAAGAACGGGAAAAGAATAAAACAGGAAGACATATACGTACCCGTACTCTTATAGATATACATGAGAATTTTTTATATTGTATTCTTCTCTTCAGACAAGATAAAGAAGATTATACGAAAAGTCAAAAACAATGATTTATGGAAAGAAAAATACGTACAGATAAAAAAATAGAAGAGTTATGCAATCGGCATGTGAAAAAAGTTATACGCGAAACAAAAGGAAGTATTTTTGAAGTCATAGATTATCCAAAATGGGGCGTCAGAACCATAGATGGTCAAGAGCATTTTGTGCTTAAAATACGCATGAAAAATTGAGAAGAAAGAATATTTACTAAAGCCGTAAGAATACCGGACGATGATGAAATCATTTCAGAGCCGTCTGATGAGAAACTTTCTATATATTTTGAAACCGTAGATTATCAAAAATGAGACGTCAGAAACATGGATGGTCAAGAACATTTTGTGCTTAAAATGCGTATGAAAATACGTACGAAAAATGGAGAAGAAAAGACATTTACCAAAGTTGTAATAATACCGGACAATGATCAGATCATTCCAGAGCCGTCTGATGAGAAACTTTCTGTACATGAGGGATAATTTCCTTAGCTACTCGGAAATAATCTAGTCTCCGTCAGACATTTCTCGGCCTCGCTCATGCTCTAAACGACCACCAGGTATATTGGTCTTTAAGCTCAGGATTGAAGTAACGAAAAACATCTACATATCCATTTGCCTCTAATTTGTCCATCTCAGCTCTTTCGATAGGAAGAAATCAGATGCTATTTTTGTTTTCTTCTGGTCTTGCAATATCAATTGGATGATGACAAATGTTGAAGTCACCACAGGTGATTACTTTCTCGCCTGCGTCTCTAAGCTTATTGATATAATGGATGAAGTGTTCATAGAATTTCAATTTATAACTCAACATTTCTGTTCCATCAGCTCTATCGCCACCATTGGGAAAATAAATATTCAAAACCGTAAAATCCTGAAACTTCGTCTCGACTACCCTACCATCTTCATGGAAATGTTCCACCGATTCAAATTTCGATATTCATGAAATGAAATGTAATGTCTTTTTATACAACGTAGCTGTCCCAGCATATCCTGGTCTTTGGCCAGAATGCCATATTCGATCATAGTCCTTCATATGGTAACGAAACTCTGGAGGAAGCTGTGATTCAAATGACTTCACCTCCTGAAGACAGATGATATCTGGATCATTTTGTTTGACCCAATCATAAAATCACTTACCAATCACGGCACGTATTCCATTCACATTTCGAGAAGCTATTTTCATATGATAATTTTTTATATAGAGCAAAATCCACATTCATATATAATGATGTGCGAAGGACTTATCAATGCTTTTTATGTCTTTGATGAATTAGATCACTATAGATTCACCATATTTGATCTTCAGGTGTGATTCTATCTTTTGCTTGATATGAAACCATAATTTTCACTTCGTCACCTCATGCCATTGTTGGCCCTCGTTGTATATAGACTGGACGTTTCATTTATTAAACTTTGCGCCTATTACCTCATAGCTATCATTTGGATAATAATGTTTTTTTATGAAATATACACATAGGCGTAACATTATTCATTCTGCAGATATTGGGGCTATTCTGTTAACTGCTATAGAACGTTTGTCTACCTTAGATTCCTTACACTTAGTCAAATCCGCTTTTACGTCCTCATCATTTACAGACGCCATCATTATATCCAACATATTGTCCTTTTCTCTTAATATTATATCTATTATTTCATCTTTTGATGGTGTAATCTTAGTACCACTAATATTTTCTATTATTTTATAGATTCTTTCTATGTCAATTTCACCTCACTTATCTAGTCATAAATTTAAAATTACTGAACTAACTATTTGGGTGTATATTTTAGGAGATACCTTATCAGCCAAAAATTTTATTAATCACGATATCTTCTCTTTATCCATCACCGAAACAAATAGTCAAAATTTAGATTTTTCTTGTTCTCGAATGTTTCTAATAATCATTTCTTTAGCCTCGACTTTCATATCTTGGATATCTACAAAAAGGGGCTTAAACTCTTCTGATAATTGTATCTGCTGGAATGTCAGTTCTCAATTTGATGAAGCTCTTTTATGCCACCTTATTTCCGATGGTGGTGTATTAGATAGCATTATTATTTGGATACCATAACCTCTTACTATATCTCTGAGTATACTTTGGGTAAAGTTTTTATTTCACGATAATGCCTCGAAATCATCTATAACCAATATGTCTGTTCATTCAAAACTCGAAACAAATTTATTAACATTATCTTTTGTGCTACCAGATTGTCTGTCTAGACTAGCCTTATTCATAAATTCTTTGGAAAATTTTTCTCCTGTAGTATATACCACTCTATGCTCTTGGTCAGTTTCTTTGTACTTTTTTATGACTGCCTGTATCAAATGAGTTTTTCACATCGAGTCAGAAGATCATCATATATACATATTACAGCTTGTTCAAAACAATTTTAATACCTTATTTTTAACCTCATCTCCACAATAGTTATCCCAATTGAAATTTAGATCAAGCCTAGTATCTATGGGATTAGGACCATTATTGACCCTCTTTTTTGGTTTTTGGATAGAATCGTTTTTGATTAAATCTGGGGTTTTACCAGAAATTTTGTATTCCATTTTTTTCAACTTAAATCATTTATTTTTTACAAAATTGAAAAACATTCTTGCGTAAGAGGACCCATTTTCTTCATCTTCAAATTTTTTATACATATCATTATTGGTGGTAGAAAGTTTAAGGTATTTTTCATGACGAAAATATGATAATATTGAAAAATTAGCTTCAATATCAGGTAAATTTGAGTCATCTTTTAAGTCATGCAAGAAGTCTTGTCGAAGTTTTTTCTTAATAGAATCGTCTATATCTTGCTCAGGACCAGACGAGAATATGTCATAGAGACTTTTTTGTATTTCACCAATAAGGGAAAATCTATCTTCTAACATCTTTGTTTTTTCTAGGAACAATTCTCATTGATTGGGAAAATAGTCAGAAACTTCTTTCAAATATCAACCAACATAAGGAAACTTATCTCTTATGGTATTTAGTATATCTATCGAGTTTTCTGGGTCGTCAGAGGTAAATAACATCAACAAAACATCTTTTTGATTCTGTTGGAAATCAGACAACTTTTTTTCGAATAATAAGTCATATAATGAAGCAACAAGTGCATCATTATCTAAAAAACTTGGTGATAGTTGATTTACAAACTCTTCTTTATTTGGCCTCATGTTTCATAAATATTTCCTTATAAATGCCTTTTTATATGTTTTTAAGCACTAAAGTCAAGTTAGTTTAGGAAATAAAGCAATAAGGCAATACACTAGAAAACACAAGTCCAGAATTAACATTATAACAAAAATCGGCCTCCGCCGACCCTGGAATCCCCTTTATTTGAATTATTTATTTTTAAGCTTTTTTAGTACATTATTTACTTCTCCTGATAAAAACGTCCATTTGTCAGAAGGAGCAAATCCTATGCGTTTGTATCGATCGTATTGATAACCACTCTTAAAGGTATAGAAATCCCATCCTACAACATGGAACTTCTTCTTAGCATACTCTATACCATAAATAAAGAGTTGTCTTCCAATTCATAACTTTTGATATTTTGGGTCTATAAATACATCTCCGTCGTTCAATACATTTCAAAAATATAATGGTTTAACATCAGAAAAAAATGCACCAACTATTTTTTTATTATACATTACCTTAATTTTAATACTTTTTTTACATCGATATTCTATAATTCATCTGCTTGTTTTGGCGGTTCGAGATTCTCATTCTTTGTTAAATGCTTTTGCATAAATATTTGCAAAAATAGGGATATCTTTCTTCTGTATCTGAGAAAACACAATCATATATTATTTAAATAGCTTTAAAATCTTTTCATCTCTGCCTTGTACCATTTGGTCACTTCCTCATCATTTGATGCCAAGTTCATCAGCTATTTTCTTAGCAGAATCGCCTTTTTTGGCGAGAATAAGGAAGTTTCAATCTTTAGTATAAAGAAGAATCGTAGAATCGGGGAACAGACCTTTGGCCTGGAAGCTCACATTTTTGAAATTAAGATCAGAAGAAATGATGAATATTTTTTCAAATATTTTATCTGACGTAAAATTCTTGGATTGTAAAATATCCTTGATCGTATTGGCTTCCAAAGATTCTAAACTAGCCTTCATATCATCATATTCTTTGAGGGTCTTATCAAGTTTATCGGCAAGTTGAGTATGAGTTTTAATTCATAACTTTTCTATCGTAGTATCTAATATTTCTTGCACTTCATGAATCCTTAGAGCAACCTTGGGTCATGTCACTGCAGTGATTCTTTTGATACCGGAAGCTACCGCTTCTTGTCCAGTAATAGCAAAACAACCAATATCTTTGGTGTTTACCACATGAGTTCATCCACAAAGTTCTATAGAAACAATCTCGTTTGAATGATTGAATACTCTTACAACACGAACGATATCGCCGTATTTATCATCAAAAAATGCCTTTGCTCAAAGCTTAATAGCTTCATCATATGAAGTTTCTTTCACTTCAACTGTATAGGAGTCATAAATCATCTGATTGATATTTTTTTCAATCTCATGAATCTCTTCTGGAGTCAAAAGTCTCTCCGTATTGAAATCGAATCTAAGATAGTCTTCATCTACAAGCGAACCAGCTTGCTTCGTAGTTTTAAAAATCTTTGCAAGCTCTGTATGAAGCAAATGCGTAGCAGTATGAGCTCTCATCTTTGCATATCTTTGGCACTCTTCTACTTTCAATTTCATTGAAATTAACGGGTTAACGAATTAAAGCATTAACGAATTATTTTTTGGCAAAAGATCATTGTTCTTTATGTTTTGATAGATACTGTATAAATCAACCGATCTTATTAGATAAATCGATAAATTCACCTTTTAGCGAATCAAAATCCTCATCAACCAAGTATCAAACCTTTTTGGCTATAATAAGTTGGGTTCTTGCTTCTCAACAGCTTCATTTAGCTATTTTAAGGAATCTTATAAATTCGACATTGTTATTTCTTTCAAATCATTCAGCAATATTACTGCTTACAGACACAATAGATCTTCTTATCTGATCCCTCAATCACCAATCTTTTTCAAATTTATCTTTGTTAGTGATATTATAAACTATACTAGCCAACTCAACGGCCTTATTCCATATATCAAATTCTTCAAAGCTTTGTATTTTCATATAACGATATCATTATATAAAATTCGTTAATTCGCAATACGTTAATTCGTTAATTATTTTGTGTTCCTGAAAGCAATTCTTGCATTTTTTTAGCGGCTTCCTCTCTGGTTATTTGAGGGAGTTCAGTAGCGCCAGAATCAAGAGTTTCAGAATCAAGAGATGTTGTATCAGAGATTCAAGAATCTACAATAGTTCATGAAGTAATGTCTCACGATAAAGTATCTCCCGTTCAAGTAGAATCTCCTTTACCTCAAAGATAAAGTACAGAAATAAGCCCTGTAGAAAGAAGAAAAACTGCGAGGATGATGATGATGAAGACTTTTAATACGCTTTTACGTGCTGACATGAGAATAAGGTAAATAATAAATAAAAAGTTAAAATGAATGGTATAGTTTTATATGATATTTTCAAGAATAAACAGATATGTTAATCTAAATAGAAATCATTGAGAGCATAATTAATTTTAAAACAAATATAAATATAGTCTCTGTCTGTTTCATTGACTGCTGTATGTTTATCATTCGGTTGAATAACTAAGACATCTCACGCTTTAGGATGGATTTCTTCACCATTTACTATCCAATATCCCGTGTCATCGAAAAAATAAAACACTTCAGTTTGTATTTTATGGTAATGTATTTCTGCTCTTTGTCATGCTGGAACCTTGAGCTGTTGAACTAAGTTTCAAGGACTATTCAGTTCTTTTTCATTCAAATAGATCTTTTTGCTATATCACGGATTATCTTGCCACTCTTTTGTATCTCATGGAATAAATTTCATACGCAAGTAAAAAAATAAAAAACAATAATTCTGCATTCTACATTCTGAATTCTGAATTCATTTAAGGTGTTACTCTATTGGTATCTCTAGGGAATAATTCAGCTTCTTTAGCATTTTCTAATCAAATTATTTTCTGGATGAATCTTGCCATACCGAATCCGAATCCTCCTTCATCCGGCATACCGTATTTGAATGCATCCAAATAATGTTTGAGTCCAGGATTTTCAGGATCAAGTCATTGAGCTTGTATTTGAGCGATTAATTTGTCATAATTTACTTCACGTTGGGTCAAGGTAATAATTTCTACACCTCTAAATAACAAATCTGCTCTGTCCGTGACTTCAGAATTCTTTTCATTCTGATGATGGTAGAACTTAGCATCTGACCATGGGAATTCAGTCACCAACACAAAATCTGATCATCGGTTCTTAGCAGAATATTCGCAGATAAATTTCTCTTCAGCTGAAGAGAGATCCAATAGCCTGGTAAAGTCTTCTCCTGTCTCTTTTTTCATAAGTTCATGAAGTTCTTGGACCGTAATACGAGGAAATTTTTCTGTCATCAATGGTTTAGTAGCTCCTAATTCCGTCAATAATTTTTCTCCTTGTTTCCAGGTTTCATCTATAGAATAATTGATAAATTGTTCTGTAGTTTCGATAATATCATCGAAGCTATCGATGAATCCCATTTCCATATCTAGCATCAAGATTTCGGACATATGTCTGTTGGTATTACTCTTTTCTGCTCTATATGCTCTACCGATTTCATAAACTCTTTCAAACACCGGCACCATTATTTGCTTGTAGAATTGCGGACTTTGAGCTAGATAGACTTTCTTATCAAAATATTGCACCTCAAAAACTTCCGCTCCTCCTTCGGTAGGGAATCAGATAATTTTTGGCGTATTGATTTGTGTAAAATCATGTTCATCAAATCGTTTTCTCATATTTCTTTCAACGATTCCTGCGATTTTAAATATTTTCATATATCTTGGATGTCTCAATACGACAACCTTATTATCATGGATAGTCTCTCCATCTGCATTGATGGTATCTTTGGAAATATCTATAGGACTTGGGAAAGTAATTTTTCTGATTACATTCACATTTGCCTTTTGAATCTCGAAACGAAACTTCCCCTTTGGCATTTCTGCTACCGTTCAGGTAGCGGTAAGAATAGTCCCCATAAGGCAACCATCAAGCTTCTTGATTTCGTCAGGGTCTTCAATCACTACTTGTGCGAGTCCGTCTCTATCTCTGAGAATAAGAAAAGCTAAATTGGCAGAAACCGTGCGAAGCGTATGCAACCATCAGCGAAGCGTAGCTTGCTGTCCTACATGATCCTGTAATTGTCATGAAACTAATGCGTCTTTGAACATTTCGAATACGAAAAAATATAAAGTCACTGACTTTTGTATAGAAATGGCATTTGTTATCAAGAAATTTTATTTTATCTCAATTGGCTTATTACTTTCTCATAATTTCATTTTGTGTTCTATTCGTTGCTTCCATTTTTCGAGAAATTCCTGTACAATAGATTTCACTAACTCCTCGTCCATAAAAGTCCATATCATAAATGATTTATTCCAAGTTCATCTCAATACACTATTACCAAAATCATCCCATAAAACATGAGATAAATTTTCAGATATAAAATCTATAGTAAAATGAATCTGGTCTTGGTCAGCAATTTGATTTTGTAATAAGGAATTTTGGACCATTCTTTGTAATTTTCCGCCAATTATGCCATTTTCGAAAAACCAGTATTGTATGCACAATTTTAAAACAATAGGTCTTTGAATCTCAAGCTTTTTGAAAATCTTATCAAAATATTGATGTATATCTTCCGGTAAATTTTCTATGACTTCTTCTATGGTATATCACCAAAGTGCAAGATGTTTGAGATAAAGTGGACTATATTGATTTTCATAAGACATATTATGTTCTACGAGCTTTTCGATACCCTGCATCCTATATTCATTGTCAGACATCCTCATATGATGTATAAATTCGCCTATTTGATTTGCTATCTGACAATGCTGAATATATGGCATATTATAATCCTTTCTTTCATTTTTTTCTGATTCCAAACCTTTTGTAATGATTCACATATGTCATTTTATTTTATTTTTCAATGACGTGTAGTATGCCTTATTTATAATTTCTCGATCTATTTCTACATCCTTTTTTTCTCCATAATATGCAATATAATCACTTTGTAAACATTGGAGTATGGATATCTTATCTTTATGAAATTTTTTATAATCCAGAAGTTCTTGCTGGATATCTCTCATAGCTTCTTTGACGACCCTTCTTTGAAAAACGTAAAATTTTTCTCTTCTTTTCCTATGCGCTTCTTCTTGTTCAGGACTGACAGAATCATCAGCATAATAAATTTGGGAGGAATCCTTTATCTTTTCATCTCACTTAGTAATATCATCTATCGACCGTATAAGTCAAAGTTTCAGAAGCTCCGGTTCCAATCATCTTGTTATATGATCAATACCATCTACCAAGGCGTCTCATCGTCCACAGGCATCATGTACACATGCGGACAGAAGTTCTATGTATCTTTTTTTTGTCTTCTCTACAAATATTTTTTCTATCTGATCCCTATCTTCATTAGTAAGCTGTGAAATAGACGAAATATTTAAATCTCCAATTTTATCTTGAATTTTCTTCCAAGTGAGATGATCAAGATATTCTTTGATATGGTCATCTATCTGTTGGATAGATGGTAAATTTTTTGATGATTTAGGGTCCAATGTAACAATTATTTTTCTCAAATCTTTGAACATAAACAACATACGTGACATTTTATGTTCAAGATTACTTTTAGGTCACATACCGTATTCTATAGTTTCTTTATTTTTTATTTTCTGGATGGAATAAATATATAAATCTGAAAGATTTTTTACTATTTTTTTTCTGATAGCAGATACGTCAGTCTCTAAACCAAAATCTTTTTGATACATAAATATTTGATCCAGAAGCTTAGGAACCGTGTTCAAAGAAATAAGAACATTGTGTACTTTATTATAAAAATTCCCTTCATTAAGTTTTTTTAGTTCATTTAAATCAAAATATTTATCAAAATCCTGTATAATTTCTTTTTTAGTTTCATATTGCCAATCTTCTATCATCTTTTTGTCTATATGTAATATAGTTTGCATTTTCGATGAATGGAATCAGCTATATCTATCTCTATATTTTTCCCAATCTTTTAAATGATCTTTCGCGTCATCATCCAAAGGTATGAGCTTATCATCCTCTCTTTGGAAAAGCCTAACTATCTGATTTTTTTCGGATTGAGTCATACAATTCCAGCGTTCTTCATTTACTCTTTTTTTTATTTGATCTTTTATAAATATTTTTTCTTCATCTGGCAATATACAAAATAAGTCTTCTTTTTCAGCATACAATCATGTAAGAAATTGTTCCGAATGGTATAAGATATCCATTTTTACATCCCATTTATAAGATTTCTCAAACTTTTGGATAAACGAATATTTATCTGACTCCAAATCTTCAAGATTTATATAATCATAATATCCCAAAACAAAAACAATGCCATGCATATCATGATTGCGGACAATATCAGTTTCTTTTAAAATCTCTGATTTTTTTCTGAAAGGAGCATCTCATCAAAACTTAAAGTTGGCTATATAATAATTTTTTCTATTTTCTTTTTTAAGATTTTCAAATCTTGCAAAAAGCTCTAGATCTCTTACTGATCACTTCACAAAAAGATCTTGAATATTTCTAAAATAATGATCTTTTAAAAAATAATATTTCTGAATCATTTCCTCGTATTCATCCAAGGTTTTTTTTATCTCACTTACATAATAATCATCTACTTGTTCTTTTTTTACAATTCAACTAATTTGAGAAAACAATTGAAGAGCTGTTGTATTTTTTTGTTCAAGCAAACGTACATGCTCTGACACTTTATCTACATGAGAGACTCCCTCTTGAGAAAAGATTTGTAAAAGTGTCGCTTCATATTCTCAAGCAAAAGAATTTTCCCCCTCATTTATATATCAGATACTTTCTAATTTTTCTCTTCGTTGTTTTCTATATTTTCTAGATTGTTTTTCTTCTTCTACTCTTTCTTTTTGCTGTGTAATATGTGCTTCGAATTCTTCTTTTGTGGCATACATAAGTTCATCACTGAACGGAAGAGGAAGTTTATAAGGTTTATTAGGATCAACAAACTCTTCAAGTATTTTTTGTGGATTAATTTTTTTGTATTCTTCTAAATCAGATTCCAATAGAGAATAAATCTCCTTGAGGTAGGGATTGTCGTCTGAAAAAAATATTGTTCAGAAATTGAAGATCATAGTATCTACAAGCTCCTTTTTCGTAGAAGATATCGTAATCTCCCTAGCAACCGCGAACGGCCGTTCAAATCATAACGCTACATCAAAATCTTCTCCATTGACCTGGATTTTTGTCTTTTGCGGTATAGGATTTTGGAAGTCCAGATACTTCATATATCACTATAGAATAAAAACGATTATAGATACTCCTGATCGATATCTTGCTCCACATCTTCATGTTTTTTATATATTCTCCTTCAAAAACATTTTTTCTGTTTTTGATTGAAGAATATATAATCACTACCTCAATAATTCCATATTAAATTTCGGAATTATTCGGGTAGATGATTATAATACTTCTTCGAGACCAGATTCATCAACGACGGAATATACAACAAGGTGATAAAGAACGATACGATAAGTCATCAGATAAATGCGATGGCCATAGATCAGAATAATTCGTCTTTGAGTGCGAGGATAAGCAGTCAGATGATAGTTGTGGCCTTGGTAAGAAAAATCGGAATAAACCTCTCAGCAATACTCTGCTGGAAACTATCGACGACCGAAAATCATTTCTCCTGATAATAATATTTAAAGTCTTCTAGATGAATCAGAGCTTGATTGACTCAGACTCCCATAACTCAAAAGATTCCTATCATCGCAGGGAAAGTCAGATCATATCACGTCAATGCGAGAATCACCATCGTTCATCAAATAGATAAGAACACGCTGGAAACGATCACAATAGCATACTTGATATTATTAAATTGCACAATCAGTACGAGAATCATCAAAATCAATCAGATAATCATAGCCTTAGATAAATCTGTAGAACTTTGTGTTTGGGATTCTATATCTCATCAACTCGTTTTCTGTAATCCATCAGGCAAAGGATTATTTTTGATAATCTGATCGAGCGCCAAAGTAATATCACTCAAAGCAACACTATTTGTTTTGTCAGCTTGGATAGTGATATTTCTCTTACCATCCTCTCTCGTAATAGCATTAATCTCTGGTAATAATTCTTTTTTACTGATAATTTGATCAAGAGTAATTTTTCATAATTTAGTTTGATCTATAGGGAGATCGGTCGATAAAAAAGCATTCAACGACAAGGCATCACTACCAAAATCAGAAAATTCTTTGACGAGAATACCATTAGATTCATATCAAGCGTTTTTGAGAGCAACCAAACTGGTGATGGATGACATACTTGTGATACCAAGTGATTTGGCTTTATTTTCATCCAAGACATAGACGATTTTTCCATTGGTATATTCGATAGAAATTCCCACATTGAAAACACCTGGGATGGCTTTGACTGCAGGTAATATTTTTTGTATATAATCATTGATTTTTTGATAATCTTCACCCACGATACTAAAGGTAATTGGTTTACCTGAACCTCCTCAGGCCTGGATAGTAAAGATGGAAGCATCTTGCAAAAATGCATATTTTTGTTTAATCGCAACTAATAATTCTTTTTGCATTTGTTCGACTATCTGATAAGATTTGATATTTCTTTGACTCGTATCAACCAATCTTATCGTAAATGAGCTAACATTATTTCCAGCACCTCAAGCTCACTGAAGAGAATATCATTGTCCAAGATCGATAGAGATATCCTTTACTACATTCGGCATAACTGTCTGAAAATATTTCAATGTCGCATTAGCAACTTTGGAAGTATATTGTTGATTGTCCGTCAAACTAATTCATGGGGCATATTTGAGATTCATCCAAACATTATTAGAATCCATATTTCCCATAAATGAAAATTTTACTATTCCCAAAGGCAAAAGTGACAATGCTCAGATAAAAAATGCAAGAAATCCAAAAACAACTCATCTGGATCACCATCTCGATTGATTATTACGATGATATCGGTTGGCGAATTTGACTCCGGTTCTCTCCAGATACGACAATGAAGGCGTAGGGATATATTCCTTTCAGGATTTGAAAAAGAACAGTGCGAGTACCGGTAAAATTATCATGGTCACCACAAGTGAAATCGCGAGATTGGAAATAATGGTTACTGGCATAGATCTAATATACTCACCAATGATTCAGGTTAATCAAAAATATAATGGTACAAAAACCGCTATCGTTGTTAATGTTCAGAATAAGATAGCTTTACCATAATTCTTGAGTGAATCCGCTATAGCTTCTCGGATATTACCCGCATATTTTTGTAGGCCGACAACAATTCACTGCGTGATTACAATCAGGTTGTCAATCATGATTCACAGCACCAGAATAAGTGCAAAAGAGACAATATTATTGAAACTATATCCTATAGCTTTGAGATAAATAAAGTTAGCTAAATAGACAATAAGAAAAGAAAGCATAATCAGCCACGAAGATCTGAATCACAAAAAAAGAAGGATAATACAAAAAACTAAAATAGAAGTTTCCCAAAAGTTTTCGATAAATAACCCATAGGTTTTTTGGATACTTTCTTTCTGAGATAGCGTCTCTACAAATTGAAGATTAGTTGTAGTTTTAGCATATTCCGTAATTACATTTTTTACTTCATCCACAAACGTATCAAGACTATAACCAGGAGATTTTTTTATCTGGAAAGAAAGTGCATTTTGGGTGTCAGAACTATTTATATTGGTAATGACGAATGATTTCTTATCTTGTTGTTTATATCACAAATATACAGAAGCTATATCTCTAAGTTTAATAGTCTTGCCAGCAACATTGAGAAGGTCATAGTTTTTGAGCTGATCAATCAATCAGGTCAGATCAGTTTCATAGTTGGTTATTTCAAATGAATATAATTTGCCATCGACATCTTTTTTGTCTACAGGAAATTTTACAAAAGCAGTTCTCAACTGATTTACTATCATAGAAAAATCCATATCTAAGATTGCAAGTTTCTGAGCGTCAAAAGTAAGTTTTACTTCTTTGATAGGTTTACCAATAATATTCACATCAGAAACTCAAGGAATAGATTTTATCTGATCTTCCAATGGTTTGAGTTTTTCATAGAGTACTTGCGTTGGCAAAGCACCAGCTACAGAGAATGAATAAACGGGAGAATCATTGATATTTATTTTTTTCAAGGTAGGATATTTTATATCACTTGGAAGTGTAGGATAGATTTGATCTATTACAGACTTCAAATCATTGGTTGCATCAACATCGCTTTTTGATTTTTCAAACTCCACCATAACAGTTCCAAAATTATAGTAACACGATGAGGTAATTTTTTTAACTGCAGTAATCGATTTTATCTTCTGTTCAAAAGGGATAACCACCTGTTCCTCTATGGAAGAAGGGTCAGCGCCTAAATAACTGAAGCTGATATAGTAATAAGGGATATTTACCGAAGGTTGTGCTTCTTTCGGAATAGTAAAAATACTAAGGATTCCATATATTCCTATAAACATGGTCATCACCAGAATCGCTACTTTGTTTTTCTGCAAGAAATGAATCATAATCAAAACACTATAAATAAATTTATTTTATTCTTGTGAACGAATAGACTTCAGAATTTCTTCTTTTATCATCATTAGAACCAATACAGTTAAGCACATTAATCGTGGGGATATCTAATTTATTTCTTATAAATCAATCTTTTTCTCGAATAGGAGGGTTGATAGGGATATATGGGCTATCTCAGCGTACTCAACGCTTGTATCCATGAGTTTGTTCCAAATCTCAGGATTGAGATATCGGTCAAATTAGAATATACTCCATAACGCTAGGGGTCTGCCTTCGATTATATGTAATATCATGGCCATCTTTTGCCTTATTCCATATGCTGGTCATATTATTTTCTTCTTGAGGAGATATATGTGGATTGCGCAATCGAGAGTCCATAAATCATTTGGGCAATATATTATCAGGATGTGGCGTGAGCCACGAAACGATAATGATATTTGACTCATATGAAGATATAGCTTCATTCATATCCGAATCCTCGACTATAGGTAATTGTTTTTGCCAAGATTGATTATTATTATCTATTGCACGAACTTCAAAAAGGTTATCATAGAGCTCTAACAAAGATTGTTTTAAAAAATGAGCCAACCTACCTTGTCATGAACCAATTTCCAAAATTTTTATTATATCATTTGATGACGTATAAGCAGAAAAATGCGAAGCAAGTCACTGAATTAACTCTTGGGTAATGATTTCATATCAAACATCAGAAGGTCTTAATGATGAAAGATCATCTTTTTCAATTTCAGAAAGTACCTCACCTCTTGAAGGAAGATAATATGGATCTTTAAGTTTTTTTTCAAAATCGAGATTCATCAGGAGACATTACAAATAAATATTAATTAACTATTTCATCTCATACATTTAATCCACTCAACACCTGAACATAGCTATCATCAATATTCCCTAAAGTAACATACACATTTTGAGTTCAGGTTCCTGCTTTGCGTCTAACTAAGTTACCTTCAAGTCTTGGACTAATATATTGCAAAGGAATCCATATCTGATCATTGTCAGCGAGCTGAGAAGAAGTGACGAGGACTTTTTCGTTTTCTTTGAGTGGAAATTTAATGACCGGGATTTCGTAGATATAGTTTTGTGTCGTAGGATCTTTGTAAGGATATTCATAAACGAGTATTCAGGTGCCAAGAAATTGCCCCTGATCATTTGATATAGCTACCTTGCTTCCTAGTGGTAATTGTTGATAGGAAAATATTTGGAGACTAAGATTTCATGGATTAGTTGGCATGATTTGACACAATAATGTATTTGGAGAGACTTTATTATCTTCACCGATAGCTCTCATCTTGACGATACCATCTACACCAGCATATAAGACTTCACCATTGAGTGAATTGGATAAAACATCGATATTTTGCTTCAAAGTAAGCACTTGATTCCTTAGACCTGCTAATTGAATTTGTTGACTATCGTCAGTCGAATTGAGCTGAGTAAGTAAGGTATTTTGAGCAAGCATGAGATTAGCTTTTTGATTTTCTATCTGTAAAGCCGTAGATTCTTTTGTATTGTCGGTAAAATTATCTGTGTTAATATCAACGGTCTTTATTTGGTTATTATAGGTATTCTTTATCGAATCATAGGAAGAAGCAATTCCATCAAAAGCAGATTTCGTTCCCATAAAGGTGGAAGCTAAGGTCGTATAGATTGTATATAATCCGTCGATAGAAAGTCCTGCACTGCTCGATTGAGGTAATGAGCTTGATGGTGTAGAAGCGTTGATACTACTTGCAGCTAGACCCATAAGGTCACTCATATCCAGAAGATATTGAGAGAATTCATCAGCAGTCATGGTAGTAGAAATCTTATTGTATAGTCTAGAATATTCAGAAACTACTTGCTGTTTCAACTGAGGGTTTTTATCAGAAATAGCATATGTAGTAGTATTGAATACATCATTTACTTTTTTCAAGGCATCTTTGATGGTCACCATATATTGTTTATACGTAGTAGAGATACTGGTTTTCATCTTGTCTAAATCAATAGTTTTAGCATCTTGAAGATAGTCATGTTGCTGTTCTAATAGTTGCTGTTGATACTCCATATTTGAAGCGCTATAATCTTGTGATTTTTCTAAGTTGTCGAAAAGTACGACATTGTTATCAATCTGTCCTTGAAGAATATCTTTTTGTAAGGTAAGGGTATCCTGAGTAAACGAGAAAATCGTCATCAAATTATTCAGTTGTTCTTGTAGAGTTGATAATTGAATGGTTGAATTTTGATAGGTGAGATCATCAGGATTTGCCTGTATTTTCGCAATGATAGTATTTTTATAGACTTGTTTACCAGGCTGACAATTGATATAGTCCAAAATTCCACCTCTATTGGTAGTGATAGTTTTTGTACTATCAGCGATAACGGTTCCATACAAAGCTCTTTGAGATGTTGGTGCATTTCCGACAACATAAGAATTGGTAAATCATTGTACCGTTCCTGTAGAAATGATACTATCGTCTACTTTCTTTCCACATCAGGAGAGCAAAATAACCAACAAAACTATAATTATTATTGATGCTTTCTTCATAATAAATATATTAAATGGATAAATACTAAGACATTATAGAAACATATTATTTTGCCTCATAATTCATAACATACATTAGTTCTTTTATTATAGAATTTTTGATATCATTCGATGGGGCTCATTCTAGTATTTTAGGTACGTTTAAGCCCAATTTTAATATCTCAGTAATTGACTCTTTATTAATAGCACAGTGTACCGGAGCATGAATTTCTAATTCATTATAGCCACTAATATGCATATGTTTTAACCTATTTCACATAACATCGATTAATTCCTTGGCAATTTTCATACTTGGGTCATGTTCGTATGCGTGTTGAGCATCGAAAACAAAACCAAAATTATATTTATCTTTTAATTCTCTGAATTGTTGAGGACTAACGCCACAAGACTTTGTTTTATCCATATTTTCCAGCAAAAATGGCAAACCAGACTTGTCCAATATTTCAAAATTATCAATAGAACTTGGATGCAAAACTATTCATTTGATAGGAAGTTTATCACAAAAAAAACTTAGCGTTTCAATAATTTTTTGAGTGATAATATCGACATCATATCTTACTTTATCAGATGGAGCATGAATAGACACCGACTCAAATTTTTTAATATTTCCTATTTTTTCTGCTGAAAGCTTGTAATCAAAAAGTTCTTCAAGCGTGGGAAAGCTAAGTTCAATAGCCTTTGCACCTAAAGAATGGCACAACTTTATACTCTCATCAAAAGAGATTGGTGAACGATAGAAGTTTGCTGTAGTAAAACCCACGCTTGCCATAACAACAATTTTAAAAATTAAAGAAGGGGGAGCATTATAAAATGGAGACCATATTTTTATTATAATAATTATTTATTTTTCATTTCGGAATTGATATACAAGAGAAACTTTTGGACATCGTCAGACTTGATCATTCCGATGGCTATATCTCATTTTGAAATAATCATAAGATCATCACCAGGGATAATCTTCAAGAGATCTCTTACATCTTTGGGAATAACCACTTGAGATTTGGGTCAGACAGTTACTTTACCGTGCATTTTTACGATTAGGTCAGCATGAGTCATATGCATATATGAGTAATAAAAGTTGGAAAAGTTTTACTAGGATACTAATTTAGTGAATAAAGTCAATACTATATTACGATAATAAAGAAAAAGACGACATAAGCCGTCTTTCCAGTACAATGACAGAAATCTAGATTTTATATACTGCTATTCGGATAAGGAAAAGAGCAAATAATAAAACGATTAATCACATGATAAGAGATCATATACGACCTGAATAGAGCCATTTATATTTATTGTATCCATATTCTGGGAATCGTAATAATACTACTCATTTAATCAATGAGACATATCCAAAGATAGAAAAGAACATCGCCCATCCATTATTGAATGCCTGATACACCGTTAGATAAAGGAATCAGATAATCATAGTAATGAAGGCTCGTACTCTGATAATGTCAGAGTTTTTAAGTGTTTTCTCCATAATAAGCTTGAACTTTTTCGGAGCAAACAACATAGGCAATCCGACGGCAAGCATAAAGAGAGCTGTCCAAAGGAGTAATAATTTTGGAAACGCAAGCATGGAAAATATAATAAAAAAATAAAACTACAATAGAGATTACAAAGAATCGGCAAGCTTCTTAAGCTCATTTATATCAGCGAGAACATGACCAGTAAGTCATCATTCAAACGATTTTCCTCATCGAAAAGGATAAAGTTTTACGTGAGCATGAGGTACTTGTAATCATTCTACTACCATACCGATTTTTTCTACTCAGAGTCATTTTTTAAGCAATTCGGTTACTTCCTTAGCCGCAAGCATAAGTGCCGTATAGGTATCATCATCCATAAGAAATATGTCTGAATCATAATGTTGTTTCGGTAATACTAATGTTTGTCACTGGCATGCAGGAAAGGCATCGAAAATAGCAATAAAGTTTTTATCTTCCCAGATTTTTATACTTGGGATCTCTCCAGCAATTATTTTACAGAAAATACAATCTGACATACACAACAATAAAGCAATAAAGATGTTGAGCATTTTATCATTTTATTGGACTTTTTCAAGTAAAAGAAAAACCGTCATAAAGACGATTTTATTTTTTGTTTTTGTGTAGGGAAAGGAAGAAAGCCGACAAACACACATAAGACATTCAAGAACCATCACAAAGAGAACTTTGTAGCAGAGACAAGAACAACTCACTCACAAACCATTTCGACTAGGAGAATTCAAAGGGAGAACCCAATGATTAAAACCTATAAACACGGATGCTATAATTACCATGACAGACCTAGACAAGCCATAATAACGTTGAAGCAAACAGTCAACAGGAATCAGCAGATTGAGAGCAGTGCCAACCCGTGAAGGAAAGCAAAGCATATATTCATGACCTTCTTCCTATATAATATGATAATACCACTAGCATATTTTATTGGGAGAAGATTGATTGTTAACTAATTATAACTATTTTTTATATTTTGTCAAATTTTAGAGGACTTTTTTTAGGACGTAATTTGACCCATTTTTTAGGGTAAAGAAGAAGGAAAATATATATAAAACGTTGTAAAGAATCAGATCCCCGCTATTAGACTAGCAAAGTAGAGATTCACCCGTAAAAACGGACACAACAAACACGATACAAACAAAATATACACAGAGGTATAAACCAGTTTTTGACAGTACTATACAAACTAGTGAAGACTATATGTGGAGACTAAAAGTTTGGATGCTACAAAAAAGGATAAATAATGGACTTTTGTTTTTGTTTGTAGTAGCACTTTTAGACACGGAACAGATAGTGAGAACAATAGGATACAGCAAGTATGCTGGTAGAATATCGCGTTATAGTTATATACAAGACCTCCTTCCTCAAATAAATTATACTCACAACAGCAAATAATGCAAATTTTGAACCGACAAAAATAGCTAGCTTTTCATCAATGGAATATATGCATGACAACTAGTGAAGATTCGTAAATTTCGTGAATAAAAGTATCGGTTCAATCCCGGTGAAAGAGGTTATAATCTTGAGGGTAAGAACGTAAATGAACCGGGATCTATAAAGACAATTTCAAACAATAAAACAGCAATATGCTTTGAGCTTCAAGCTTTAAGCTTTCTGCTAATTATAAGTTGCAAACCCCACTCTTTTTTCTATACATTTCTTGATCTTATACTTTTTAGTATATTAATTTTTGTTATGTGATTTAGCCTAGAAACTATTGTTTCACGAGCCAAAAGAAGAGGGTTTGTCTACCCAAATTCTGAGATCTATTGATGACTAGCCAATGCTTGGGATTTTGGCCCCTATTGATCCTTACTCAAAAAAAATATTGCAGACCTTTGGATAAAACATTTCACTCAAGAAAGAGATGATATTATTTTAATGGATACTGCTATCATAGCCCACCCAACTACATGGAAAGCTAGTTGACATTTAGCTTCTTTCGCTGACGCACTGATTGATGATAAAAAAACAGGGCAAAGATTCCGTGCAGATAAACTCATTGAAGACTATTTTGAGAAACACAGAGACTGACTAAACGACGAAGAATTAAGCAAAAAATTGTGAGTAAAAAACTTATCCCCAGAATCGCGAGGAAATGAAGGTATGAGAGATTTTATCGTACAAAATATCCCCAATAACCCCGAAAGCAAGAAGTCAGCCGAATGGACAGAATGTAGAAATTTTAATCTTATGCTAGATACCCATCTAGGACCCGTAGCAAATGAGAGTTCAAAAGTCTATATGAGGCCAGAAACTTGTCAGTCATTATTTACAGACTTCAAAGCGATATTAGATACTACAAGGGCAAGAATTCCTTTTGGACTAGCACAAATAGGGAAAGCATTTAGAAACGAGATTACTCCAGGACAATTTCTGTATAGGACAAGAGAATTCGAGCAGATGGAAATTGAATATTTTGTAGAAAATGATGAAAAGAAGGCGATGGAAATTTATAACCAATGGAAAGATAATTGTATGTCCTATCGGACAGAAATCATAGGTATCGATAAAGAGCATTTAAGATTCAAAGATCATGAGAAACTCGCTCACTATGCAGCAGCTGCAACCGACGTAGAATATCTCTATCCACGATGATTTTGAGAGATTCAATGAATACACAATAGGACAAATTTTGATCTTACTCAACATCAAGAAATCAGCGGAAAAGATATGCAATATTCCGATCCCTTCACAGGGAAAAGATATATTCCTTGGTGTATTGAGGCATCGTTTGGTCTAGGAAGACAAGTGATGGTTACTATGTTAGAATTTTATGATGAAGAAAAGCTAGAAAACGAAGAATCTCGCGTAGTGGTTAGATTTCCAAAACAATTAGCTCCAATAAAATTTGCGATCTTTCCTCTAGTAAAAAAAGATGTACAACAAATTGAAATAGCAGAAAAAATATTCAAAAAATTAAGTAAAGAATATAAATGTGAATACGATGATTGATGAGCCATTGGCAAAAGATATAGAAGACAAGATGAAATCGGCACGCCATATTGCATCACGGTAGATAATCAAAGCGTAGAAGATTGAACAGTTACTATCAGAGATAGAGACACTATGCAACAAAAAAGAATAAAAGCAGACGACATTAGTTTTTAATCATTAGCTTTAAAGTTATGGTCGAAGCGACAAATTTTGTAGAAAAGACTTTGGGGAAGAGTTTGGACTCAGAACAAAAACCTGAAGTGAAAGAGTCTATACCCATGTACACTCCTCCACCACCACCAAAACAGGAGTTTATACCGCCACAACCACAAACAATCCAACAACCCGTTATCCAGATTGTAGAAAAAATTGTGTATAAAAAACAAAGGATACATGGATTTTTCAGAACATTAACAATCATAGCATTGCTTGCTATAGGATTTCTTATGTTGGGAGAATCAACAGGACTTATAGAGCTTTCTATAAATAGCTTTAAACTTCATCAGATATTTCCCGTCTTTATCATCTTCAGTACAATCGTAATCCGAAGTTATAGAGGGATATTTGGAAGAATATTTGGACTAGCGCTTTTTTTGACGGTATTTGTATGAATGTTTGCTATAGGAGTATTTACTTCACTAAATCCGACAAGCAAACGGAAATCATGAGACACTATCGATTACGCTCTTGCAACAGACAACAATCTTTATCTTCAGACATTGATTGGAAATTCATACATCGAAGGAAATAAAGAGAAGAAAACACTTGGATGAACACGAAATTCAGATAGAAGATTATTGGTATCCTCAGGAGGAAATGCAAGTGGAGCATATCTCAAACTAGATGAAGATCCCAACCGAAATGTACTTCAGAACTATATAAGCAACATCAATCTCAATATTCCAAACGACAAGACAATCGACCTTCTCTATATCAAAAATCTTCTCTGATTACATACCATTGATCTGAGGGAATTTCAATGGAAGATGCTAAAATTTCACGCTGGGATCGATGACGTCACGATAAAAATAGGAAATGTACTTTCAGGAAATAGAATAGAAGTTCAAGGTGCCGCAGCAAATGTACAGCTTGATATCCCAAGAAATGTAGGAGTGATTATGTACTATAAAATGCTTGCAGGAAAATTCAAAGCTCCTGAATTTGAAGCACTTACAGGACGTTATTATCAATCGCAAAATATCGCTACCGCTGATTCAATAGTAAACATCTATGTCAATCTATGACTAGGAAACACGACAATCAATCGAATAGACTAAAAATAAATCAGCATTTAAGAATTATATATTATGAAACTAATAAGTAAAAATAGACATGCTTACCACGATTATCAGATCGACAAAGAATATGAGGTCTGAGTCATTTTGAAGTGACATGAAGTAAAATCCATAAAAGCAAACCATGTGAATATCAAGGACAGTATTGTAAGACTAGACGGCAAAGAACTCTGGATCAACAATATGGATATCCCACTCTACGAAAAGACATCACATGCGCTCGTGCCTGGATATCAACCCAAAGGCAAAAGAAAGTTATTGATTACCAAAAAGGAGCTGGCAAAAGTTTCGTCGGCACTAGATAAATCTTGAACAACGATTATACCGCTGGAGATATTTATCAATAAACGTGGATTAATCAAAATAAAAATATGAGTTGCTAAGCTTATGAGAAAGGTAGAAAAGAAACAGGTTCTCAAAGACAGAGATATAAAAACAGAGATGGATAGAGAGATTAAAAGGCTTAGAGTATAGGCCTTGGTTATTTAAAATTAGAATTGAAAAGAAAAACTGGATTCGTATATATGCAACACGACCAAAATGGCACCTTGCTAGAGTGGTCCAATAGACGGGTCTGCAAAACCTTGGCTCGCCGGTTCGAATCCGGCAGGTGCCTTATACCTCTAGTCAAAGGCCAAGCGAATATCCTCAGTTCCGTCACAACAAAAGTCCTCTTATGGGGATTTTTTGTTTTTATAGAAAGATTAGTTGACTTACACCATATAATATATATAAGATACGCATTTATTCCATAAAAATATATTGATGACGGAAAGAGAAATTAATATGTTAGAACTCAAAAGTATAAAACAAAAAGAGTTTAATAGCATCATAGAATCCAGTAAAGTAGATAATACAGATGATATCAAACAATATTTTTCAGAAAGTGTAGCGGACGCCCTTTTACCCATCACTAAAGTCGAAGATATCGAAAAAGAAATAAACAGGTTGATAGAAAATATTGAACAAACAACTCCTTGAAAGAAAAGCTTTTCCATAGGGTTAGGAAGAAGGCCAGATAGAAGCAAATATGGCAAAAAAGATTTCATGCTAAAGAAAGAAGGAGAGATTCTAGACATAGCAGATGTCGTAGGGATTAATCCACTGTTTATAGCAGATGAAGATTTTGGTGCATGAGCAGATATTTTTCATCCGTCTAATAAATGGATAAATTATAATAAGGACATGCTGAATAACCCGGAGGCCAATCATTCTATCTTTACGGCATATTTAACACGATTTTTAGGTCGATGTAGAACATATACTAAAATACGCGATTACAAAGAAGATGAGCAGATTTCTGTTTCACGATTATTCGCGGTATATATCTGTAGAGATCTTATAGATAAATGATTCCCCGTATTGGAATGATTTAGTTCTTTAACTGACTTCAATGATTTTGTTAATCTCAATATCATAAGAGCAACGTTCAATTCCGAGAACAAGAAATCAATAAATTTTCAAAATCTATTAGCTACTAAAGAAATATACAAAATATTAGAATCAAAAAAAACTTAGACAAAGCGTTTTTATCCGTTTATAGGTATAAATATAAAGAATGTAGAAGATGCCTCTCTAGGTGACGCCGCATACAGAAGAAAAATGGAAAGAAAGGTATTTGAAGCAGACACATTGGGGGAATACAATATGGCCTCAGCAACTGAACTCTATAATTTTTTGCAAACAGGAAAAATTATCAACATAGGAATGCACCCAGAACACAATGAAATTCAAAAACAACTAAGTAATCTTTATCCAAGCCCCTTCAAGCTAGATGGAGTAGAATACGCTTCTGTAGAGGCCTTTTGGATGTCGATAAAATATCCAGAAAATAGCCAACGTCGCGAAGAAGTAAGAAAGCTTTCTGGCGTCGCAGCAAAATTAGCTGGTAAAGGAATGGAAAATATAGCTACCATACAATATTTATGAAAAGATATTCAAGTTGGATCAGAAGAGCATCATGCATTATTAAAAAGAGCCATCAGGGCTAAATTAGAAAATAATCCTAAGATATTAAAAACATTATTAGATACGTGAGACACGAAGCTTGTCCATATTGTATTTACTAGACACATAGACAAAAAATATATCTTACATGACAGCAAAACCATACCTTGAGAAAAATTTGCGCAGATATATATGGAGCTTAGAGATGAATTGAGAGATAAATAAGATATATTTATTTTCCAATAAATTTTTTGCCCATATAGGGAACCAGGACGTCAGGAACTTTGATAGTTCAATCTTTTTGCTGATTATTTTCTATGATAGGAATTAAGATTCTAGGAGTCGCTATAGCGGTATTATTCATCGTATAACAATATTTTATCTTCCCTTCGCTATCACGATAACGAAGATTTAATCTACGCGCCTGGAAATCAAGAAATGAAGTCACGGAATGCGTCTCTCCATAACTATTACGTGATGGCATCCAGCATTCTAGATCATGAGAATTATATTTTCCTATAGCAAGATCTCAGCTACAAAGTTGTAATACACGATACGGGATTTTTAAATCATCAAGAACATCCATAGCATTTTGTAATATTTGTTGATGATATTCGTTAGACATTTTTTCATTTTCTGGCAAAATAACCACCTGCTCTACCTTATTAAATTGATGAACTCTATAAAGTCACGCGGTGTCTTTTCCATAAGTTCCTGCCTCTCTACGATAACAAGCAGAATATCCACAATATTTTTTTGGCAAATCCTTTTCATCTAAGACCTCATCCATATGATATGCGGTAACCGGTATCTCAGATGTTCAAATCAATCGTTGATTATCTCTTTCCAGCCAATAAGCATCCTCTTCTCCACCAGGAAAATATCAGGTTCCGACTAAGCATTCAGGATTAACGATATTTGGCACATTCATAGGAGTAAATCATTTTTCTACAAGTTTTTTCAAAGTATATTGAAGTACTGCTTGTTCAAGTAATACACCGTCGCCTTTGAGAAAATAACTACGAGCTCAAGCGAGTTTTACTCCTCTCTCTACATCGACCATATCATATTGCTTCATAAGTGTCATATGATCTTTAGCCTCAAAATCAAAACTAGGAACCTTGCCATAAGTTTTCATCACTACATTTTCCGTTTCGTCTTTACCGATAGGCACATTAGGATGTAGAGCTGTATTTGGCATCGTCAACAATTCTTTATTAAGTTCGACAACTATTTTTTCATATTGCTCTTCCAATCACTGAATTTCTGACTTCAGTTTTTTGGCTCCGTCATAATCTTTCTTCTCTGCTAGTTCTCTTTGTTGAAATTTTAGGGTATCTATTTTTTGTTGAAATTCTTTTCTCTGATCATCTTTTGCGAGTATTCCGTCTACATCTATATTTTTGCCTTTATGCTGACAAATCAGCTTATATGCCGCGATATCATCACGGACCTTTTTGATATCTATCATAATTTTTAAATTACCATTTAAAAATGTTACGAGTATCTAGTTACGAGTTACGAGTATTATTTTAAAGACTTTATTAATCATCAAAGCAATTGTGATATTTCTTTAGTATCTGAATACATTTTCTTAAAAGATACTTCGTCTATATATCAGAGCCTTTTTCATAAAATAAGCATGGAACGAAGCTCTCAACAGGATCACTTAGCAATATACAAGAAGTACTTAAATTCATTATTACTCTTTCTCTCGAATCATTCAGCTATATTATTTGAGATGGATACACTAGCCCTTTGGATCTGATCTCTAAAAGAAAAGTCTTTCGACGAACCAAGAAGCTTGTATATCTCATAGGATAAATCTTGAGATTTTTGCCATGATAATATATCTTCAAAGTCAGTTAATAACATTATTTGAATAGTAAATATAAAAGAAGATTAACTCGTCACTGTTTACTCGATACTAGTCACTCGTCACTCGTCACAGAAAATTTTCTATCTGAAGAAAATTTTCTTATATATCATCTCCGAGGCAAGTTTGAAACTATTCGAATTTTTTTGTCTATGTCACTTCGTAAGACTATGCTCTGTATAGCGTATATGAACTGGTATTTCTCTATATTTCATATGATATCTTTTGATTTGTTCATTCACTTCGTTAGCATAATGCATACCATCTGCTGTAAGGACAAATTTTCTGAGTGCTGGAAGAGAGATGACTCTATATCCAATATGTGGATCAGTAACCTTAGTTCCATAGAAAATTCTCGTCACCAATTTTGCAATTCGAAGAATCGTTTTTCTAAATCCCGGCATATTTTCTACCTTGCTTCATTCGAGGAATCTAGACGCGATATAGAGGTCAGGCTTTTTGTTTTCCAAATCCAATCAAAGTTTTTGATCAGCATGAATATGTTTCATAAAAGTTTCCATATCTTTGATATCCATTTGACCATCAGCATCAAAACTTACGAATCGTTTGATTTTGAGCTCATCACCATATTTTTTGACGAAGTTATACCCCGTCTGATTTGCCGCACCACCCCCTCTATTGATAGTATGATCGAGGATGATAATAAGTGCATCTGGATATTGTTTTTTCTTGTCCTGAAGTACTTGTAAAGTATTGTCGCTCGAACCATCATTGATAAGAACTATTTTTCTGAATCCTTCGTGAATGATTTCATCGATAACTTTACCAACTACCTTTTCTTCATTATAAGCTCTGATATTGAATACGAAATTATCTTTTTCACCGACATTTTGTCGCGAGGCAATCTGGGCTTTATCTTGAGCATATCATTGATTAATAGCAGTTTGAGAAATAAGTCTGGTAAGTTGAAATCTATCTTTAGTATGTTTGTTGAGTACATCAATATAGAAATAGAATAAGAGGATAAGGGCCATATATACCAACAAATCAGCACCTCTCGCTATACCAAAAAAACTTCCAAATCTATTTAACAAGTCTTGGTTTAAAGCAAAAACAATAACCACACCTCCACCAATAAAGAATACGAGAAAGTGGAGAATATTCATTTTTTTGCGTTTGTAGAGATCTATTCCAAAAAAGATGAATATAATAGCAGAAAGAAGTATAATAAACTGTAACAACGACATCTCTAATACATCACAAATTATAAAGATTTAATTGTAAATTCAATATAGGTAATTATATAGGGAAATCAAGAAAAACACGGTCGATTTTGACTTTTAAGTAAATATTGATTTTGGCTGATAGATATATATGGTATGGACATAAAAAAATACAAAAAAAATGAGTAACACAAACACAACAGAGAAAAAAATTGATAGGCATTATGTGACTATAGGCATACTATATGTGGTCATAATCATATTATTAGTCACGGCAACGGCTTTTATACTTAGTAATCAATATCATAATCTCAAAGGATTTGGCGATTTTAAGCCATTCCAGTTTGGTATGATATTTCAGACATTAATCTTCGCCACTATCGGCTCAATATTGATGATAGCAAAAAAAACAAGAACCTTTGTAATTCCTTTATTGGTGATATCAGTGATAATATGTATTATTGGCATTTTCAGCCAGTTATTTTGAGGGGTAGAACCCCCTCTTTTTTAATTACAACGAAATTTCTTCCTCGTTTCAAGATTTCATATTTTTGATTTTATAGACTCATTTTTCTTTTTCTTCTGAGCCCAAAATCACAACATGAGGAATTCACTTTTTGTCAGCATAAGAAAATTGTTTATCTAGCTTATCTGCTATAGGATAAATTTCTATGTTCTTTCATTCTTGAGTAAATGCACTCGCTAGTTTTGCAATATCTCCGAACGTTTTGTCGAAATGGAGAAATAAACAATCAGATATGGTCTTTTGATCCGCATTGACGAGCCCTTTTTCAAATATTTTGAACGCTAACCTAGAAAGACCGATACTTCATCCGACTCATGAATAATTCTTCTTCTTAGGATCAATATGTCCTGTCAAATTATCAAATCTTCCTCACCCGCAAACCGTACCTAGTCATTTATCATTTTCTAAAACGAATTCAAACACGGTTCAGGTATAATAATCTAGTCATCTAATGATTTTAGTATCTACCTTGCAATTGATATCGACACCAAAAGATTTTTTGAATATTTCGAGATAAGAAATCACTGTCTTCAACTCCTCTACTCATTTGAGGAATTCTGGATTCTGACTAAGTTTTTTGAGACCATCGATCGAATCTACAGTAATATCCATATCCAAGAATGAATATAATTCTTTGATTTTTCCTTTGGATATTCACAGATCTGTTAGAGACAATTCAAAATTCTCTTTTCAAATTTTATCAAGTCTATCTACAAGATTCATGACCTTGTATGCCATATCAGGAGATCAGAACATTTCTTGGAGAAGATTAACGATAACCTTTCTATTATTGATCTGGACTAATGGAGTCTCTGAGATTCAAATAAACTTCAAGATATCTATGACGGTTTTTCAGAGATCGAAGATAACTTCTGCATCATAATAGGTATAATCTTTGCCTGGTTCATCTCTTCGAATAACATCAATATCAGCCTGGAAGAACTCCTTGAATCTTCCTCTTTGGTTTCTTTCACCTCTCCATGAGGGTTGTATCTGATAACGTTTAAAAGGAAATGTTAATTCATTTTCTCGATCCAAAATATATCTTGCGAACGGAACAGTTAGATCAAAGTGGAGTGAATAGTCTTTCGTATCTTCGTTCCCTTGAGCCAATCCGTACAATCAAAAAATCTGTTTACCAGCGTCTTCACCGTTTTTGGCAAGCAAGACTTTGTTGGCTTCTACGGCTGGGGTATGGATATGTGTGTAACCGAATTGTTTATAGTTTTTTTCGATAATTTGGAAGATCTGGTCAAAGACAATCTGTTGACCTGGTGTGTTTTCTGGGAATCACCCTGGACGCAAAACCATTTTCAAAAAATTATATGATAAATTCATCAGTAAATGTAGTTTCTTAACAAGAAATTTCAAGTGATTTAAGCTATCTGTCTAGTTAGATATCTTTTACTGTAAATATAAGCAATCACCAATAGCAAGGCAACAAGACCAAAAGGAGACATGCCGAAATCGATGAGATATCCGCCCATTAGAGGTCAGAAAATATTTGCTAGATTAGAAAGTGCAGCCATATTTCCATTGATCAATCAGACGTCTTGATTGTTTCACAAGATCATATTCTGAAAAACCGGACGGAAGATTCATTGGAAGACCCCACTTACTGCTACAAAAGCGATAATGAGTCATACAGAGCCAGAGAAAAAAGCTCAAGCGTAGCAAAGGATCATTCACAAAATACTTATTCCTATCAAGCGCTTATTGGAAAATCTTTTGAGCCAAAATTTACTAAGCAAAAATCATTGATTGATAACCATCACAAGTCCTATCAATGCCATCACATATCCGCTCCTCTCTCCCGACATACCAAAACGCTCGCTCAAAAAGAGAACAAACGACATCTGATAAATCATCAATGCTAGATTGATAATGAAGAAAACCAGATATTCCTTTTTTTCCTTGGACACAAACATATTTTTGAAAATACTCACGATATTAATGGAGATCTTTTTCGCTTTTGCCAAGAATTTATTCGTCTCTGGAAGTCATCGAACGATAAAGAGAACATTAAGAAGACAAAGAAAGAAACTGACGATAAACGGCATTTTGACTCCATATCCAAGCAACCATCATCCTATTGCCGGACCAATAATAAACCCTATACCAAATACTGCTCAGAAAAGTCAGAAATTTGCCGAGCGTTCTTTGTGATCCACAGAAATATCACTCAAGATTGATTGGATTGAGCTAATATTCCCCGCAGCAGCTCCATTTACTATTCTCGAAATCAAATATATCCAAACGTTTCCAGATATTCGAATCAATCCATAGCTTATCAAGCTAGAAATCACAGATACCAAAAGAACGATTTTCCTTCCGTATTTATCAGATATTGCTCCGAGAATGGGCGTAGAAAAAAGTCCGAATAGAGAAAATAAGGTCACTCCAAGTGAAATCATAAAATAACTCGTATGATAATAGGTCACTAAATTAGGAAATGCGGGAATCATTATCGTCATCCCCAACATATCCAAAAACAACGTGAAAATTACGATTCGCTTTATTCTCTTCATAATAGATAATGGAAATTAAATATATTATTGTACGTTATTACCAATTTTGTAATCAGACAATATCATGGTATAAGGTTGTTGAGCATATTGATCTACTTTTATGCTAGACTTCAAACCAATACCAGAAGAAAGGTAGTTGTAATTCATATTGTTTCTCCACAAAGAGAATAAGACAAAGACTTTTTGAGGAGCAGCTAATTTGACAGGAGCAGAGAGATTATATGCTGGCGAATTACCACCATTATTTAACATTCTAACTGCATCATCTCCGGTTACTTTTTCTGAAGTTCTCTTAGCTCATTTGAAAAGTAAGAGTCTAGCATTTGCACTCATGACACCATCAGCAGTAACTTCAAGCTGGATACCAATTTTATTACCATATTGGTCTCGGACCTCCTGACCATTGATCATATAAGGATACATAACTGAGAATGAAATATATTCTGGAACCACTTCACCATCTGTATCTGTTGTATCTATTTCTATATCATTGCCACTTGGTGCTGTAGCCGTAGAATCTTTCATCAGAGGATACATTGGGCCATTACTGTTTTTATACATAATAAATGGCGCGCCTAATTGGTAATAGACCTTATCTTTAAGATAAGAATCTTTCATAAATACTGCTGCAAAGTCCAATGCCTGTTGCTCAGTCAAGGATTTAGAATAATTATAGGTATTATTTGCCTTATTAGCCCAAAGAGAACAGTTTTTGATATCAAAGGTATATTCGAAGCCATTGCTTTCTATCCCCACAGAAAATAATTTTTGAGTAGAAGATCCAAAGCCAAGAACTTTCATAATGGCAGTGACATTACAATTGATCTGAAGCAATGCATTATTTTTTACTACAAGATCTTTTACCGCTGTTGTATCAAATACATACTGTGAAGTTGGCTGAGGAGGCATAATTGATGAGCTAGCCATCTTGGGATCAGTGACCGGAACATCCATAGTCCCTGCAGCGAAGGTAAATCAGAAAACAGATAGGGTTATCGCGAATAATAAGATTTTTTTCATGAGAGCTTTATTATAAAAGTAAAATAGTTTGTTAATCTATATGGCTTTGATTTTGACTCAAACACTTTGTAGTTTATGGACAATATCATCATATCCTCTAGCGATAATATCTTCGTTCGTGATATTTGTCGTCCCTTGAGCCATAATTCATGCAAGCACCATAGCACCTCCACATCTTAAATCAGTAGTAGAAACATATTCCCCCTTAAGTTTAGTAGGTCATATAACTATCGCCTGATGGGGATTAAGAATTTCTATCTTAGCTCATAGGTTTTCAAGCTCAGTCAAATAGGCAAATCTTCCTTCATAAAGCGTTTCAAATATTTTAGAGACACCCGTAGCTTGAGTCAGTAAAGTGCCAAAGATAGATTGAAGATCGGTAGGAAATCAAGGATAAATTCTGATCTCAAGTTTATTGATGGCTTTATAATTTGCCTTATTAAAGGAGTTTACTTTGATAGTATATTTATCAATAATTTTAAATTTTATACCGATTCTTTCGGCAACACTATATAAAGCAGAAAGATCGTCTACATTACATCATTTGATAGTTAGTTCGCTATCATCAGCGCCAGCTCAGATGGCAAAATAGGTACCTGCTTCTATATAATCGGCGATGATGGAAAATTCTTTCTCTTTAACAGCTATTTTGGAGGGTTTAACCACAATACTGTGATCGACATTTAAATGGATATCAGCACCCACATTGTTAAGAAAATCTATTAAGTTTCTCACATGTGGCTCTATAGCGACTTGATAAATATTAATCGCATAGTCAAAATTATTTGCGAAAGCAAGATAGGTCAATAAAGCCTCGATAGCAGTTATAGAAAATCACTGAAGCATAATATTTTTCTTGGGTATTCAAACAACTTCAAATATTTTATGTTCTCATTGGGTCACTTTTACACCAGCTTTTACAAGCGCATCATCAAACATATCCAAGGGTCTTTTACCGATATTACATCAGCCACTTCAGACAAATTTTACTTTACCGTATTTGATAAGCCCAAACGGGATAAGTAGAATAGATGCCCTGAATTTCTTAGCTAAATCATCCGTAAGATCAAAATAGTCCTTAGATTTTGCTATAGCGCTTTGAGCTAAAGTTTCCATAGATACCACATCTTTGATGTTTGGTTTGTTGAGTAGCTTCACAGCGTTATCGACACAAAGATTTGCAACTACTATAGGTAGTGCAGCATTTTTACTTCCAGAAACGATAACTTCTCACCTAAGTTTAGGTGAATATTCGATTTGAAACATGATTATCTTTAAAATTTAAAGCCCAAAAAGAGTAATGAAGCAAATTTAATTTTCAAGTAATAAAAAATCCCGCCGAGGCGAGATGATGGTGAATGAAATAATGAATTTTAAAGCCTTTTAATCGCTTCGTCCAGATTTTCATATGCTTTGTAAAAGTCTCCGGTTAATGTAGAGTTTTTACAAGCCTTAAATTCTTTTTCCAACGTAGTAATTAGAGTTTCTAATTTTGCTTTGTTAGATTCGCTAGCTGCTAAAAGCTCTTTTGCCTTTTTTAAAAGGTCTTCTGCATTTGATCTCGATGGTGCCATAATTTTCTGTTTTTTTATCTGTTTGAATGGCACGTATAATTATTTGTAGAAAGATATCAATATTAATTTTACCATCTTCTCCAACTAGGACATTGTTGATCAACATCGACATGAGAGAATCATTCATGCTTAATTCAATCTACAATAGCTTGGGTAAGTAATGGCAAATCTTTGTCTATCATATGAACAGAATAAGCGCATCCTGCAGCTTTTGCTAGCGCATTTGGATCAAACGGAAGTATTTGATTTCCTTCAGGAGTAGATTTAGTTTTGACGTGAAGTGGAGTCGTCGGAGATGCTTGACCTGTAGTTAATCCATAGTTTTCATTATTTGCGACGATATAGGTCAGATTAATGTCTCTTCTGCAAGAATGAAGAAAATGCCCGAGTCAAATTCCATATCCATCACCATCTCCCCCATATGCGATTACGGTAAGATCAGGATTGGCAAGTTTTACACCTGTAGCAAAAGGCAGACTTCTCCCATGAAGGGTTTCACATCCATACCCATCAATATATTGGCTCGTTTTGCTTGCGCAACCAATACCAGAAAGGATGACTACCTTATGTTTTGGAATATTTAACTGCTTGAGAGCACTTTTGATAGCAGCATTGATGAGGAAGTTACCACATCACGGACACCACTGAATCTTAGTTAAGCTAGTTCTCATTTACTAATATTGTTATGTTTTAAAACAACGGACTAATAGATCATTTTGAAGTGCATAATTTATAATTTATAGTTTATAATTTCGGATTCTTATTGATAGAATTTATCATTATTTTTTGTATTTTTTATAATAGTAGTTAAAATTTTTACAATCTGCTCACATTCATTTTTAAGTTCTTTTACGTTTTCTTCGAATCATTGTTCAAGAATTTCAATCCAATATAAGGTTTCATATCATTCTTTCAACGCGATAGAAAGCTTACTTATAAAATCTTTTCTGCTTTGTCATCATTGAGCCTCGCGAATATTGGCTCATATACTGGTTCAACTTTTCAGTATTTGAGACGCTATTTCGTAATGTTTTTTAGTTTTTAATGATAAATAGTATTTAGAAACCATAATTCAGAATTTTAATGTTCTTGCTTGGATAGTATTTTCCATATTCAATATAATTGATATAAAAAAATAATTCCAAAATTATCAACTATACACTATCAACTATAAACTATTTTGTATGTCTTCTGCAAAAATCGGATATAGGGTATATTTTCTTACATTGGTTATTTTATTATTCCACTTCTTATCATTAAGCCGACATTTGTTAGTGATCAATTCTTGTAGTTGTCAGCTCGTATTCATTTCTACAAAAATAAGCTTTTTAATCTTCTTAGCATTAGTATCTAAAAATTCTTTAAGCCTCATATCCAATGGTTGCAAGACTTTAATAACTATCAGACCATACTTCACATTTTTTTTGTTTTTAGTACGAACATACTCCTCTATCACATAACGATTGACCCCGAACGTCACAAAAAATTCTTTTGCTTCAGGATTGATGATTTCATATCCATAAAAATCTTTGGTAAATTCTTGTTGGACGAATGTTTCAAGTTTTTTAAATCTCTTGTCTTGTTGTTGTTTCTTAATGATAGGATCTTCATTGGTCGCTCCATATTCATCATGCTCGTATGAAGTTGCGATAAATTCGCCATTCTCTGTACCGGGAAGCATTACCGGAGAAATTCCGTCAGCAGAAAGTTCATATCTTTTATATCATTCAGATCAATTATTTTGGAGCTTCCCTCTAAGAATAGGATAAGAAGTTAATGTAGTTTTATCTACGGACATATAGGATTCAGAAAGTTGTTTGTCGATAAGAAAGATGACCGGATGCTGATAGATGTCAGATCGATTGAGTGCTTTTCAGATTAATGAATACCCTTCTTCAAAAGTAGACGGTGCTAATACTATCGGGAAGGTATCACCAAAGCTTGCATTCAAAGCATAGTTTAAATCTGATTGCCCCGTATAGGTTGGTGTCCCTGTACTTGGACCATCACGTTGAGAAAGAATATATACTCATCCAAGTTCCGCGATATTTGAAAAACTAATAGACTCTGTCATCAGAGCAAATCCTCCACCACTTGTTCCACACATAGCTCTTTTACCAGCAAATTTAGCTCATAACATGGCCATACTCACTGCGATTTCATCCTCTCACTGGAAGAAAGTGACGTCTTTATGCTCTACGATTACATCAATCAAGGATGATGCTGGAGTCATAGGATACGCTGAATAAAAATTCATCCCTGCGGCAATAGCTCACGTGCCTACCATTTCATTTCAAAAGACAAATTGCTTGGCTGGACTAATATTTTTGGATAAATCATATTTGGTAGCCTTGAAATAATCGTATCATTTAGTCAGACATTCGATATTTGCCGTTAATATATCGCCAGTAAATTGACTAACTAAAAGCTTTTCACCTTCTTCATATGGGATACCAAGTAATTTCATGGCTGCTCAGAAGAAAAAAACGTTTTTATATTTTATAGTAGTATCTTTGAGTGGATGAATCTTTTTAAGACTATAGAGTTTAGAATTTTTAGTCACTGAATATTCATCAAATGGGAAAAAATGATCAATGGTCTGAGTGATAAAGGGATGGTTATCGGAAACGTAAAGGAAAAAGTTATTGTTATCTCCTTTGATAATAGAAGCATATTCTTTGTCTCAAAGAACCGCATATCATTTAGATGACAAAAGTTGTCCAAGAAGCATTCCAGAGGTATTTACTCCAGTTCCTGCAGCTCAAGAGAAGCCAATTGAGATTTTCATAATAGGAAAATATAATGTAAATGACGTATCAAGATGATTATATCAAAAAAAGATGGCAAAACAATATTAAAAAAATAGAACGATAATATCCGATTGAAAAATGGGGTGGTTTTGTTACTTATATAGAACGTTTTATATAGTATAAAGTATATGGCCTTTACATTTGAAAAAAATAAAGACATATCAGACATAATTATCGTCCAGCCAAAAGTCTTTTGAGATGAAAGATGATTTTTTATGGAAACTTACAATCAAAAGGAATTTACCAATAATTGAATAGATACTATTTTTATCCAGGACAATCATAGCAAGTCTAACAAATGAACATTCAGAGGTTTTCATTTTCAGACACAAAATACGCAATCAAAATTAGTAAGAGTTTTAAGGTGATCTGTTTTAGACTTTGCCATCGATTTAAGAAAAATATCCGATACTTATGGGAAGTTTGTAATAGAAATACTTTCATGAGAAAATAAAAAGCAATTATTTATTCCGAAATGATTTGCCCATGGATTTCTGGCATTGGAAGATGAAAGTGAATTTGCATATAAATGCGATGATCTATATAATCCAGAGTCAGAATGATGAATAATTTATAATGACGCTGATATAAACATTCCATGGGATGAAATTATGGAAAAATACATTATAGAAAATATCATATTATCAGAAAAAGATAAAAAAAATATGTGACTAAAAGATTTTGAAAAGATAAGCCCATTTTAAACGATGTATTTTATATAAAGATTATATATGGACGGAGAATTATTAGCAGATCAACCATTGGGACACAAACTAATAAAAAAAGGAAGTTGGTTATATTTTTTTATGATTATGACCGCTCCTGTAGGATATCTTCTCAAAGTAATAATATCCAACACACTCTCCGTAGAAGATGTGGGTATTTTTTACAGTGTCCTCGGATTTATTATGTTGGTTTCTATTTATAATGATTTATGATTGACTGAAGCACTTCAGTATTTTCTTCCTAAATATCGAATAGAAAGGAAATATGATCACTACAAAACTATCATCGTGCTCACATTGATAGCACAGGTAACTTTATGAATAGGAATAGCGATTGGCATGTATTTTTGAGCTGATTGGCTGGCTATCCATCATTTTAAATCAGCAGAAGCGGGGCAAATAATCAGAACGTTATGTTTCTATTTTATAGGAATAAACATCATACAGGTACTAACATCAATTTATTATGCATTTCAAGATGTTAAAAGATACGGTCGGATAGATATCTCTAGATTATATGTTACATTATGATTTACCGTTTTTTTCTGGCTGACACATAGCATTACTGTGGGTAACTTCAGCACGGCACGGATTATAGGGGTAGGTGTGTCTATTTTGGTATGATGTCTTCTTCTTAGCAAAAAATACAAAGAGACGTTTGTAAAATGAAGGATACTTTTTCAAAAAGATATTATAAAAAAACAGCTAAAATATGCGTTTTGGATATTTTTATCAGCAAATACATGACTAGTACTCACTCAATTAGATCAACAGTTGGTAATTAATCTTCTTGGCCCAACAGCAGCGTGATATTTTACCAATTATTTAAGTATATTAAGTGTATATACAGTTATTACAGCACCGATACTATCACTTGTTTTCCCGATAGTTAGTGAGATTATGGCCAAAAAGGATAGTACTAAACTAGAACTTCTCCAAAATACACTCTACAAGTATTTTTCGGTTTTTGCTCTAAGTATAGGATGATTATTTTTTGTTCTTGGACCAGAAATCGCTGTCATACTTTTTGGCCAAAAATTTTTCAATTCATGAGAATTACTGATGTATTCAAGTCCGTTTCTAGTAATAAATGTTTTATTTACTATAAATTTTTGAATATTAGCTGGTACCGGGAATGTGAAACAGAGAACAAAAATATTAGCAATCGGATTACTTATCACTCTTATATCTATGATAACATTCATCACTGTTTTTAAACGAGGCTTGATAGGGGCAGTAGTAGGAACAATTATCGGATGGATTGTTTTGTGGTTATTGAGCTTTAAGACCATAAATAAAATACAAAAGATAACTTTCAATCGAGCATTTCTTATAAAAAATATTGTAACAATAGGTATAATGTGTATAGGGATACGACTATGGAAAAACAATTTTTTCGTGCTAGAAAATATATATAGATACAGGAATATAGGTTATCTCATAACAATATTAGTTTCATATTATCTTATCATGGCAGGAGTAAATTATACAAGTGTTAAATTACTCAACAAAGAAATAAGAGCCGTTAAATCATAATCTTTTTATATTATATACAATACAATGTCTATTATACTTATTACCTGAACTAGTGGATTCATTTGATTCCATACAGCGAAAAAACTATTAGAAAAATGAGAAACCATTATCGGATTTGACAACGAAAATGATTATTATGATGTTAATCTCAAGATTGCAAGAAGAAAAGTTCTTGAAAAATTTTCTAATTTCGTATTTTATAAAGGTAGTTTAGAGGACTTAGAGCATCTCAAAAGAGTTTTTGAAAAACATCCAATTGATAAAGTTTTGAACTTAGCAGCACAGGCTTGAGTAAGATACAGCCTAATCAATCCGTTTGCATATATTCAGTCTAATTTAGTTTGATTTCATAACATCATAGAGCTTTCTAAACAATATAAAATAAAGAATTTTGTATATGCGTCGAGTTCTAGTGTATATGGAAACAATAAAAAACAACCATTTTCTGTCGAAGACTCTGTTGACCATCCCATATCATTATATGCCGCGACTAAAAAATCTGACGAGTTAATAGCTCATAGCTATTCACATTTATTTGGACTACCAACCATAGGGTTAAGATTTTTCACGGTTTATGGGCCACGAGGTAGACCCGATATGGCAATGTTTATTTTTGCCAGCAAAACCCTGAAATGAGAGCCGATAGATGTGTTTAATAATGGAAATATGAAAAGGGATTTTACCTATATAGACGACATCGTGGACGGGATTATAAAAGCGCTCGATAGCGATCTCAAATATGAAATATTTAATCTTTGAAGTGACCGTCCGGTAGACTTAGAATATGTGATTAGCTTGATAGAAAAAAATTTATGAAAAGAAGTTGTCAAAAATTACCTACCTTTACAACCAGGTGATGTGCCAGAGACTAGTGCAGACATCAAGCATACGACAGAGAAATTATGACGAAAACCTCAATTTTGAGTAGAAAAATGAATAGAAAATTTTATATATCGATATAAGGACTTTTATAGGATTCAATAAACAACATGAGAAAAATTGCTATTGTGTGACTGGGTTATGTATGATTGCCCTTGGCGTATCATCTAGCCAAAAAAGGTAATGTAGTTATCGGATTTGATGTCTATGAGAAAAAACTTCAAGAGCTAAAAGGCTGATTTGATAGTACCGAGGAAATAGGTGAGAAAATCAAAGATGTAGATATTTTTTATACTAATAATCCTGGAGATCTCAAACAGGCAGAAATTATTATCGTAACGGTGCCTACACCAGTAAACGCAAATAAAGACCCCAATTATACACCGCTTATCAAAGCATCTGAGTCCATAGGAAAGATATTACAAAAAGGACAAATAATAGTTTACGAATCAACGGTCGATCCATGAGCTACAGAAGAATTTTGTCTCCCACTTCTAGAGCAGTATAGTGGTTTAAAATGCCCGCAGGACTTTAGTATAGGATATTCACCTGAAAGAATTAACCCAGGAGACAAAGAGCACACCGTGGATAAAATTGCAAAAGTGGTAGCGGGATATGACACCAAAACACTAGATATTTTGGCAGAAATGTATGGATCAATCACTACCGGGATAATTCACAAAGCTCCCTCTATTAAAGTTGCGGAGGCATCAAAAATCATAGAAAACACCCAAAGAGACATCAACATAGCAGTCATCAACGAGATAGCAAAAATATGTGATAAATTATGAATCAGTACGTATGATGTTCTTGACGCAGCTGCGACAAAACGGAACTTCTTAAAATTCACACCTGGATTGGTAGGAGGCCATTGTATAGGCGTGGATCCGTATTATCTAGCAAAAAGAGCAATCAAACTTGGAATGCATCCTGATGTTATATTAGCAGGAAGAAGAATTAATGATGATATGCCGTTTTGGGTGGCACATCAAATAGTAAAGATGCTTATCAGAGCAGGGACAAAAGTTGAATGAGCAAAAATACTAGTCTTATGATTAACATTCAAAGAGAATGTGCCAGACTTCAGAAATAGTAAGATAGCTGATACTATCAAAGAACTAAAAGAGTTCTGAGTAGATATAATGGGATATGATCCATATTACACTTATCTCAATGATCATGGCAGAGAAGAATTAAATATTGAAAAATCTGAATTGGCAACTAAAATTTCTGGAACGCATGATGGAGTTATTTTTGCGCAGAATCACAAAGAATTCGACAACATCGATATCACAAAATTATTGCAAAAAGATGGGATAATATTTGACGTAAAAGGAGCTCTAAGAAAAAAATGATTTAGTAATTATAAAAGTTTATAAAAAGGTTTTATTCTCTTAATAGTATAAGGATGTTGTGAATTATTAGACAAGAAGAGCTTAATTTTAAAGACATTAGCATCACTCAGCTGAAGTATTACTATATTATCATAGCACTTGTTGCATGAAACATTCTTTTACCATGGATAGTTCATGGGCTTCCACAATGATGATTAGTATTTTTACCCATATATTTCTTCGTATTGGTATGATGATATAAATTCTGATGGAAAGTGGGTTTAGCAACAGCACTCCTCTCTCCTTTAGCAAACCATCTTTTTACGGGCATGCCACCTACTGCTATGCTACGAATCATACTTATGAAATGAAGCATATTATGAGTACTTGCTGGGTTATTAGGTAAATATACTAACAAATTGTCTATTACATATGTAATTATTGCTGTTGTATGATATCAATTATTGGGGAGTCTGATTGAGTGATCCATGAGTGATATCTTGATATGATATCCTGGGATATTGTTACAAATAATCTGATGATATCTTGCTTTAAAAGTAATCAATAAATATGCAAACTAAAAGTATGGAGCAGATCAACAATAAGATACATGAATTGGAAATCAACGAGCATTTTGACATGATAGTGATGATAGCTAATTGAGGAATCATACCTTGAATGTTACTAGCCCAAAAGTTAAAAATACCGTATGAAATACTTTATATTAATTATAGAGATGAAACTCATAAGCCGATATATAAAGAGCCCGTAATCACAAAGCTTAATGCCCTCAAATTTGATTATAAGGACAAAGACATTCTCTTGGTTGATGATGTCACAAGAAGTGGAGCGACCTTCAACAAAGCAAAAGAATGCTTGGTATGAGCCAAGAAAATCAAGACCTTTACGATAAATTGAGAAGCAGATTATAGCACTTATAATGAAGAATGTTTTTTACTTCCTTGGATTTTGAAATGATAAAAGAGAATATTGTCGCAGCGATAAAATCAAAAAATATGGAGTATCCAAATTCTCCTTTTAATCCACCCAGCATTTTTCCTGAATTCAAAGATTTCAAACAATACAATTTACAAACAGACATATCAAACGATATATATCATTCCGTAAGAGAGCTTTTACATGATTTGGAATTAGATAAAGAAAATTTTGGAACATCGCATCGAAATCCATTATGAAATATGATACAACCAGGACAGCACGTTGTCATCAAGCCCAACTTGGTATTTCATGAACATCCATTAGGAGACAAGGAATGAGTATTGTCCATGATCTCTCACGCAAGTATTATTAGGCCGATTATAGATTATATACTTCTTGCAGCATGAGGAGAAGCTAAAATAACGATTTGCGACGTGCCAATACAAAGTGCCAATTGGGAAAAAATGATAGAAATCAACGGGTTGGTAGACCTAATAGACTTCTATAAAAAAAAGAGTGTACATATAAATCTTTTGGATCTTCGTTTTGAAATATGAATTGCCAATAAAGAGAACCTTATTATAGAAAGAAATTACAAAGAAAGAGACCCTTTATGATATTCTGTAGTAGATTTATGACACAAATCTGCTCTAATGCCAATAATCAAATATTACAACAAATTTGAAATTACCGACTATTGATCTTGAACGGTTCCTAAGCATCACAATAAAGAAAAAAATGAATATTTTGTTCCCAATACCATATTAGATGCAGATCTATTTATAAATTTACCAAAACTTAAAACCCACAGAAAAGCTGGTATAACATTTGCTATGAAAAATTTAATCTGAATAAATTGAGATAAATCATGGTTGGCACATCATAGAAGGGGTTCAAAATCTAGTTGATGAGATGAATATGATAGATTTCATATATTTACATGGTTGAAATCCAATGGAGTAAGCTATCTAAAAAAAAGTAAAATATGAATACAAATAGCCAGAGTTCTTTATCGAGCATATAAATATATAATTTTAAAATGAAAAGAGCCTAAAGCTGTATATATGCAATGAAACCCCACCCATATTTCTGAATGATCTTGGTATGGAAATGACACTATTCGAAGATGTATAAAAGATCTAAATAATATTATTTTTTTTGCCGATAAAAAATGAGTATTGCACGACAAGCCGCAAAGAAAGTATTTATGTATAGGAGATGGAATTCTAGCATGAGATAAGGAATGACCAATGGAACAAACACCAAAAAAAGCTGGGATAATTTTATGATGATTTAATCCTGTGTACATAGATAGAGTTGCGGCGAGCATTATGGGATTTGATTATAAAAAAATACCCCAAATAGTAGAATCATTTAAAAACGAATATTTCAACTTATGCAACCATCCAGAAAAAGATATCACCTGGAGAGGAAATATACCAGATATTAAAAATATCAATCTACGTTTTATACCAAGTGCCAATTGGAGAAATCATATAGAAATATAAAATTTTATAACAACCATTGACTATGTTTAAAAGGCTCTTCATTAAATATATAGTGGACACATTTATATGGAGGTATATAAGATGATCCAAGAGATTCTATTATTTGAAAGATTTTAAAAAGAGACAGTTTAACAGCATCAAAGAAAACGGACAATTGCAAAAAGACAAACTCTACAACATGGTTGTATATGCCCACAAAAATGTCCCATATTATCAAGAGATTATTAAAAAACATAATATCTCATATAAAAAAGAAACTATTTTCGAGGATATTAAAAAATTTCCTATTCTAACAAAGAAGCTCATAAGAGAAAATTTTGAGGATCTAAAAAGCAAGGGTTTTAAGGGAAAATATAGAGTAAATACATCATGATGATCTACAGGAGAGCCAGTCACTTTCTTGCAAGATAATATATTTCTAGATTATGCTTGAGCAAGTACAATGCTATTCAATGAACGATGTGACAAGAAGGAAGGCGAATATATGATTAAATTACGATGATCAGAGAGAGAAGTCTTGGAATGAAGCCAATGAATAAATTGATTTTTACTAAGAAATTTTATGAACATAGAAATTTTAAATACTTTTGCGTTCACGGAAGATGATTTTAAAAGATATATAAACATAATCAATAGGAAAAAACCAGCAATTATAGAAGCATATGTACAATCAATATACGAGCTAGCAAAATATATTAGAAAGGAATGATTATTTATATATTCACCAAAGGGCATCACAACATCAGCCTGAACGCTACACGATGAAGTAAGAAAATTCATAGAAGAAGTCTTTCGTTGCAAAGTATTTAATAGATATGGATCTAGAGAAGTTGGAGATATGGCTTCTGACTGTAAAGAACAAAGGGGGCTTCATATCAACATTTTTATGCACCATATAGAAATCTTAGATGATGCATTTCATGATGTAAAAGTTTGAGAGTCAGGAAATATATATGTTACATGTTTAGAAAATTATGTAATGCCGCTTATAAGATATCAGATCGGAGATATATGACAAGGATCTAACAAGATGTTATGCTCTTGCGGAAGGTGAATCCCATTGATAGCTTCAATAAAATGAAGAGAGGTTAATATTTTCAAAACCAAAGATAATAGAAAAATAGATGGGGAATTTTTCACCCATTTATTCTATTTTAAGCCTTGGTGTAAACAATTTCAAGTAATTCAAGAAGACTATAACCTTATTAGAATAAAAATAGTAACAATTTGAAAGAGTGGGACATACGAAAACGATAGACAATCAATAGAAATGGATATTAAAAAAGTTATGTGAATGGATTGTAAGGTGGTATTCGAAGCATTAGAATACATACCACCAACCAAAAGTGGGAAATTTTTATATACCATCAGCAACATATAAATTATGGATAGAAGGATAAAAATAGCGCTAGTCGCTCCCAAAACCAAATGATGACCCTATCACATCTATAAGAAGCTAGAGAATGTTTTATCAAAGCAAGGATTTGAAGTGGAATTTATGCATTCCATATCTGGATATATAAAAGCTCATTTTAAAAGATGCGATTGTGTACTCTCTGTACTACCATTTCTCTTTAGACCATTAAGAACAAGAAAATATTACTTCAATCCCCGCGGAAACTGGGAGATAGAAAAACATAAAAAGACTATAGGAAACAAACTCCAATATTTATCGAAACATAATTTAAAAATAGCCGATAAAATCATACTGCCATCGTTGTTTTTGGCCGATAAACTATGATTTAGGCACACCTATGAGAAGAAAATAGTCATTATGCCAAACTTCATAGATTGTAATGAATACAACTGACACATAAGAGAGAGTTTACAACAAAAGCTACATATTATCACCGTGACCAGTTTTAAATTCTACAAAAAGTGAGAAAGCATACTAAGCCTAGGAAATGTTATAAAAAATGTAGGAAAACTTTTAAATAAAGAGATCGCCTGGACTATAATTGGCAATGACACAAGTGAAAATTTTAAGAGCATTCATAAAAAATTTGAAGAGATAGAATTTAGCAAAAACACGCACATAGATTGGAAATGATGGATGAATAAAGAACAAATCATACAAGAATTAGGCAAAAATGACATCTTTCTTTATCGAACAGGACTAGACAATTTCCCGACTATCGTTTTAGAAGGGATGGCGAGTGGGCTAGTATGCTTAACAAACAACTTCGAAAGTTTTAGGTATTTTTTACCATCTTTTGTAATATCAAACACAGAAAAGGAGATAACAGAAAAGCTTGTAAATATAGTAAATAATTATAATAAAGAATATAGTAAAAAATGCTTAGAGTACGTAAAGCAATATGATGAAAGTGTAATCATAAAGGATTTAATTGATTTGATAAGAAAAGATGTGAGCTAGGTATATTTTTCGCATAGATGATATTACGCCAGAAATGGATCGAGACAATTTTTACAAAATTGAAAAGATTTTTGATAAATACAACATACAACCTATTATATGAGTGGTCCCCGATAACCAAGACCCCAAGCTAAAATGACATGGCAAAATAGTCGATTTTCGAAAAAAGATAAAAGAGTTATCTAACAAATGATGGATTGTCGCCCAACATGGATATCAGCATGTTTATTCTACCAAAAATAGTGGAATTATAGGATTGAATAAATATAGTGAATTTGCGTGACTCCCCTACAATCAACAAATCGACAAAATAAGAAAAGGAAAAAAAATACTGGAAGAAAAACTATGAATACACATCAAACGATGGATGGCCCCAGCTCATAGTTTTGATAAGAACACCTGTAAAGTACTTAAACATATATGATTCGAGTATATTACTGATGGGATTGCTCTATATCCGTTCACTAAATATGGATTAAAATGGCTTTCACAACAATTATGGAGGCCCATAAAATTACCATGGGGTATTTGGACCATATGTCTTCATCCTAATATTATGAAGCAAGATCAGATCGATTATATAGGGGATTTTTTAAGAAAGAAGGATGAATGATTGGAAAGATTATCAACAATATCATATAAGACAAGTCCTTTGGGGAAATTAGCAAATATTATATTTAAAGCGTGATTTTTTTTAGTTTTAAAGACAAAAAATGCTTATACAAAAATGAGTAAGTAAAGAATATGCTAAAATATACCTTGAGAATAGAATCAGCACACAGAAGGAAGAGAAGAAAATTATGGAAGATTTCTGTGAAAGATACGGGATAAAAATAAATGGAGGAAAAATTCTAGATCTAGCATGATGACCATGAGTAGATACTAATATATTTTGTAAATTATGAGCAAAGAAGGTCTTATATCACGATAAATACCAAGAATACATAGACATAGCGAAACGGTTCAACAAGAAATACGAAAAAAATATTGAGTTTTGTAAATGAGATATGAATGATGTAGACTATATAAAAGACAATTCACTGGATTTTATATATTGTAATGTAAGTTTTTATTATTCAAAGAATGATGTATTGCTGCTGAAAAAACTTAGCAAAAAATTAAAAAAATGATGACATATGTATATAATTACACTCGATTCAACTAAATTCTGGCATTTATCATTTCTACAAATGATATTATTTTCTTTTTTTCATTTATTATATGAAATAACCAACTATAAATTAGTAACATTGCCTTACAATAACTTGTCCAATCTTAGATCCATTGCCCAAAAAAATGGCTTACAAGAAATATATTATAAAAAGCCAAGAAAAAGATACAAAAGGGGCGACGCTCGAGCTTGAGTTGCCTACGTACTTCGACAAAAAAAATAATTTTTAGATTTTAAAAGAAAATATGAAGTCAGACATTAAAAACCATTGGAATTGAATACATAAAAACAGAAGTTTCAATTTCATCAAAAAAATGCCCATTTTTGAATGATTACAAAATTATCAATTCTATTGATATATAACAAGATTTAAAAAAAAGTCGTACACAAGTATATTTGAAGTTGGTTGTGCACCAGGGAACTATCTCATAAACTCTCATAAAAAGTTTTGATTGACACCATATGGAATAGAATACAGTGAAGAAGGGGCAAAAAAAATGTTTGAAAATTTTAAGACAAACAAGATCGATAGATCCGGCTTGATACAATGAGATTTTTTCGATAATAAGTTTTTGGAAAATAACAAAGAAAAATACGATATTGTCTATTCTATAGGATTTATAGAGCATTTTGAGGATACTAAACCAGTGGTAGAAAGACATTTTGAACTCGTAAAAAAATGATGATTGGTAATAATGTGCATTCCAAACGTTAGATACGTTAACAGATATTTGACTCCAAAGAAGATCGTAGATCTACACAATACCTCAATAATGGATATCAAAGTATTAAAAAAAATATTAGAATGACATAAAATATTAAAAATCTGTTACACTTGAGGATTATTTAATTGGTGATTGTTTTTCTATGAAAATCGATTTTTGGAGAAAATAAGATTTTTGTTATTTATTATTCAGAGACTGATTTTCGATCCGATACTTATATTGTTATATATTATTTGAATAAATTTGTCAAATAAATATACATCCCCTCAGATTATAATAATAGCGAGAAAGGAGGAATAATTAGAAATTATGAAATGCCGAATAACATATCCAATGCCACACGAAAAGTATTTTCTAAAGTATAGTTCTCTCTAATTGCTCTCTCATATCATTTTTTTGCTATCATCACTCTCTCTTCTTCATGAGATAAATAGTAATCTATTTTACGTATGGCATCTTTCATATTTTTATAACAGATGATTTCTTCTCAAACTTTGAATATTTTTGGGACTCAGAGTTCATTGTCAGTAATTTGCATGACACCATTAATAGGTAGTTCATAAGTTCTATGATTACTTGGTCATTTATAAGACACTAGATGCATATTTATTCAAATTTTGGTTCTCCTATAAACATCGCATAATTTCTCATCACTCAATCTTTCAATATATCATAGACCGAATAATTTATTCGCTATTTTATAAAATATTCATTTAAGTGATTTCCAATCTCCATTTCACTGTCATCCGTATAATTTAAACTTATTTCAAAAATGTTTCTTTAACTTAGATAGTCTAAAAAATTTCAAAGGATTCACATTTCCGATATAACAGACATCTATATCTCTATGACCGAAATCAATATTATGATTAATATGGGTTGCTATAGCGCCCAAAGGCAATCGTATAGGATTTTTAGAGTTGTACATCTTAAACTTCTCTGCTATAGTAATTTTTTTATTATACATTACAGATATATGAAAATGGTAGTCATAGTATCTTGTATAGGGCAAAGAAATGTATTTTATATTACTCGTGTCATCATCACCAGTGAACAAAGATATAACCACATTATTGTCTTTTAATTTTTTCAAAAAGACGGGATGCCAATATTGCCCATATCCATAAAATACGATATGTTGGATACCTTTATTTATGATAAACATAAAAAGAGTGTCATAGTATTTTTGTAAATCGACATTATTTAAGAATTGCCTATTCAGTTCGTCATAGGAGACACGGCCAATAATATCATGTTTAAAAAAGGCCCTATATTGGTCAATATTCAAAAAGAAGAAATGATATATACCGTCCTTACTTATATTTAAAAAATCTTGTCAATATCAATATTTGTCGAGATCCATACTAAATAATACATTTTTGGTTCATACTCAGAGTTCTCTATACAAAATATCCATAATATTATATTTTTTTAGCAACTAAATATACCTCTCGCAAAAAACATCTTAATGGTGGCAGTCTTAAATACTTCTGCATATTTTGAGAAAAACATCTTACGTTCGAGTATTTAGATTCTAAAACTTCAAGTCAAAATTCAGTAGCTAAATTTGCCAAAGAACCATGAGTTGAAGGTCTCTGATGAGTAGGATCATCCCAAAAGTACCAAGTATAGGGCGTTGGTGTAAATAAAATGAATAGTCAGCCTCTTTTCAGAACCCTTTGCACTTCACTAAAAACTCTTATTTGCTCATTTGAAAGAAGATGTTCTAATACATGAGAGCAATAGACAAAATCAAAAGAATTATCATCATGAGGAATACTATCTTTTGATAAATCACACTGAGTAACCTGTAATCATTCCTTCGTGCAGAATTTAACCAACTCTTCATTGTAATCTATTCAGTAAAAATCGATATTTTTATGTTTCCAAGATTCATAAAATCATCCACTTGCGCATCAAATATCGAGAACCTTAGAGCCATCTTTTAAATTTTTATCTATTAATTTATATTTCCAATCCTTCTTGTTCGTCTTATCGGAACCCAACAAATTAATATACTTCTTTGCATAATGAGTTAATTTCATAGGGATTTATATTTATATAATAAAAACATTATTTCGTTTTCTTCTTGAGGCCACCTTCAAGATTCTCAAAAAAACATTCTATCGTACTCAAGTAATCTTTATACAACTCAGAATTTTTATCTCATAAAAAATACGTACCTCATTTATGAATCCATTCTCAATTTTTTATCTCTTCATATGTATAATATACTTTTTTTAAAGGGGGCTTTCAATCCAATATTAGATCATAAGTCAGATGGATTTTTTTTAAATTGTAATCCACTCAGAAAAGTTCTTTATCGGCGAATTGTATAGCATCTTTGTTGAGTTTTTTATATATCAAATTATAATTTGCTCATCAGCTATCTAAAGCATAGAATGGGAGGAAATGTTTTACTAAACCGAAGTCAAATTTTCTCGATAAAGTCTTATCGAAAAAAGAAAATCAAGGCCACAGAAACCATGCATTTCACATAAATCATCTCCTATATTTGTCTATTAAATATCCATATAGTTTCTGTTGTTTGAGAATAGGCAAAATAGATGTTTTTTTGACGGGGAATATGTCGTGATCCAAAAATCAAAAATATCTACACATGCGTTTTTGTACTATATTAATCCAAGTATAGTTTAATGCTAAAGTATGATGCTGACTGCTATACAATGTATTTTGTGGCAATCTTATATACATCTTTTTATATTTTATACATACATTTTTAATATCACTAGAAGCTTTTTTGTCAATTGAGTTGTCTATAATTATATGTAAAAATTCGTCTTTTATATTTTTCTCACACAGCTTTATTTGATATTCTATTACCTTAGCATTATTGAATGCCACAGTATATATTTCAAATTCTTTTGCCTCCTGTGGGTTGATTATCTCAATTGGTGCCTTGCGGAAAAATTTTCTTCTATAAAAATATCTATAAATCATACGCAAAGGATTGTTGTTGTTTATTCAATCGAGTAATACCTTAAGTAGCATAATCAAGGAAAAATTAGATTAAAATAAATATTATATTTTGGACGCGTATGTTGTCAAATGTTCCTTAAATCAGGTTTTTACATTATATCATATGCTTTTGAAAAATTTCTCTAAGAATACATAAGTTTGCTTACCGTCGACATAATGATAAGAAGCTATCGCCATATGTACTCATGTATGATGTAGCAAGAAATTCTTTAACGACTCAGCTACTTCTATCTCTGATCATTCTATGTCCATCTTGATGAAATCGACAGTCGTGATATGCTGATTTTTCAACTCCGTTTCTAGTGTAATTACAGGCAATTTCGATTTCCCTGCATCAGAAACATGGAAGCCAGCGCCAATTCAATCAAAGCTAAGATATCCATCATGTTTCCAAATTCATTTTTTTATAGAACGAATATTTTTCACATTATTTATTCTTATATGCTCTTGCAATAGAGAATAACTAACATCATCAGGTTCAAAGGCAAGAACCACTCAATGATCTCAGACTATTTTTGAAAGATATAGAGAGGTAAATCAAATATATGCTCAACAGTCCACCACGATATCTCATTTTTTTGGCATATATTCGAGAAAATATCATTTTAAAGCATAGATATCGTCCGAAGGATTGTCCTTCAACATCAAAGAAAACCCCTGTTTTTTAAAAATCACTTTTACATATTTGCCACGAAAAAGAATTCTTATTCACATCTCTCTCAAAAGTTTTTTTTCAATGATGTTCATATAAAGAACGGATAGTAAATTTTTGAGAAATCATCTCTTCAAAAACATATAAGATATTCTTCACGCGATTACACGTACAGGCCCATTAAGTTTATTCATGTAACAAATTTTCATATAATAAAAAATATTTTTTTATATTTTTCTCCCAGTCAAACTGGGTCTCAATAATATGTTTATTTATTTTTGCCCAATTTTCTTTATTACTCAGATGCTCAATCCCCAATAAGATTCATTGCTTTATAGAACCTACACTGTCATCTTTGACCAAGATTCCATTATAATTGTTTTTTATTACTTCTTTTGCTCATTCATTAGGTGTGGCGATTATCATACAACCAAAGGACATTGCCTGTAGCAATGTAGTTGCCAATCATCAACCAGGACTTGATGAATGAATATGTATATCAAATTGTTGTTGTAAGGATAAAGCATCCAGAGATAGCTTTCATCAGGTAAAATAAATTTGATTTCTCTTATCCATTTTTTTTAGCCTTTCCATATCTTCTCATTCTCAAACAATAACGATTTGGATTTTTTCAGCTATTCTAGAATCTATATCATAATAGGCCCTAATCAAAGAATCTACATTTTTCCGTTTATATAGTCTACCAACAAATCATAGAATCAATTTATTTGGAAATTTTTTATGTAAATCTTCTGATATAGGAAGTTCCTTGGATATTTCCAATCATCTGCATATTACTTGAGCGTCTTTTCAATTTTTTCCACGGATATTCCTTTTCAAAAGTTTTTTTTCTATGAATTCTTTACAAGCATCGCTAATCGGTATAATAAAATCAGCTGCCTTAAATATCCGCACACCAACTATTTTATCATAAATATAGGCTATCTTATTTTTCCATCATGCTGACACTTTGACATAGTCACTTCCATGCTCTATATGTACTCGTTTGATATGGTTACATTTAGCAAAGATGCCGCCCAACAGGCTTGTTAGGAAAAACCTTGTATGAGTATTGACGATATCAGCATTAAATTTCTTTGCCAATCTCATCACTGCCCAAAAATCTCTCTTCCAAAACTTGGGAAAGGGAAATGTAGGAATCAATTCAAATGCAGGATAAACAAGAACCGTATATCAATATTGTTTATATCAGATTTTTTTGTTTTTATAATAGACATATTCGATTCAATTTAGATTTCATGACTGGGTTTTGGACATTATTTGCTCCTGTCCGATACTAGGAGTAATATTAATAACATTGCCATATCATTTCTCTACCCATCGTTTACTTCGTTCTTGTACATGAGATTCCATACCTCATTTATGAGGCGGAAAGTAAGGAAGAAACTTAATGACAGTTATTTGGGACATATATTTAAATACACACAAATAAATCTAAAACAACCCTACTTGCACAGGATTCTGCAGCTTCTTTTTCAGTTCATCTATTGTTTTTTCGAAGGAATTGAAGTGACATTCTTCTACCAATATCTTTTTATATTTAACAAAATCCAACTCCAAAACAAAGGTTTTTAAATCCGAATCTTGAACCTCAACAACATGTTTCAACTCTATCAATCCTCTACTTTTGTATGCATCTTCCTTCCCATCAATCAGTTTTTGCTTCACTTCACCAGTTATTTCATCGATATGGAGATAGATGTTGTCGATAGTCTGATATTTTTGAATCAAATCGGACGCCTTTTTGGGTCAGATTCAATTTATTCATTTAATATTATCGGCACTATCCCCTACCAATGCTAGATAGTCTAAAATATATTCTGGATCAAATCAGTATTCCTTCACAAAAAGTTCTGGAGTCGTCGTAACAGCTTTCATAGCATCAACACAAGAGACATTGACGTCCAAGAGCTGTTTCAAGTCCTTATCTGAAGAGTAAATATCTATCATGATATTCTTATCAGCGCTATATTTTTTTGCTAAAGTATAGATAATGTCATCGGCCTCATATCATGGCATAATCAAGCTAGGAATTCACAATTGAGCAACAATATCTTTGGTTACAGGAATCTGATTTTTGAAATCATCGTCCATCTTTTTGCGATTGGCTTTATATTCAGGGTATTCTTCATGTCTCAGTGTTTTCACGGGAGAATCCCAAGTGATAACAAAATAATCTGGTCTTTCTTGAAAGATTTTCATCAACATACGGAAAAATCCATAGACCACATTCACATTGTGTCCATCTTTATCCATCATGGGTGGAAAAGCATAATATGCTCTATAAAGGATGCTCGATCCATCTATCAAAAAGAATTTCATACAAGAAGGGGGAAATAAATAAGACGCCGGAAATCCCACAAAGGATTTTAACGTCGCTTTTATCTATTGTTTCAAATAGATAATAAACGTTGATATGTATAGAATTTTCGGTATAAAATACAAGTCATGAAAAAAATTTCCACTCCAGAACAAATGCTAGAATATGGAAAAGAGCTCGCAAAAGAGCATAAGATTTTACTGTTGCATGGAGAATTGTGAGCTGGAAAGACATTGTTAGCCAAATGATTTGCACAAGGATTGGGAGTAAACCACGATATGGTACAAAGCCCAACCTACGCATATCTAAACGTCTACGAATCTAATTTCAACCACCAAGGAAACCAGTGAAACGCAGTTTCTTTGGATAATTGAATTATGTCAACGATTTGAGAAACTGCAAGCATAAATGAAGTGAAGTGATTGCAGATTTCGAAAACAGTTGGGAGAAAACTTCTCCATATAGATATGTATAGAATCAATGAATATAGCCAGCTTGTAGAAAAATGAATTATTGACCAAATAAATGAATTTGATTATATCGTCATCGAACGACCAAAATTTATCGATCAGCTCCCCTTCAAAGATTCGACTACTTTTCACATAAAAAAAATTTCTGAAACAGAAAGGAGTGTTGAGGCAGAATAGCTATTCACCCGGGTGCGACTATAAAAAAATCAGCTTAGTGACTAAGCTGACCAGTTTTTGCACCCGGGTGAATTAAGCTTTATAACTCTAAATTATACTCTTCCAGGGCATTCTTAAATTGACTGATATGATAGTTAGAAAGATTTTGTTTACATGTATTATCATCATCTCTAAGCAGCTTTAACACAATCAAGAAGCTATCAAACTTCTTAGTGATTTCAGCAATATTATCAGTGGTCATTTCGTAATTATTTTTGATCTTATTAAGTACAAACAAAGTAAATGCATTTACCAATGTTTTCACTTGTGATTTTTTAAATATTGGCATCTGCAAAGTAAAGGTATTACCTCTAACCTCAAGTTCTACAGGAGTATAGGTAAGTGCATCTTTACAGGTATTAAATTTTTCCACTTCAGCTTTGAGAACAACCGCCAAGGTAGAACCTAAGTTTTCGTCGGTCACGGGGATTATATGAGTATGCTGTATAATAGTTCATAAGTTTGTATATACAAAATCACCAGTTATTGACCTACTATTGCCCGCTCTATCAAAGACATCTAGACTGAAAGTATACACCTGACTTCTTACTATTCATGAAAAGCTAAGCTGTTGCGCAGTTAAATATTCAGTGCTAAGTCAGCTCAAGAATCCTGATCATGTTGTTCGATAGGTGGCTGTATATCTTACAGGTTCAGATGAAGAAAAGTTTAGATAAAGTCCGCTAGTATTTCCTGTGAAAACAAATCCACCTACTGTCGGTCTTGTCTTATCAAAAGTAAGTAGTCACGTATACAAGACTGCACCGGTATTTCCAGCTCTATCAACAAAAGAAATATTTGTAGCTAAAACACCTTCAACATATCATGAGTTAAGATTTCGTATATATGAATATTGTAATCATGATACTGTTGAACTCGTAGCTATTTTACCAGATCATAAAGCTACTTGCAATCATGTAAGTTCCTCACTTGCAATGAAAGTTAAGGTAACTACTCCACCGGTAGAAACGTATCATGTGGTCAATCCATTGGCAAGTAGAGAAACACCCGTCAATGTAGGCGCTTGATTATCTATGGTAAATAATGGAGTTTCGTATATTGAAGTTAATCCTTGAGTAAGTAGTCTTAACTTATATCACGAGAACAAACGTGAATAATTTCCAGAATATGTTCCTGTATAGAGATAGATTTGTTGCCCGCTATCACCAGTTCAGATAACATGATAGAAACCTGAATTTTGGAAACTATAGAGCGATTTAGAATCAAAACTATATCATGTAGTTCATGATACAAGATTAGATACATTGATTCGTTGACCATTATGATCCCACAATTGAAGTGATAATCCAGTCAAACAATCGGTTCATGAATATGACCAACCTATTGAAAATATATCTCTGGTTATTGATCACGATATTGGCGCCGACCAAACAATATCTCCAGATTCACAAATTCCACTTCATCATGTGATAATATTTCATGTTTGAATATCTCATGTCTCTTGGTTACCAGTTCATATCTCCTCATCGCAAATTACCGTTCCTCATGTTCGATATCATCATGTCAAATAACATCCTGTTGTATATCATGGAATAATTTCTTGTCCTGTAAGTACACATCAAACTTGAGATTCTTCTACTCGTGTTTGATCAACTAACTCTCATGATTCATTAAGTGTACCACCTGTCCAATAGCCAGCAATGGTTTCACAACCAGTCAGATATCATCATGTCAATGCTTCTGGTACATCAATACATCATGTTTGATATTCTCAAGTATAATATTGTCCGGTAAGTTCACACCCATCAGCCAATTGAGCAAATGTGGAAGTGACACTATATTGTACAACACCAAGTCCTGCAACTAAGAGAAAAAGTTTAGCGACAGCAAAACCACCAAATATCCCAAAGAGATATTTTTTATGATGTTTTTTGATATGGCGATGAAGCCTCTTAGCATGATGATGAATAAGATGTAGTGTGTTTTTCATAGGTATATAGCTAATAAGTAAATTTTAAACCCCACCCGCCTTGGGCAGATTTAGGTCTTTAATCAATTATACCCTAAAATAGTCTTTTTGTCAAAAAAAAGAGGGCTTTTTTACAACTGTTAGCACCCGGGTGGAAATTTCCACCCGGGTGCATACTTTTTTACAAAATAAAAAAGCCCGCAATGATCATCTCATCACGGGGGTATGCTTATAGCATTAGCCCATCGGAAACCGACAGCTATATTATTGCTTCATTATCTTTTTGGTAGTTTTGGCTCCATTTGGCGATTGGAGCTGTAACAAATACGTCCCAGCTGGATAAGAAGTAATGTTTATGCTTTGGTTTTTATCATCTTCTGTGGTTGTTAACAAAACCTTGCCCGTCATATCCGTTAATTGAACCGAAATCTTAATTGAAGATTCAATATTGATTATGCCAGTAGTAAAGGTTGGATAAACCTTGACACTTAATGGTTCAATTTGTGGTTTAATGCCAGTGATTTTGACTCTTGCAAAGTTTGATTGCACATCAATTGAAGAACGAACATTCATACGAGATGAACATGCCGTTACAGAATATGTAACGAAATACTGTTCTACAGCGGTGTCAATTTCACTTCCACTTATGTTCTTACCGAGAAAAGCAGTGGTACCCACATATTTAATACTACCATTAGTCCTCTTACCATTAAGAACGAAAGACTTAACAGTTTCTCTTGCCTTTGGTGCAGTCCAACTAAAGTTGATTTGACCAGGCGAAACAGCAGTCAGTAATCTAATAGTAATCAAAGACTCTGAAGTATCAGAGGGATTGCCACAGGAGTCCAGCACAATTGTTGCATACTCGTACTCAGAACCTTGAGGCTTCGAAGTCATATCTAACCATCTTTTTGTACCATAAGGTATGGTATCCGTGGGCAGTAAATCGCCCAACGTGTCCCTTCTCAAAACGATCATTGATACAGCTTGTTTAAATGCCGTGTCGTATGCCCAGTTTAACTCGTTCACAGAGAACGTGTCGTTAAACGTGACATAACAAAGTCTTTGAGGTAGTGATTCAACAAACGTGACATCCTTTTCTGCAGAGTCGAAACATCCAAGCTGGTCAACAGTCTTCAGTTTGTACTTGTTGGTGGTATAAACAGTATCCCTTACACCGGTTTTGCCGGTTTTTACCCAGTTATAACTGACGTAGTCAGTGTAATTGGGGGTAAGGACAACTTCATTACCATCGCAAGTAGTCACATCAGAACCTAAGCTAAGCTTCGGGTGAGAGTTGTGTTGAAACACAACCGCAGTATCCCAGTTAGGACCACAACCATTGATTTCTTTACAGATGAAAGTATCGAAATGGTTTATCGAAATATGGTCATTACTAGAAGGATTCCCCCCATACCATTGATAAGAACGGCAATTTAAATCTCCAGCATACAAAAGGAATGGTTTAAATCCAGCCTCACAGAATGAGGTATCTCTTATAATCCCTGTAGCAGGGATCGAAGATGCAAGATAGATATCCACATTCAAACTGATTTGACTGGAGCCGAATGTTAATCGTCCATTGTTCTTCTTGGTAAGTATAACACTATCCACAGCATAAATCGTACCACCGTTATTGGGGAAAGTGTAGCTGATATTGGATAATGCTGCATTAGGCTTGTACAGAATCAGTGTATCCGTGCAGTAATCTATCCTGTCGCCATCAAGGATAGTATCTGCCAATCTTGCCTTCATAATTGATGTGTACTGTGCCTGTAATGTTGTGGCGAAACCAATCGCCAAAACAATCATTAATAATAACTTTTTCATAGATTCTTTTTTTTAGATTTCTGTTTATATTAAATATTAAATTTTTGTTTTTTCGGATTATTTAATCTCTAATCCGATAAGAATCTTATACATATATTGCTTCAAAAAGCAAGTGAATCTGATTTTGTTTCGGATTTTAAGACCTCCATTATGATACAGCTACACTACAAAATGTCGATTGCATAATCTGTTTCGGAGTTAATGTATAGAAAGCAAGACATATAGAAGCTATGCATGGGTCCCGTTCCGGGGTTTACCGGGATGGGTTGCATGGCGATTCGGAGATAATTTATAGAATAAATGTCCTTAATAGAAAGAGTGCAATCGACGAGGGGTTTTTTGTCCCGGTAATTACCGGGAGCCCAGCCGGCGAGGCGATAAATAAAAAATAAATATTTTTTCGCTCCTGAAATTAAAAAATAGAATCATTTTTAACAATCAAAAGTTTTAATAAATTAAAAATGTTAGCCATATCACATTTTAACAACTTGATAATAGTAATATATATATATAAAATATTTTGTAAAGCTAAAATGCACTATGATTTAGACAGATGATTTGTCTATATATGACTACACAAAAATACGAGAATAACGAGTATATGTATGGTTTATTTTATTATTTTTGTCTATATTGACAAAAACACGACATATTTCCACTTTTTGTCCAATTTTGATGTCCTTGAAAAGCTATCTGGAATAACCATAAAAGTCTTGTTTTGACAAGAATTTTTTTGATATTTATGAAATCAGAAAAATGACTCAAAACACAGAACATCACTAGTATTGTAGTTTATATCACTCTTTGTTTATGCGAAAGGTTTTTGACAAACTACATCATCACGGAAAAAAGGTATATAGACATGCCAAAAAACACCACAAAAAATACCTTTGGGGTGCAGCATGATTTTTTTGATTATTCAAACTATTCAGCTTCTTAACAATAAGCATATCAGGATATATAATGGCAAATAATAATTTGCTAGAAACAACATATATTCAGATACCAGGAGTGATTACAGATCAAACAAATGGAGAAAAAATAGAATTTAATCTGGGGAGCGTAGATGCCAAAAATATAGATGGTATATCATTTCAAATGAAACTGGATACTATAGACGATGCTATGGATAGCTATGTATCGACAGATACCAATGTTCATGAAAAATATATATATACTTTAAATAAATGAGAAAATGATTTACGGACGGTATTGCAAGAAGATATGCCAGTAATAAAAGATCAGTTAACTGGATTAGATACATCATTTTATCTAGAGATACCATACAAACTAGCAAAGCAAAATATACAGACCACATTAAATGTAAGCTATTACGCTCCCACATCTATGCCTACAGTAGTAAAGACAAAAAAAACAATAGAGGGAACGAAGAAATGAGAGATACCATGAGAAATGAAAGAAAAAAAAGATAAAAGAATATTAGAATCTCATGGATTTGAAGAAAATAAAAAATGAGAGATGATAGGAAGTGAATCATTGGATATGCAAGAGTTAAGCTGAGAGATAACAATTGCTACCATCATTCAATCCACAGGTGAGGCAGAAAGTAATCCGGCAGAAGTATTATTGCCGCAGTGATTAAATATCAAGACAGAAGACGGAAAAGATTTTACGTGAATATTGTCTGCTCCAGAAATTATAGACTGAAGCATAATAAACATTTTATGACAAAGCGCTATATCAGCAGTAAAAATATGATCAGATACTCAAAGTTTATTATTGAAGGATGGTAGTTGAAATGCATCATACGCGACAGTTAAATTACCAGTCTCAGGTCTAAACATCTGAGATACGATAAACGTCTATTATACAGAAAGTTGAGCGTCATGGAATTATCTGACGAGGGCTCTCGTCACATGAACCACCAACAATACATTTGTAATATTTCAGACAAATCACTTTACAACATTCGTTTTGGGTGGAGAGCGATTTTTCAATATTGAAAATGATGATCTAACTACAGCAAATCCTAGCAATGTAACATTATATAACGATGCCAATCAAGAAAGTGTTTTAGCTATGAGATTTGGAAATGATGAATGATCAAGAGATTCAGCAACGCGAGAAACAATAAGCGATAGAAGAGATGGATGGACATTGGCAGATCCAGAAACCGAGGGTATCAAAACAGTATATGCAGAATTCTGCGCCAAAGGAGAAAGTATCGGGACTCCCGAGCCTTGCAATGGAGATAATGCGTATGTGACCGATTATATCATATACAACGTGGATGGACCTATTACAAGTATAAATAGTCCGGGTGACAATAGTCAGCAATGATCAAGTTTCAATGTAGATATCACGGATGCAGACGCTGCTTGATTTTGAAATTGTTATTATATCGTGACGAACAATTGATCTCCCTGAGCACCAATTAGTAGAACATGTAATTCAATCCTCAACGTCACGGAATGTACTACAGAATGAATAAATGTGTGTAATATAGAAGCATATTCTATAGACATTTGATTACTCACTTCACCATCAGCATATCTCAATAATATCTCTATAGATTACAATGCACCGACAGCGCCAGTACTCACCTGTTCAGATTTTACAGACAATCAGACAGGTACTTTCGCTTGAGCAGTAACATGTAGCATATCTGACACCGCTTGACCATCAGCCAGAACAGCAGTAGCATATTCTTTAAACAATGAACGAACAGACAATGCTAACAATACACAATATCAATTTACGCCCAATATAGGAACGACTGTTGTAGAATTTAGAATAAGTGATTCCGGATGATGACCGACAGAATCTAATACGTACACCATCATCAAACAAGAATCATCAGCACCAGATGTACCGACCCTAAGTTGTTCAGATTTTACCCACAACACACGAGGCAATTACGGCTGATCCATAGTTTGTAATATCAACGACACGGCATCACCATCAAGAACAGCCGTAGGATATTCTACAAATAGCTGAGTAGATCGAGCAGACAATGCCAATAGCCTGACCTATAATTTCACACCGTCTGAATGAACGACCAATCTTATACTTAGAATAAGTAGTGCGTGATGAACAACAAATTCCAATACTTATACAATAATGAAAGATGCGACAGTGCCTTCAACACCAACACTAAGCTGTACTAATCTTACTCACAATACACGAGGTACCTATAACTGATCCATCACATGCTCTCTGGGCAACGACACAAGTTGACCATCACCCAAGACAGTACGATTCTCAATAAATAATTGAGGCTCTTGGATAAACAATGGTGATGTCTCAGCATATGATTTTACTCCGCCAAATTGAGAAACTTCCGTGATAGGAAAAATTAGCGATATATGATGAGAATCATCAAATTCCAACACCTATATACTACTAAATGATACTGCACCACCAGACGCACCAGTACTCACCTGTTCAAACTTCACTCACAATGTATGGTCTGAATTTACTTGAGAAACTTCATGTACTATCAATGATTCAGCAACACCATCTCCTAGGACAGCAGTATGGTATACTATCAATGGATGATTGGGTCGAAGTACCAACAACAATAATCTCTGAATTGTTTTTACACCAACAACCTGACAAAATAACATTATATTTAGGATAAGTGATCTATGATGATGACCGGTAGAATCCAACACGTATACTATTCTCAAATGATCTCCCTATGTTGCCATACCAGCCTCTAGTAGTGAATCTGAACATATCAACGCACTCACATGAATGGGATATGTAGCATGATCATGATGGTTAGAATGAGCTCGAGTCTGAGAAAGTAGTATAAACTTTGCAAATGCCAGTGAATGACTCGTTGTACCAGCTATAGCCATACAATCTACTGAGTTTAATAATGATGCTGTAACGGTCAAGATACCAGGTTGAACATATTTTGAATGAGCAGGCGAAACGCCATTCACCTGAGTGTTTTTATGACCTACTGTGCAAGATCTTTCTGTTGCGTCAAACATAAGTGATCAATTTATCAAAGCTGTAGTCAAAATTTGATCGTGATGAACAATCAATCTTAAAACATCGACATGAGCAAACGCATATGCGACCGTTAGGATGCCACTTACTTGAGTAAGTATATGAGAAACCGTCACGATAAATTATTCATCAGATGATGGAGCTAGTCGAGCATTTCTTACAAGCGGAACCGTAGCATGAGAAGGCAATGCGCTGTATGTAGAATTTACTACCAACCACTTTACCTCATTTTCAGTTTGAGCGTGAACACGAGACAATGATTATTTCCTGACAGGAAGATTTTGGAGTTTAGGTCCAAGTACAGGAAATATTATAAGAGCACTCTATGGATGATGATCCTGATCTAGCGAGAGAACGGCATATACAGTAGGACGAAATGAAGTAACTTGTGTGACATGAAGTATGTCTGTGGTAATAACTTGATGATCATATTTACCAGCGAGTTTAATCGCAAACACAATTTATGTTCTTACATCATGAAGTACAACAGGAATCGGTGTCAAAGTTTTTGAGAGTTGTACTGCTATAGTATGATCAGGTACAGTAAGATTAGAAAGGGCTCGCGCTGGAGGACAGGCTGCTATGCGTGCAATCTCTAGAAAAAACATAATAGTCGATAATATAACCATAAATAGCACGGGATATGGAGGGATATGACTAAATCTTACGGGTTCTTCTAACAATACATTCAATAGCATAACATGATATGGCACAACGTGAAATTTCTTTAGTTTCTTTGTGGGAAGTTATAATTTTATCCATAATTCTAATATCTATAGCAATTCAGGATATGGGATATACTTTGATGCATGATCAATTTCTGGAAGCGTAGACACCTCCACAATCCACGACAATAACTGATGATGAATAATGTTTAATATTTCCAATAATTGAACGGTGGATTCATGTGAACTTGGTGGAAACAATGTCGGCACTTATGGAATTTATGTTTCTTGATCAAATTATATAACTATTAACTGATCGAGCATACACAACAGCACCAGTGATGGAATACATTTTGACTTTAGCTCTTCGAATGGTGTAATCACCAGTACAAATTCATATTCAAACTGATGAGATGGTATAGAACTTGTTGGTGGATCAAATTCCACCACCCTCGCCAACAACAATATATATTCCAATACCAATATTTGATTACAGATTAATTGATCATATGCCACCACCATACGAAATACACAATCCTATAGCAATTGAACAGGAATTGCAGTGACGACATCTTCTTGAAACGCATTTTATGATTCTCAAGTCTACAACAATATCAATAAATGAATAATATTTAAAGATACAAATCTATCCACGCTCAACAATATGAATATTTTCAACAATACATGAATAGGACTATGTTTAGACAATAACGTCAGTGGTTTTGTTCTCAACAACTCGCTAATCTACAATAACAATGATTATGGAATCTATATAAACACAGGAACGATAAACAATGCGTTTAACAATTCTATGATATACAATAATAAACTCGATGGGATATATATCAAAGACTCTTCTACAACTAAATGATATTTCCATGATACATATGTGTACAATAATAGTGGGTATGGGATGAATTTCAGCCCTGGAGGACAAAGTGTTTTCGAATTTTATTGAACATTAAAATTATTCGCTAATACTAATGGAAATTTTAGTGGCACGAATTGAAATGATAGTGTTCTATCAAAACATACGGCTTCAGTAAATCCACCCTGGAGTGCTTGATCGCTTGATACTTGAACAGCATCCATGAATTGTATGTATGCCGGTAATCCAAGAAATAATAGCAGTACACGACTTCTGGCTAGTGCATCATGCGATACTAAATGAAAAATTGCTCGGACTGCAACCCAACCCGTCTCCTATCTCTATGGATGATATGTACGCATGCAACAACGACCGGTATATTACGATACTAGTTCAGGATTTATCGAGCGATATTCGCCTACGCCACCAGAGTTTATCCCTAATTATCTCTCAACTTTATTTGATACAGAATTATGGGGAGACAATCTAGAGGGATCGACAGCAATAGATGGCAATCCAGATGCATTTACCTTTATCGACAATTACGCAGCTCTAAAAAATACGTATTATACCTCGAACATCATTACTCTTACAGGAATGCTGGCATGAATAGCGGCACCTGTAGCTATAGATACTTGAGTACTGTATAAGAGCTGAGTGAACGTATGAACCTATACTACAGGACAAAATGGAGATACCTTCTACATCGGACTTACAGGAAGTTCGGCGGACGATGTTATCACCTCTTCTACAATGACTGTCGGCAAGGCTAGCGACACCTATTCATTAAGGACTACCAATCCCATAGCAGTAAAATATTATTGACCATGATCGATATACAAAACATGACGATGCACAGACTCTTGTGATCTATCAGTGATGACAGTCGTAACTGTTACCCCATCGGCAATCAATGCATTTATAGCCAGCAGTGGATTTAATACAGCAAACACAGTATTTGTACTAAGTCCCTGAGATTACATTTTAACATGAGATTATTATTATTCATCATGAACGTTAGGACCATATGGTCTGCCACTGACAGCAGATTGTACTGCAATAATTTGAACATGATGAACAGGGGCTGTCACTTTCTATAGTACATGACAGAAAGAAGGGATGATAGGTATAGCTGCTGGAAGAGTAAACATAATAATAGACAACATAAAAATAGATGGATATAATAATGGATGATGATCAACTCATACAAAAAATAATAACTGAATAGCTACAACGGACGATAATCATAGCAGCTCTATATTCAATTCTGAAATCTATAATGAGGCGGTCAATATGGGCAACAAGAACGCAGCTCAAGGTATATATTTGAGAAATATATCAACCTGTTTCACTATAAACAACGTAAAACTATATTCATGATGATGATGAATCTGGATAGACGACTGAACCCAGCATTTAATAAATAATGTCCAAATATTCAATCATTATCGGGATGGAATATATATTTGATGAAATTACAACTCGGTCAATAATTACGCTTCCTATGCAAACGACAAATGAGTAGAGATAAACTGAAACTACAACATAGTGAATAATGCATTTATAAATAGAGCTAATGATTGAATATTTCTCGCAAATTGATCGACTTATAACAAGCTGAACAATATAAGATTTTCTTCTAATTATGCTAACGGATCAGCATATTGAATAAATGCAGAAGTGGCAATAACTTGTATTTGAAACCAATATTATGGATCAATAGATATGTATCAAACCGATACTAGCTTGTATCATACAGACTGAAATGACGCCGTGCTTAGCCCTGGTACATGATGATTTATGTGATGGACTACGGGCGCGATTACTAGTACTTCTGCTGTGTCATGGAGCTATTTCATCAATCCTTATGATGCAAATACTGGATATCTTTTTGGACGAAATAGTATATGAGCATTCAATCAGGACTTTACCTACTCACGAGCAGGAAGACAGTGAGTGACATATTCGTATTGATGAAATATACCGTTACAAGCACAACCCGTATGGTATACCTGAGCAAGCACAGACAGTGCAGCCAATAAATTGATCTACAACGCAACAAAATTTGTTTGAGGAGACACTACAAAGATTTCCTGATCGATGGTGATAAATTCGTGATATTATGCAAGTGGAAGAAATCTGGTCATTGTATTTACTTCAGCCGTTGCAGCAGAATATAGATTATTATGAACCATTACAGGATTAAATAGAACATGAACCGTTTCAGCGGGATGAGCAATAGTTACATGAGTGGTTTTATCATGAAACGATTGAGCAAAGAACGTCATAGTACAGTTATACACATGAGCATTGACTTGAGAAAATCGAGCAACGCATTATGCTGATGAAGTATTCATGGATATAACTCGTCCTACCGTGTGAACATGATATATCAGCTCATGAGCAACATGATTTAAGTCACCGACCTACTATTATAAATGAACTATAGATATCTCATGAAGCGTATATGATACAGGAATATGATTGAACACATGAACATGTGAGTTCGCAACATGAACTACGCGATCGGCAGCATTGTATTCTGGTTCATCTACGACATGATATTGTTACAAGACCTGACTAACCTATACAACAAACATAAACATTAGGTTCCGTATCAAAGATAATTTATGAACCATAAGTACGGGAGGTACATGAGCATATACCTATGATGCAACGGCGCCAGTAGTTTGAACATGATTTATCAGCTCATGATCAACATGAGATAATCGAGGAACATTATATTATAAATGAACAATAAATATTTCATGAAATGTCTCAGACGCATGAGTAGGATTAAGCTGAACTTCATGTCAATATACGACAGGAGTAAACTGGTTGTCTGCCAATTATCAAACAACATCATGTCAGGCTACAGGACTCGTATATACGACAGGAATAAATATTAAATTTCGTATATGGGATATGTTATGAAATGTTGGGACAGGAAAAACATGAACATACATCTACGATGCAATTCCACCACCCATAGTAACTCTATTATCACCAGCAAGCGGAAGTACGATATATTATTTTCCAACGACAAGCTTACTTCGATCAGGAAGCGTAGATACAGGAGTGGGAACAAGTGGATATACATACCAAGTAAGTGTATCATCAACATTTGCAAGCTATGTAACATCATGATCGGTAACGGTCACATGAGTTACATTAAACCTGGCAAACAGCACAAAATACTACTGGAGAGTGCGTGCTTTTGATAAACTAACAAACTCATGATCCTGGAGTGCTACGGGAAATTTTACGATAACGCCAGACCCATACGTCACCTATTATTTCTGACTAGGTGCTTCATTTACTTCACAATGGAACAATCCAACTGCTTGTAATACGAACATCATATCAGTATATTATATTCCCGCATGATATAACACAGGGTTGTTATCGAGTCCCCAACCCAATACAATATATGTACTTGCAGATTGAGTTCATACCATAGACAACACATCCATGACCTTTGGTTGAGACTGTAGCGCCATAGTGGGTAGTGGTATGTGAACAAGCTTGGGTAACGTCACGATATATTCCAGTGGTACAATAGCCGATTCTATGATCAAAGCTCAGGGTAGGAGCAATGATATCGTGGACAATATAATCCTAGATTGAGAATATGGTACGGGTAGTAGCGGTTCACCACATGGTAGAAATTATAATGGAATAGAATTTTTGGACGGACAAAGCTCTTCTATATATAACACAAAAGTAAGATATTTTCAAAATCATTGAATCAAATTTACCAGTAACCAAACATATACTACGATAAATAATGCAGAAATTTTCAATAATAACGACGACTGAATACACTTGAGTGGGTCGGACTACAACATCATAAGTTTATCCACTACATACAACAATGCGGAATGAATTAAACTCGTTAGTTCGGATAATAATGACATCAACAGTCATGTATCCTACTCCAATGGAGTAAATGGTATACATATATACAATACTTCTGCATCTAACGATATAAATAGTTCCTCGACATATTCCAATAGCCAAAATGGAATAAAGATAGAAGTAGATTCTGACAGTAATAAGATTCTCGGATCACAATCACGAGACAATACAAATCACGGAATTCTCATTTACGATTATTCGGATCTCAATGAAATTCTCAGCTCTCAAATATATTCTAACGACCAGATAGGAATACAGATAGAGCAGTATTCTACCTACAATACAATTTCTGGATCTCAAGTACGCGACAACACCTCAAATGGAATAATGTTAGTTAGCTACGCGGATTATAATACTATCGAAGATACCCAAACACATTATAACAATGATGGAATACATATTAGTAGTACCTCAAATCACAATATAATAAATAATACTCAATCTTTTTGGAATGCTTCTGCGTGAATATATATTTTCAGCAACTCCGATTACAACACCATCAACAATTCACAGACCTATAATAATAACTGAGATGGAATAGGGTTTAGCAATAATTCAATGTCATGAGTTGTAAACAACACAAAATCATATCTTAATGGCGGCGATTGATTAGAGATAGCAAATAGTTCTGACTATATCTATATCAACAACTTTTCATCTATAGAAAATAGTAATTGTATAAATACGAGTAGTGCCGGTAACAATAATTTGTATTACTGAGAGACGACGGGCACTAATTGTCTAGTACCTGGACAATTTAACCAATGAACGACTAGCCCACCGTCGCTTACCACCGTTCGATTAAATGGTAACTGGACCAGTATTTCTCGAAAATCATGGAGCAACCCATATACAGACAGTTTCTGTGATGAAATTACCTACTCTGCCGATACTAGCCGAAATCGATCACAAACATCAGAATATTGTAATACTACATCTGCACCATGATCTAGTCCTGGCGAAGTAGAAGGATTCCTCTATTGATCACTGCTTCCAAGACAAGATAATCCCACATATTACGACTCATCAAATAATCTACAAAACCTATGATCTAGGTATAACTCCTCTCTTGCCATAGCCGAATTCAACGCGCTAGACTGAGTGCCAGATACGTATGGATTTAGTCCAATAACTTCAGCATCCACGGGGACAAATTATAATTCTGATATTGTCACTGTAGCCTGACTATGAGCCAATGTCAGAAATCGGTTCTTTATAGACAACTGAACATTATACAAAAATACCGTCAATGTTTGAACCTTTGCTACATGAACCAATGGAGATGAGCTTTATATAGAACTTATGTCATCAGCAAGCATAAACGATATGGTCACAGGCAATATGAAGGTATGAAGTTATTTCAGTCCATTTACCATCCTTACAACATGAGCAACAGATACAACACCACCAGTAGTTTCCGATTGATATATCAGCTCATGATCAACATGAGACAATTGAGGAACATTATATTACAAATGAACTATTGATGTCAGAGCGGATGTGAGTGACAATTTTTCTTTAAGTTGAACCTCATGTCAGTATACAGTAGACAACTGAGCAAATCGATATACAGCATCATATGCTGGTTCATCTACAGCGTGATACTGTGAAGCAACAGGGCTGACACCAGGGGCAAATATAGATATTATGTTTAGCATGCAAGATGATGCGACAAATATTACCACAGGTAATGCATGAACATATGTTTTTGATGACACCGCGCCAACAGTAGTAACTACAGTGTCCCCAACAAGTTGAGATTTTATTTTGGCATGATCAACTAATCTGACATGGACAACAAGTACAGATGCAGACGTGGGACTGAGTGGGTATATCTACGAGATAAGTACATGAGCAGGATTTACAACACTTGTAACATCAGGGACTGTTGATATAGCTTCAAAAACTATTTGATGACTAGTTGATGGCACAACATATTATTGGAGAATTTTGGCTTTTGATAAGCTAGACAATCAATCATCATGGAGTAATGAACCGATCTTCATTGTAGACGTAACAGCACCTACAGTCTGATTACCATATATCAGCGTATGAACGACGGGGACGGATTGAACTGATTTATTTTATAGGTGAACAATAGATATCAGAACAGATATTAGTGACAATGTATGATTGAGCGGAAGCTCATGCGAATACTCGATAGATAACTGAAACTCATGGAGTCCAGGATCATATGTTGCAATTTCATCTACAACAGGATATTGTGAAGCAACGGTACCAGCACCTAATCTGGATATACAAATTAAATTTAGAATCAGTGATCTTGCATGATACCCTACGGTGAGTCCTATGCAGGTATATATATACGATGGTGTGGTACCTACCGTTTCTGTATGATATATCAGCTTATGATCAACAGGAGACAACTGAGGAACATTATATTACAAATGAACTATAAATGTCAGAGCAGACGTAACGGATGCAAAAGCATTGAGCTGAGGCTCGTGTCAATATACAACTAACAACTGAGGTTCACGAAATGCGGCTACGTATGTTGGTTCTTCTACAGCAGGATATTGTGAGGCCACAGGACTGACACCAGGACCAGCAACCATAGAGATTAAATTCAGTATCCAAGATACCGTATGACTTGTAACAGTGGGCAATATATGAACATATATATACGATAATACTGCACCAACGGCAATAACCACAGCGTCACCTACAAGTGGTCAGGTTATAAATTCTTCAACCGCCAACCTGATACGGTCACCGAGCACAGATGCGGGTGTTGGATTTAGCGGATATACTTATGAAGTAAGCACGTGAGCAGGATTTACAACACTTATAACATCAGATACCGTTTTCACAAACACAGATTCTATTTGAGCATTAGCGGATAATACAACGTATTATTGGAGAGTTTTAGGTTTCGACAAACTCGGAAACCAAACGGCTTGGAGCAATATACCAAACTTTACCGTAGATTTATTGGTTCCTACCGTTTGAACATGATATATTAGCGCGTGATCTACATGAGTAGATTATGCAACAAATTTATATTACAAGTGAACCATCACTATCTCATGAGCAGTGAGTGATAATGTATGACTGAGCTGATCATCGTGTCAATATACGACTAACAACTGAGGCTCACGAAGTGCGGCTACGTATGTTGGTTCTTCTACAACAGGATATTGTTATGTCGCAGGACTGACACCCAATATGGACATACAAATCAAATTTAGAATACGAGACAACGCATGAAACATCACAACGGGCAACGCGTGAATATACTTCTACGATGCCACCGCGCCAACAGTCTGAACATGATATATTAGTGCATGAACAACGGGAGTAAATTGATCGACAGGATATTACAAATGAACTATAACTATCTCTTGAAGCGTAAGTGACGCAAAAAGTTTGAATGTGTCATCATGTCAATATACAACATGAGGTGCACGAGCAGGAGCATCATTCGGTGGAAGTACTACTGCAGGATATTGTTATGTAGCGGGCTTGACGCCGACCACAACTATAAACATCAGGTTTAGCATGCAAGATATTATGTGAAATACTACTACTGGCGCAACATGAACCTATGTTTATGATGTGACATGACCACCACAGGTAACAACAGTATCACCGACAAGCGGGCAAACAATGGGCTCATGAACTGTTAATTTAGTGCGAGCAGTAAGTACAGATACAGGGGTGGGAACTAGCGGATATACTTACCAAGTAAGTACATGAAGTACATTTACAACATTCGTAGCATCATGATCAATGAATGTCACATGAGTCACCATTACATGATTAACCAATAGTACAACATATTATTGGAGGGTATATGCATTTGACACGTTTGGCAACACATGAGCATGGAGTGCCACAGGAAACTATACAATCAATATTGGTTGACCACCAGTAATCATATTTACCTGAACCACACCAGCAAGCTGAGCTACAATCACAGGGAATAGTCTCACTCCAAAAATGCAGATAACAGAAACATGAGCATGATTAAATCAATTTATTTATACACGAAGCTGAACATCATACAGTATCTACGACTCATGATTGGTTCTTATGGCAAACTTCGATAATGTAATAGGACTCTGAGAAAGCACATGAGCAGTTACATGAATAGTCAAAGATCGATCGCAAAATAATTACACTTGAACAAGCTCATGATGAATATTATGGACCTGAAATGGTAGATGGAACGGCGGATATATTTTTGATGGAGTAAATGATTATATTTCATTTGGTGATATAGACGCTCTCGATGGGAAAACACAAATAACAGTGGCAATGCGAATAAATATTACCACAAAGAGATCGCAACAAATTTTCAATCGTTGAGCAGCGCACAACACAGGTGGTATCAGCATATATCAAGATAGTAATTATATAACATTTAGAGTATATAGCGGCCGAAAGCCAAGTATAGATTATGGTTCGTTTACCATAACTGACAATAATTTAGGTACGGGGACATGGAGGTTTCTTGTTATAACGGCAGATATTGCTGCAAGAACAGGATTCTTTTATGTTGACGGAATAAATATTCCAATCAGCGGCGGACAGACACAATGGAATGCGGGGATGCCAGCATCTTTTCTTCCTAGTGCAGATGTATGGGTGTTGGGGATGAGACCAGCATCACCCACATATAGCCTACCATTTAGTGGAACCATAGACGAACTACGTCTTTACAATCGTGTACTTACTAGTAGTGAGGTTTTACAATTATGGAGATCTAATTTTGTAAAATACGACACAGGGAAATGGCTCTATACAGATGATAGACAATGCATGGTAAATGGGACATACACCTATACTTGATATGTAACAAATCTTCTCTCATTAAGCGACACTACAGGAAGAATAAACACTATAAATATTGCCAATCGTGATCGAACACAACCCGCATATTATTTAGGAAGTACATGATATTCATCTAACATCTCAACACTATCTGGTCAGTTTACTGGATACTTTACAGTAACGGATTGGAAAGGAACTTCATGATGGTATAGCACATTTCAATTACCAACAAGATTAACTTGAGTAGTATTTACAGGAAATTATATTGATTGGTCAAATATTTATCTTATGGCTACCGGAGTAGATGTAATAGAGGGAAATATAGATAGTTCGATTTATGTCACATGATCATTAGGTACATATCAATCGACTAGTGCGCCATTACAATATATTGTAAGAAGTTATGTGTCTTCTCAATATAGCTGTCCTGCTGGTGTTTATGGGAACAAACCATACATCAAAGTTGATATACCAGCAAATCAAGTTCCTGACACGTACAGCGGAGTTCTCAATATTAATCTTTATGAATAGATAGTATTATTTTATTTTATATGAACAGTGACTTGTATATGAAATCTCTTTTGAAATATTTCTTAACAATATTATCAGGATTTGTCATCTTGTGTTTTTGCTCTACAAGCTTCGCGCAGACATCAAGATTATGAAGCGTAGAAATGAGTTTTTGTAACAACGACGAAAAGACAAATGAGGTTGATTTAGCCACTAAAATATGAAGAGATACACCTATTTGTGTACAGTTTACCAATGTCACTAATAAAAAGATTGCTTTGAATGTAGAACTTGTAGATGGGGTTGTCACTGATGATAAAACACTTAGAGCATGTAATGCACCAGATAGGCCAAAAACACAGTTTGCTAATTTTGTAAAAGAATATGATCATACGGTCATGCTTCAGTCATGAGAAACGATTAGAAAAGAATACATAGTACAATATCCTATATGATTTGAATGACTAAGCCACTGATGTATAATGTATAATGTGGTAGGAGGAAGTAAACAAGAATGAAACAATTTCTTCAATATAATAATACGCTCCGCAAAATTTATTGATATATTTGTCTCTGGAACGAAACCGATACAGGCATTAGAAATATTTCAAAATCCGGATATTCAAAGAGTTTGAGCTGACAATGAATATATCATCACCTTGTGAGTGGTCAATAAAGGTAATGTAGACGAAAAGGTTCATATAGTTAGTCTACTTTCCAGTCTTACATATCAAGAAGAATTTTCTTTTGATATAATAATACCCGCAAATACATGAACAATATTTACCACACCAAGTTTTATCTTACCAGTTTATGGATGACCATTTCGGTTCACTAGCAAAATAGCCTACACGCCAGAATTTAATTTCAATATCATTGATGGAAAACAACCTTCTCAAATTTATGAGGGGTGAATAAAACATACACAGACACTATTGTTCGTACGAACTCGACCATCAGGGATAATAATTGCTATTGTAGTTTTGCTCATATATCGAACAATCAGAAAAAGGGCAATCAGAAAAAAACAAAAATAAAAAGTAGCACCCGGGTGATAAAAATTCCACCCGGGTGCAAACTTACAAACTAGTCTACAACATAGAAAGTAAAGTTTTTAATTTGGTCAGAACGGACATATCACCAGAATCAATGGTAGTTCATGAAGAAGAATCAGATTCAGATATATTTTTTGGTACAAATTCAAAACTATCTACGAGCAGTTTGGCTAACTCAGCTCTAGAAATTTTTTGTTGGTCAGCTTGATTTTCATCGTAGATAAATTGAACATTCAAAGTCTTACTAAGTATTTGGTACGCTTCATGTTTAGTGATGAAATCGTCAGGTTGAAAGTACAACTGCCCTCTTTTACTCATCGTGATATAATCAATCAGTCCACGGTCAGCAGCATAATTCAACTGAGGAATATATGGCGCAGAAGCGTCTACATCAGCAAATTGAGAAGCTACAGCATACGCAGGTAAAGATTCGTTCCTAGAAGTTAAAAGAGCATTCACAAATAATATAGTAAAGTCATAATGACGAAGATAGTTGTCAGGATAGAATTTAGCAGTCTGAGTATTTACTACACCTAAGTTTGCTAAAATGTTGATAGCTGAAGCGAAAGGATGATTAGCAATATCAGTAAACGCATCCCCTATCACAGGAGGAGATTCGTGACCACTAGCTAACGCAGGGATATCAAACATACGAACCAAATAGTAGGCTCATTCAGATCTAATCAATTTATCATACAAATTACCATCAAGATCAATCTGTTCGATATTTTTGAGCGAATACATAATCTGTTGAAGAATTCATTTGGTCATAAAACCGTCCGAAGAAATAGTTCAGAGAATATCTTGTGAGGTCAAAGACTGACCTGTAGTTTTTTTATAAAGCTTATTTAATAACGAGACAAAATCATCTACACGGAAATAGTTTTGAGGATAAAATTTCTGAGTAGGATTGAGAACACCATAAGCGGCCAATCTTGTGATATAGCTCTTATAGGGATCATCTCCAATATCAACAAAAAAATCCTGGCGGGAAATCGCAGGTTTGACTCAAATTCATTGACTAACATCAATTGTACGAACCGCTGATCCATCAAAAGAACTTGCAGGACTTGTGGTTCCGTTTACTAATGAACGAGCTTCAGTAAATATTCAAGAGAACCTTTCTTTAAGTCTGATTCGAAGCTCTGAAAGGTCTTGATTTGACTGTGTTGACACAACGGGATTGACCGTAGTAATGGGAGTGAATCCTGGCGTGGTATTTGCCCAAGTAGGTAATGCACTTAAAGCGGCCACAAAGCCAAGAACTACAGTTGTAAACATCTTTGTTTTTGTGTTTGATGCTACACTCATCATAGGGGACAAAGAGTAAATTTTCACAAACGGATTATACTCAGAATTGTCGATTTGTCAATACAATATATAAAATTCGAGGTATTGCAATTTGGCCACAAATAAGTACCTTCATTCGGTTATTTAGTCGTTTTATCGTTTAGTCGTTTGATTATGAGGTACACAATAGAGCCCATCGCAGGGATTGACGTTATTTTTGCACCTATGGAAGATGCCAACTCCATTACCATTGAAATCATGTGTAAAGCAGGAAGTATCTACGAAAATAAGCAGAATAACGGGATTAGTCACTTTCTCGAACACCTTTTCTTCAAAGGAGGAAAAAAATACCCAACTCCAAGGGCAGTTGCTGAAGCCGTAGACAAGTTTTGAGGAGAATTTAGTGCCTATACGGGAGATGAATATGCTGGGTATTATGTCAAATGTGCTCCTGAGTTTATAAACAGAGCCATTGATGTGCTTGCAGATATGATGAATCATGCAAAATTCAACATCGAAGAGCTAGAAAGAGAGAAATGAGTAGTTATTCAAGAACTTAAAATGTATGAAGACAATCCTATGGCTATGGTCGTGGAAAAACGACAAAGGTATTATATTGGAGACAATAGCTTTGGGCGACCAATTTGAGGCACCGAAGAGAATGTACATTCTTTTACCCAAGAGATGCTCTTTGAACACAAAGCACAACTTTATACCAAAGACAATCTCATTATCGTAATTGCAGGGAAAATAGACAACAAACAAGCTTTAGTCGATCAGCTGAATAAAGAGTTTAGTAATATTCCTGCAAACAAAACATTGGAAAAACCCATATTTATACAAACACTACCCCAAGAGCATGTTGGATTTTATGAGCAAAAAAATGAACAAACACATTTGGTGATTTCTGCCCCTGGATACAAAGGAAATGATGAGACTAGATATGCGGCAACGGTTTTGGCTACTATTCTCTGAGGGAATATGTCATCCAGACTTTTCCAAAACATTAGAGAAAAACAGGGGCTTTGTTACTATATAAAAGCAAGTCATATGATACAAGAAGATATTTGAGCATTTATCATAAGAGCTGGAATCGATAAACAAAGATTCGACTTTGGGGTAGAGAAGATTTACGAAGAAATACAAAGAATCGCAGACGGAGATATCACCCAAGAAGAATTTGAAAACGCTATCGGCTATAGCGAAGGTCAGATTCAAATGGGGATAGAATCATCCGATCAGATGGCGAGTTTCATCGGGAGCCAATACCTAATATATAAGAAAATTGATACACTTCCAGAGATCTTAAAGAAGTATAAATCCCTTACTCTTGAGGATATCAAGGCTGTGGCGAAAAAATTACACAAAGAAAATCTCTATCTTTTCTATATAAAATAGAAAAAAATAGGAATTATATAATTTTTTATTTAATTTATTTTAACAAACCCTCCTTAATCCTCCCTTGACAGGGCGGAACAAAGGAAAATAAGCATATTCCATATAACCCCCTGTGAAGGGGGAATGGGGGTTTGCTGTTTTTTATTTAATTTTGTTATTTAAATTTCTACATGATAAAGTAATACAATCTTTTGCTTAAACGGACAAAATTGTGAGCCTGCTAAGACCATAAGCCAAAAATAATGCACCCGAATTATACTTGACTTATTAAAAATTAGGGGTATAATATATAAGTAAATAAAAAAACAAGATATTGTCATTGCTACTCTTATTTTCATGGTGACGACAATTACTAGACAAAACCGAAGAAGCAAAAAAATTATTTTCCTATACTGGGTACGATTAAAGAGCTGCTGAATTTTAGTAGCTCTTTTGTCCTTTACAAAAATTTTATGAAAATATATTGCAGTTATTGAAGATATCATAACACCACGGCCAATTCGATTCTATCATCAATCGAAAGGGGCTTGGAGATTTTACGTCCAAGAATAAGTCACAACTTCGTGTAGCCCAACATATCAAATGCGTCGATGCCCAAATACATATAATCGTCGCATGTATAAACATCAAATTTTTTTTCTAACTCTGACTTTAATTGTTTTTTCAATCTATCAATTATATCAAATTCCAATCCTTCATTGATTTGTACTAAGTTAGCACGAATAATATTTATAGTAGTATCTCATAGACACAGATTTTTAATGGCCTCAAAGATATTATTTTTGGAGCTATTATAGTTTCTTTGTAGAGAATTTATTATTCCTTTAATGGTTCTCGCTTCAAAATTGGCAACGATATCTGTCGATTTATATTTGTTAGGCGCAGCAAAAGGCTTTACTATTGTTTCCTTCGGCACACCCGCATTATCGTCTTCTTCAGACATCAATGAATCAACTCCATTGGATCTATTCCATCGATTATCTTTTATACAGGTAACTTCTTTCTGAGCAACATCACTGCTTGGTGGTATGTCTTTGGCCCAATCCGTTTCCCTTATCACTTGCAGTATTTCTAGTATTTTACATTTGAGCGAATCTGCATCTTCTGGACTTATTCCAGACACTCAATTCTCAGATAATGACTTATCTTGTTTTGGCCTCCCAGGTCATCTCTTTGGCCCTATTGGTGATATATATTTTGATGCTTTCTCAGTTTTCACTTTTGGAGGAACATTTATTTTTGATCATTTGATTTTTTTTTCGAGACGCATTGCTTCTTTATCAACCTTTTTCCTCTGTCTCTCCATAAGTTTTAGTCAGGTATTTTTTTTCTTTTCGAGACGCATTGCTTCTTTATCAACCTTTTTCCTCTGTCTCTCCATAAGTTTTCAAGCTTCTGCCTTCTCTGTGTCGATATTGCGAACCAGTTTTAAGGCCTTTATCAAATTTTTTCAAGAATCTCTCGTTATTTTACATTTTAAAAGAAAACGGCCAGATTTTTTCCCTAAAAGAAACTTATGCTCCGACATATAATAATCCAGATCTTTGCCAGACGTAAGAACGGCGTATAAAGCTCAATCAAAACCTATAGCATACTGTCCTACACCAGCTTTCTCACCAGTAGCTAGTTTTTTGACATAAAGATATTCAATAGTAGAAGATTCGTTCATATACACTATACTAATTAAATTATGAGTCAGATAATACCAAATAGAAAAATAAAGTCAATATAAATAATTTTTAGCTAAAAAGTGGCAAGATTGACCTAAATTGACCTACGCACCCGGGTGCGAACTTCAGTTTGAGAAATCACTAGAAATTCTTACACTACTCTATATATATCGTTTAGTCATTTTATCGTTTAGTCGCTTTATCGTTTGAGTAAACTTACCGAAGATATTTTATCCACCATCGATATCGTAGATATTGTTGGAAAATATATGCCCCTCAAAAGAGCAGGAGCAAATTTTACTGGTAACTGCCCTTTTCACAACGAAAAAACTCCGTCATTTATGGTGTCGCCAAGCAAACAAATATTTAAATGTTTCTGATGCGGAAAAGGTGGAAATGTAATCACTTTTATGCAAGAGATAGAAAGGATAGACTTTCGAGACGCAGCAAAAGAGCTTGCTAAACAAGCAAATATCGATTTGGCAAAATACCAGATAGATCCAAAGAAACACGACGACCGAAATGATGAAAAGGAAAAAATAAAACGCATCCACAAAATCGCTCAAAAGTTTTTTGTGGAACAACTTGCAAAAAATCCTGAGGCGAAAAAATATTTGAACGAACAAAGAAAACTTTCTGATCAGACTATCAACGAATTTGGAATCGGATACGCGCCAGATTCACATTACACCATGATTCACGAACTCAAGAATAAGGGATTTGTCGATAAAGATTTGATAGAATCATCACTCGCAAAAAAATCTCAAACCTGAGGTGACATCTATACATTCTTCAAACATAGGATTACCTTCCCTATCTATGATACAATGAATAATATCGTAGGATTTAGTGCAAGGATAGTTGACCCAAATGACAAACCAAAATATTTGAATAGTGCAGAACACAAAGCATTTGAAAAATCAAAACTTCTCTACGGACTCAATCGAGCAAAAAATGACATCAAACAGCATAATGCACTTTTTATTGTCGAAGGACAAATGGATGTTATCGGTCTAGCAAGATTAGGATATCATCTAGGAGTCGCCACCTGCGGAACAGCCTTGACACAAGAACATTTGAAACTTATCAAAAGATACACAGAGCATCTTTTCTTTATTTTTGATAGTGATGATGCAGGACAAGAAGCAAGTTTAAGAGGACTTACCTTAGCATATCAAAATAATCTTTTTCCCAAAATCATCACACTTCCTGAATGATTCAAAGATATCGATGAACTCGCAAATACGGCAGATGGAAAAGAAAAATTTGATACCCAACGAAAAGAAAGTCAGGATGGATTTTCTGTTGTCTTCCAAAATTTGAAAAAGAAATTCGATATTACTTCGCCGATCGATAAACAAAAAATATTGAACGTACTTTTTGGACTTATCTTGAATATTAGTAATATGTCTATGCAAGATCATTATATTCAAGTGCTCGGAGAAAAGCTAGGTATGGGCTATGAAGTTATGCGCGCACAATATGTCCAATTTGCAAAAAATGATGGAAGATTTATCCTTCAGCAGACCTCAAAAAAGACAGAAAAAAAATATGAAATTGATAGAGAATTGCTTGTAGCAGCATTATTTTATCAGGATTTTATTAGACAATTTATAGAATCACAAGATAAGCGAGAACAACTTCTTCAGCTTATTACTCAAGTCACTACTACCCTACCAGAGATACCTATCGCTCAAGCAGCACATGATGAAAGTAAACACGAAATACTTCTCGAACTCCAACTACGACGAGATAAAGAGCTTAACGACGGCAAAGAGGAAGACAAAAGATATCAGACGATTAAACAAATTATTTTCCCAATAATCCAATGATACGTAAAAAGAATTACCAAAGACAGCAAAATCTCTAGTGAAACCAAACAAGAAATTCTCAATCTGACAAAAAAGATATAAACAAATTGACCAAAGTCCGCTTAAGCGGACGACAAATAATTGCTTAAAGATAGCTGAATTGCAGCAATTGTTTGTCCATTTTTCGGCAATTGTTTGTCGTGAGTTTAGACGAGTATTTGTCAATTTACTTGCAAAACTAGGTAATTTAGCTACATTGTTCGTGTTTAATTTTTATTTATTTAAAAAATATAATGAATTTTTCTTTTGAACTTTCATGAGCATTGATTACAGGAAGTGTTGATCAAAGTGCCATGGCAGGAATAAGTACAGCATTATGAGCGGTATTTGGATGACTTGTAATGATACGAACAGTCATAGCATTTGGAGTTATGGCATTGATGATTGTCTCTCGATGGAAAGTATTTAAGAAAGCATGACTTCCAGGACGAGGAATTTTCGTTCCATTTTATAACATCTACCTTATGTTCAAACTCGGAGGACGATCTGGACGAAACGTATTATGGATCTTGATACCACCAGTATTGGGTGTACTCATGATTATAAACTATTTCAAAATCGCAAGAAGATTCTGAAAACATCCAGCATATGGACTTGGAATTCGATTTCTCAGATTTATCTTCATCCCAATCCTTGCATTCGATGATTCGAAATATCTTGGTAAAAAGGCCGTTGCTAAATCAGTAGCTAAATCAGTAGCTAAGACACCAGCAAAAAAAGTTATCAAGAAAAAAACTCCAGCAAAAAAAGTCAAACTGCTTAAGAAGAAGTAATTATTACTATAGTATAAAATAAAAACGTTGGGATCATTCTCGACGTTTTTTAATAATCAACAAAAAAACAAGCTTCAGATTGAATTTTTACAGGAAATAACTATAGTAAAGGCATGGGGATGCTCTGGATTTGATAGGAGGATTCCATATGTCTCGACAGCCACTCTTCGACGAACGTACCGAATCAAAATAATCGTTCACTCAAAAAATGCTAAAACATTAAACAGAGCTTTTGCTCTCGTACCTAGCTACAGCCTAGCTGCCTAGTGACGTACCAACCCTTAGCTCGACTCCTGCTACGCTTTGGGTGACCAAGCAGGGAAACCCGTTCACTTCGGTGGACAACGTTGTTATGGTAAAAACCTACGCCTGTTTACTGGCTACCGTATCCTGACATAATAACGTTAAAAATCTGGATAGTTAATAAACTATTGTGGTAGACATCGTTATATATGCCTTTTAGACATGGGTTCGAACCCCATCATCTCCACCAACAAGAACAGACACATCAGAAAACTGATGATTCAATAGGTAGAAACTAGAAAAAGGAAGGGTTCAGAAACCTTCTTTTTTTTTATTTATCAGTAAATTATTTCTGAACACTAGTTGTAAAAATGCCCTCTTTGCGTCTACATTACCTGTTTTTCGTATATCGTAAGGATCTTCCAATACATCAAACGCTATATCTATAGATTTAGTAGATATATTATTTTTAGATAACACAATATTAGACAGTAACATATTTTTTCTTGACTCATACTCCTCTACTTTCTCCTCAAGCTTCTTTATCACCAATTGACTCTGACTAGTAGTAATAATATTTACTGTATTGTCTATTTTATCGTTAAGTTCTACTATTTCTTGCTCTATTCATTTTGTACGCGATAATTTATCTGTCTTTCTGACGCTTTGCTCCTCCATAATTGTTTCCTTCAGAAAATCCAAATATCATCTATCGACAGCTAAATCTTTAACAACATGATCAAATTTATCATGAAGATTAACAGCATTTATAGACTTATTTTTACAAGCACATTTCTTATTGAAAGTATAGTAAGGCACACGCGTTGTCTTTCATCTGCTGATACCAGAGCTCAAAGGAAGCCCACAACAGTCGCAAGCAAGGAATCACCTCAAAGGAAAGTTATCATTTACTTTTTTTTGAAGTTTAGGGTATTGTTTACCCTTCCCATTGAGCTTGTCCTGGATCTTATAATACGTTTCAAGCGTAATAAATCACTCGTGTTGTCATTCCCTCAAGGAGACGTTCCAATTATTTTTTATAAAACCCGTTTTTCTGTCTCTAGTTGTTTTGGTATATTCTATATGTCCACTATATAATATGTTTTTGAGGATCCTAGAAACGAGTGTCTTATAAATTTTTATTGGTCATGTTTTGCCAGCCTGTTTTCTATGTAACTGCAGTCACTTCCTTTCAAAGAATCTCACAACATCTTGTAAAGAGTTAAGAACATCGTCAGCATATAATTCTAAAGCTTCTGTGATTATGGTAGCATTAGGCTCGTCTCTTATCAATAATTTTCAACCATCAATCGCCTTTTCTGTCTTAAAGCCAATCGGATAACAAAACGGTCGATATCATTTTATCAATCTCGCCTCATCTTTATCAGTTACGTTTTGTGCATTATTTTCTCTAAATAACTGTGAATTTAACGCCATTATTCACTCAATGAATTTACCAACAGGTGTAGCTTCAAACTTCATATTAACAGTTTCTAGTTTCATGCCCCTTCTAAGTAATTCTTTTTTTAACTCTAAGTGTACTGTATAGTCTCTTGCAAACCTAGAAATATCATCCGTTACTAGAATAGTAATTTTTTCAGTATTAGCTTTGTTATATTGATCGACAAAAGCGAACAGACTCCTTATTGCTGGTCTTTCCAGTAGTCATCATGAAATTCATTCATCCCTAAAACTATTGATAGTTGTATATCAATTCATTTTAGTATATTGTTCACATCTAGTTTCTTGAGAGCTTAAGCCTCATCATTCCATTTGGGATCATGACGAAATTCTACTGTAGACAACACACAATTTAGATTTAGTACCTCATTCCATGTCAATTATTTTTTAGGGATAAATTTAGCGGTAGCTAGAAAAGAATCTAGGTCAGTTTTTTTAATTCTAAACTCTTTTCCAAACTTGTACGCCTTAATTTTTCAGCTGTTAATATACCTATAGACAGTCAATTTAGCTACCTGCAATAATTCTGTTATCTCGTTGATAGTATAAAATTTTTCCTGCATATCTTTTTATATTAAATGATAATAAATGATATTAATAGTATACAAAAGATAATGATAAAATCAAGAGGAATTAAGCTCATTTTTGTATTTTTAGTTCCACATGATCCAATATAACATTGGCGAATCTCTTTCATGAGTTGATAATATTTTGTACCTCCTCATCAGATAAACCGACAGCCAAATCTTTTAATAACTCCCTTGCTCTTTCAATAGTCATGGCGATGGATTGGTTAATATCCCATTCTTATTTAGTCCATCTTTATCACAGTTCTCCTGGCTATGTAAAAAATCTTCGCTCAGATCGCCTAGATCTGATTTTTTTATCCTAACTATTCATACAATAGTAAGCAATGGATCGACTTTTCAACAAAATTTTGTCATAATTATCTTACCAAAGTCCAGTTCTCATTTACACAATCAGAACGTCTTAACGTCAGATAAAAATTTAATTTCTAATTCATAGCACCTCATATATTCAGTTAATTTTACACTATTAACCCTAATATCTGATCAATATAATTTTCTTATTTTTTGATAGTGTATATTTTCTTTTGTAGCTTGGTGCTGTAGTAGATAGGCGATCTTTTTTTTAGTGTTCATAAAATTTAAGTTATAACATAAAAACAAATATAAATTAAATTTTGGTTTCCTCAAATTGAGTAAGTTTATCATCAACTTTTGCTCAAGACTCATCTTCCATAAGTCCCTGAAAATAATCAAGATATTTTTTCTGATCAAGATCATAAATTAGTCAGAAAGACGACTTTGGCAATCCAATCCTACTTTTAGGAACAATTATTTTTGTTCACATATACCTCTTATCAAGTTGATCTTCTGGCAGTTCTATTCAAACAGTTCCTACATCAACAGCACGTATTTTAGTAAGCAGCAAAACTGTTGTAGCCTCCTTACCTATGTTTGATGATCAATATAAATCTGAAATTTCTGGGTCTCTTTCTTTCACTTTATTATCTTTTTTTCTCAGATGAGATACCAAAACAATTGGCTTCTTGATAATATCAGAAATTGTTTTTAATGTTCTCATTATATCACCAATTTGCCTGAGTTCATCATCCCTATCCAAGTAGATATAATGCAAATGGTCTATTACAATCATATCTACACTATCCCTGGTCTTTTCTATCAAATCTTTGATAAATCATATGGAAGGGACTGACAACTTATTAAAAAGAAACAGATTATTTTTAGTATTGTCACTTATTTTACTTACTACCTCATCTTCAATTTTATAAATACTCTTGTCTATATTAAATCTATACAACATGGTTTTTATAGGAGTTTGTGATGATTCAGAAATAAGCCTCTGAATATGTCTAAGAGCAATCTCGTTAATATCTCATTCTAATCAGAACAACAACACCTTCTTTCATCTATTGGCATTACATAACGCTAGGTTATAAGCTATGTCTGACTTACCTACGCCTGTATCTGCTCAAATAACCACCAATTCCGAAGGTAATATTCAGCCCAAGTATTCATCAAGAATTTTGACTCAATATTTACAGACAGTATTTATATCCAAAGCTCTCCTTTCTTTCACTGCTCTCTTGGTCAATTCACCATAATCAATAAAATGGTCAAATGGATTTCAAATATCGGCAGGTTCTTTATCATTTTTTAAGTCAGGGTAGAGTTCTTTCGCTTTCTTGAAGGCTTGAGAGCTATCTCCATTACATAAAACATCTCTAATAAAAGTAAATGTAGTATGTGCTTGTAAATTATTAGGATTAGGAATATGTGGTGTTCCGTCCATAATAAGTACATTCTTATAATTTTCATGTATGAAACATCATTTATAAAAAGAATTTTTGCCTCCCATGAAATTTCTATCGTCAGACGCTAAATATCGTCAAGTATAGTCAATAACCAAATCCACTAATTGTTTTTGGTTGATTTTTTCCATCAACGAACCAGGTGTAGTAGTTGTAATTCATAACTTTGGTCACTGATCTATACTTTTTTCGGGTTGTGTTATCTTGGACTCTTCAACATACCATGGAATATTATTGAACAATTCACTTTCAATGTCTTGTTCATAGAGTATTTCACAAGGAATCAACTCTATCCCATCTTTTTGATAATCAGTTTTGTGATTGACTGATCATGGTAAACGAACTAATTTGCCAATATTACAACAACTTGGATCGATAGGAAACTGTATTTTATCTCCAAACGACTCTACAAATTTTTCATAAATCTTCTTCACTCATAATTTGTAAATGGTGTCACTTATTTGCATATGTTTACCTATATAGAAGACATGCATTCAATTTCACGAGCAATTGATAAAGCTCCACTGATTAAATAAGGGATCTAAATCTAGAATATCCTTAATTTCATCAATATGCTTTAATAACATCTCTTGGGACAATACCTCATGATTATCTTCATAGAAAGATTTTCTAATATCTATATCTATGAAAAAATAATTCTTTTCCACGATATCACTATCACTCGTCCTACTGCTCTTTTTCTTGTCTTTTAGTTGGTTTACAAAGTCTTTATTTACTCATCCGACAAAGAAGAGATCTTTATTTTGATGCTTTAATAATATAGTATCTATATCTGCAGCCACTCCTATATGTGCACTGAGAGTAGAAATTACGACATCTGAAGTAGATGATGAAATTTTATTAAGAAGGTTATTGTTCTTTATGGTCATTTTAATTTAATTAAATTATAAAATATTATTTATTATTTTCGGCAATACTCTATGAAGAGACTCGAAATCTGATATATGTTTGCGCCGGAACCCATCCTCTTTGATTGCAAATTTATAAATTTTAAGTATGAGCTCCGATCTTTTATATTTTTTCTTAAGTTTACTTTCTAACAACTTAAGGGATTGATTATAAGTTTCGTCCGATAATAGCTTATCAAGATAATTCCAAGGATCATCAGTAGAAAAAACTAAATTATGCTGACTACTAATTTCTGGTATCTTCTGAATCAATAAGTTCCTATCCTGGACAAAAACTTTTTCTTTATCTTTATTCTCTTTTATAGTATCTATTTCCTTTATGCCTATTGAGCTGTCAACTTTTTCATTTCAACTTCCATCTTCGCTTCCAATGCTCCACAAAGGAGTAATAAAATCGCTAGGTATAAACTCATAAATATTAGCATTACTGTTTCTAATTTTTGTTCCAGTATTCTTTATGAATCATTCCTTATCGAGTGCCTTTAATGCAGTTACAATATTGTTTGCCTGAGACTCTCTAAGTCAGAAAAGAGCATACTCTGTTTTTGAAAGTACAAATTGTCACTTACTCAAACCGAGATTATTTTCCTGACTGCCAAACCACGCTCTACCCAGACATTCAAGCAATACACTAAGCGCTAGATTGTGTTTCATAAAAAACTTACGATATTTTTTATATCCATCTATATGTAGTTGATGATATAGTTTTTCATAATCTAGCTTTGGCATCATCTCATTATTAAGAATAAATTTAGGCTTGAATAAAAGTGAGGTTCAAAAAAGAACTGCAGTGGGATATGTGTTAATGATTGGTTTTATCTACATGTAGAGTTTTTTCTTTATCACGTTTAGTTTTTGTTTTTGTTCATTAGTACCTTCTAGAATAGAAGGAAATTTTTGTTTCAAGAAATCCGTAACTAGCTCTCTTATAATTCTACTCCTATTTGTACTATTTAAAGAGGAGTATTGATCTAAAACAGAAACCAAATCCGATTCCATAATAACGTTAAATCTACACATCATGTTTTACAATTTTTAATAATAAATTTGGTATATTATACTCGGCCGAGTATTAGTGATGTTATACACTTTTTACTTTCAATAGCAAGGATATAGCAGTTTAGAAGCCGTTTATATGAGATGTCTATTATATCACGAAAAAATATAAAAGCACAAAAAAATACAGCATAATTACTGTACCTTTTATTTTACAAGAAATGTCAACAATATAGCTTTTAGCTATTATTCATTATTTTCTGAGAAAGCTTACTTCTAAGTCATATACATCCATTGATTAATTTTCAATAATTCCATTCCAATATTTCCTTTGCAAAAGTGTATGTATTTGTAACATTATATGTATCATCAATTATTGCATTACTATTTCTTAATCGAATATATTTTTTGTCTCATAGAGTCATTAAAACTATTCTTTTTTCCAGATCATCTAAAGTTATATGTCAGATATCTTGTTGCATATTTAGTTTACTTTCTATAAGTAGCCCTTCTCTTATCATTCTCAATATACCTGTATCAAATTTACAAGTATATAATATTTCTTCAAATTTGGTTTGGATATGACATTTAAGAGTATAGTCAATTTCTAACCGATCGAATTTTCTCATTAAGTATAGTATAGCTCAAACAACCTTATTTTTATTACTATCTACCTCGAGAAAATCAGTTACTTTTCTGTTTTCACAAATTTTCCCTCCAATTATATCATTATGTTTCTCTATCAAACTAAGGTCCTTAAAATGATTATCTTGATATGCCTTGATTTTTGCATCATCTGAGGAATGAATTTTTCTTGAAAAAGTTCTAATATTTGCTGCTGTAACTCAAAAAAGGAAATTCATTATTCATCGAGTTAAAAGTTCATAACGACTATATTCCCCTTGTTGTCATGGACTTCGAGATTTATCAACACCTATGGAAAGGAGTCAGAAATATATTTGGAAAAATATATTATCTGAGTTTATAGAAGTTAATTCCATTACATATCTAAGATAAATAAACTGTATACATATATACATATATACTTGAATTTCAAAGGCAATAGGCTATTAATTAATGCGAACAGTTTTTTTATTATTACAAAATAAATATGTCTAATTTCTCAGAAAAGGTTTCACTTATCCGAAATATAGCCAATCTCCTAAGATGAGGTCGAAAGGCACACGAGTATCAAGATATTATTTTCCCCTTAGTTGTACTAAAGAGACTTGACGCTGTTTTAGAGGAAACAAAACCACAAGTTCTGAAGAAATACAACGAATATAAATCTAAGCTCAACGATATAGATCCTCTACTTAAATCCACTGCGGGATATGAGTTTTATAACACCTCTGTCTATTCCTTCAAAAGTCTATTGGACGATCCAAACAATGTAGCTAAAAATCTACAGAATTATATCAGTGGATTTAGTCAAAACATGCTCGAAACAATAGAAAAATTTGATTTTGACAAACAATTGAAAAAATTAAAAGATGGTAATTTATTATATCTTATCCTCCAAGAATTTAACAAAGTAGATCTTTCTCCTGATAGTGTTAGTAATCATGAAATGTGATATATTTTTGAAGAGCTTATTAGAAAGTTTAGTGAAATGTCTAATGAGACTGCATGAGAACATTACACTCCTAGAGAAGTAATTCAGCTCATGGTTAATGTTTTGCTTGAACCCGACAAAGAAATTCTAAAAAAACCATATATCATAAGAACAGTTTACGATCCTGCTTGTGGTACATGAGGAATGCTTACTACTGCCAAAGATTCTATATTGGAAAAGATCAATAAACAGGCAGATGTCCAATTATTTTGACAAGAACTTAATCCTACAACTTATGCTGTTTGTAAATCAGATATGTTAATAAAATGAGAAAATGCAGATAATATAAAATGAGGAGAAGATGATCACAGCAAAGCAAGTACACTTTCCAATGATCAATTAAGATGATTACATTTTGACTATATATTATCTAATCCCCCCTACGGCGTAGAATGGAAAAAAGACAAAGAAAAAGTAGATGAAGAAGTTGAAAGATGATTTGCTGGAAGATTTGGAGCAGGTACGCCTAGAATATCAGACGGACAACTACTATTTCTTCAACATATGATTAGTAAAATGAAACGTATAGAAGATGGTGGAAGTAGAGTCGCTGTTGTATTTAATGGATCCCCATTGTTTACTTGAGACGCAGGAGGCTGAGAAAGTGAAATCAGAAGATGGATATTAGAAAATGATTGGCTTGAGGCTATTATCGGTTTGCCTGATCAGTTATTTTATAATACTTGAATTTCTACCTACATCCGAATACTTACCAACAGAAAGTCTTGAGAAAATAAAGGCAACGTAAAACTCATCGATGCAAGAGGTTTCTACAAGAAAATGAGAAAGTCTTTAGGGAACAAGAGGCATGAAATTTCTCCTGAAGATATCAACAAGATATCTGAATTGCTTCTAAGTTCAAAAGATGGAGAGCTTGTAAAAATATTCAAAACTACAGACTTTGCATATAGACAGATTACTATAGAAAGGCCAATAAAACTACAGCTTACTTTAAATGAAAGAATTTTCGACGAAGTTAAAAATATAAATACGGATTTTGTTAAAAAAGAAGATTTAAAACAAACAGCAAATATAGTAGATTTTTTTATTAATTTTGTATGAGACTTTGTTTTTATAATAAAACAACCTATTTTCTTATGACAAAAACATATGAAAGATATGTTTACAATATATAAACAGAAAACATTAGAAGCGAGAGGAGAAAGTAATATCAAAGAATCAAAAAAAGATGAACAGCTAATCGATAGTCTGATATATACTCTTTTTGAGAGGCATGGGAAGAAAGAGCAAAATGCTGAAATATTTTTAGATAAAAAATGAAATCAAAAATCTGACTGAGATCTGAGAGATACTGAAAATGTACCATACAATATGGATGTGAACAAATACTTCGACAAAGAAGTTAAACCTTTTGCTCCAGATGCTTGGATCAATACAGACATTAGATACTGCGACATCAAAGATGGTAAGGTTGGTAAAGTTGGGTATGAAATAAATTTCACGAGATATTTTTACAAATATCAAGCACCAAGAAGTTTGGAAGATATAGAAGCCGACATAGAAAAAGTAGAATGACACCTACTTAATTTAATTGATGAAATAAAAAAATAATGTGAAAGAGAAGAAATAAATTATATCCCAATCCTGATAAACAATTTGAATTTCCAGCTGGAACAAAAGTAATTGTCACACAACCAATATTTATGATAGACAAGAAAATTATGGTAGAAGCTGTTGTTTGGCCAGAGTTCTTACATCTACAGATAGCTGAAGCAAACGAAAAATTAGCATTAGATTGGTTTAATAAAATACACAAAAAAATATTAGCCGATACTAGTGATATGGCTATGATCGAAGAGAAAGATGGGAAAATAGAATTTTTGTGACATGCTTTTAATTGCATAACTTCTTCTTATTTTTGAGTCGACACCTACACTAATTGTTTTATAGAGAGATATATAACTAATAAAAGTGATCGAGAATTAGTAACAGTACAAGAAAAATTAAACGATTTATTGCCCAAAACACTAAAAATAGACTCATTCTCCAAAACTCATCCTAAAGAATGGCAATTGTTCCTTGAACTTGAAGTTATGAGAAATGAGATAGTACATTCTAAGTGAAGTTATTTTATGACTCCAGGTACAGATCGATCCAAATTATTATTATCTAAAGTATTAAATAAAAAATTTGCTTGAGTAACTGAATTATGTGCATCTATAATCTACTACTATAAAGATCATGAACCAAAAAATAATTCAAATATAATGAATATAGTCGAAAGATGATTACAACCTCAACCTCTAAAATAATTTATTCACACACAAATAAAAAATAATGTTGTATTTATTATGAATAGATCATGTTATACAAGCACCTGAAACAAGGCGAGCCTTCATATATTGAACTGAGGAATATAAAAATTTAGTACTCAATACAGTTGAGGAATATAAAAAAACATTAGATAATATAATTATAACAAAGAACATACAAATAATATGAGAGGAATTTAATAATTATAATAATGATCCTGAGTCATATTTTATAACATGGGAAGTATGTAAACAGTACAATATAAAACATTTATTTTGTGATCCATCAGAAGAAGAACAAAATCAAATGTGAATCACAAGAGAATGAACAGATGAAGACGATAATTTCGACAAACAATATGAAAAGAATCATACGTTACGTGAAAAATATTGGTTAGAAAAAATAATGTCATATAAATCAAAAAATATAATTTTTGTATGTGGAAATAAACACATTTCTACATTCAAAGAAAAACTTGAAAATAATTCTCGAAAAATCGAAATAATAAATAATAAATTTTGCGAAGAGTTGTTAAATTATAAGTTTTAATCTAAATTATTCGCTCATGACTCAATCAACAAAAAAACAACAATACTCAAAATATAAACTTACACACATAGACTGGATTGGCGAAATTCCAGAAGATTGGGGAAAATGGAAAATCTCTCATTTATTCAAAGTAGATAGATGAAGAGTTATTGATAAAACACAAATTAGTGTTGATCAAAACAATGATCAAATATACCCCGTATTCTCTTCTCAAACTCAAAACAATTGATGTTTATGATATATTGAGACCTACGATTATGATAAGGATAGTATAACTTGGACAACTGATTGAGCAAATGCTGGGAGTGTTTTTTATAGACAAGGGAAATTTAATGCCACAAATGTATGTTGAATTTTAACAATGATAAATAAGAATCAGAGCTATGAATATTTAACTTATTGTATTAGAGTTGCTGCATTAAATAATAGAAGAGTAGATATTTTGTGATATAAGCTTATGAGCAACGAAATGGCAAGCATTAGAATACCATTGCCGCCGCTCACTGAACAGCAATCCATTGCAAACTACCTCGATGATAAAACCACAAAGATAGATGAAGCTATCTCACTCAAGAAAAATCAGATTGAACTTCTCAAAGAAAAAAGAACAGCAATGATCAACCAAGCAATGACTAAGTGACTTGATCCTAATGCGGAGATGATAGAAAGTGGTATTGAGTGGATTGGTAAAATTCCGAAGGGATGGGAAATAAAAAAATTAAAAAGAGAATTAAAAATATTAACAGATTTTACAGCAAACTGATCATTTGCTGATTTAGCAAAAAATGTAAATTATTTAGATGATTGATATTCAAGACTCGTTAGATTGACTGATTTGAGGGTTAACTTAGAAAATACAGGAATTTATGTAGATGAAAATGCACATAATTATTTAAAAAAATCAGAATTATTCTGATGAGAAATATTAATAGCTAATGTATGAGCTCATGCTTGATTTGTATGTAAAATGCCTAAGGGAAAATTTAAATGTACCCTATGACCAAATATGTATTTATTAAGATTTAAAGATAATATTGATAATGATTTTATTTATTATTCTTTAATATCTACATATGCCCACGAACAAATATTATTAAATGCAACATCAACAGCACAACCGAAACTCAATAAAGATGATGTTAAAGATATAATAATATTAGTACCCAAGAATGTTGAACAACAAAGAATAGTAGAATATATTGGTTCCAAAACATCACAAATAGATCAAACGATCACTACTGTCCAACATTCCATAGATCTTCTTCTCGAATATAAGCAGTCGCTCATCAGTCATGTAGTGACTGGGAAAGTAAAGGTTTTTTAAATAATCAGGATTGGTATGACTTTAGTAGATTACATATCTAAAAAAGTAGGAATAGAATTGCATGCTCGATATAGCATAATAATTTTATTAGCAACTATTTTTATTGTAATAATTATACCAACTGATAATTGGCTAAGAGAATATGGATTTAGTAAATTTAGGTTTGTCTTATATAGTATTATATTACTAATTATTATTATAATACGAAGTAGACATAAATTTCATATCAAAAAAAATAAAAAGAATAGAATATGAATAGTAGTTGCTATATATGCTGAGAAATCAGAAGAAGAAATCAAATTAAAAAACGATTTTATTAATAAACTAAAAGAGCATATATGATGACTTCCAGTTTGAAACATAATAGACATCATAACAATTAAGAATCATATCTCTGAAAAAATATCAAATGATAAGAAAAAGGTACTATGGTTACATAACAGAGTAAAATGACATTTTTACTTACATTGAACTATAAGAAAAAGGAATATTGATAGCTATTATCTAGATTTAAACTGATTAGTTATACATTCTCCTTTAGCAGATGAGAATATTCGTAACATACTAAAAGAAGATTTCATTAGCTCTTTACCACAAAGCATATCATTTTCTGAGTCAGTAGAAATAGAATGATTTAATATTACTGCAGACTCAATTTTCATAACAATCAGGTATATAACAGGTATTGCATCATTACTTTCATGAGATCCTTTTTATGCTATGGAAATGCATAAAAATCTAAAAATAGAGTTAGATAAGTTTAAAATAACCGATTGAATAAATATTCAAAAAATTGAAATAGAAAAAATTAAAAAAAAGCTCCCATATCTCATATCTGATGAATTATTATCAATATCAATGATAGAATTTTATGTAAATCATAATCCTGTATTAGCAAAAGAATTGCTGGATAACGCTTTAAAAACCAATGCTATGAATTATGACGCACTTGTTTTTCAATCGGTATTTGAGTTTTTAGTTTATCAAAATATAGATAAGGCTATTAAGTCAACCAATAAAGCTAAAGAATTTGCTAATTGAAATTGAGTACGAAGATATAATCAAGCATTTTTATATTTTCGAAAAAAAAATTATCAAAAAGCAGTTTCAGTATGTTATAGAATAAAAGACACATGATTCCCTTATGAAGATAGGATAGTAAAACAGGTGGAAGAGTTTACTTTGGGTTTGTTACAAAAACAGCCAAATTTTTATCAATTATATTTTCGATTGTGATATCTAAATTATCATAAACTCGACAACTATCCTATGACATTATATTATTTTGAAAAATTTGAAGAAAAATGTAATATTGATGATATTTTATTAACAAATATATCAAATGCATATTTAAAGAATATTAAAAAAGAAATGAAAATACTTTAATTTATTTATAAAATATGGGGGTAATTCTAGAACAAATTATTAATTTTTATACGTCATCACATGATTTTAATTGAATTATCGCAAGTAATATAGATTTTTCTGATATTTGAGATCCGAAACAAATACTAAAAGAGCTTCTTGAAAACTGAGATATAAATATGGTTTTTAGCAAAGGGAATTACAATATACATATCCAACAATTCCCTCATCAATCAATAGACAAGCAAAAAAAATCATTAAATGAATGTGATCTACATTCAATTGGTGTTTATCCTACAAGAAAAGTTCTAGAAGTAATTGTGGATAAAAACAAATATATAGACAAACCATTTACATATCTTTTAGCAATTTGAGATCCTCAATTAAGTTATCAAACTTTTGACTTATCAGTATTAGAAAACTATCGTAACGATCCAAGATATAATTTAGAATGTGGAGATTTTGAATGAAGATTATCTGTAAATAGAGAAAACGAATTAGACAAAAAAGATGAAATATTTATACAATCCTTTTGATTTTGATTAGATAAAAATTGATATAGATGTATTGTATGCTTTCTTAGATATTTATCAGATATAACGCCTACTCATCAAAAAATATGGGAAGCTAAAATAAAACCCTGATCAGATTTCGAAATTCATGATATATATGCAAAAAGTACTATTTGAGATCGATCTTGTACAGATTACATATCTATGTTTGATGCGACAATAGAGGAGATTAAGCATATAAATAATATGACAAAAAACATAAAATGAACATCATTATTTAATGATGAATTTGAGAAGGAAAGGCCAAAAGAATTTTGATTTTTACTGAGACCGACACAAAAAGCTTTTTATGAATTTATACATTTGTTGGACAAAATGGTTTCTGAAAACATAAATAGAGACTTCTTTAAATGAGATATTAATTTAGAAAAAGAGATTGAAAGGGACGATTGAAAGATAATTATTGAGCAAAAATGAACATTGTCTTTATTATTTGAACGAATAGAAAAGAACTTTTTAATGCCAAATATAAAGCCATTCGAAGAAGCAAAAAAAATATTCAAAGAGATAAGAAATATTAGACAAATCCCATCACACACCATTTATGACGATAAATATGATTTAGAATATTTTAAAAAACAAAGAGAATTAATGATTAATCTATATTGATGAATAAGAAATATTAGATTATTAGTTGAAAATCATCCTAAAAATAAAGAATATAAAGAAATCCCCGATTACCTAAAAAATCCTGAATATATTTTAACATATTAACTCTTATCATGCCAGTATCAACCAAAGAAATTGCTTTTGAACAAACTATTGAATCCTATCTTTTGGATAGTCATCATTATTTGAAAAGATATCCAGTAAATTACGACAAGAATTTCTGCGTAGACTCAGAATTGGTTTTTCAGTTTATTCAAAAGACACAACCCAAAGAGTTTGATAAACTTCAAGAGCAATATGGTACTTACTCTGATCACAGAGATGACTTAGAAAAATGATTTCTTACAACACTAAATAAAGAGATAAAAACTAGAGGCGTATTGGATGTTCTCAGAAATGGGATAAAAGATAAGTGAGCACACATAGATTTTGCCTACTTTAAACCAGCGAGTGGACTCAATCCAGAAATACAAGAACTCTATGATCAAAATACATTATCAGAGATTAGACAACTGAAATACAGTACAAAGAACGAGAATAGTATAGACACTGTGATTTTTCTCAATTGACTACCAATATTTACTATTGAACTAAAAAATCAACTAAGCGGGCAGAACGTTCGAAACGCTATTATGCAATATAAATCAGATAGAAATCCTGATGAGCAGTTACTACAATTCAAAAGATGTTTAGTACATCGAGCAGTAGATACAGATCTAGTGTATATGGCCTCTCATTTATCTTGAACAAAGACATATTTTCTACCATTCAATAAATGAGATAATCTTTGAGCAGGAAATCCAGTTAATAAAAAGTGATATAAAACATCATATTTACGAGAAGATATTCGAAGTAAGGAAAGCATATTAGAACTTATACACAACTATGTATGTCTCACTAAAGAGGAATACAAAGATGATCAGGGTAAAAAACATGAAACAGAAAAACTTATTTTTCCTAGATATCATCAATATGATGTAGTCAGAAAATTATTAGCAGATGCAAAAGAAGTAGGAACTGGAAAGAATTACCTTATTCAGCATAGTGCTGGTAGTGGGAAATCAAACAGTATTGCTCGACTTGCTCATCACTTAGCAGAATTGCACAATACAGATAATAAGACAGTATTTGATTCTGTTATTGTAATTACTGATAGAAGAGTACTAGATAAACAGTTACAAAATACTATCACTCAATTCTCCAAAGTAAAGTGAGTAGTAAATTGCATTACGGATTGATCAAAAAATCTCAAAGAAGCATTACAGGAGTGATCAAAAATAATTATTACAACATTACAAAAGTTTCCTTTTATCATAGCAGATTTAGGCGAACTCAAAGGTAAAAATTTTGCTGTCATAGTTGATGAAGCACATAGTTCTCAATCTGGGGAATCTGTAAAGAGTCTTAAACAAGTTCTTGCAGTAAATAGCCTTGAAGATTTAGATGTAGCAGAACACTTTGATGGAGAATGAATTGAAGAACAAGAAGACGATAAGGTTGATGAAATAGTAGAGAAAGAAATGAAATCAAGATGAAGACTAAAAAATGTAAGCTTTTTTGCTTTTACTGCTACACCGAAGGGGAAAACCTTAGAACTCTTCTGAGAAAAACAGTTTGATGGTACTTTCCAGGCATTCCACCTATATAGCATGAGACAAGCAATACAAGAAAAGTTTATATTAGATACTCTCAAAAATTATACGACATATAAGACATATTTTAGTCTACTTAAAAAGATAGAAAAAGATCCAAAATATGCAAAAACCAAAGCTGTTAAGATAGCAAAGAAATATGTAGATTTGCACCAATTTACAATAGAAAAGAGAGTCGATATGATGGCTACTCATTTTCTTGATCAAATTAGACATCAAATATGAGGAAAAGCAAAAGCAATGGTAGTAACTAAATCAAGGTTACATGCAGTTAGATATAAATTAGCTTTTGATAAATATCTCGCAGATAATGGATATAAAAATATTAAGGCATTAGTGGCGTTTTCTGGAACAGTTGAAGACAAAGAGTTTAATCAAAAATATACAGAAAGCGGAATGAATTGAGTCCCAGAAAAAAACACTGCAGAAGAATTTAAAAAACCTGAATATAAATTTATGATTGTAGCAGAAAAATTCCAAACTGGATTTGATCAACCACTACTTTGTGCTATGTATGTAGATAAACAACTTACAGGTATTGCCGCAGTACAAACACTATCTAGACTTAATCGTATTCATCATGAGAAACAAGATACATTTGTTTTGGATTTTGTTAATGAAACAGATGTTATCCAAAAGTCATTTGAACCATATTATAAAACAACAATACTCTCATGAAGTACTGATCAAAACCTACTTTATGGTTTAGAAAGGAAAATTATGGAGTACAAATTATTTTTCAATGAAGATATAAACGAACTAGTTAAAACATTCTTCAATAAAGAATGAAAGCCTGAAGAACTTAATAGCCTTCTTGATCCTATCATTACTAAATTCAAAGAGATTGAAGAAGACAAACAAAAAGAGTTTAAAGACTTATGCAATGACTATACTAAGTTATATGCTTTCTTGTCTCAAATCATCACTTTTACAGATACAGATTTAGAAAAATTATATATTTATGTAAGATTACTCAAAAAGAAATTTCCATATACAAGAGAAGAACTACCAGTTGAAATAGTTGAACAAATCAGCACAGAATCATTTAAAATAGTAAAAACCACCGAAGGGACTATTGAACTTGAAGAAGAAGATATAGATCCATTGGATCCACTACAAACAAGTTGAGGTGGTAAATCATCAGTTGACGAGTTTGATTACTTATCTAATATATTAGACGATATCAATAAAAGATTTGGGACTGCTTTCACATCAGATGATAAGGTAATTTTAAATAATTTATACAAAAATCTAGCAGATCGTGAAGATATAAAATGATATATGCTCAACAATAAAAATTCCAAAGCAGATGTAGAAAGAAGGTTTGGCGATCTATTCACGACTGAACTTGTTAAAATGGTATCTGATCATCAAAGTGTTCATGAAAAAATAGATAAAGACAATGATATCAGAGATTATATCAAAGCAAAAATGTTTGAACATATGTATAAAAGCTTGGTGGATAAAGTAGAAGATATGAAGTAAATTTTACTGATTTATCGTCTTAAAAGATATTTAGGACGCAACATACAATCCTCTATCTTCACTAATTTTCCTGGAACGGATAAACTCCTCCATATATTTTTTCTCTTTAGTTGTATATAGAGTACTCTTTCTTTGTGACAGGTGCTGAATCCTAATCATATCATCAAGCCTTTTATGCAAATCGAATATATTAACAAATCCCTGCTGGCGAGCATAGCATGAAACATTCCATACAGGCACGTAAATTTTTTTATCCACTAGTTTGCTCATCTTCTGATAAATATAGCTCGAATTGAGATTTATCTCCCCATGAGCATACCTATCTTTGATGATCTCTTTGATCTTTCTTTCAATATATATCATTTTTCATTTCTTATCTATCATCTCTTCTTGGATAATCTTCCATCTGTTCTTAAATGATACCATAGTGGGGTCAATAAATAATAAAACCTAATATCCTACTTTTGACTGTTTTTGCTATAAACTACTGGGGTCGTTTACAGTAATCGCCTTAGCTGAGAATTTCATTCTGATTTTTTCACGACATGGGGTCGGAGGGTCTGAGTGATTGGGGATTGGAGGGGTAAGTTTATATATCCCTCAAAGCTATTATCATATAGAAGAACATCAATCAGCAACAGATCATGTAATATATTTTCTCAACACGTCCATATACAAAAAAAGTAGGTAGGTGCATGTTTAGTACATACCTTTAAGTCATAACTGGATTATACTTTAGAAATTTGGCAAAGGTACCCTGCTTAGCAAGGAACAATCCAAAGTCACTAAACCTATGTATCTCCTTTATTAGCTCGTCATAATTACATTTAACAAGTTCGGAAACAGAAGTTGTTGGTCCAAATAACAGGAATCAAACATTAAGCAGATAAGCAAAATCACCCTCAAACGGTGATTTTTTGTATTCAACATATTATAGCACAATAACTTGACATTTAAGTATAAATAGTTATAAGATAAGCAGTTATTTTAACTTATAATCTTTGTTTAATGACAGTAAATAAACTAGATCCAGATATCGAAGTGGCAAAAACTGAGTTACAATTTGAGACGAATAGGATACTAGAGATAATAGATGTGGTTAAGTATAAGTCGCATGTTGTAGATGAAAGTATGTTTAAACAACTTTTCATGTATTTGAAATGACTGAATAAAGAAGTCGTGACTACAAATGATTTTTATGATGCTTTCAAAAAAGAAAATATACAAGAAGAAACCAATAAGGAGCTATTTGCCCTGCAACAGATGATGCAAGGAAGCTTCGAAGAAATGGCGTCCAATCACATTACTGTCTTTATAAGAGCACTTCAATGACTTAGAGCAAAATGATGAGACGCGTTTATTTGACTGCAAAAAACAGAAGAAATAGACACCAATAGGATGCTATTGAACTGATTAAATACCAAGAACGTTATATACAAAAGCATGGATGAAATGCTAGTTGCCATAAAAGAAAGTGTTACTAAATTTAATAGAGAACTTGTAGGGAAAAGTAATAAGACCAGAAGGAAAGCAGAGAAGATAGCAATCTGAGAAAGAATAAGATGTTCTATAGAAAACAATGATTTTTCAACGGAAGACTTTATCAGATGTATAAGTACATTAAATACAATAGCGGGGGGTCGGTCACACATACGAAATGCAGTAAAAGATGGATATAAATCAAAATGATATGATGAGATTACATGCGCGCGATATTCTGAAAGCATGACTATCGTCAAAAGGGATGGAAAATGTTCATTATTTAATACTCAAACACTAGAACCTATAGTATCAGACGCTGAAGGTTGCTCTTATCATAAAGCTTGAGACAGAGAATTAGATATGCAATGAGGAGAGGTCGCATTGAAGATATGAGGAGAGCGAACTATATTTAAAAACTGCAAGAAGGTAGCATAAGACATATAAATATTTATTTTCTCTACAACAATTCTCATGAAAAAGTGTCCTTATTGTTCAGAAGAAATACAAGATCTCGCCAAAAAGTGTAGATATTGTTGAGAATGGCTTGAAGAAAAAGATTCGCCTCAGAAAAAAATAATAGTTCAGAAAGTGGCAGTTCAAAAGACTACGGCTAAAAATAGGCGACAAAGAAAAGATACAAAAGTAGAGAAGAAAGCCACAAGCAACATAGTGAAACAGACTTCAAGAAATTGAAGAAAATATATAACGAAATATTTATTTCGGCTTCTATGAGTAGTAGCGATAGTAGCGATACTGATGGCTATTTTTTATAACGCCAACAACAGAGATAAAATAACTCGTCTCATAGATTATTATCAAGGAGTTTACTGAGAATATATGAATAATGATTGAGACTCGCCTCTTAGTTGAGAAAATGAAGTCAGCTCGCTCATTTATAGTTGTTATAATCAGACATGATATGGATCTGAGACAGATATTTTGACGGAAATGGCTTCTACGAATCTAGTCACGACAGGAGCAGTTCCAGCAGACACAGTGGTAACAAAGGAAGCCTTAGTGGAGACAACTCCAACCGAAACAATTTCCACAGGTAGTAAAGATCCTATAGAAATAACTAATGATATAAATGTATGTCTGGCGGCCTGCCATCTTGGCCTCGATGAATGCACAAGTGAGTGTAGAGATATAGCAGCTTATCTAGATAAAGTTTGCCAAAACATTCATGGAACAAATAGTTATTGCACCAATGCCTCATGCGAAAGTTGTGCTTGTCAGGCAGGATATAAATTGGAAAGTGATGCTTTTGACGCACAATGTATCAAAAAATAATTATATACTCAACCGCCAAAAAAACCAGTGAAACGTAGTTTTTTTGGATGATTGAGTTATACCGATGACTTCTAGAAACTTTAAGTTCGAGTGAAACGAAGAAATTAAAGATTTCTAAAGCGGTTCGGTAGAGAATGATAAAAATTTAAATAACTAAAAATCACCCTCAGGGGTGATTTTTTCATTTTAATTTATTTTAGCAAACCCCCTAAATCCCCCTTAACAAGGGGACTTTATAGAATATATTTATTCTTCCTTTGTTCCCGCCCTGTCAAGGGAGGGTTAGGGTGGGTTTGTTTATTTTATTTAATTTATTTTTTAAAATTCCTAAATAACTAAAAATCACCCTCAGGGGTGATTTTTTCAAAGAAAAGTTTTTTTATTTAATGGCTCCCTTACGACAATATTTTTTTACAAAATCGTTTTTATCTCAAAATTTCGAGAAGTTTTTTTGATGCGCTTCAGGCACAAAACCCTTTCTATTTCGATGTTGTACACCACACCAATAATGCTCAGTCACCCCGCCGATCTCTACTCGATAATGAACCAAACCATTTGCATATCCGCAATACATACAATAAATTTTCTGAACGATATTGAGATACGGAAGTCTAGCCCTATCCATTATTTGAATATAATTTCTACGTTTTATATAAGGGACTTTGTAAAATAGGAAAAAGATACGATGATAAATTTCTATACAGATATCCGATATAAGAAGAGGTATAAGCAGTCACCAAAGTATCGGCATAAAAATCAATATAATGAATCTATTGGGATGCTTTATATACAACATAATCTACGACAAAAAAAATAAATAAAACAACTTATGTGAGAATAAATATCAATTATAGGGTCAATTGCAAGTGGTGATTTTTTTATTGTAAAATTTAACGTTTTCCTTATTTTATACGTGTTTCATTTTGAAAAAAACATTTTAATAAGTAAACGATTACATGCAAATAGACATTAAAAGTTGTGTCCAAGGAGCAAAAGAAGCTGAAGGTATCACAGTCATAATGGATGTTTTTAGGGCAAGTAATACTATTATCGCTTGTATGGCTCAAGGAGCAGAATACATCATCCCGGTAGGGGCATTGGAAGATGCTATATCGCTTAAACAACAATTCCCAGATCATTTACTTTTTGGAGAAAGGAAGGGGCTTGTTGCAGAATGATGTACTTATGGCAACTCCCCTTCTGAAACAAGTCAAATTCCACTCAAAGGAGAAAAAGTAATTCTCACGACTTCAGCCGGATCACAAGGCATCGTCAATGCTCATAAAGCAGAAGAGATTCTAATAGGAAGTTTTGCAAATGCATATGCTATCGTAAAATATATCAAAAATAAGAACCCAGAAAAGGTAAGTCTTGTCGCCATGGGATTAGAATCGACCGCAAAGGCCGAAGAAGATGAACTCTGCGGACAATATATAAAGGCAAAACTTCTTGGCCAAGATATAGATTTCGAAACACTCAAAATCGAAATTCTCAAATGTGATGGCGCCAATCGTCTTAGATCATTGGGGCAGAACGACGACTTAGCATTTTGTTTGCAACTGGATACCTATGATATTATTCCATTTTACGAAATACAAGACAAAAAAATCTATACAAAGTAATTTTTCAATAAACAAAATATCCACCTAGGTGGATATTTTTGTATTTAACGATATCTTCTTATATCTAAATTGAAACAGTATTTTACATCTTAGTACGAAGATATTGTTGAGCTTCAGGAAGAAGTTTTGCAAGAAGTTTTTTTCCTGTTGCTGTCTTGAAAAGCGGAGCTCTTTTTTCTTCAAAACGCCTAAGAAAATATCAATAACTCGTTTTGTCAAAGGTTGGTTTGGCCATATTGGTATCAATTTGAGCCAATGAATCTGCTTCGAAAAGAAGCTGTGCATTGTGTCAGCTGATACGGTCAAGTTCATCATGAAGAAGAATAAGCGAGCAAATTTTATCAATTTCATCGTCAGAAAAAGCATTTGTTTCTTTAAGAATATCTCTAGTCATCTCAGCCCCTGCCTGCATATGTTCTTTCTGCATACTCATTACCTGCCCGTGCGAATATCCTTTACTTAGCAAACCTACCCAACCAATATCATGGAAATCTGCAGATGGAAAAAGAATTCTTGGATTACCACCCTCTTTTTCAATCAGCTTTTCCATATAGAAATTAACTGCAAGAAGATGTGGAGCATCTCGATTTGGACGTGCATTCTCTGACAATTCCAATGCTTTATTGAATACTTTTTGCTTAAGTTCTGGAGTAAGTTCTATATTTTTCTTAGGAGAAGGAACCTGTGCTTGGAGTTTCTTATATTTGGACAATGATAATGGTTTGTATTCAATCGCAGGGAAGGCCTTACCTTCTACTTGTCACGCAAAATCTGTAATACCGATACCATATCCTGTAGCCTCATCGTTTTGTTTGATATAAAGTGTTATATGGGTAGCAGGTTTTCATAAATCTAGATCTAGATTCAATTCATTTAATTTGCCATAAAGTTCATCCATCCCAGGCATTTTAACATCTACTATAATAGTATATTCTGATTCATATTGCTTTTTACCTTTTTTATTGAGAACGGCCTCACTATCATATTCTTTATTGTGGACTAATTTAATACTATTGGGATCGATAGTGAAGGAAAAGTCTGCTTGAGACAATAAGGTGTTTATTTTTTCAGATAACTTTACTTTTTCTTGTTCGTCGTCATTGGAAAATTCAATAGCTCGCTCCAAAAGCTCACTTGTTCAAAAGCCCAAGGCAGTGATATGAAACTCTTTTTTTCTCAAAAACTCACCTTCGGGAAGGCTGATTTGGTTTCTGACAGGAATAACCTTTTCTAGAGGTGCAGAAGGAATAGGTACGATATAGGTGAAAAAATTGCTTAGTTTTCTTTCTGTAGGAGGCAAAGCGACATACAAATCTTTTTCAGAAATAGTATCTTGAAATTCTTGAGAAATTTCTGTGTGTACAACATCAGCGCTCTTTTGTATTCAATTTCAACCTTCAGTCGGCTTTACATCTGTAACAGAACCGCTAAGTAATGCACCCAAATCTTTTAGATTTTTAGTTATAGCCATGGTGGAAATATCATAAATGATAAAATAAGTCGAGAAAAATCCCAAAAAGATTTTTCCGATGTTTTTATCCCGGTTGATGGGATAAAATAAGTTGAGAAATATATTTTGATACTATACTCATTTAATGACAAATGTCAATAGATATTATAGACATTTAAATAATAGAAAAAAGCCCCTTTGCGGGGGCTATCTGTATTATATTTTGACTAAGAAGACAAAGCCAAAATTGTTTTTCTTACATTTTCCTGAATTTTTTCTGGGAGAGAAACGGGGTTAGTGGATGACCTATCGAAGAAGGCGATTCTCATAGTCAGCTTAACCAGAAGAGAATCTCCTCTAAATATTTCCTGGTAAAAGGTCATATAGTGCCTGTTAGATTCCTTTACTATCAGATAACTCATAACCTTACATCTGTCTTCAAATCGTAAAGCTTTGAAATAATCATAGTAGGCAAATCTAATTGACTGAGAAATATTATATTTATCTTCAAGTTTCCCGTAGCTAAGCTTCATAAGCTTCCTCATAGCGACCAATCTAGGATCTTCGAAATGATCGTTGATTTTACTATGATGGACAAATTTCATACCATCAATGTCGCTATAACGAATTCTACAAGGGGTACATACTACAAAGATTGTGCCGTCTGGCCTTTGATGTCTTGCCATGATTTCATTCTCCTTTTATGTTTTGATTTATACTTTTGTTTTTAATATATTTGTAAAAATATCAAGCAAAGTTTTTAATATATACCTGTCTTTCGTGGTTGTGTGCTACCATTTTTTTTAATAGTTCAATAATTTTTTTGCATCTCCGTGACTCATCCTAGTTCTAATGGCATGAAAAGAAGTAGCTTGGTTCATTTTTTCAAACGTCGAGATGGAGGATACCATTTGCAGGTTTCATGACGATGACAGAAAGATCATAAGAGAACAACCTTTTTATTCACAATAGAAAACATCGCATGATAGTCACCAAAAACTAATTTTTCATTTTTATAAAGTCGATGTAATTGGGGGATATTCATAGTTGAATTACCTAAAATTTGCATCAGTTGGTTATCATTATCACATCATATATCTTTGAAAAGCTCGTTCGGATAACAGTCTTGTATAATTTCATATACTGCTATTTTACCCTTAGGTCTTTCTTCAAAAGCGTCCATACAATGATACATGTTATCTGGTCAATTGCGCAAAAGGGTGTTTATACTTCTCTTGGCTTTTTTTATTTCATACTGGCTTATGCTTCATCCATAATCTTTTATCTCTTGCTCATGGTCAAGCCGTGGTGCTTTATTCCACTCTCTGATAGCCTCTATCTTGGCCCTGCTCAGTCCCATTTCTTCTATATTAAACTCTTCTAGTTGCTCTGAGACTAGGTCTCACATCAGAACTCTTAAAAGAGCCCCGCTCCTTGAATGCTCTACCAGACCACAAAGGCTGTTTAAATGATTAAACTCTAAAATAAGAGAATCATACAACTCTTTGGAAATAGTCATTTCTCATTTAGTGCCATTTTTAGCTTTTTCCTTGAGCTCGTTGATTCTCCTCTCAAGATTTAAGAATTTTTGAATCATTAAAAAATTAGCTATAAAACAGTATATTGTATACTTATTTTATAGATAAAGTCAACATCGTATAGAGGTATATCATATTTTGTAAAATTACTAGCAATTGCCTTATATAAGGCCCTCTATATACTCTAATAACTGTTCTTTGCCTCTTTTACTGACATTGGAGATAGGAAAGATTTTTGGCATATGAGTAGTGACTTTTGTAAGCTCTTCTTTCAACAAACGTGTGTGAAGACTCAATGACTTTTGTGTAGCCTTGTCTATCTTGGTCATAACAATATCAAAAGGAATATTTTTCTGATCCAAACTATGGATAAACTCGAGATCAATTTTCTGGGGTAAAATATTACCATCCACAAGGACGAAAACTCTTTTCAATGTCTCTCTTCAGATGAAATAATCATGAGTAATCTTTATCCAGAGATCTCTATTTTTCTGTCCTGTACTAGCATATCCGTATCCAGGCAAATCGACAAGATATCGTGAATCATTCATCAGAAAATGACTGATAAGTTTAGTTTTCCCAGGAGTGACAGACACTTTGGAAAGTTTACTATGATTGGCAATGGTATTGATAAGCGACGACTTGCCGACATTGGATCTTCCGATCATCGCAAATTCAGGCAAATCTCCTTGCGGATTTCAATCCTTCGAAGAAGGGCATTCCTCAAGTTTTGAAGCACTTTTGATAAACACGGCTGAGCGGATAAGCATAAAAGACAGAGAAAATAAAATAATTTATGATTGATTACGTTTAGATAATCTATTTCTACGATTTCTTTTAACCTTTTGTTTTCATTGTAGCCATTTAGTATATAACCACATGACCCTCGTTTTGCTTACTATATAATAGAACTTAGATTTTACCTTATCAAGCGGGAATAAGACTACGAATCAAAGTATCAAAATAAAATTTCCAAACGGTAATGGTGGTACCAATAAAGTAGCTATGATGAACCGTAGAACACAAAAAACAAAAATAAAAATTCTAAATGTCGGAGAGAGTTTTTTTATTTTATTATAAAATTTATTTTTTCCTACGCCAGCAAACAAGAGATCAAAATATGTCTTAAACTTTTTTTTGGCTATATTCTTCATAAGCAGAGCTTCTGTTGGTTGAGGTGTAAAAGATAGTGCAAGAGAATAGTAAATAAATACTTTGGAAATAGTAGACGAATAAGAAAATGTAAGAAACGACTCAGCGCAACATAAAGATTGACTTTTAAAAGGGTATATGTATAGTATAAATATTTAAATTGGCAATAATTAAAAATGATAGAAAAAGATAGATTATACGTTTACCTAAAAGACAAGGAAAACGAAAAAATAAGAAAGATTTTTAGGGGTCTAAATTTTGGTGTCACCGACGATAACCTTCCACAGTTAGAATATGACCTATGGAATAATATTCCAAAAAATACTCAAAATGAACTACTAAAAATATTAAATAAAAAATGTTTGGTAAATAACATATTAGATACAAATTTTGATATAGATAATGATGGAGGCCGCGGAGGTGATATAGAAAGAGAATTTATGAGCTTGCACGATGAAGAGATAACAATGTGCTGGCCATATGATTGCACTTTCCCCAAAGCCGCGAAACTGATTAATTATTGAATATGAGTGTTAAAAACCGATGAATTATTATTGCCATATGGCGCAAGATATCATATTCAGCAAGAAGAATGAGAATGGGATGATAAATTTATAATTACCAGTTCTGATATAATGTCTTTTCATAATATCGAGATACCATTATCTAAAAAGGATTGGAGATTAAGTAATATATATTCATGAAAAGAAACATTAAAAATTGTCAGTACCAATATGATATATCCTGAAGTATATGAAGAATTACATAAGGTACAAGAGTTAATTAGAGAGTGAAAATACATAGATGCATATATAAACGCATTAAATCACTCTCATATGCGGAAGATTAGAGACACACAGCCTCGTATATGTGAAGACTATGAACCATTCAGCCCAGATATGAGGGCACGGAAAATACATGAAACAAGAGCACAATGGGACAGTCCACCAAAAAATAAGGAAGAATTAAGTCAAAGAATACAATTTTTATTAGAACGTATTTTTGAAATTGATGAAGTAGAATATTATAAATTAGAGAATAATTATAAGAAGATAATTGTATCATAATATAAACTCATAGCAAAACATATCGTATTGAGTTATCACACGCTGGAAAGATTATAATCTTAGCAAGGAATGACCGACCTCGTGCGATTGGTCGGTCTTGAGTTTTTTGGTTACTTTTTTGGTCAAGTAAAAAAGTAACCCCCAGCGGAGCGTCAGGCCTAACGCAGTGGATTTAATTTTTTTGAAATAGATATATCAAAGTGATAAAAAAAATATTTTCTTGCATACTAAAACTGCTTTCATATAGTAACTTTTCGCATTTTATAGTTTCTTATCATATCAATGGCTTGAAACCAAAATCCCGTAATCCTTCGTTTCGATGAAGTATCATTCGCATATAATGACGGCAAGCATCCTATCCTCGTAGAGAGTGATTTTTCGATTCGTCAAAATACCAAGATCACCATCATGGGACAAAATGGTTCAGGGAAGACGACGATATTCAAGATGATTTTGGGAGAGCTTACTCCACAGAAAGGAAAGATTAATATCGTCCAAGGGAATAGTATCGCCGTTGCGAGACAGGTCATCCCAAGAGATCAGTTGGATCTTTCTATCAAGGAATTTTTCCAGACGGCATTTACAGAAAAAGATTATCAGATAGATAGAAAAATAGATGAAGTACTCAAAGCAGTCAATTTCAACGCACCGATGAATAAACCGATAAAAGAATTTTCTGGATGACAACAAGCGAGACTCCTATTGGCCTACGCTTTAATTCAACATCCCGATATTCTCCTTCTCGACGAACCGACAAATAATTTGGATGATGTAGGGATTGGGGATTTGATAACATTTTTGATGTCCTATGACAAGACTGTCGTAGTTATTAGCCATGATGCAGACTTTCTGAACTTATTTACGGATGGCGTCTTGTATCTGAACAAGTGAACTTGTAAGGTTGAACAATATCGATGAGATTATTATGATGTAGTAGAACAGATAGCGGCACAGATAGAAAAAGATCAAATGGCCAATGCAAGGGCTGAGAAGAAAATCATCGATGCCAAAGAAAAAATAAACTTCTTCTCCAACAAATGAGGAAAGATGCGTAAATTGGCAAGCAAGATGAGAGATGAAGTGGAAGAAGCCGAAGAAAATAAAGTAGAAGTTAGAAAAGAAGATAAAACCATCAAACCATTCACTCTTGAATTTGATAATTATGTAGGACCTATCGTGACGATAAATAAAATTTGACTCATGAACGCAAATCATGAAGTAGTAAGCTGTAAGTTACCACTAGTGATCAAGAAGCATGACAGATATATGTTTATAGGACCAAATGGCATCGGCAAGTCTACATTGTTGAAAAGACTCATGATGATCCATCAGCACAAAGAAAATATTATGAAAGAATATAACACAATAGCCAAAGACAAAACCAAAGACGGTATGATCAAAGAACCAGACACAACACATCCAGAAGAAGATATAGCGATGATCCACAATAAGGTAAGAGTGTGATATTATAGTCAGGATTTTGATGCTTTGAACATGGATATGATCGTTTGGAATGCACTGGAAGAAGTAGCAGAAGAAACAAGTGATCAGGATATTTTCCGTGTAGCTGCTCAATTTCTACTGACAAAAGAAGTGCTAAAAAATACCATAGGCTCACTTTCTGAATGACAAAAATGACTCCTCTGCTACGCAAGATTTGTTCTCCAAAAACCACATCTCCTTATCCTCGACGAGCCAACAAACCATATAAACTTCCGTCATATTCCTGTAATCGCACAATCATTAAACAACTACGAATGAGCTATGATTATGGTCAGCCATGATAAATGATTCACTGATCAACTAGAAGATTTTCATACCATCGATTTAGGAAAATTATTGGAGTAAAAATTTCGTATATGCGTAAGGGACGGTTTGAAACCGTCCCCTACAAAAAAATAAAAATAATCTAAAGAACCAAGCTAAGTAAACTTTTTCATGTATACGTAAGGGACGTTCGCGAACGTCCCCTACAAAATAATTTAAAAACAAACAAATATTTTTTTCGTATATGCGTAAGGGAGGGTTTGAAATTTACCCCGGGGCTCTGCGGGGCCATCCCCCTACAAAAAAATTAATTGACATTTACAAATAAAAATATAATAATATTGTTCTTTTTTACTTATTTATTGGAAACATGACAGATTTTGAAACTGGATTTAAAGCAAATGTAAGTGTAGAACAATGGCAAGATATAAAATTGGATATAGACACTGAAAAGGTCGATGAAAATGGAACCTACGAAAAATTAGCAAAAATTATTGGTTTGAACGAACAAGATATAACCACAATAATTGCGGACAAGAGGGAATGAGTTATATATTTTAATGTTGTAAAGGGAACCCTAGTAGAACTTTCAGACGTTATTATGGAAAAAACACCAGAAGAAAATTAGACGGGAACAATAGTTTAAATAGATAACAAGATCGGAAGGAGAAATTGTTTTTGTAATTATTTTATCATGATTGATTTGTTGAATGGATAGTTTCCAGACACAGTTTAAGGCAAATATAGATTCCGAAACATGGGAAGATATCATAATAGACATAAAGACCAAAAACAATAATGCTCGAGATACTTTAGCCGGCATTATTGGCGTAGGGGAAGATGACTTAACTGCCGTTATCGCGACACAAACTCCTGGAGTCGTATTTTTTGGTATCAAAAAAGGAGTAAAGCTAGAGCTCTGAAATGTCATAATGAAAGATCCGATGAAACGAGAAATAGAACCCGCAGAATGTATAGAGATACACTCCTAGAATCATCAAATTAATTATTTATCGTGAATATATCTATCTAAATTTTTTTGTACCTCCAAAAATACGTCCTTGCGAATTTCAAGATCTAGATGGTCTACCATCATGATTTTTTCATTTATATCCACCCGTAGATGGTTTGCCAACTGTGGTTGGTCTACGTTCACTTGCCCCGACTTTAGCAGGGTGTTGTTTATGATTAGGATTGCTGCGATAATTATTTTCTGTCTTGATAGCTTTCTGTTCATCGGACGGATAAAGTTTACTATAGGTTTTAGTGAAACTTTGGCGCCTAGGCATTAGAGGTCTTTTACCTCATTTCTTGTCCGTAGATCTATCCAAACGCAAATTTCAATATGATCACATTTTATCTTGTACGACAAGATGTTCGGATTTTTCTATTCTGATATTGTGCATTCTTTCTATATCTCTGACGAGAGGAACTTCCAATGGAGATACTAGCATAATAGCCTTACCACTTGCTCCTGCCCTTCCTGTTCTTCCTATTCTATGGATATAACTTTTTGCTTCAATCGGCACATCAAAGTTGATAACCAATCAAACATTTTCCATATTAAGTCACCTCGCAGCGACATCAGTAGTAACTAATATCTGTGTTTCTCATGCTTTAAATGCATTGAGCATCGATTGTCTTTTTCATTGAGCCATATCTCAGTTGAGAAGTCCCGCCTTGAATCCATCTCAGATTAAAATTTGATGAATGGTTTTGGTATTTCTTTTGGTATGAGTAAAAATAAGAACCTTGTCCTGAGGATGGGCACGGATAAGTTTAATCACATTATATAGTTTCTGTTCGTGATCTATTGCAAGATATCTATGATGGATCTTATCTACGGTCACTCCTTCACCTATCTTGATGAATTCGTAGCTAGAGATATGTTCTTTGATGATAGCCTTCATATCGTTGTTCATAGTAGCAGAAAAGGTAAGTGTTTGTTTTACATGTTTAAGCTGTGCTCGGATTTTTTTGATATCACGGACAAATCACATATCAAGCATTCTATCTACTTCATCCAAGATGAAATATTCAGCGACACCGATGTCGATAACCTTTTGATTCATAAAATCCATCAATCTTCATGGCGTAGCTATAACAATCGCAGGATTTTTTTTGAGAATATTTTTTTGGATAAGTGGGCTTGCTCATCCATACAGACACGCAAAACTTACACCGTAAAATTTAGTCAGACTCCTGATTTCCTCACCTATTTGGACAACAAGTTCTCTTGTGGGAGCAAGGATAAGACATTGTAAGGTCTTTTTGTTGGTATCTATTTTATTGAGTATAGGCAAAAGAAACGCAGCAGTTTTACCAGTTCACGTCTGAGATTGTCAAACAATATTTTTTCCACTAAAAGCTATTTTCATAACTTGTGCCTGGATAGGAGTTACTTCTTTATATCCCATACTTTCTAGAGACCTGAGCAATCACGCCTTCAATCAACATTCACTAAACAGCATTGATAATTTTTTGTATATAAAACACATATTCATTGCCTATTATTGTATTGCTTTGGAGACAAATATCAAGCATGGCTTTGAAAGCGAATATAATATTGTTTAATATATACCATATCACACCCGCCAGATGCACGACCAGACACTCTCTATATTCGAAGCAATCAATTCGAACGAACCGAAATGGGCCCCTGCTTTAGTAGGGTTGGAGGTGAGATGGGAAGTCCTTCATGGAGAAACGACCGTTTGTTCGATTTGCATCTGGCTAGAGTTTTTTCGTTAGTTGGCGCCTGTCCCGCAAGGCGGGAGGGCAATGCCAAAAAGTAACCCCAGTGGAGCGTTTAAATATTTAAAAAAATATTTATTTCTTATTTATCGCCTCGCCGGCTGGGCTCCCGGTAGTTACCGGGACAAAAAACCCCTCGTCGATTGCACTCTTTCTATTAGAATATCTATTCTATGAATTATCTCCGAATCGCCATGCAACCCATCCCGATGAATATCGAGACGGGACCCATGCATAGCTTCTATATATCTTACTTTCTATAAATCAACTCCGAAGCAGATTATGCAATCGACCTTTTGTGGTATAGTTATATTACAAGAAAAAACAGAATTAAAAATAGACTTATAAATTATTGATTTACTCCGTTCTTTGGCTATACTCACCATACCATGCAATGGTTTTTTTATTATATCACAAACAATGATATTCCAGCTATTCCTATTGTGAATAATAATAGTCGCATCTCCGCTTATGCCACCTATATTGGTTCCCTTAAGCTATTCATACACAGGAGCTTTGATTGCGCAAAATGTAAATCTATGGATATTATCAATCGTGAGCGTATGAGCGGCCGTATTGGCAGATATCATCATTTGGAAACTACAAAATTTTATCATAGAAAGGATGACTATAAATGAGAAAATTGAAAGTAAAGATTTTTTTTCACGTACAATCAACTGGATGAATAGTTTTTTCAAAGACAGCGAGAGAATAGGAAGGATGTCATTAAAACGGGAAAGATATCTAGAAAAAAGAACAGGAAGAGTCCTGACTTTTCTATTTGCAATAGTATGCTACCTCCCCGTTTTGCCGGACATCATAGGGACAAGGATCCTCTACAAAAAAATAAAGTTCCCTTACTTTATTCTAGCGTCTATTATAGGTAAAAGCGTAACTCATATTCCATTTATTTTCTTAGGAAAATGACTCGTACAACTTCTACATCTGCGGATATAAAAATCGATTATCTTGATATGCTATGTAATTTAACTATACACTACCTCTGTATTTATCAATAATTGTTCTAATGAAAGACACTGATAAGATGCTTAATAGGACCATGGATATTATCAAAAAATTTTATGAGCATTCAGAAAAATATCCGGTTCTCAAACATAAGACACCAGAAGAGCATAGAAGAGATATCAACCTCACAATATCCAAAAAGTGAATGGGGATAGATAAAATTTTTGATGAAATGGAAAAGGTCGTTCTTGCTAGTCCCAAAACCAATAGTAAGGGATTTTTTAATTTATTAATCTGAGGAGAGGTTTTACCGGCAGTAATGGCAGAGATGCTGACTGCAGTGCTAAATAATACCATGCACACATACAAATCAGCAGGCATACACATTTTGATAGAAAACGAGGTCGTTGATTTTATGCTCAAAAAAGTCTGATTCAAAAACGGTGACGGAGTATTTACTCCATGAGGATCACTTTCCAATACGGCCGCGATGATCGTTGCAAGAAATGTAAAAGAAGTTACAATTGTCCAAGACGGTATAAGTAACAAGCACTTCACAGTATATGCTTCTGACCAATGACATTATTCTTTACCAAAAGCTGTTAATTTCATAGGCTTAGGAAAAAATAATTTGAGAATTATAAAAAGCGATAAGTATGGAAAGATGGATGTAAAAGCATTGGAAAAACAAATTAAAGAAGATATTCATCAATGATATACACCATTTTTTATTAAAGCAACCGCAGGGACAACGGTCTTATGAGCATTTGACCCCATAAGAGAAATCAGCAAAATAGCGAAAAAATATAAAATTCGACTACATGTAGATGCTGCATTATGATGAACTGCCCTTCTTAGCAAAAAATATAAGCATTTACTCAAAGGGATAGAACAGGCTGATTCAGTAGCACGGAATCCACATAAAATGATGAACGTACCAATCTTGGCAGCACCTCTTTTAGTAAAAGATCCTACAGTATTATTAAAAAGTTTTCAAGAGGAAGCAGATTATCTTGTCCCGACACCAAAAGATAAAAACTTTGAAACAATCTTAAAACTTGCCAAACTCAATCCCACAAGTAGATCCATCCAATGCGGAAGAAGAAATGATGCATTCAAGGTTTGGACCGCATTGAAATATCTCGGCGAAGAAGGCTATGAAAAGAGAGTAAATCACCAATTTGCATTAGCTGAGTATGCTACACAGATAATTAAAAAAGATAAGGATCTAAAACTAATGCTAGAGCCAGAATGCATTAACGTATGCTTTCAAGTCAAGGGAAAACCGGCACAAAAATTATGTAATAAACTTGATGCAGAATGAATCATCAAAGTAAGTTGCGGACATTGGAAATGAGAAGAGCTTATTAGACTAACAACCGTCAATGCCGATATGACCAAAAAGGATATCGATAATTTTTTCAAACAAGTAAAAAATGTGAAAATATAATCTTTTATTTACAATGACCAGATGCTACTTAATCATATATTATTATCTTTATTAGTTTTTGTTTCGCCAGTATTTCCTCCGGCGATTATACCCATCGCTTATACATTGATAGGAGTACGTTTACTTCAAGGATCTGGACCAATAGGGCTTTCATTTAGTACCGTTATACCAGCAGCAGTAAGTAGTATTCTTATACGATTATTGTACGGATATGCTCACAAACAGATATTAGCATTCAAAGCAAAAAGAGACAATAAAGATCGGATATCTCGTTTAGAAAATAAGTTTGCCACCTATATAGAAAACAGAAAATGATTGAGTAAATTTAATAAAAAAATAACGAATTATCTATGAACAAAAAATAGTAAACGAGCATTATTTTTGCTTACTATCGTAGCTATCGATTCAGCGATTCCTGATATTGTAGCGATTGGTATTGTGCGTAAGAGATTGCCATTTCCGCTATTTATTCTCGCAGCAATTATTGGGAAATCAACCGTATATCTCCCCGTAATCTGGTGAGCAAAACGAATTTTAAATCTATTCTGAAGCTAGGACAATGAAAGCTAAACCCATAAAAAATAGAATATTGCGCCGAATACAAAAATACGCAAGACGAGAATTCCGACCAGGATATATTTTTGATATACCCGTATATGCGTATTGGGCTTTTCTAGCCATAAAAGCGGGCCATCCCCTATTTTTCTCCAACATCAATCCAGGAATGATATTTAGTGGATTTGCTGGATATGGGAAATACGACGAGATAGTAAAATTTAATCCAGAGTTGAGACCAAAAACAATCCTCATCAAAGTAGGAGATACTTTCGAGCAAGTAGAGAAAGAAATAGAAAAAGAACAGATTCTTTATCCCTTTGTCATGAAGCCAAATATGGGTAGGACAGCGAGAGATATTTTTAAAATATACAATGAGAAACAACTCAGAAAGCACATCCTCTCTATGAAGGAAGAATACGTCATCCAAGAGTTTATCGATTATCCATTAGAATTTGGAATCCTTTACTATCGCATGCCAGGAGAAGAGAAAGGACATATAACTTGAGTCACTGACAAACGTTTAGTGTCTGTAGAAGGAAATGGAAAACATACTTTAGGAGAACTCGTATGGAATCATGATAGAGCAAGATATTATTATAAACCATTTAAACAATTACACGAAAGCGCATGGGAGAAGATACTTCCTGCAGGAGAAAAATTCCAAATGCATTTTTTGGGAAACCATTGTAGATGATCATGCTTTTATGATGCGACAAATTTAGTGAATGATAAATTAGAAGAAACTATAGATACACTAACAAAAACTATACCCTGATTTTACTATGGACGTTATGACTTGAAAGTAAAAAGCTTAGATGATCTCTATGCGGGAAGATTCAAGATCATGGAACTAAACGGAATGGGAACACTACCTGTACATATTTTTGATCCTGATCATAATTTACGATTCGCTTACAAAGAGCTTTTCAGGCATCGAAATATCATTTACAAAATCAGCAAAGCCAATCGCAAAAGAGGACATAAATTTCTTTCTATCAAAGAAGCTAGAACAATCATTGATAAATATGGTGTTTAAATACTATATTTAATTTAATTTTTATTTAACAAACCCTCCCCGACCCTCCCTTAACAGGGCGGGAGCTAAGGAAAATTTATATATTTACTTATATCACATGGATGTATCTAAATATAAATCATATAATAGAAGTAATGTCGCTGATGCTAGAAGAATGAGAAAGGAACCAACTCCAGCTGA